>Ga0179593_1562606_pt1 | contig 26227 bp, 24 predicted proteins | sample CZODoug2_1_08_16_FD_185931 | JGI IMG/M metagenome (GOLD analysis project Ga0179593, IMG submission 185931) | Vadose zone soil fungal communities from Angelo Coast Range Reserve, California, USA - CZODoug2_1_08_16fungal (PacBio error correction) | ecosystem: Environmental > Terrestrial > Soil >...
GAACCGGGGTCACCCCTGGTAAGTAAGAAATAACCGGTGAGATGATATCGGAGAAACAACCGCGGTAATCTGCTGTAAAACTGTTACGCTAACATCAGATATTTAATAGGAAAATTATAACAATTGGTACACTCAGTCCCATTCAGGGGAAAAGGGTGAGCGGGTCCTTGGTTCGGCAAAATAATCATACCCTCCGCTGGCGGTAAAACGAAATCAGTTCTCAAAACTCGGCAACGCCCGATGCCGCAAAAAGGGGGGGGGGATTAGCATGAAAACCCAACCTAGCTGTTTGGGCGCGACGGAAGATCACAGCGAGGGTTAAAAAAAAATAGTGCGTAAAAGGACGGCACGTGGAGGAGAAATCCGGATCACATCGCGGTGGTACCAACTTCAGTGTGCTAGGACCGGATCTTGGGGAAAACTAAGACTCAGCTCAGACCTCCGATAAAAGGGACCCTGTGAAAATGCTAAATACAGAGGGACTATAAGTAAAAAAAGCTGCAAACAAGGCCCTCTAGCCGTGAAAATAAAGGAGGGGGTATAGAGTCTTCAGAGAGCTGCAGGAGAAAAGCTCTGAGTTAAGTCAGTTCTAATAGGGTCAAAAACAGTAGCTATATTGGTGGGGAATCGGCCGAACACAAGAAATCGGGGAGGGGGGGGGAGAAGCAAGGATCTGCCGATGAAAGCGAGGGCTAAAATGAGGCTGGATGACGAGGCGACCCGGCTACTCCGTTTGTGTCAGGAGACCGTGTTGCAGGTATTCAGAAAGGAGCTAGGTCGCGAAGAACAAAAAAAAAAAAAAAAAAAAAAAAACCAACCCACAAACACAAGGGGCGGGCATCGTCAAGGGAAGGTTGATCGTGGGTCCCTGGGGATACGTGAGGCGAGACAATAAACAGACTGTACCCGTAAAAGGAAGGGACAAGTGGCTCGAAACTAGGGAAACCAAAGGCGAGCTGGAAGGATGCAGGATTGTCCATGAAGAAGCTCTATCTCTAGCAACGCGGTTAATAGGGAGACTATAGGGGGGTTTCTTAAAGGAGGGGTAGAGGCACCGGATCTAAATCGCCGGCAGGCCGCGGAAAAAAAGTTCTCGGGAGGAAACACCTTCGCCCCAGAAACTGCCGTGACAAGGTAGCCACTTAGCAAGGAAGAAGGGGGAGCCCCGCGGGACCTTCTTCTCGAAAGGGGAATCCCGCGGAGATCCGAGATCGAAACGTATTAGAGGGGGAAAAGGAACAACACGCTCGGAGCGGCAAGCAACACCGAAAGATTGGTCCCAGTGAAGCGTGAGTCCCTTGGCCATACTCAAGGGAGGATGTAGTCCAAGAGGAAAAGAAAGAGAGAGAAGCTTAAAGAGGAGAAACTCTGCGAGAGCCACCCCTAGGCTGCACGCCCGTTTGGTGGCCGATGGCCACCTACTGGGCGATGGTGCGCGAGGCAAGGAAACGAACCACCTTCGGGGATACCCGCTGTAAGTGAGACAACGCGCTCTGTCAGGGGAGGGAATAAATAGGGGGGACGCACAATTCAGCGCCCCACCCACGATCAAAGCTCGCCCACATAGAGGGCGAGTCAGGGAGGCTGTAAGGCAGAAGTGTCCGTCGAGTGAGGCCGGGCGCCGACTTCGAAGGAGAAAGTCTAACCGGGCCAGACAGGTGACCTCCTCGCGGAGCGCAAGGTCTACGAACTCTAAGAGACCACTCACGGTGGGGAGTTATTGGCACATCTCCCAGTCGAAGGGCCTGGTAAAGAAGGGCGGAGAAAGGGCTTACATCAAATACCTTGGAAAGCAACTCAGCGCAGGGCCAAGAACTAAAACCGGAGGAATAAAATCTCATGACGAAGGGAGAACCGATTTAAACTCTATATCAAAGCCAAATGTCTCTCCCCGGGGGGGAGAGGGAGACGATGGGGGCGCCTGTTAGGGAGAAGAAAGCCACTTTGCGAAAAGAGAGCTGGATGAAAACAACTAGTTCGAGGAAAAGAGAACAGTTTGGTCAGGAGGGGGAATAGAAGGTTCCCCGACCATACTGCGCTCGAACTAGTCACCCGCTGAAATGAAAATGAAAGCCCGCCGCTCCACGCCAAACCCCTTAATTGGGTTCACAGGAAAAGATTAGAAAGTCAAAACACCTTAGAGGGAGATAGAACTCTCGTTCCTACCCACTGAAAAAACTAGGGCGGGGGGGGCGGGAGCAGGGACTGGTATGTGGGAGGGACCCCACTATGATTTCCGGAGGGGAAGCGGCCGAGGGGCTGGGGAAAGGTACGGGTATCGGAATACATCAACTAGTAAAAATCGGCCGGAGTTCGGAGAACGACTTTCATCGTCATCGCAAACGAGCGGTTCGGCTGATAAGAACGGGAAAAAAAGGAAAAGAATGAAAAAGCTCGTGAGGGAGAAAGTTCAGCTTGTATCTAGCGTGTACAGAAAAACGCCAATCTTCGTTCCCCTCCTTACGACAAGGGGGGTCGTCCGAGCGCGGGGTCATGGACAGAGGATCAAGAGGACGTACATCATTAGGGAGAGACGCGTCCGCTATCTTACAGGGGGGGCGCTTTGTGGCAATACGAAAGTGGTGACAAAAGACTTGCTGGCTAGAAGGGACTAGGTGGGCCGATGAGCCCCCAGCGAGGAGGGGGAACTGGCACTGGCGGATAAAAAGCGGCATTGAAAGAAGTCGGAACCTGGCCAATCAAACCGGAGAAGGGTAAAGAGAGGGGACACTAGAAGGGATACGTAGAGCCCGTCTAATTGTGTTGTGTGGGGGCTCATTGAAAACGGGGGGAGCCCTCTCTACCCGCCATCAAAAGACGAGGGGTCTAGCCAAACTTCACTTCCACCTTCGTGTCAGAAGGGGTGAAGGCTGCGCGCTCGAAAACCTCTCCCATGTACGGGGGTGAAATCGTCATACAGGGGAGATGAAAACCGAATTGAAAAGTTCCTGACTGGCCTCTCATCCTGGCATCGTTATGCATGAACTGTCTTCACTCTCCGGGCTTCGCTGAGAGCGTTTGGCGGATGGCACTTGAAAAAAGAGGAACTGGGGAACATGAAGCCGAGCGTCAAAAGCTTGTTTCGATGGGGGCTCAAAACGCGTGGGGGGGGGTGTTCGGGGGGGGAGATGAAAAAATGTACGTGCCGATCTCAAAAGATATACTCACTCGGCGTACAAATTAGACGGGAGGAGAACCCTTGACGATCCTAGACCGCGGGCTCGAATAAGTGGATCGACGTGGACTACAGGTAGAAATGGAGGGAAGTCGGGGCGAGTGGCTGGTCTATTCCCGCGGGTTCCGCGGGGGGCCTGTCTAAGGGAACAGGGCCTAAGATGGAAAAGCCGGAGGAATACTACTGCACAGAATGATCACAGACCAAACCCAAGCTCGGCAGCCTATCTGGAAAGCGGGCTTCGCGACGAGCTACTACCTAGTTTGCTCCTGGTTATCCAGACTGCCTCAAAGGGGTGGTCCTTACATCTTACGAGGGGAAAGAGCCGCGCTTCAATACGGGTAAAAACGGTTAGGAGTGGGTGAAAAACCGGTCCGCATGGGCGTCCGAGTCACGGCTCTCTCGCCTCGGAAGAAGACAAACATAGAGGGGAGTGGGTTTAGGGAGAGCTCCGGTTTCTAGCTAAATCAAATCAAATCTATTAACTCATGACAAAGCTGTCTTCGGGCAGGCGGTTTTCAAGAAAGAACCGTTGTGGTTTCGTCATCTCCTCCGATTCGAGGGGCAGTTCTCCTCAGAAGGAGCAGTGGAGATAGTCCTTCAAAAGATCTTGCGTGTTCATGTCGGGGGGAAGGACACCAGGAGAAAGGGTCGTCAATCTATGGGGAACGAATGAGTTTACAGGGGACACGCAATTAAACTATCGGAAAACGGGGGGAATCAGCAAGCAGCTTCAAGTTATTGGAAGAGATTGGAGGCAAGGAATAGCGAATAGGACTATAGGCAAGCCATTCCGGGGAAGTCCTTCGGGCGAAAACAGCAAGTGACTATGATAAGATGCTAGGCGAAGGGGTGGGGGGGGGACCCGAACCCTCGAACTTAAAGAGAAGAAAAGAAAAGTGGAGTAAAAAGTTTCCATCACACACTCAGTGATCCTTATCTTAGGGAAAAAGTGACAAGCATTTAGTCCGTACTCGGGGCTTCAAGAGGGGGAAATCGTATCCGTCTAGGGGGACACCCCAGCATGAAAAGCCTCGTCAGGACTAGCACTTCCCAACTTAAACTCCAAAAAATGGGTGTTGGGAAGGGGGGCTTGGTTGATGGCGAAAACCGGAAAAGAAAGAGGAAAATGGGATGCTATATTTGGAATTAGCCTCCAAGGGGAAGCCTAATCACAGTTGTCAACCGATGCCGGTCAGATGACAACCCTGTTATATATCAAATAACAACAACAACTAGCTGATGATCGTCGAAGATTAACATAGCTTCCAATCGGACGGGGCCTGGTCTAATTGGCGCGAGGAGACTGTGTGCCACCACATCGCTAGTGCACAAGAGGTCCACGACCAAGTTGGACTTGACAAAAATCAGGTGGTGCCGGGGCTCCTTGTGGTGGGATCTACGAGATATTCTCTAGCAGGAGGGCAAAGTGCCGGGGGAACTTGTCTCCAGAAGTTGTTAGGGGGGGGGGGAGGACCCGGAAGGGTAGCAGGGGCAGGTCGATCAAAGGGTCATAGGGGTGCGCAAGGAAAGCTCGGGTCAGCCTGGGGGCTATCCCTAGAGGCGGCTAGAGCTCCGTTCCGCATGGGTTTCTTGTCGACGCATGGGGAGTCTCCGAACCAGATACGTTGTAGTTGCACCGGTAGGAGTTCGGTGGGAAGAAAGAGGGGCGGGGTTCCAGACCCTTCTTTCTCCTCCGCGAGCTCTTGTCCAGTTGAAAGATTTCTGAGCAAATGAGTCTGGTAAGGGTCCCGGGTCGCGTCACGCCAATCCCACCAAGGGTGAGATTAGAATGCCAGCAATGGTGGGAAACGCTTCTTCACGTGCTTTCTCCGCCGTAGGGGTGCGTCGCCTGGTACCACGCCCTTTTCGAGAAGAGAACGAATCTCGGGGTGGAATTAACTGGAGAACCTAAAGTCGGGTTGCTCGAGCACGGGGAGGGGATGTGGGCAAACGGTTTTCAGCCTAGTTGCGCTTCCTCCGAAGGGAATGGAGGATCCCCCAAACAAAAAAAAAGAAAAAAAAAAAACCGATCATGGGCTGGCCGAGTAAAAATGCATCGAGGGGGCACAATCGACCAGGAGAGGGACCCGGGCGGGGGTGTTAGGGAGTCAAATTCGAGCGTCTAGAGTATAGAAGAAAGCGCTTATTTACCTCCTGTGAGAAGCTATGGGGGAACAACAAGTCAAGATGTGGTGTCCTGCTCTTCTAAGGTAAGGGGGAACGCGGTGGTTCGTAAAGATCGCAAAAAGGTGGACACCAGCAAACGGATACTACTACGTCAAAGGTATTCAAACAAATTTCGAAAACTTCGAAGCTTGGTTGAGGAAGGGGGCCTGTTGTGCTTTTAGGGATATTCAATTCGATTAGAAGAAGAAAACACCCCAGTTACGCAATTGCTTAGACGGGGAAATGGGAAAAATCCCCTGCGCCTTAAAGGACGACCTGAAGTCTGAACCCAAGAGAGCAAACGAACGGCGGTGGGAAAGAAAAGATATGGGTGAACAACCCAGCGGGAGAAGGGTCTGGGCAAAACCTCTTTCCAAACGTGAGGGAAGAGAGAGTCGCCGCAGCCCAGAGCGGAAGAGGGTGCGGAGAGGATTGTGGGGGGTTCTACATGGGCGAGTCAGGGAAACTAAACGTGGTCTCCGGTAAAAGGACGGAGCGGGAGGAAACACCTGGGGGATTACAAAACCAGCCGCCCACCCAAGCAACGCAGGGAAGAGTCACTGAGAGGAAGATAACGTATTCCGCAAGAGAATGATTCAGCCGGAAGAGCCGAAAACGGGAAAAGCAGTGATAGGAATATTATAGAAAAGGGGAAAAATCCAAAAAACAACCTCCGGGCGTCCATCTACACCGACCCTACGCATCAGAGCAACATTGAGGGGTGGAAATGCCCTTTTCCAGAAAAAAACTCGATATTGGGAGAAACGCGTCCTAACAGCGATAATCTGAAGGGAAAAAACGATTGACGTTAAAACCGCTGACTGGCCTATAGAGAGGGTAAATCCAGCGCTTTCAAAAGTAGGCGATGGGGAAACGATTGGGGGTCGAGGGTGCGCCGCGCCCCGACCCATTACTCAAAAACCCAGCTTTCCTTTACAAGGGGTCCAGTAGCGCGAAAAGAGGGGGAGTTAGTGTCAGAGGTTTAGCACCCCGGGGGACTTATCACCCAAAAGGAACGCTAAAAATCTTTTCGAATTCCTGGAGCCGGAAGGACGTCAGGGGAGGAAAGAGGGGCGGCCAGGGGCACGACTTCGGAGACTGGGAATGATAACTAAACGAAAGAACCGTCAAGACGCAGGGAGGGAGGATATGATAACACCTGAAAGAAGGCGCACGAATACGGGGGGTCCAAAGTATGCTTTGACAGAAGAAAAAAGTCATCATCTACTAGCTCTACAGAGAATCCCTTCTGGGGGCAATAACTCGAGCAAATTCGAAGGAGAAAGCGCTATACCCAGAAAAGTCGGGGTTCTCTCTCAGGAGCATGGCAGACGATTTCCACCTGAGAAGAAAAAAAAAGTGGCTCTCCCTGTGAGAAAGGAAGCTTCGTCCTGCATGAGGAGGAAGCAAGAGGATCGGGCGATGACGAAAATTTATGCCTACACTCGGGACGACCCGGCCTACACAACGGGGGGGGCGGTAATACGGTAAAACCCGAACCAGACGGCCGGAAAGCATTCACCCTCATCAAAGGAAGGATAATTATCATCAGGGCTCCAAAAAAAAGCAGATTTCAGCACGGGAGGAAAGAAGATGAGCGATCAATAGAGAAAAAAAAGAGTGATTAAGAATATCGATCAACGCAGGGGTTACCTCCCCGTGCTTAACCCAAACAGGGGGGGAAGGGACCGGATGGAAAAAGGGTCTAGATTTTCAGCGGGGAGCCAAGTCTTTGGAAAGGGGCGGGGCTATCGTATGACCCACGTTTGGATAGCAAGCCGAGTTCGCTTTAGTTCAAATCAATTAGGAACGTTAAAAAGAAGGGGGAGGAAAATAAAGGCCGATCGGGGAGGGACTTCTCCTGAACACGCTCGGGCGACCAGTGACGAAGGGGGAGGAAGCAACCGTTTCGCCGATTCGCAGGAGCTCGCCAGGGGAACACGGGTTCGGGGTCCGAGCGCTGCCCGCATCCTCCGGAGGAGCCAAGCAGGGGATGATGGTCGAGACAAAAAAAAGCCTTACAACCGCGGCTCGCCCCGCTCCAGGGGTGACAGCAAGTCTGGGCTTTTGGGCGAGGAGAAAGCCTGGAAACACAGTCTCGGAGGGGGAAAACGCCTTGCCTAGGACGGCGGGGATTACAAGTAGGAGCAGGCGTCCGACGAAAATGCCGATAAAAGCACGAATGTAGGTCGACCAGGGGGGCGATAGAACCAGCCGTGGGGGGGAAAACTTGTTCTCCCCCTCGGAATCGCTTAAATCCTCGATTGCGAGTACATCTCAGCGCAGAGGGGTAATTAACCAGGGGAATGGGGGTCGTCCTCGGCGCGAAAAAGCCCATGTTCTTTTTGGGGGGTGGGGGGGGGCGAACCGGGGGCGGGACAAACATACTGAATGAAGTGGAGGTCCAAAAAAAAACTCTTTAGTCTCATGCCGGACTGCTTCTGTCTCAGAGAATGTTCGCTGGAGGCCAAAACATCACGAAGGCGGGTCCCAAGGGATTTCAAAGCTTAACAGGGAATGAAAAAAAAATCGTCAGGGGGCGGGACTCTTGAAAGAGATCGGTTAGGAGGTCGTAGCAGGGAAGAAAGGAAACTCTCGCAGGCGAAGAGAAACAGGGTACGGAGATTCCCGGCTTAAGGCAAGGCGGACGAGCGTACTAACGTGGGGGCTACGGGGTTAAATAATTACCTGGACGTGAGTTTGAGGGAAAGGTAATGGTGGCTGAGAAAAATCGGTGCAGAAAAGCCACAGTACGCCCACCTCTCTTTCGGAAAAAACTAATCCAGGAACCCCCAATAGGATAGAGCACAGCAGATTCTGCAGCTATATGGGGTCGCGGCATCCCACGAGGGGAATCCTTGTAAACAAACCCTTCAAAAAAAAAAAAGACGGTTTCCTTCCCATAAGAGGGATGCCAACCGGGAAAAACGCTCGCGTACGGCCGACCGGGTGAAGGATGGGAAAAAAAAAAGTCCTCTACAGGGGGGGGGAGGGGAAAAACGAGGAGGACACCGGTGATAACACTGAATCCCGCCATGGGGGTGAGGGGGGAAAGGTACGAAAAAATCAGTGGATGACTCCCTAACGAAATTTTAACCAACCTGACACTTCTTGAAAAAAACTACGTAGTCAATCAAAACGGTGACGTTCGTCGATACTGCGTCGGACTTGCGGGAAAGAAGGAGGCAGTTTCGCCTTCGAAGGAACACGAGCGTACAGTGCCTTTCCCGCGCAAACAAAGAATGGCATAAGAAAAAGTAGCTTACCTCCACGCGGGCAGTCTGAGACGAGAGAGACGAACGGGTTGGAAAAGTAAGGAAAGCCACATAAAGGCTAAGGGTGTCAAGTGAGGAGCATCTACTCGGAAACATCCTTCGTAGGGAGAAACAAGTGACAGAAGGCCGGCATGAGGACCGACGAGAGGAGCAAACACTCTGGAATGGCGACGGGGAAATCCAAAAGGTGGAGTAAGAATCGCGTGCAGGGCGTCATTTAAGGGTCTGTAAAAAAAAAAAGATCAATCTCGTGAGAACGTTCAAAAAGGGAGCACCACAGAGGACTGGCACGCGTCAAGAACAATAAACTCTTCTGAAACAGTGTGGTTTCATGGTCGGAACTCTTGGAGCAATCCAGAAAAACTCCTATTGAGCGAGATTGTTCGCAAGTCCCGACGCCGTCGAAAAAACCCGTGCCCCGGTTTTATATGTATATTCTCAACAACAACAAAAGAGTCCTCCCCTAGGAGTCCTCCGAAAACTCAATATTTTATAGGAAAAATATCATCTCTACGGTGGAGTCCTCTTTCCAGGAGGGGGGGTTTTCCCGGGAAGGCTTCTTCCTGAGGGGAAAGATCATCAATATAGCCTACCAAAAAAGAAAGGTATGGGGGAGAGTCTGCAAGGTATCACCGGCTCCTATGCAAGGGTTTATTGATTCATCATTGAAAAAACGTATGCCCTCGAGGAGTGGTGGACGGTAGACAGCAGCTAGTGTCTCCTAATAATGTAGGACCCGAAAGAGGGCCAGTGTCTACGAGCCGGAAACGACAAATCTGGGAAAACACTTAAGCGGGGGGGATCAGGGCAAAAGAGGTCGGGGCCCAAAACGGTACTCTCCTGGCCTCATAGAAGGGGCCATTTCAAAAGAAACCTACTGATTCTGCATGTAGAGGCTGCACATTGGGCCAATGGAACCGGGAAAAAAGGAGGCTTGCTTGACAAAGTGAATGAGAGTAAGTAGATGACGAGCGCGGGCGTACATTTAACTCAGGTTCGGAATAGAAGAAGCGGTCTCTAGACCTGTGTCTCAGAAGGAAAGGGAACTTGAATCAAAAAGGGGGGGGGACATGAAGTCGTCCAATGGAGAAGTCCTGGGCAGCCATCAAGTCCGATAGAGCGATGAAGAAAGTCCCCTAGAAAAGAACTGCCGTGCAACCGCGAGGGCAGGGTCCTATGTGGATTTAGGATATCCAAAGAGATTACTCCCACGAAAAGATTTTGCTGTCAAGGAAGGGGAGGGAGACAAGGGCCGACTGCACTTAAAAAAACAGAAAGCGAGACAAACTACCTTCGGGGTGTTACCCAGTGGCCCGAGGGGAAGAGACCTCGACGTACCCACCAGCGTAGGAATTGGGGAGAGGGTAACCATATTAAGATCTGGATTAAAGTCGGATCTCGGAGCATTTGATGCTCAAAAGTGGTTGGTTCCTGTCCATGAGGAGATGGGGAGAAGCAATTATGCGTCCGACTCTGTGAGAAGCGGCACCAGGGTGATTCAACGCAGCCCCTGGAGCAAAAAGAAAGCCTTTTGTCCGTGCACAGGGTATCCCACGGAAACCGTAAACGGTCTGGTATCCGATAAAAGAACGAAAAACGGGAATCGAGACGCGCGGGCGATTCGCACTGCGACCAGAGATCAGGGGGAAAATCCTAACACAAGACGCTCGGGGTCCAAACAAAAGAAAAAGCGGTTTGACCAGGCTGGCGGACCCTGGACAAAGGCCCGCGGATGTAGGCAATCCAGAGATAAGAAAAAAGAATGGAGATAAAGATGGGACTATAAAATCAGGACGACAGAATTCTGTCATCGCCAGGTTTGCAGATCCAAACTGGGGTGCGAAACCGCGCACAGAAAAGACCTTCGGGAACGGGACAAGCTGGGGAAAATACAGCGGGCAATCCTTAGGATAGAAGGCAGCGGCGCACAAAGTGGAGGGCCCCAAACCCGCTCCGGATCTCGAGCCAGAAGGAGAGGAGTTAAGAAAGAGGCTGTCCGGAGGGGGCTTACATGGGAAGTTCCGGAAAAGGGCGTACCTGATCGACGGCAGGAAGTGAAAAGCGCGGAACGCTCGACTGGATGATCGGAAAACCGATTTCGTTGGAGGTCACACAGAGGTCCTTCAAAGAACTGCATGGTCGTGGAGGAATCGGCGGGAAAGGCGACATAAAGCCCTGACCCCTAGGAAAGGAACTCTCCATTCTCACGAGCGGAAAAAAAAAAAAGGGCTTTCAGGATTGGTAAGCTTGAAAGCTATTCCACCCCGGCCAGCTCGTTTAAGGGGAGCCTCATTCGCCTTCCTTAGGGAGGCAGCCCAGATTAAAGGGGAAAGTCAGGTGAATGCCGGAAAACGACATCCCTAGACACCGTGGGTTCTATCGAGAAGGGGGTCAGCTCCAACGCCATACGGCGCTTCTGGCGAAAATATGAGAAACAAAGCACGAATCTCCCGCCAAACCTCTATGGGGTTCAAAGCACGGGGGGGAAAGAGTTTAGCGGAGAGCCACCACTGATTAGGAAAGCGAAGCGGAAAACGTCGCTAGGGTGAAGAAAAAACGGATGGGGTTGGCGGGGGAGGGATGATCAGGACAGGTGCGCGGGAAGGAAAAGGGGGTTGTCGGGGACGGGACCGGTAGGGATACCAGCCTGACACACAAAGGTGCAGTGCTAGAAAAAAAAAGTGGTGGATCCCGGTAGGAGCATCTCAATAGCGGCGACAGGAAAGGAAGGGGCTCCTTCAACCCAGCTCGGGAAGACCAGTGCCGGGCGTGGGGGGGGGGAAAGAAAAATGCAAGAAGTAGGGACCGAGCGAGGGGTTTGGGAGGTCAGCGCTTTCGACTGCTACTAAGGAAAAAAAGGCCAGGGGAGATGTCGAAGAACGAGCTGAACCGAAGGAAGGGCCAGATCAGCGTTGGGGGACCTGAAGATGCGTAGAGCCGCGCGGGAACCGGATCGCTTGAGGGAACCCTATACGGTATCAGAAGGAAATCATTCGTCTCCCGGGGCAACGAAGAAGAAAACCTGAAGGAGAGGCCAGATACGAGTACCCTCTATGTAGTACAGGGGGAGAAGTTGTGGCGCTCGGCAAACTGGGTGGGGCCCTGAGGGAAGACAATCAGTGGAAGGGAGAGACGAAAAGCTCGAACTTCCAGAGCGGCCGTGTACGACAGTTAGGAGGGTCCAAGCGCGCACCAATCTCCCATTGGGGTTAGGGGGGGTTCCCAGCGAAAAAAGGTCGAGTACCTGACTGGGTCTTATTTTACTGACCCTGCCTCATCGGGGGGCTACATTCCTTGAGGAGGAGATCTGGGCTCTTTATGACTAACCTAGGGGTTTGAGGGAAATCCGGGAACACAGCTGGAAGGGGGGAAGATCTCTTCTCTTCTTTGCATGTTAAACGAGAAGAGAAATTTTTTTTTCACAAAATAGGGTGGAGTCTAGGGTCAGGGAAATTCTGCTCAGCTTCGTGATTCCCTCAGTCTGTAAGGATAGTCGGAGTCGGCGACTACGGTACGCTCACGTTTTTCTACTGATCACCTGGCCAATTTCAGCGGAGAAATGGTGCTGCTTAATCCCGCGGTGAATGGAAGAACGAGCGATAAAAACGGAAGAGAGTAGGCACTACGGGCATGAAAAAAAAATCTCGCCTCACCTATTAAGCAAAATGAAGCGGCGAATGGGAGCGGGTCGTACTCCAACGGCATCAACTGGTTAGGGCAGCCGATCCATCAAAGGGTCTCCCGGTCGTACCAGGGGAAGAGCTAGGGCCGAGATTGCCTAAGGGTACCAAGACGGCTCGACGGGAAAAAAGGGATGTGCAGGGGCCCCGATCGGAAGGTCATCACTGGGCTAAGGTCCAGCAAAGACCTACCTCTATTTTTTGGTTCGTCCCACAATTTTGATATATAGACAACGAACTCAAAGCGGGGGTACCCTGACACACTTCGCTGGACCTCACGGGGTTACGACTTTAGAGGGAAGAATCTAAAGCGAGTCGGCAGTACATTGGATACTGGGAGGAAGGCACACGCGCGGCGTCAGTGCCTTCGCTGAACGGACAGGATAGAAGGAACCGGGGATGGAAAGAAAAATTCAGAAAAAAAATTGTTACCCGCACATCTATGGAGGAACTAGTCTAAACTATCGTAATGTCCTAGCAACGGGGGGGTCCAGAATGGACTTCAAGAGGGGGGGGAAGGGGATTCCAATGTGAATAGAAACATAGTCGCTCCACCGAGCGATGGGGAGGAACTGCCCTCTTCGAGGAGGGAGAGAGGATGGACACAAAGAAAAATTTCTCCGAAGAGCACACGCTGAATGGGAAGTACGAACAGAAAAGGCCGGGTCGTGCTGATCGCGAGGCGGCGCACATATTCTGAGCAACTGAGGTGACGTTCCAAAAAACAGTGGCACAGGTCAAGGACTCTCACCCCCTGGGGGGGGAAAGGGGGGGGTCAGTGGACGGGGAAAAGGGGGGGCACGAGAGAAGAGCCCTAAGAGGGGAAAGATTGATTAATCCCGTTAATCAAAGTCAAACTTTACTTGAGAAGATTAATCCCCAAGGTTGAGAAGATCTCAAAAAAACCACAGAGGCGTGGGGGAGTCTGGGACAGAATCTATTGACAAATTGAGGGGTCGGCGACGTTCGACGCTCACGGGGGGAGGAGCTTACGAGCAGAGGGGGGGGGGGGGTGACTAGAGGGGGGGAATGACTCACAGGGGGGAAGTTCAGAAACGATCCAGGCTGAACAGTTTTAGCGGAAAGGAGAGTGGGAGGGGTCTATCTGACTGGACTTCGGGGGGCAATGTCGTTCTTAAACTCGGGTCCAAAAACTAAAAAAAAAAGTATATTAAGCATACGCTTGCATGGGGAGGGGGAAGCGACGGATATCACCGCGGGTTTGGGGAGAAAACGACTGTGCGGACCGAAATGAAAAGAAACTGTCAACTAAATCCGGAAATCCAGTGAGGAAGTGGGCGGGAAAGTACGCACATGCCACACGTTGGGGCTCGAGTGGAGGGGGATCCCTCCTCCCTTTATAGAAACGGCCTCCGGAATGGAACGTTCACATGGATCTACACGTCCTTATGGGAGAAGTGAGAAGGACATTTTTCCAATCATAAAAAAAGGCCAGTATGGAAGTGCTTAGAAAGTGTAATTATAGCTAGAGGTGAGGAAGGTAAACTTCAAGGTCGAATAGACCCAGGCTCTAAAAGAGGAAACGCGAGCACACTCGCCAGGGGAAGAAGTCGGAAATCGGAGGGCGCCCACGCGGAAGGATGAAGACGAACGTAATGCACAATAGGGCTGGTCCAGGGCGACGAACGGGTCATGATTATATGTGGAGTTGGGAGTCTCTTCCACCTCTCGTCCGGGACATCCGGTCGAGCTTAAAAGGGGAGGCGGACCGTTGAAGACTGTGCCGCCCGCTTGAACGGCGCTCCAAAACTAACAAAAAATCTGTAAAAAATAGCTGGGGGGGGGTTTTGGCCCGGAGGACGCGATGCCTATCGGAAAACGGAGGAAGATAGGATGTAGCACAAGGTCAGCTGTGAGACAGCAGCTCGTGTCTCAGGCCCTGTCTGAATCTTTCATTCCGATGTGGTTGGGTCTGACTACATGGCTTATTGTCTCCCGGAACTTCATCGATCTTGGCTCGGCCTTCTCTGCACTAGGGGCTCTTTTCAGAGGGCTCTGGCCGCGACGTACAAAGCCTAGCCGAGGGGCTCGTTCCACTGCAAAATAAGCACTTCCAGGTAGAATAAAAATAATTGTCCTAGGCACGAAGCAAGGGGATAGTCCTCTATAACCAGGCGATCTCCTTCGATGGAAAGCATATAGGGTCCCTATCCGAACAAAAACCTCTGGGAGAGGGTCCGCGGACACCGACAAAAGGTAAGAGACCATTGTCAAAATTGAAGGGTGAAATTAGGGGGAAAAAACTGAAAAGCTAGTTATGTATCCTAAACGCCCCAAGAACCCGCCCAAATTTTCTACTCTGGGGCGGGAAAGAGATCCCACTCGAGGAAGGGGGCAACGCCCTTGTGGGAAATTCCCAAAGGGTTATAGGTGGGGGGGGGAGCCGGACCGGCATATGGTATTACCCGAACGCGTTTTCAGGGGTCTGCTGCCTCGCTCTGAAATTATTGCTGGTATACAGGGGATCGACCAATTGGGGGGCAGTAAAAGCTCACCAGATATCGAGACTTATGGGATCCCAAGAAAGCGTGGAAGAGTGCCTTCATGGAAAAGTGTCTACAAGGTCGCAGATCATGTCCTCCTTTTACCGGGGGGGAATCAGGATCATTTCCCAAACGCGGCTCTCGGAGCATAGAACTCTGGCGAAACGCTTTTCGGGTTATTTTGCAACACGAAAGCGCAATGCAGTCATCGTTCCTCGAGATTCTTCTCGACAGAGATCCCCTGGCCGGGGACGAGTAGAAAAGCAAGAGGGCTCGAACCAAGTTGAGGAAGGGAGCGGATGGGATACGGCTTGCCACGCTAGAGTCACAGCCCTCCCTGGCTCGCCCGAAGGGGGGGGGGGGGGAGAAGTCGCCTCGCGCCCGTATATTGTACCATCAAAAAGAGGGGCGATGAAAGGAAAAAGGTATGCCGAAACTAGGGCAAGGCGACAAAGGTGGGGGTCCGAGAAGGGGGGAACCCACAACTTCTGCCAACGCGTCCACAATCTCAGTAATGAGGGGAAATAAAGGGCGCCCAACCCCCCTGAGGAGGGGGTCATCACGGGGGAGGGGGGGGACGAGCGCAGCTGGAGTCTAGAAGAACACAACTTAGGATAAAGGAAGAAGATAGGGAGAGTAATCCCAAGGAGGAACAAGTCCGTGGGGTTGGCGGTAGCGTAAGGCAGGGAGGAAAAGACCAGTGTCTATGTCGGTTGGAACCTCGGAAGGAAAGAAGGGGCGGGAGGGAGGCTGGCCAACTTTTACCGCCTGACCCAACGCTCCGGATTTGTTTTGTTTTTTTGAAGTCATCCCTACGAGCGAAAAGAGAGCGGAGCTAATCTAAGAGGCAGGCAGGCAGAGTTAGACTGAGACGAAAAAACTCGGGGGGGAAGGACGCGTGATCTATAATGAAAGGTCAAATCTGAGGCATACTCTCCTGATCACAAGGGGGGGGGTTAATTGTCCGATCAGCTGCGATGGGAGGCTCACCGATACTTCAGCAGGAGGGTGAGGAAAAGAACTCGTCCCGGCAAAGCTAAGAAAAGGACATTATCTCCCGTTGGGGGCCGAAATCTGGGTGGCTGGGCGGGAGCGGGGAAACTAGGAGTTGGAGAAAAAAACGAAGCTCGGAGGGAGGGAGGGGTCCTGGCTCGGAGAATCATCATCAGGCAGCAGAAACTGCCAAACTCTGAAAGGCAAACACAGGTGTCAACAAGGAGAACATTTCGAGAGAGTGGGCTAGACGGAATACTTTGTGTTGGGGGGGCTCTCATTCAACTTTGTTAGAAAGCCTCACACCTCCCATCCGAGATAAAGGATATTCCGGGGCTCCCTACTATTACTCGATGGGATTTGAAAAGTTTCGTTTTTGGCTCGGAGCGTAGAACCGGTCACAATGCTTGGGTTGGAAATCGGGGCAACAGGGAGAATACGCGACTTCCTGGTGCCGTTCTGGCACAAAGGAGGTACGAGATTCAGGGCAGACTGAGAGATTTCGCGGGTCATAGAGGATGGGACATGTCAGGCCTGAAAAAAGGAAGAAAGGGGAAAACTAAGCCGCTGCTCGTCGGGGGGGCGCGGGGGGACAGGGGAGGAGACGGGAATTGTAAATGACGTGCTAGCTCTCCGATAAGAGGCGTCTATGAAAGGCGGGTATTAAAATATCCTTCGGGTCGCGGTAACGTTTGATGCGAAGAATTTTGTAAACGTGAAAACGGTGACCTCTTTCCAGGCGGGTCTGTCAATTTTCGTCGGAGGGCAATCCTAGGTGGGACCGGACTAGAAAACAGATCCTGATATAAAGGGGAATGATCGGAACGCTTCTAATGGAAAAGAAAGCGACCCCAATCTCTGATGCCCCCCTATTCAATTCAAGGGCACTGGTGGAGGCGAAGAGGGGAAGCGCGGCCTCAAATCCGGTGATCCAGAAAAGCCTAGCAGAGGGGGGTTGATTTCCAGAGGTCGAGGGCCAAACAGGGCGCAGGAGATCGGGTAAAAGATGAAGAGTGCAAAGTCCAGCAGGGGCGCGGAGACGTCACGGTCTCGGGCCAGACAGAGCAAGCAAAATCGGGGAGTGGTGCAGACGGTCGGGGGGGAAAAGGTAGAGGACGACCAAAAGCACAGGGTCAGGAAAAAAGCGTCGAGGTAAGCAGTTAAGGGAGAACAGGTTGAACTCGTCTGAACTCCGGTAGATAGCCTCATGGCAGTTATAAAAAAAATGAAAAAAGAGCGCGATGGAACTCTCCAGAAAGCAGACCTTGGGCTGGCCAGACATGAATGAGTAAAAACAAACTTGCTACTCTTTTTCAGAAGAGACTCGAAGAAAAGAGTAAGGTGGGTAAGAAACGCACGGGCACCCACGGCTTGTCAAGTCGCCGAGATTTAAAATTATGGAATAGAAAATCAGCAATGAAGGAGGAGAATTGGGGAACATGGCCCCGGTACCAGATAGCCTGAAGGCGAGAAAAGAGTATGGCAAAGGGAACAGAGCCATGCTCTAGCCCAAGCTGAAGTGGGGTAAAAGCAAAGAGGACGGTATCCACTGGATAGGTGACATCGGTAAGGGGGGTCGGACAAGACATTCGAAGGCGCGGGGGGGACGAGTACCTCGCGTGCCCAGTTTAATGCAGAATAATCACTAACGCCCGTTGGCCCTTTTCTTTCCGTGCTTTTGAGCAAATGTTTTCCGCAGGGGACAAAAAGAAAATGGAGATACTTTGGAGAACCCTCCCTGGTAACGGAAGCAACACGGGAAAACCGCCCTGGGAGAGAAGACCCGGGTAAAGATCTAGAAACACAACCAAGCCTCAAGGTCGCTTACCACTCTCGTCTCTGCGAGTCTCTTTTCCGGGGATCCGTCGCCGGAGGACGCCAGAGGGGCCTAGGGATCCCAGGGCTTTAGTGGACTGGTGCTCATTCATCCCACGGGGAGTCACGGGGGTATGTGGTCGCAGGGCGACAGTGCTCTAAGTCAACTTATCTGGGGCGTAAGCATTGCACGGGCGCTTCGATAGGGTTGTCACTTGTGGAGACGCCTAGCGAAGGGCGTATCAACACCCAAGCGAACCGCCCGGAAGAGACCGTGTGTAACTCATGATGAGTGCTGGTGGTGCACTGGCCACCCTATTAGGGAGATGACAAACGAGAGTCCCGCGGATGAGTCTGCACAGAGGGGGCCCACCGTGTCTGAGCTTTGAAGGAACCCTGGAGGGAGAATTGGGGATGACTAGCGGGGGGGGGGGTAAAAATAGAAAAATCATAGTCACCTGCCTCTAGACCAGGAGGGGGAATGGTTATGTCTTCAACCAGGAGGGCGAATCTAGCCTAAATCTGAGGTCATCGTCAGTGGCCGTGAGAACAAACGCTAACCTAAGGCCACCAAAAGGGGGGTTTTAGAAGCATGACGGTATCCTAAAGGTGGATGAACCTTCTTATCGATTAAAACCTTTGTGATAAAAGAATATGTTGCGGACGAAATTACGCGAGTACGGTTAAGACAGATAAGGATAAACTGTCTGTGATTGAAAGCCCACTTCAGCCTGGGCTGAGCCTGATTATATGTGAGTTTCATAGGGATAAAAAACGGCCGACCGAATAAAGTCAGAAAATTTCTAGACATAAGAAGGGTGCTTGGCGAATGCTCCTTACCCAGGGAAAAGGCGCCATCCTTGAAGGGCACGTCGGGTGAGGTGCGAGACAAATTTCGATAGCTAGGATCTAAGAAGGACACGGGGGCAGAAAAAAAAGGTGAGAAGGAGATTGGCCATCCCCAGTGGAGTAGAATGGCATTCTGACAAAGGCAAGTAACGACCTACTTGGTTGGCAATAAGCACTGAGAGGAAAGGGGGGAGCCATCCTACCCACACAAAAGCGAGAAAACTAAAAAACGTCAAAGGGCAACTCTTGCTGAGCAATTCGATTTGTCTGAGGGGTTGGGTCCTTTATTTAGATCCTAAATCCACATTCGAAGAGGTAAAACCCCCGAGATGGCGGGGGAATCAGGACGTAGGGAGGTTGAACGGGGAATCAAAACCAGAGAGGGCGGAGCCACTCCTGTGTTAAGCCTTCAGGCGTTGCCTGCGGAAATCGAATAAAAAAACCTCTCAATTCTCTCTTTCTTAGAACAAGGATAGAAAAAGCTGATTCACCAATCCGGAGAAGAAATCTTGAAGGTTTGAGCGTGTGGGGGGGCATAGACCATAGAGGAGATGGGCCTCCGCGCCTGACCTGGATCAGGAAGAGGCGGGGATACGGGAAACTAAGGGGGATAGCGCGACAAAGCCGCCACTCCATGCCGAGTGCCCTTGGGAACAATCTCTGACGAGCTCAAATCGGATAGGGACGTCTCGAAGAAAAAGGGACGAAGTCAAGCAGTAAGGAGAAAGGGATGCACTGGAAAATGAGAGAGAAAATAGAAAAAACCTCCAGAAAAAAAAACACAACAGAAAAAAAAAAAAAAAAAAAAAAAAAAAAAAAAAAAAAAAAAAAAAAAAAAAAAAAAAAAAAAAAACAGAGAAAAAACCCCCCCCCCCCCCCACCCACACCACAAGAATTCTTCGATTGCAGACTTACAATGGGTACCATACTATCAAGCTTCAAATTGAACTCATGAAAGAGGTTGGAATTCCATCGACCTCAGGGGCAGGTAAAGCTAATCCCTCTATAATAACCGCAACATGAGATAAAATCTGACTGTGGGTGGGAGATTCCTTAACAAACCTAAGCGTTCATCTCCCGGTTTGAGTACACACGAAGGGGGAGGGGGTCCATACGAGTCCTAAGGAAGAAAAGGTTTACACGTACCCGAAGCTGTTATGAAAGGGGATGAGTATTAAAGATCGTCCGAGGATTTTATAGTTCTATATGGAGCCCGTAACCCACCACGGGACTTATCGCTAATAATATTCTAATTCAAAGAATTGAGCGGCTTTCTAGGGCGTCCAAGTGTTCGGTTACCGATTATACCGACTCCGGCTGAAAATTGACAGCAAAGCGGGCTCTCACGTCAAAAGACTCGAGGAAACGCACTTTGCGGGCAAACAGGTTATAGGGAATGCGTGGGAGCATCTTTGGGCGCTCTGTAAAAGCGCAGATCTCCCTGCGTCCCCAGTAGCAACGAGAGAATAAGAAAGCCTCGGGTAGAAACCCCTGACGTTAGGGGGATATCTCATACTAAGAGGATGCAAAAAACGTATAGATCAACGCCCTTTCTCCCAGGAGGTTCATTAGAGTCTAGCTTACCTTATGAGTATCCTATCCACCTGTGGGTCCTATTACAGGGGGAACTTCAATTTGAGGCCGAAAGGGGGAGAGCAGTCGAAACAGGGTGGCAGAATGTACCGAAGGCCATCCTCCCCGCAACATACTTGAGGGGGGTGGCAAAAACTCTAAGACGCTAAGTGCTCGCAAAGATACCCTCCAACACAAGTAAAAAGGGTGGGGAAAAAAGGGGGGGAGCTGGATCTGATCGACTCCAACAACAACATGATTGGGGAAAGAGTATATCTAGGCGCTCTGTGAACCCTTGCTTAAAAAAATCTCCTGTGGTTTCGGTGGCGGGGTATGAGAAAAAAAGGGCGTTCTAGCGGGTTCCGGGGGGAAAAAACCAGTCTGGGAAGGGAATGGACTCTGTTCAGATAGCCGCCCCGAAAAGGTAAAGAGCCGATTGGAGGGCGGCACGCGGGGCTTCCCCCCCCCCCACACCCCCCCCCATAACCAAAACCAAAGAAAAGGGGGGGAAAGGATGGCTACTCCGAAGCGCAGCGGCGACTTCCTCCGACACATCGAAGCAGGGGGCATCTAGCGTTGGAAGCCTTGCGGAACTTCGGAAACACGAAGGAAATGGTGGGCGGTTACGAGACTCTGGAGCCTCGGAGGGTACAGCGGGATGTGAACGTCTATACGCTTCCAAAGAAAAACGGCGTGAAAGTAATAAAAATGTTGACCTCCACGACATTCGAGAGGGGGATTGAGCAAGGAGTCCTGGAAGCCGATCTCACTCGGGCTTGCCCTGTGACCTGGACAAATCCAATAGGGGGAGGAATGGTTGACTAATGGAGATCTCCCATGCCTAATACAATGGCCGTAAGCGTTAAACGAAGGAGTGGGAAACGAGAAAGGGGTTCTAAGATCTCCTAAGGTGGGGTGCGGGGTGGGCAAGTTGTTGGCGACCGCTAGGAGCTACAGGGGGCAATAATCAGGACTATCAAAAAAAAACATCTTCTGAAGTCGAGGGGCCGTGTATACCAGAAGGGGTCTGGGGGCAGAGGCCCCTCGCCATGGTGGGCAACACCAAAAGAGGGAAACGTGACTTGAACAGACTCCGGTCTGGGTGGCAGCGAGGGGCCCTGGCTAACAGAGTCCTGGCGTGGATTGTTGGCAGCTTGAGTCGAGGGGCCTAACAGAGCGCGGCGTTTCAAAGGGGCAACCTTCCACAGCTTAACCCCCGGCGAAAAAGATGCGCGTCGGGCGGTTCTCTGAGCTAAAGCCTTGGGGGGGGGTCGGTCGCTTCACAGCAGATAAAAGGATCCAGGCTGAGGCGATTGAAACAATATGCGGGGGACATGGGGCGTACTAACGTGGAAGGACGTGGGCTAAGACGCGGAATTGACTGTCGGGGGTAAGGGTCGAGTGGCGCTGGCCCTCTGGGCCGCCAGTTAATCACTTCACAAGACCGTCAACTCGGTCGATACAAGAGTTGCTCCACACAAAACCACCCCCCCCTCTCTATCCTCAGAGAGTAGTCAAGCTTTCGTCTCAGGGGCTACTGAGCCCAGGTGGTGATCCTGGGACATCCGATCCGAAGAAGTCGCCGGATGGTGGGTAAGTCAAATGCTTAGAAAAGCCGGGATGGGGAGAGCGCACGTAAAAAGGGGGAAGGGAGGGGTCTAGGGGAGCGGCGGCTCGGGTCAACACGGGTATATCGACCCAGCTAGAATAACATCGCTTTGAGTGGAGGACAATCGAGGATTATACCTAGAAAAAACAGACGGATACGAGCTAACCCTAGGACAGACCGGTCGTCAAAGGGGACGAAATCACGGGTGGACTTCGTCGTCAAATCGGTGGCTCTCAGTCAGGGATCAGAAAGGAAGGATGGTCACTTCTCCATGAAAAGCATGGATAAAAATATTCTAAGCGCCGAGACAAAACCGACCTGGCATAGCAAGCGAACATGAGTTTAAGACCGCAAACGACGAGAGATCGCAGCAAGCGCGAACTTTGCCTCAAACACAAGCACAAGACGGGCAGGATGGCCGAGAGGGGGAAAGGTAGGGGCTAGTACAAGAGGAGGAGATGGCGAGAACTGGGGGAAATTGCTATTCGGAGTGACAGGCGAGGCGAAAATAGATACCCCATAAAAAATCCTCAATACACGCTTAATGAGTCAAAGCACAAAAACTGGGTATCAACAGAGGGTCTAACTTGGAGCTGTCATTTCGGTGCCCACATACTTGTAGCTAACGTTACTACGTATCCCTGAGGGTTCCATCCACAGAGGTCACGCGGCAAAGAAACTGGAAACAAGAACCAGGGTGGTGAGGGGGGTTCTTTGGAGTTTCTCCCTGGGTGCACGACCGAAATCTTTCGTCTCTTGACAACACAGGCCCTTTGGCGTCCGAGAACTGCCGCCCCGGGAAACAGCATGGAGAACACCGGGGATTATCTCGAAAAAAAAACCAGAAATGTTGAGAGTCCTGGGAGTAACAGCTAGAAACGGATCGTCAGGAACCCTCGGAACAACCGGCCCCCCGAAACGCAACTAAGGGTTCGGAGTGCGGGTTCATCACACTGAGGATGATTCGAAGCTTCGGGGGTCGCTGCCTGGAGGTTCGGGTTATAGGTCGGGTAAGTCCCGGGGGGGGGTGCCGGCGGATGGGGTAGGCTAGTTATAACCCACAGGGTCTTGACGACCGCATGAGCTAGGAAGCGAACCAACCAGAGTATGGTGGGTGACTAGGGTGGCAAGGCTCCGGCAGCGACTGCCCCAAGCGATCTGGGCAGGTGCGCGGGAGGGGGGGGTTGATAACCCTGGTGGGGAGGCCTTAGAGAAAAGAGTGGGGGGGGGCTGTCGGGGGTGGACTGGAATGGGGGTGTAAAAAGGGGTGAATAAACGAAATCCTTGTTTGGTGGGGCGTCCGGAAGTAAGTGCTTGAGACATGCTCCCACGAGAATAATTCATCGGTTAGTCCAGCAGCTGAGGGGAGGTGGCAAATAGAGGGCGATGTGACTGGAATCCCGGGGGGGGGGTGTGAAGAGGGGCTGGTGCAGGTAGCGAGGAAAGGTCTGTGAGAGTTGACGGCGTGGGGAGGGTGGGGGGAGGGGGGCTACGAGGGTAAAAAGTTAGTATGGATCGACGGTGCAACAGGGTCGAGCGATGCTGGGGTGATGGCTGTGAAGGACGGTCAGTTGGGCATCACTGCGATAGAACCTGAGGTTGCGTTTAGTATAGCGGGCGGAGAGTTCTGGAGGGAAACGAACGAGGCGGCGGCCACCGCGAGAAGTTTGGTGGAGGTTGGGGGACGTCTTCCGCGGCGGGCGGCCCGCTCCCCCCGATGGACGATCCGGTACGGCTGGGTAAAGGCCCCGGGGTCCAGAAGTAACCGGACGGAGGCACCGTTGCGCCTCGAAAGGGAGCCACTTTCAGGAGTGGCTACGCGAAGCAGGACAGGTAGGGGATTTTCGGGCATGGGTGGAAAAGAGGTTCGGGGGTGGGGTGAGGCGATTGGGTGAACTGCCAAGCGGTGGTGACTCATTCCTGAGGGGGAGTGGGTCTCGGGCAGAGCCGCTCTTGGGATATGGATTAGCCTGTACGGCATTGGTGCTCTTAGAGCTCGGTGGATCAGACTCGGTGGCCGGGTGGAGCGACAGGGACGCGCGAGTGGGGCGGGGAGGGCGTTCGTCCCGTACGGTGATGGATAGGGGGGGGGTGAAGACGTGGCCAGGGAAGAGACTCCGGCTAGGTCTGGGGAGATGGGGTTTGGGGTGGCATTAAGGAATGGCACGTCGGAGGACTTCCCACCAGATGGGGGGGGTTTCATTTGGGGACTGGGTGGCGAGATTTGGGATGGGGCGTGGGTGGAGCAGCTACGCCGACTACCTTCAGGAGGCTCGGGTACAGTTGTGGGGTGGATATAAAGGAGCCTTGGGGGGGTTGGACGGCTGCTCTTCAGTAGCCGCGGAAGAAGGGGGCGGCGGCGGGGTAAAGGGGCGTTAGGTGAAATGAGTGGTGCAGTGGTGGAGGAGGAGATGAGTCTCCAGGGGGAACTTTCGGCCGATCATGGTGAAGCTCAGTAGGAGATGGTCTTCTGAGAGAGTGCTTGACCGTGCTTCCGCGGCTCAAAAATTCTTGGCCTTTTGTATCTCTGACCAGGGGAGTTCGAACCAAAATATCAGAAGGGATCTTCGGGGTAGGGGCGGCAGAACCCTGCAATCTCCATAGAAACCACCAAGGGTTTAGGATGATGCAAGGGAACGCTGGGTGTGGTCAACGATGTAAGCACCGGGAATTTTCTAAAGCGTCGTTAGGAACGGGAACCGAGCTGTCGACGAGAGGATCAAAGGATCGGGGTTGGGAAAAGATGCGCGTGTGCGGACTGCCCGGATGATCGTCGGGACCAACGGGTCCGAGAGGGTACGCCTCACCGAGGGGAAAGTGGTTTGGCCGCATGACCCGGATGGGCTTGCGTGGCTCCTTCACATGTGAACAATTCTTAAGGTGGAAAAGTCGGGGGAGGGTAACCAGTTCATAGTGCAAGTAGCTAAGAAAGCGCGTGGGGGGAGGCCTGTAGGCGTTCGGCTATTACCTAAGCAGGTCTAGAGTGGTCATCTGCTCTAGTGTAAGACGAGCGGGAGGAGAAGTCGACAAGGCTCATTCCCAATCCTGACGAGAGCGGCGATGAAGAACGAAAGGACAACGTATTAGGGGAAAAAAAAGCCGGGCGAGCCGCGACGCCGTTTTTAAGGTATGCGGGGTTTTAGGTACGACTAGACCACATGGGGCGGAAGGCACACGCGGCTGGCTCGCGTCAAGGGTACTAGTAAGGCGCGGGGCAGACAATGGACGGGACCGGGGAAAAAAGGAAAGGTAAAATATCAGCGATCCGGATGGCCGAAGCCTTGGAAAACCACCAGCGGTGATCTGTAGCGGGGTCTGTATAAGTTACACCCGGAATGCCAAGCTCGATAAAGCAAGCAACCGCTTCAAGAAAGGTTTAGCTCGAGTGTGGGGGGGTCTGCCCAGGTGGCGTATAGGAACATCTCCTTATTCTCTGAGGCACCCTCTGGGGGTCACTGGGGCACGCCAAACCGCGCGACAGCAAATGTAGGCCCCCGAAGGACACCACGGTCAAGCGGAAACTAAAAACACTGCGCCGCACCTGGGTAGGGAGAACCTCGGATAAGGCAGGGCAGAGGTCATAAAAAGAGCTCCGCCACGGCGGTCGCCAGGCTATTCGGCAACGGAGTATCTCAAATCCTAAAATCGAGGCGGGGTCCAGAGGGAAAAGCCCCACTGAATCTTCGGAAGGTGTCCCATTGCGCTGGGGGGAAATTCAAGTTGCCAGAAAATCCTGCGGTTTCCTTACGACGGGAAGCCATAAAAAAAGCCACGTATGTCCTCAGCAGATTTCTTGCAGACGGAACTCCAGCGGAATGCTCAGCGAACCTTTTCCGATTTCCAATGGGCTAGGTTGAAAAAATCAGCCGCGCCCAAAGAACGACCCTGAAAAACTTACGGAAGGAAGGAAAGCGGTTCGTCGCGCCTCACGGATGATGGCGTGAGGTCGAGCGGTAGCCCGGTTTACAAGATCGAACACCAGGACAGGGATCTCTGAAAATATGGCAAGTCCTGAAAGATGAGTCAGTGTCGCGGAGTGGGGGTCTTCAAGGGTTAAAGGATGCTTGTGAAATCCGATTACAGCCCTCACGCCGTACCGTCCCGGATCTGGGGCGGACCGTCGCTCGAGGCAGCAGCTCCGGCTTGGCAACGAGAGAAGAAAACGGTAGATCCCTGCAATTCGATTTCGATGCGGATGAGTCTACAGAAAGAAAGTCGTTCGGGGTCCGGGGATAAGGAGCTACGAAAGCTCAATCTCGGGAAAAACCCTTTTCTGTCCGGGGTGCGGATGGGAGATGCGGTAAAGGCTGCCAAGAGGATCCACGCCAAAACAGGGCTCTCAAAAGGAAAGTTGACTAAGGACAGCAAAACTTACTAGGAGTCCCAGAAGAGATTTCTACGGGAGGAAGTCAAGTGGTTAGGGGGAAAAGAAGTTCGAGACCCGGCAACAAAAAATTGGGGTAAGTGGGTGATAACTGATCCCCTCCCAGACGGCAAAGGGGCTCAGCGGCAAAAGCGGAAAAGCGCTAGCTACTGCCCCAAAGAAGCAGCCCCCTGCATTGGGTTTCAGCACGGGCGGACGCTTG
>Ga0179593_1400641_pt1 | contig 26226 bp, 25 predicted proteins | sample CZODoug2_1_08_16_FD_185931 | JGI IMG/M metagenome (GOLD analysis project Ga0179593, IMG submission 185931) | Vadose zone soil fungal communities from Angelo Coast Range Reserve, California, USA - CZODoug2_1_08_16fungal (PacBio error correction) | ecosystem: Environmental > Terrestrial > Soil >...
ACATGTTGAGCAAGGTGCGAAACACCTTTAAAAAAGACACGCAAAAACGCAGGGGGGCGGCGGAGGTTAAGGGGGGGGAAGGTGGACCTTCAACAAGAACGAGCCCACTGCAAAGGGGGGGGGAAAAAAAAAACAATATAGCAACCGCACGGTAACAAAAAAGCCAAACGACCTGCTCAGGTACTTTAAATATTGAAACAAGAAGGCCAAAATGTACGGAGAAATGGGGAGGGCAGGGAAAAACATCTACTTAAAAAAAGTGGGGCAAGACGGGTCTAAACTAGGTTTGGAACCAGGAACGAGGGGGGTACTAGTCGTAAAAAGTAAACACTTAATGTCAGGTACAAAGCGGAGACAGTAGCAATCCTTTCACTCAAAACCCAAAGGGACGAGAAGCTCGGGGAAAATGCCACAGAAACTTTACCTCAAATAAGACGATGTAAAATCCTATAAACATTCCGGGGGAACGGGCGACGTCGGGTACTTGCGAGACTCCGTACTCAAAAAATGAGAAGCTGGAGAAGGGGTTTTTCTTACTCTAAAATCAGGGTTTGGAAGCGTACTCAATTGGGGGGGCGCGGCAGGGCAAAGAAAAATCTTAAATAACAAGGAAGAGCATCAGGAGGAAATGCTAACGGCGGAAAGACAAATTAAACGCAATCCGTATGGGGGAAACAAAAAAGGGGGAAAGAAAACGATACGCTTCAAGCGGAAACGGCAAAGGGAACTCTCGGAAGGAAGGAGGGTTATGGCGGGGGAAGAGAAAAAACTTCCCTTTTGGAGAAAAAGTGGGGCCGGACTCGGGGACGTGCCCATCAAGCAAAAAAAAAAAACGGCTGAAAGACGACCAGGGGGGGTCCAAATAAAGAAAACACGCCCAGGGACACTTGCCCGAGCAAACCGACGGGAAGCGGAGGTACACCCGGAACGTAGCGAGGGCGAGGCGAAGAGGAAAAAAAATCTGCTTAAGCACAGAGGGTTGCCAAAAGCCAAGAGTCACCAAGGTACGGAAACCAGAAAAAACGAAAAGGAGGGATGGTACAGTGGTGATCAATTGACGTCAACACGTGAGCCTAGAAGTGGCTTCGAAAAAAGAGCGTAAAGGGGCACTTTTAAAAATAAAACACCGTCCGAGCCAAAACTACAGAATAGCGTAATACACCCTAGTCGTACCCATCTGTGAGCGGTTGGCAGTATTGATGTGAGGGGTGGCACGGAACGAGGCAACTATCGTGAGGCGGGAGGGCAATATGTATATTTGGAGCGGGGAAAGGGGGACGAGCTAATTTGACAAACTCACTCGCGAGCAATCCGCCACTCCATCTCCCTGGGCGGGCGGGGAGACCCTGGAACAACCAAACTACTTGGGTATATGTCTACTCAGAATCACGACCGCCCTAAGGGGAAAAAAGTACGGGAACCCCCAACCATTAAATCACGCCTCTATGTTTAGACAAGAAAACGAAGCCGGTACATGGAAAGGGGTACATTTAGCCTCGTTGACAAGGGTTGGACCCTGGATCTCATCGATGCATCGGCACACCGAACGGAAGCGAGCAGAGTGAAATTTGCAAAAGGACTTCGAAAATCACTGAGGCCCTCAACAAGAAAGAAAGAAAATACGCGCGTTATAAGACTAAAAAAAACTGGAGAAAAACTTGAAAACCTTGCGCAAGGGCACCCGGAAAGCCGTCCTAGTCCTTACTCAAAAATAGAAAATCAGGGGGACTCAAAAATCAGGCTCTGACCAGAGGGGGGGGGGCTCAGTATACACGATGGAGAGAGCTTTTCGGGGTTGCATCAAACCTCCGAGACCTAAAAGGAGACCACAACACCATACCGAAAATTATGTGGGAAAGAACGGGGGCGGCGGGCCAAAAAAATAACCCTGAGAAGACAGGGGGGGCAAGGAGCATGAAAAAAAATGAAACAAAGAGAACAAAACCGGGGGACCGTGTACGGGGTCCATGCGGGAGGAGGGCAGCGAATAGACCAGAAGGGACGCATGATCAGCGACGGGGGCGCAGGGGCCTGCCAATCCCCAAGTAAGATATTCAGTCGGAAGCTCAAACATTTCAATAAATTAAAACGAGGGGTAAAGACTAAAAAAAACCGCGAAGTCAATCGAGAATCACAAGACCGATTCGCGAGGAGAAACTTAAAAACATCTCGGGGAATCACTTCCTGCCCCTGAACTTTCAGAAGACTGTCCGTCTAATGGGGGGGCCGAAAAAAAGCGAGGAACTTCTGGATAGAAAGGGGGAGAAACTTCTCACAACGAGCTCAAAAAACTGGAGCTCCACGCAAAACAGGGGGCAGAAAGCAAGAAGGCGATACAAAAAGGAAAGGCCCATGACTGGATCCTCGAAAAGAGATTTTCTCTGGAAGTACGGCAAAAGCTTAGCTCGATCAAAAAAAAGACGGCTTAGGGACGAGCTGGGGGCGACACGGGGAGGGGCCATAAGAAAACGATCAGTGATGGGTGGAAAAGTGAGCTCCTGAATTGAGGGACTGACAAAAAAAGAAAAAGAAAAACTGGTAGCGGATCAAATCCAGGTAAAAGTCAAAAAGGGAGCACTAAACATCAGGGAAAGGACAGTTGGGCCAGTATGGTGAAAATGGGAGGATAAAAGCAAGGACAGGGTGCGAAGTGGGATAATTGGCATGCGTCAAGGTTTCAAAGCGGTTGCAAAAATGCAACGGCGCTGCTGGTGGGGAAGACTCCATCCAATGTGGGTTTCGAGGGGAATGAGGGGTGGCAAAACGGAATGGTAACAGCGTACTTCAAATGAAAACCCTGAACCGCAGGGGGGGAAAGAAAGTCGTGACGCGCTGACTTTATGAGAACCGGGAAACGAATAGGGGCGGATCACGTGTCCACGGATTTCTGGCTGAAGGGGGAAAGAAGGAATATGGTGGGGTATCAAAAAAGTGAAAGAACGGAACATTCGAAATCAGAAAAAAAAGAGGAAATCGCAGGGCTAAAACGGTCATATGGGGGGGGGGAAATAGAGTGGAGAAAACACGTTGGTTTTGGGGCTTAAAAAGGAAACGACCTGTTGACGGGACTATCGTCAGAAAGGAAAGGGGAGGATTAAAAATTTAGGGTTTGTGTAACTTTCAAGGTGGGACCGGAAGAACCCTCTCAGGTGAGGGTGAAGAATCGGGGATCTCAGAAACCGAGAGGCAGCGCAGGATCGCTACGATCAATGTAAAAGAAAAAAAAGGGGGGGGGGGCCGTCAAGGGTCAAACGTAGGAAATCCCATCCCGTTAGAAGGATGTTGGTACTGGAAAATGATGACACCTTTGGGGGAATTGAGACGCAGGCATCAAAACTAAAAAAGTGGAAATAGCCCAATGCTCACACTCTCACTTGGGGAGACCACACGTGGGCGAAGGAGACTCCCTGGTGGGGGGGAGACCAAATACACGCAAGGATCGGACAGGACGGATAGACACTGACCTTTCACTAAAACCGAGAAGGGGGAGGACCTTGAGCAGAAAGGGAGCAAAAATGAACAAAGCGAAAGCGGGAGATGGACACGATTTGGAATTACGTCAAAACCACGGGACGAGGCCAACGACCGGATTGCTGATTGTCTCAGCAAAGGAGGGAGAAGAAACAAACGGTCCGTATACGGGACCTTAACTCCATCATTCCAAAAGAAAGAAAAGAACAGCATTTTTGGAAAAGCCCATTCATACTCGGGAAAACCAGGGTTCAGTTGGGAAAAGGAGGGAACGAAGAAGAAGCGATCGACCGAGGAAGGCGGGTCATCAGGTACTGGAGGGGAACTCGACGGGTCCAGCGAAAGCGCAGTACGGGGACAGGTGGGATTAACAAGAGAAGAACAACATGGATAGGCAAAAAGAAAATAAACGCCGGGAGAGAGTAAGGCTCTTTCCGGACAATGATGGGATGACCTGAAGAATCCTACAAAAATAACTGATTGAATCTGTGGGTTAGCAGCAAATGGAAAATGGTCGAAGAGAAGGTCCCTGCAACAGACTCTTTTAAAAGCACAGACTACGGAGGGGGCAAAAACCACAGGTTAAAAAAAGGGGGGGGCGCGAGAAAAATATAATGGCGGAAACTTGTTGAAGACTTAGGGAGGGCTATGGGGAAGGAGGAAAGGAACAACCGGATTCAAAAAGGGATGAAAAACCCAGGGGTCCTCAAAAACAAAGGGCAAACAACTTTTACGGATTATTAAATAGATTTGTGTCAAACTTGAAGGGGGGGGAAAAGGGAAGAGGGGGAAGACTGCATCCCGTTCAAGACCAATAAGGCTTAGGTAAAAAAACGTGAAAATGAGAGGTTGAGTAGGTCACCACCTGATGAAAAATGTGCTGGGGCACAAATACGGGTCGGCTTTAAAGGGTTTTAAACTCGAGGACAGGGCCTAAGAGGGCCGTTGCACAAGTGACTCTACACAAAAAAGAAGCCGGTCATTTTGTATGTGGGGAGATGAAAAAACGCCCGTCATCAACAAAGTAGTAGGTCTGAACGGGGGACGAAAAGTTTTGGCTGGATGGTGTGAGGGCCTCCACTCCCGGTTTTACTATAGGGCGGGGGGGGGGCACATCAAAAAAGAAGCGAGGGGGGATGTCGAATTAAAACAAGTGGGTTACCGGTCGGGTATGAACCTGTTCATTATTCACTCGACCTCGAATGCGATCCGGCGGGGAAAGTCTTCAGAATCTGCTGTAGATCCCGTCGAGAAAAAGGAGACAGAGGAAAAACTACCATGGGGTATTTGGGGGGTAACAGGACAAAGACTGGGGTTCCTGTATTTTGCCGAAAAAACACTTAGCCAATATCTGAAACGAGTACACTCACGATTCTTTGGTTTTTCAAAAAAAAATCACAGACTTGAGAACCCGTGACGGACCAATCCTGAATTGGAAAAAAAATACATTTAAAAAATTGGTTCAGGAGGTGCCTGGACGAAATTCGATCGTCCCCTGAGGCGTGGACGTCAGGGGTGGTGTTCAGACCGTCAACGAAATCCCTCACGTAGAAGGGGGGGGGGAGCGGGACCTACTCAATCCAAGGGGGGGTTGCGAAAGTGGAGATCGCACCCGATGGAGGAGAAGGCAGGGATGGTGTCACAGGTGCAATAGTAAGAAATGGGATCACCAAACGGGGAAATCAACTCAGGGGTGGGAAGAATGTGGCCCTCGCGTCCGTTACGGCACTGAAAAGAGCGAAAACCGGAAACTAGGCTTCACGAAAAATCAAATTCAACCGGGAAAAGAAACGGATGGAGGGGGGGGGAAGAGGGGAAAAACACGGAAAAAGGGTTTTCCAATTTGAATACTAATAATGAAGCTCCCCTGGCATAAAGAAAGAGACAGTAACACGACCGCGTTGGGGGGGGGGACCTCTGTTGAATAAAAGCCAAACCGCCGTACCATAAAGGTTACAGGGAAGAAATCGAACTGGGCTACTCGAGAAATCCAACATCTTTTGGGTCGAACAAAGCCAAAACGGCACGCTGGGAAAAAAAGTTTCAGAAAAAGGAGATATCGGGACTTATACAACACTGGGGCGCGTAAGTGGGGTTTTTTTGTACAAGCGGAGTATAAAAGCAAAGTAAAACGTGTAGAAATGGGAAAGCATGGAATATAAACAATAAAATCGCGCCTACCAGTAAAAAGCAGTCCCCAACGAAGCACACGAAGTTATTTGGGGGGCAGAAACAGGACAACCAGGCCCCAAGCGAGAAACGACTGTGGATGGGGAACCCGGACAGGGTGAACGTGGGGGCCTGAACGAAAACTGGAAATTCCGAACCTCATACCGGAAGAACACCCATTGACTGGAAGGCGGAACAGCATTCCGTCAAACGGCAAAAGTTGGCTATGAAAAAAAAAGAGACCAAAACGAAACCAAAATCACTGGGAAACTCAGGCTCACCGTGGCACATGTCAATGAAAAAGGACACTAAAAGAGTGTGCACCTAACATCTCCAGGAACGGGACATGGGGGGACACATGCTGTGGGGGGGTAGGACTCCTGCCGTTAAAAAAACAATCACTGGCCAGCAACAAAAAAAGATTGGTCCTTGGGGTCAAGCCAGCAAAACGTAGACTCAAACATTGAAATAACAAAGGAGGGGCATTGGGACGGAACCTCAAAAAGTGATACTCAACAAGGGGGAGTGATCCGACAATTGGAAAAGGAAAATAATCGGGCTCGGGGGGGGTGGGGCGCAACATGTAAAACTCGTGACTTTCGGAAGAAGAAGGTCGGATGTAAGCGAACAGGGGATACCACCGACGGTTAAGGTCGGGTCCGAAAATGGGGGTTGACGCCAGGGGAGTAAAAAGGGAGCGACGGATTTGCTCCCGAACCTGATCGCGAACAAATGGGAAGAAAGAAAAGTGCCGAACTACGGAAATCCCTCAATTTAAAAGAAAAAAAAGTGAGCACGAGGGGCTGTCTGGCTAGGCTGTAAAAAATCACATTCACGGTCAGACGGAGTCTGGGGGTACGATCGGACTTAGCGAAGGGGGGGGGACCCTGGAATAAACCTAACCTGTCCAGGTTCCCAGTTCCCTCCCCAGTCGCTAGGTGTCCAAGAGTAAGTCCGCTCACGGTTGGGGTGAAACACTTATGTGAAAGGGGGAGGAAAAACGCGGTTAATCTGAGTTGTCACAAGCTCCGGAATTGTCGAAGGGGGGTTGGAAGGCAAACTCACCATCTAAGGGCTATGCGTACTAGAGGTCGAGGGGGTTGTTGGGGGTAAAAGGGGGTGAATCCGTTGCACAGGGGGGTGGCTCAAGGTTAGCCAGCGCCCATGGCTTGTAACACAAATAGGGTTCCGGAAGGGAGGGGGGGAAGAAGATATGGAGAAGGGACTTAGCACGCGATATGTCTCACCCCTTTTACATAAGATTCTCTTCCCGAACTTTCAAATAAAAAGTTTCCGCATCTGGGGCGGGGACACGATTGATGCAAATGGGATATCCTCCAAAAGGGGACCCAACTTTTGGAGACACATGGGGCCTACTGAAGGGGAATCTCATTCCTCGGGGGGGGATGGCCGCACAGATTCTGTTCAAAAGTCGGGAAGGAGTCAAGGCTAGCGAAAGACAGCGGAAGACATTACACCGCCTAATCGGCGATTTTGTTATCAGAGGAGAGAGTCTACGATTAAACGTCAACGGCGGGGAGTGGGCAATAAGAATAGGAGGGAGTCATCCAGAAACTCGTAACACATATTCTGGGTTGTCCTTCCGCAAGGTTGACCTACAACCAAAGACACGATTTTAGAAATGTCGGTGATCTTCGCACGTGGAAAAGAAAAAAAAATAAAAGAAAACAAACAATGACAAGTTCCCAGCTCAAGACTAAAGACTCTATCAGGGCCAAAATTAATCAAGTCGAGAGCGAAAAATCACCGTACCTGAGAAAAGCGACAAGGATTCCCCCCACAGATTACATAAAGGTGTCGAAGGGGAGGTAAACTAACTACTCCTTAAGAGGGGGGGGGGGGAAAAAAGCAAAAACTCTCAAAAGGTCAAGGGGGGTCCTACGCGAAATTCGTGTCTGTTGCATGGACTGCTGTTATGGGTGGAAAAGAGAGGACAATGTCAGGAAAAGAAGCGATACTAAACTCTACTAGACAGGGCGCCAGCCAGGCAAGAAAAATAACAAAAGAATCAACAAGACGATCTGGAGGGTTGGAGTCCTGGGGACGGGGGGGAATTTAGGGGACAAAGTTTGACGGCGGTAAAAGCGGGGCTCACGAACTGCCGCCTTGGCGCAAAAAAGAAGGGATTTGAGACGGGGAGGGGCCAGCCCATTGGTAAAAACAGGCTTAAAGGTGGGGAGGGCAGGGGAATTTCAGTCGTTCAGTGCTGTGGATTTGGAGGGGGGGAGCCAAAAAGGTGGTTGGGTTTGGGGAAAAGCAGGGAGGAACGGCTGCACATGAGGGGTGAAGAAGCAACTGCAATAGTTCCGTAAACAGGGGGGGAACAAATACTATACTCGGAAAGGACACCTAGGTCGACTGAGCCGGAATCATCGTGTGAGGGTAGGAATCTTGTGACGAGTGCCGAATATGCGAATAGGGAGAAAGCTGAAGGAACGGGGAGGGTCATTTGGAAGCGGTTGAAGTGCAGGGGGGGACAGGCGAAAAAAACGAGATAACATCACGACTGATGGAGGAACTCCATAACTCAACTCGCCTCGAGGGGGACGAGGTGAATGGGGTGGCCAGGGAAGTCCCTAAAAGACTGTGTCATAGTTAGGGTCCTGATCACCGTGCGTAACGGGCAACTCCGCGGGGGGAACTGGATGAAACCCGAAGACGTTTGACTCCTTCAGGCAGAACGTTCATCAAGTACGGGGCGCCGTTGCTATACAACTAAGTCTAAAAAAAGACGAGAGGAAGAGCAAAATAAAAGGGGAGCAAGCAAGGGTTTGGGGGGTGGGGGGGGGGGGTCAAGACAAGTAAGAAATGGGACGTGAAAAAAAAAAAATTGGACAAAAAAAAAACCGAACTATCCAGAAAATCCTAAAAATAAAAGAAAAGGGCCACAAATAACCTTCATAAAAACGACTAACTGTTCTACTTTAAAAGGGGTCAAGCTCAGTTTAAAACCTGCATTAGTGGAAAAAACATGCAATGACCTCTAGCGTGGGGGGAAGATGGTTTAGCTACTTCGGTCTCAGGTGGGTGGTTGTGGGGGGAGGTGGGGGGGGGGGGGGGGGGGGGGGGGGTGGGGGGGGGGGGGGTGTGGTGGGGGGGGGGGGTCCGAATTGCCATGGTGTAAAAAAGGGTAAATAGTGGTGGCTTTCAATAACCGGTCCTCATTATGTTCTTGTAAAATGCTTTCCGCAACCCGCTGGTTGGGCAAAACAAAGGAGGGTGCCGCGTTTTGGTGGGGGGGTTAAGCCAGATGGAAAACGAAAAAAGGAAAAAGGGTCCGCCCTAACGAGGGCCCAAATGCACCGGCGGGGGGGAGGGTGGACAGTGGACGGATGGGGAACGTGCACTTTGGTGGGGGGGCGGGTGGCCTCAAAAGAAGGTTTGCCCGGTGAACGGCTGTGGGGTGGATCTTGTTGCCACGATGATAGAGTGGGGGAAATCTTGGTGCATCACGTTAGCTCCAAGGGGGTGAAAAAGACGCCACTTTGGGGTTAGGCCGGGGGAGGGGGGTGGAAAAAAAAAAAAGCGGGGGGGTAGGTCTTTGTCGGTAACAGTCCTATGGCAACTCCCGAAAAAAAAAAAAAAAGCTGAAAAAAGTCCGCGAGGGTCTAAATGACAGGTGTACTTGGTTGAATGGGAAAAGGGAAACCAGGTTTGTGGTAAAAAAAAAATGGGGGGGAAAAAAAAACATCCAGCTCACACGAAAATCACAGGCAAAAGGTAAAAAACGGTTGGGTAGGTTTCTGTCTTTGCGGAAGAAAGAAAAAACCCTTTACAGAGCACCAGGGGGCTACCCAGATGGAAGGGAAACGAGTCAAGGGAAGCCAAAGATTGGACAAACTCGAAACGGCTCACGAAATTGGGGGAAGGCGAGAGGGGCCGGGCACTTTCCTGCACAACAGCCAGTAAAAGGACTATTAAATAGAACGTTCCGCGTAATGCAGGCTCCTCACGAGGAAGCACGATTACTGGACCCCGACGCCCTCGGACGGACAACTATGCCGGTAATAGACTCTATCCTTTATTGAAACTCGTGCCGTATAAAAGGGATCCCCCGGTCAAACCCTGAATAAAAAGTAAAAGTAAAAATTCTGGTTATGGGAAAAAAAATATCAGCTAAAAACAACAACTGATTAGAGAAGAGAAAGCGATGAGACACTGAACCAAGGCAAAATAATGAGGGAAAGTTTGGAAAAGGGACAAATTCACAAGCCCGAAAGCCGAAGCACATGCCTTTCACGGGGTACAGAGAGGGAGATTCGCTCAAACTAACCATGACGTAGGACAGAGCTCGTCTATAAAATTTCCCGGGGGGGAACCTTGCTGACAACCAGTGAGAAGAATCTAGAGGTCCCACCGGTGACGCAGGGTGCGGGGGGAAATCAAGCTCTATGATCGAAATGCCAGAAGGAAGAGGAGAAAGAAAGAACGTGAAGATGAGAAAAGGGGAAAGGAGAAACGACGGGAGGGGGGAGACAGAGAAAAAAGCGGGAAAGAGATAAAAGAAGAGGGGACCGGGGGGGAGGAGCGGGAAAGGGAGAAATCAGGGGAAGTGGGGGGAAAAGACAAAAGGCGGCGTAAGGGGGCGAAGAGTAGGTGCCGAAGAGCCTTAAGGATGAGGAGGGAGGGGAGCGGAGAAAGGAACAGGTCGGGAACAAAGGGCGAAGAACGGATAAAGAGGGAACAAGAGAGAACGACGAGGGGAAAGGAGGCGAAAGATGGGAATCGGGGGGAGCAGGTCCTAGACACCAAGTGACTGAAGGGGCGACACACGGAAATTAGGGGGGATGCCAGCTGGGGGGGGGTTGGACATTTTGTTGGAACCCGTGACAGAAAGGAGCATGAAGAATCGGGGAAAAGGGCCAGCCCAAACACCGGGGGAGCTTTTGAGTTGGTTTAAAGGAGCATCATCCACAAGCCGACAGAGGAAGCTTTGGAAAAAGGACCCACCTGAAGGAGCCAACAATAAGGAACTCCGGTTGTGTACCCCGGGTGCGACGCACGGGGAGCACACCATGCACGTTTACACGGGGGTCAAACAAGCAACCAAAAACGGGGGTCCATTTCAAATTCCAAAGATCTCCACAAAAAAAAAAAACGTGAACGAAGACCGGCAAACCATTTGGCCCAACCGACAAAAGTTCAGGCATTGGGATGCAAATTTCAGGGCAATTTTTGGGGAAAGGCGGCAAAAAGAACACACCGCAGGGAAAAAACAAATCAACGGGGGGGTGACAAACGAGGGGGGGACCAAAAATGCAGAATTATCGAAGGGGAAAAAAAATACCCTAGTTGATTAAAACTAGGTGAAGGATGGGGGGGGCAACCCGGAGAAGGGTCGCTTAAACCAATGGGAAAAGGCGCAGGGAGAGGGGGAAAAACATACCGTGGGGACGAACGCTGGTGAGCCGAATGGTCCTAAGGGCACATCAAAAAGGAGTACGGGGCAAAACAGCGGCCCTCAAAGGTCGGGAACAAGCGGATGACCCCGTAGACGGATAGGAGGCCGAATTCTTGCAAAGAAACGGAGACAAAGAATAAGAACCTTGGGATCGTCCGGGAGGTCCCAGCGGGGGGGAGAAAAACGGAAAGGGGAGTCTGGAAGTCTTCAGGAAATACCAAGGAGGAGTCAAGAAAAGAATATTTAGGGGGTGCTGCTGGGAATAATTACCGGGGATCTAAAAAGGGTGACAGGGCAAGAACAGCGGTCAAGAAAAGGGCCAAACGTAAGCTAATCACACGAAAGACATACCAAGCGGTACATTAACGAAATAAAAGGAAAAGCTGAAAAAAGCGCCAAGGCGCTCATATTTTGAACTTTGCGTATCAGAAGAGGGGTGGATGACAGGTTTTATACAAAGGGGGACATTTACGTGCCATCAAAGACAAGGATCTCGATGGGGAAAGAATGACGGGGGGCTAAACTCCAATAAAGCAAATAAAGAAGGCCCAGGGCAAGAAAACCTCACTAAGAACTCTCACTTCCTCCCCGAAAAAAGGGGGTAGGAGAAATGGGGATTGTGCTCAAAGAGAAATGGGGGTCTTGCCTAGAGGGGAGCAACGGGAAAAAAGTCACCCCTTACTTAGTATAAACAGCTACTATAGCGGCGTGGTTTTGCATTCTGGGGGGGAACGGGCAAAAAAGTGCAAGGGACTAGTAGCCGAAGATCTATAGGGCCAGAACGGAATCGTGATCACATCACGCGGGAGCCACAAACACTCTCGTAGACCAGCACTCCCACATCCTGCGAGGTCAAACGAAAATACGGAGGCGGCTGAGGGGCACAAACTAAAAATAAGCGATCGGGCGGCCGGTCAGGAGGTCAGCGCCTGGTTCTAACTAGTTCCTTCAGAGGAGAATATCCCAACGACCAGTCTCTGTTGGTCTCGGGAAGGAATGGGGAAAAACCTTAATTCGTTGTCGTGGGTGCCGCGCAAAGAAAACTCGAAAAAAATCTTGCGCATTGTACCCCCTTGAAGAAAAAGAATCAGAGGGGAGGGCACTAATGAAACCACAGCCGAGTCGAAGAGAATTGAACACGTGTTAACCGTCAGGAGGAGGGGCAAGAGTATGGGACCGGAGATACAAAACCCAACTTCGAAAAACACAAAACTCCCGGCAAAAGCTAAGTAACACCGAGGAATGCTGAGACACCATACAAAACTAGAAGAAAAAGAAGTAAAGGAGAGGAAGAAATCTATAGTACTGCCATGCCGTTCTAATGCACTTCACTGTGGAAATGGCTCCGACCACGCCAGAAATGCATTAAATCCAGACTACTCAAATCCCGAGTACGAGAGCCTTGATAACACTGAGTAGCTTTCTCACGGGTACGACCCCCCGCGAAGGACTCCACGTCCCCACCCAAAAAAACAATGAACGGGGGGGGACAGACTAGGTTGGGGGTGAACGGCGCAAAAATTGGCCAATAAAAAGCGGGGTTCTATAACCGGTAAAGGATTAACGAACAATCTAGCTAATGTAATCATCCGAACTGGAAAAAAAAAAGATTGTCATTCAGACTCACTAACATCGTCAGGGGGGGACAAATCATACAGCTGCGTAAAGGGACAACTATAAAGAGCGGATGGACAGGTAGCCCGAGTAGGGGACTGAAAAGGGGGGAGGTCTCGGGGAAAAAGACCGCACGAAAAAAAGCAGGAGCCCCCCGTTGCTCTAAAAACCGAGCCCGATGAGGACGTAAACGATCTCGTAAAAAAAACCAGTAGGACCAGGAATGGGTCGCACTTAATACGAAACTCGGGACGAGACTCAGAAGGAAAAAGTAATTCGGCTTCTAGCGGGCTTACATTCCGCCCAGACAAGACTCACCTGGGGGTATCTCAACCGAAGCAAAAATTCAAGTTAGAAAGAATAAAAAAGAAAACGAGCTACTCGCAAGAATTCAGCAGACAGAAAGGATGTAATAAAGGGTAGGGCAAAGGAGAAAGGGAAAAAAAAAAAATCGGGAGGGGGATCAGGAAGTCAGGAAAGAGAGAGAACATTAGGTACATGCGAAAAAACCCGTGTGGGGGGGGGGGGGGGGGGGGTAGGTCAGGGAAAGGGAAAGGGGGGCTAACCCTGGGGGGAAAAAGGCGATGACAATGCAAAAATAACGGGGGATCGGACCAGCAGGTTAGTTCATATAACGAAACAAGACATTTGAAAGAAAGTCCAGTGGGCAGTATTTTAGGAAGAAGATGAGATAAAAGCAATGCGGGGCATGGCGGGGATGGGCTGCGGAGGTTGGCGAAGTGAAAATCGGTAAGGGAAACAACAGCAGTCTGGGGGGGGGTTCAAATGTAAGAACGGGGGGTTTCGGGGTGAAAGGTCATTATTATTGTTTACGAAAAAAGGGTGAAGTCGGGAAAAAAACGTAAAGAAAAAAACGAAAGGGTTCCATTTAAAGGGAGGAAGACGCCACGGTTTGGGGGGTTGTCGAAAAAATTCCAAACGAAGAGGGGGGGACGGGGTCACAGCTTTTCTGATGGGCGACCGGGGCTAGGAACGGAATTATGGGGATCGCACGATTCCCGAACGGAAGAAATGAGAAAATCTTCAAATCGCGGGGACGAAACCGGGTTCGGTTTGGTTTGTGCCTAGAGAATACCCTGCCTGGGTGAGGGGGTGGAGTTGGTACCGGACCAGGTGGGAAAACGAGAGGGGGAGGTTTTCTGGTAAAAGGGGGCGAGGAGGTCCTGTCAAGTGAGTGGTTGGGAGAGGGGGGGGCACTGCCCTTAAACCAGGACCCCCACAGACGGGGGAGGGGGAACGATTATGAGAGGGCGCACAACCTGCGCACGCGAAATGTAGAGAACTGGAGAGGAAGGAAAAACCAAGTTGTAGTGGAGGCCGGACACGCCAATCCTGGGTAAGGTCCCTGTAACCGGTGGTTGTATGAAGAAGCCGAACGTAGGGGGGGGTGGTGTTCAGTGGGCAGTGCGCTACGAAAATTGAAAAAAAAGAGTCCAATGATGGGACCCAAAACTTTGGCTTCCCAATGCATAAAAAAAGTCACGGCTAGATGGAACGAAAGAAAGGAGTCAGCATCCCTGAAAAGAACCGAACATGTGCCCAGGGGTCCAGGGGCCCGGGCAAAGTATCTCAGGGTCAGCAGGGGGGGCTATCTGGAAAAAAACAGACTAGCAACCAAAGCAAAATTGCGTACATTCAAAACAACAAAAAAAAAAAGGGGAAGTTCCGAGCAACGGACCTTCGGGATGGCGCACGGCAACAAAGGTCGAGATAGAAACGGTAGGAGAATACGCTCATGCAGCCCCAGCGCCTGGGCAATATAAGGGCACAAAGGAGGTGGTTTTGAAAACGAAAAAGAAACATCGTGTCCTTTGGCCGGGGTGTGGGCGGCTTTAATCAACACGAAAGATAGCATTCGCAAACGGAGGATTCAGGGGGGTACTGTATTGAAACTTGCAGGCCGTCATAGAGTAAGACGCGTCGTTGTCTGTGGAAAAGACGATGAAACAAAAACCTGGGCAGGTGGAGGACAAAAGCCCACTGGGAGAGAGGGGAAAAAGCTCTTCCTGATAGGCTTGGGGATTCACCGCAGAAACAAAGTAAAAACATTTAGAATGGGTTTTGGGAAGAAAAGGGGCAAATCAACCGTATAGCCATAAGACACGGGAAAAAGAGGACACGCAACAAAACTATTTGGGGGGCAAAAAAATTACACAAGTAATAGTGTGGGGTTGGGACGTCCAATACCAAGGGGGGGGAGGAAGGAAAGGACGGGGGGAGACGTAGTGCATGGTCGCAAAAGGAGGACAAAAAAAAGGGGAAAGGCAAAAAAAGGGGGGAACCATCTCTGGAAGAAAAAAAAAAACACGTAATGGGGGAAAGAGTGTCCAGGTGGAAAATGGGGGCGTTGAGCGGGGTGGGGGGTGATGAAGCCGTCTGGAAAAACGGGCCATCGGGACATGATCTTAACCGTCGCCAAAGGAAGTATGGTGGAAATCTGAAATCCACCACCAGTAAAATGAAAAAGGCACAAAAAGAGGTCCGGAAGGGGGTTGAGCGTTCGGTGTACCCCAGGACGGCGGCAGGAAAGAGGACGACCACAACAAAAAATCAATAAATTTGTATTGGTGGGGGGGATGCGGTCCGGGGAAAAAGGGAAATAGACCTCCGACGTCCAAGAGATAACAGGACGGGGTTAGGTGGTGAGAGGGCCTCCACGGAAAACCAAGGTTTTGGTTCCTCCGGTTACAACATCCAGGAATCCAGAATCCGAGAACTGAATTAAAGAGTGGGCAAAGAAATGGACTGGAATAAAGAAAAAAGGAAACTCGGTTCTACCACTCTCTGGTAGGAGAAAGGGGGTGTTTGTCCACAAAAGGGACAACCAAAAGTAGCAAACCGGCCACAGCTGACTTTTTGTCCCAGGGGCAAAAAATACAGGTTTGAGAGTGGGGTCGGGATGTGTGGACCTATCGAAGTTATAAAAATTAGCCCTCCTAGGTTGTTTAAAACTATCAACAAACAGTGGGGAATGAGAGAATCTAAAAAAAAGCGGCGGAAAATTCCCGTGGAAAAAACGTTGAAACGAAGAAAACGGACTCTCGACGGGCCCGGTGGTGGTTGACCGGGATGAATCCACCATAAATTGGGGTATCTTCGCTGCAAAGCCAGGGAGGGGGGGGGCGCCGGCTAGGGAGTCAGGCAGTGCAGAGTCAAATGAACGTGCCATAGGAGGCCGGATCAACACGGGAGAAAACGGAGAGTGTGAAGGGGGATAGGCAGTTGGGTTTGGTATCGCGGACGGGCTCAATGAGAAAATCGCTAATGACAAACTAAATGAGGGATGCATGGAAGACTCAGGCCAAATAGGGGGAATCAGGTGGCCCGAAAAGAAATCCCTTACAATAGGTTTGCTGTCAAAGGAAGAGGTCGATGCAATCAACCACAGGGACGGGGCGGACTTGAGGGAACCTCAGCCCCACTAGGGGGGGAACCAGGAATCTCGTGGGCTGGCAGGAAAGGCCTAAAAAAAAAAGCTAATTGGGCGCACAAAATGTACGGACTAAAGAAAACTAAGGTGGAAAAACCGGTCGGTACACTCCAAATCAAAAGAACCAAGTCAAAGGTTAGCAAATGCGAGGGGGCACAACACCTGAAGAAAGGTTCGTCCCACAAACTCTTAGCTGAGTAGAGGGTGTTCGGTAAATACAGGGGCGAACCAAGCACATATTTGGAGAGCTTCCATGTGTACAAACAGGAGCTCAAAGGATGGAACTAGGAAAGTGTAAAAGAAGCCGACCAAGACAGGACGGAAACTGACCGACATGAAGAATACTTCGGGCGCTGGTTTAGGGAGGGGGGACGTTTTGCCCCAGAAGGTCTCAGGGGATCACGAAAACCAAAAGAACACCCGAAAACCAAAAAATGGGAGGCGGCACCAAAAAGCAAAAGTGATCCGTTCACGGGGAAAAATAGGAACAAAACATTCGGGCATTTCTGAAGCTGTAACATAAGGGCGGAGTATAATAAAGCAAACAAACTACTCAAAGACAATTCACCTGCCAACGAAAGTGATAACATTGATTAGGAGATTAGTTTTAGCCGGGAGGGAGCCAGCCCACCGTTTTACTTTTGGGATTTGTGAGGGTTCATAGTCACAAAAAGTTCCTCAAACAAATTGAAAAAAAAATCAGAAGGGTTGGGAAAGAAGTTAGCCCGAAAATGGAACCATATAATCCGTACGTAGCCCGATCGCTGACAATCGACATTTTTTCACATTACGGTGACTCCCTTGATACAGAAAAGAGGATCACAATTGTAGGGGATCGAGACATTGGTCATAGAGTCTCTCGTGGTAAATTAAAGCCGTGACGGGATTATGCAACGGAATGTGGGGGTACAGGTTTGTAAAAAAGAGAAATTATCGTTCTTGAGGGCGGGGGGGTCTGATGGAATCATATAGAAGTCCAAATACAAGTTATCTAAAGTAGTACTTCTTCTAGAAGGATCAGGAAACGCAACCCGACGGGAATAGCACGACGAAAAAAAAGAACGGACTTCGCACTGTTCCTTGGAAGGAGAGCGAGTGGGGCTCAGCGTTGCGGCCGGGCTGTGGGTTTTGTTCAAGACTACAGGTCAGGCAAAGGCCACCAGCTTATCAGGAATACCGCCCGTTGGGAAGAAAAGAAAAAAAAAAATGACCCAAGAGAAAAGAGGGATTTATCATTGTATAAATAGGGAATCTGGTCATGCTATGTGTTAAAGGGTACGGATGGAACTGAACCTGACTAACATAGCCTGACTCGTACGAAGATTCTGGGGCGAAAAGGGGATGGGTGGGTTCGGGGGACTCCAATTGCCAGGTTCTCTCACGGTGTATTGGGCCAAAATGCGCAAAGTGGAGGGGGACCACAACCGAAGAATGGGAAGGTGGGGGGGTGGGGTGTTGAGATGGGTAAAAAATCGATCTAAGGGCACCGAAGAGCGAGATCGTGTAAAGGGACGACTCAGGGTCCTCGTTCCGGCCAGGGCCTTACAGCGTTTGTCGCGTGAAAGGGGATGTAAAAGTGAAGGGTTATCCACAAACGTGGAACCTGGGATCCTGCAGTGTTGCGTAGGAGAAAGATCCTCTGGGTCACGGGAAAAACACCTAAGGTTGATTATTTTCTTATGCTAAAGGGTCTTATTTAACGGGGCTTGAAAGAACAATACATCAGGAGTAGGTTAAAACAGTCAAAAAGACCAGCGCTGAAATGAAAACCACAACGGGTAACACATCATAAGAGATTGGGGGTGTTACGCTGGGGGAGGGCCAATGCCCCTTAAGCTTAACGAACCTTATGTCTAAACGCACTTTTAAAATTTAAAAAGGGGAATAGGCTTAAGGCGAGTCCTCGAACCTAGAGGGGCTTGTAGGCGGGCAACTGCATGAACGAAATGGCAACAAAGGGGGGTCTTCGGTGAAAAACAAAAAAAGAATCTGTACAGCCTAAAAAAGTAAGAGAGAGAGAAGAACTGACAAACACCCACTTTGTAAGCGGGGTCAGCGACCAACCGAAGCGACACGTTCGGACTATGTCCGTCGGCGAAAAAAAAAAAAAAAAACATAAGGAAAGTAACCCGACCTGTCTCACTAACCTTTCGCACCCCTTCCAATAACGATTCCTTTGGGGGGGGGGGGAGGAGTAAAACAAAAAGGTGAACGAGCAGGACAAGAAATCAGTCGGGGGGAACGAGGGGGACAAAAAAGGGAGTGGGACCTGGGATAACGAGATGTTTGTTCGGGACAGAACCGGGTAGGGGAAAAAGAGCACGCGTGTAGGCCACTAATAAGACGCTAATAATATCGGTGACAAACAGTTCCAAACCAACTGGGTGAAAACAAAGGGACCGGACAGCATGATATCCACGTTGTAATATTTTTCGAAAGCAAACAGCCCGGAAACCGTGGTTCATTTCGTGTTCCGTTTTGCGTCATATTCAAAATCTGTTCACGAAATCGTCTTGAGCAAGCCCGAAACGCGAAGCCGGACCGGGACGAACGGGGGTGGGTTTAGTTTGCCAGACCACACCGAGAGGGACCAATTATCTTTAGAAAAACTTTATTTGGATGGGAAAGAACATAACAAAATGGTGGGGGGGTCTTTTGTAGGGGATTCAGGGTGGAAGACGGACCTTGCGGAAAATGGTCCGGACATGAGCCGTGAAGGAAAAAAACCAACGTTTAGACCAGACCAAGGCTTTATACTATAGAACATAAAAGAGAAATGATGGCCGGAAGCGTCTGGCTTGCAGACAGATTTTACAAGGGGAAAGACTTGGCTATGGTTCGGGGGATAAAATGTCGGGGGGAGGTGAGGCGGCTAATCAAACGCTACGTCAAAAGGAGACGGAAAAAACAACTACGATGTCCTTGTCGGACTGCTATATTCTGGTGAAATCTTTTCTTGAGGGCGGGTGGTTTTATTAGAGGGGGGGGGGGAATCCAGTCCAAATGGAGCCGAACACTTTTCGAACAACCTCATATGTGTGTCGGCCGCAGCCAAGCACAGCCTCCCGCAACAGGCGCTAGGGATCAAGGGGTCCTCGGGAACGCTCACTAGAGGTACCGGACCCGTACTGTAAGGCGGCCTCTTAGAACTACCAAGAACGCAAGAAAGCAGGGAAACGGAAAGGAAAAGAAGAAAGGGGAAAGAAGGTGGTTCCGGTGAAGTAGTCAGGGAAGACAAGGGGGAGGGGGAGGAAAAAAGGTTAGCCGGGGTTTTCTCAGGAAGGAACCACTTCTGTGGGAGTTGAGGGGAGTACTAGGGCTGCATAGGAAACCGTAAAAATCACACGTTTGGACCCGAAGATTGTTGTGGGGTCAGGGTGCTGTTGTTTAACGAACGAGAGGGGGAGGGACGAGCCGCTTGGTGACAAAAAAGAGCAAACGAGCTATACAAAGGGCCAGGAACAATGACGGGGAAAATGTACAAAGCAACGTCGACGGTAAAACGGGAAGTCTAGGTCGGGGGATTCAGAAAAGGTGTCACACTGAATCAAACCTGTCTTGGGCCCCGCATGTACAGACACTTATGGGCCAGGACTAACTGGAAAAACCAAAAGGTCGTTGGACAACGGAGTGGGATGGAAAATAAGTGACCAAATTGGGAAAACGGGAAGGGGTAGGGGGGAGTTTGTGGATAAAAGAAAACGTGTTCTGCAAAAACAAAAACCGCAGGTGGGAAACAGACAACGGGGAAAGGGGGGGGGGGGGCCGTTCGTGTTTGTGTTAGAAACTGTACAAAGAGTGGAAAGCTGAAACAAGGTAAAAAAATTGTCCTACGAAACACTTAGAGATCTAAAAGGAAGGAGCAAAGGGGGCCGCAATTCTCAGTCGTTGATGGGGTTGGGGGTACTGTAGGGTCCGGTCAGGTAAAGGTTTTTTAGTGGGGGTTCGTGAGAACAGCGTGGAAAAAACGGGGACAAGTTAAAGGGTTCGGTGGTGGACATAGGGGTTTTTCACGGCGTCCAGACGTCACTATGAATCTTTTGGAAAACTTCAAAAAGGTAGCGGAAGGGGGGGGGGTACAGTCGTTACCACAGCAGGACTCCGTTATGGTACCTAGGGTTGAAAAAAGCCATTCTGAAAATAAAAGGGACAGAGGCACCTCACGGAGGCCGAACTAATAACCCTAAAGCCGCAAAAACGGGGACAGGCAGGAAGAAAAACATTTCAAATTCATGAACTGGGAGGGGGCGACGGGGTGCAAAACATGGGCAAGACCAGTACGAAAAAGGAACGCACCAACAGTTGGGGTACCAGTTGGGGAAACTCTCACCTTCACTCAGAACGGTGTAAAAAAAACTATAAGATGGGCCGAGGAGCGAACGGTTAAAGGAAAGCCCGAGGGAAGTTAAAAAGTGTCCAACGCCAAGGGGTGGATTAAAGATAGGATTAAATGCAACGGAGGGCAAAAGCCAGGAGGAAAGGCCACCGCGGGCGCTGGCAGGGAGAAAAGGGGGGATGAAGATAGGGGGGTAGATCCTAGATTAAATACCACTAAACAGAAAGATAGAGTGGAAAGGAACTCTCGCCTGATGGATTCGGGCATGATGAATTTACAGCAAGAATTAATCCGGCAAAACTACGTTGTATTCCTCATCCATAATCGGAAAAAAACATGATAGAAAAAAAAAAAAAAATAGTATTATAAAAAAGGAAGAAATGTAAAGGACCCTAAACCCCGCCCTTAAGTTAAAAAGGGAGGAATGCGTTAGGTAAGAAAGTTACAAAATAGCAAAAAGGCGTACAAAGAAATTAAATCGATGCCCGAAAATGGGGGAGGCAGCCCTCGGACTACACAGAACTCCTTAGAAAAAAAAGGGAGAGAGAAAGAGAAAAAAGTCTAAGAATAATGGCACCGTGGAGGAAAACTCATCGTAATGAAAAAACCCCAACGTGGACAAAGGACGATGTAAAAGACATTCCTAAGGAAGAAAAGGATAAGAGTTAACATCAACGGCACCTACGGCCGAATAGGTGAAGAGGGAAGAAAATGGTCAAAAAAGTTGAAAGGGAGGGGTTGCATTTGTGAAACAAAACCAAAAAACTTGTCAAAGCAACTCATTGAAGAAGTCGGGATGCGGCCGAGGGGCCTAGTTGCCGCATTTGTGTTTTCGTTTGCCGTCAAGGGCCTGAAGAGCCAGCAAGCTACTCACCGGAGAAAAAAACAGACACTAAGCCAAGTATTTCGAGCTGTCAACCAAATTAGCACGAACCGGGACGGCCACCGCTCACATTCTAGACGGGTGGTAAAAACAATCAACACCTTGAAAGGTAAAATTTAAAGAAAAAAATCTCAACCGAAAAAAAACAAATGAAAAAAAAGAGAGCGGACCTGCCAGGTACCACAGACGGCTCCAAGGGGGGTGGACTGGTTGAACAAGGTAATTTTGCATCAGCAAAAACGACGAAAAAAATAACGTTCAAAATAGAGGTTGCCTAAACGCCGTTAAAAAAAATCCAACGTACCTTCATCGCACAGGAAATAAGAGGAAAGTACCGAAGGGAATTTGTCAACTTAATTCGCTCGTACGGTCCCGTGGGGTTCGAAAGAACTTCTTAGAACTAAGGTGGTGACGAATATTTGATCTGCGTCAAAATCGGGAGTAACCCGGATGGAGCGTTCCCAGCGCGTAGGTAACGGAAAACTCGGAAGCCACCCAAAAAAAGCTTCGCTCCGTGGGGGATCCGTACAGTAAGTCCACGGGGCCACAACGAGTACGGCCCGTTACGGATGGGGAACACCTGGGCGAAACGGCGAAAATCTTCTTCTTCACTAGGAGAACGGACTCACACGAGCGGGTAGGGGACATGCAGGAAAAAGGTCGGGGGGTGATTTTGATGGGGAGCGTCCAAAATCCAGTATGGTAGGACACGTTTTGGCTACATTGGATTTCAAATCAAGCGGGCAAGAACATAACTCGGATGACTTGCGAATCGGAGGGAATTCTCTCTGGAAGCAAAGTCGAAAACGTTCCTGAAGAAAAGCAACAAGAAAAACGGAGGCACGCAAAGTCAACAAGAACCTTGGAATCAGAGGGGGGCTAGGGGCTCCAGCTGGTTAGACAAGTTTCACACGGCGCAGTTGTACGGGCTCAAAAAAATAAAGGGGGTAATAGGCTCGGGAAACTTGCCAGAACGGAAAACACTGAAATGAACATCCAAAAGACAACCAGGAAACGAAAGAGCATTCCGTAGGCCATCACTAATTTAACCGTCACCAGAAGAAAGCAGTAAACAGAACAGAAAATGCTTTCAGAAAGTACACTACTCTTGTGAGACAAAAACTAGTTTCACTACTAACACAAAGAGCACAAATCCGTATTAGAACAGCCACGGGGGAAAAAACTAAAAAAGCTTATTGGGATTGTCGTGGGTGGCCCGCGGGGAACAACGTAGGAAAAACCGAAACTTAGTAACGAGCGAACATCAGGAGTGAAAAATAACCGGGGGCTGGAAAAGCATAAACTGGGGAACGAGAAACGAGCCCACATCTTACAGAGGGAAAAACTAAGGGGCGCTGAAAAGTTTCAATGAGAGACCAAAACGAAATCGTTGTCGCGGGGCAAGGGGGGACAAAATGAGGCGAAAAAACAGCCTAGGATTGAAGTGATCGAGGGAGCACCTCGCGAAACAGGAGAGGAAAGTTTAAGGGCGGAGGGGGAAAACACTGTCAACGGGAAAAAGGGTGGGGCGACGCCGAATCAAAGTACACTACGGGGGGGGGATCTTCGTAAAAACACGAAGGAGAACGAAAGGGTCGCTCCCGCTGATGGCACACGAACCAACTGTCTTAATGGAACAAAACTCTAATTTGGGGAACCAAGAGGAAAACGCTATAACTCGAAGACAACACAATCCAACGCGGTAGTAGGAGTGCCTGCACCCTCTGAACGACGAATCAGTCCTCTTGCCTGCCAAAAGGGTCATAACTACCGCGAATCATGAAAACTACTCTAAAGACTTCCACCATGGAAGAGAAACTGACGAGGACAATGCGGCCGGTTAATGTATAATCAGCAGAATGACCAAAAGTTAAAAAAACCTATAGACGTCTGCACCTATGAAAAAAATCTCTCTAAATGTGATCCGAAAGATTTTCGTGGCCAACTGCATCTAAGTTCACAAGCTAAAAACCAAGCAGCACTTCCTCATCATTATGGTTGGGTAAAGAAAAAGTGCGAAGGCAAAGAAACTATGTCGAATGGGAAAAGTATCTAAAAAAATAAGCGAAAAAACGCGGTAAAGAAGAAACGTGAGACGGGGGCCACAGTCTATAGAAAAAGGAAAGCAGATCGACAGAGTGAACATGGGGATAAGGACTCGCGGAAACGTCCCCAAAAGTAGAGACGGGTCCCTTGTCGGCGCAAGAAGGTTGCAATGGAAACGGTCTCAGTGATACTACGAAAAACCGCCGAGACTCGGGATCCAGATACAAAAAAAAAAAGCGGGATCAAAGTACTCAGAAAAACAGACTGTCGACCCTCTGGAAGTGAATCTACGACCGAGGCGACGAGAACCGGAAAAAAAGACGTCGGAAGACGATACGGGTACAACTTTTCTCCACCCCAGAAAGACTCAAAGGAGACCGCGAAAACCCAGCAAAGTGGGAACAAGACAGAAGTATGACCAGGAGAAATTGACATGCCTGAAAAGGCAGAAAAGGGGGAAAAATCACGGTGCTACAGTAACAAATCGAGATCGAGTGAAGAAGTCGCTGGCAATAAACGGGTGAAAGGAAAAAACTACATTCCAACCAAGAAAAGGGGGAGTGATTTGGGAAAGAGCAAATAAGTACATGCAACTGCAACAAGACAAACGGGTGGGGAGGGTGAGAGAAGGGTGTGAAGAAGGCCTAAAAAGCATTGCCAGAAAAGTGGGTCAGGGGGGGAGTGTAACTAAAAGTGAGATCCCATCTGTGGGCGAGTCACGAGTTGAAGGCTAAAAAGGGCTATTGTAAGAAAAAAAGGCGCTAACGGGAGGTTCCACCTAATATTGGGGGCTGGGGGAGAGGGGAGGAACTTTTGGGGTTTCATAATTGGTAAAGCGTAGGAAACAGTCGGCCGAAAGGTGGGAAACCAGGGTTGGTCCGTGACGCAAGGGGGGAGGGGGAGGGGAAATCTCAACCGAGATGGGGGGGTAGAGCCGTGGAGGGGGAGAGGGGGACTGTCTAATTGGGCGCGAGGGAAGGTTTAAATCGCAGGAAAAACAACCCCAAAGGACTTCCGATGCCGAGCTGGGGAAAAAAAAACTAGCTGGCGAAACTGGCTCATCGCGGGGGGGGGGGTGAAAAAAAGTGCTAAGGTTTGAAAAACTGGGCGGTAGGGTTGTGGGGGGTTGAAAAGAACCGGGGGACAGTTGACGCCCAGGGAGGGGCGATATGGCCCAAGATTAATCTTGTTTTATTTCAAAAACACACAAGGTGAACCTTTTTGCACGCGGGGGGCAGTAATGAAACAGGACTAACTCGTGTTAGGGCAAAAAAGTAACAGGTGTGCGCAGCCCAAAACTACTTAAAAAAATACGAGACGATATTAAAACCATATGTGGGAAGGGAGGGGGGACCCTCATCCGGGTGGGGGGGGGGGGGGGGGGTGGGGGGGGGGGGGGGAAAAAGAGGTGTTGGAATTATGAAATTAATCGAACTGAGGGGGAAAATTTGCATTAATCGCATTCTCTGTGGGAAAAAAGTTTGAAGGAGGAACAGAAGCTCAGGGCCAAACGGGGCGTTGTAAAAAGTGTGTCGAAGGGAATCCAGGTCACAACGATTGGCACAACATCCCGCCTGGATACACACCCGGGGTAGTACAAGGTAAAAATTGTCAAAGGGACGGTCCGCGCACCATAACCTTCTCCAGAAAAAAAACTGTTGGGGAAAAAACAAGGCAACGCGAGAGACTATTTTGGGGGACAGGAACCGGAAAAACAACTTGTAATGGACTCCGCAAACGGGATTCAAGTAGGGGTCTAACAAACAAAGGGGGTTGTCCGAGGGTGGACCGAAGAGGGGCTATCAAGAAGACGAAAGCTCTAAAGAAAAAAAAAGGCACCAGTCGTTTTTGCGCCCAAGGTGAAAAATGATCGGGGTGGGGCCCTTGGCCAGTGTACGGTTGACGGGGGAGGTGACCCTCAGACTCCGAAAACTTACACAAAAATAGAGCCGGCTAAAACTTCAAGCGGATTTAACTTGTCGGAAAAAGAGAGGGGGGGACTGAAGCTAAAGTTTGTTATAACGCTACTTAGGGCAAAACCTTGCTTGGGGGGGGGGAAAGAAAATAAAGATTGGAGAGGCCGGTCGCGGGCCATTAGGGCATTTCTAGCCGGGGGAAAGCAAATAGAACTGTGAAAATGGAATTATGGGGGGGGTCAGTGAAAGGAGACAGGAGCATGTCAGGCACGAACGCTTAAACCAAAAAACCAGAAGATTGGTTGGCAACATAAAAAAAGGTAAAATTAAAAAAGGTGGGTTGCAGCGATACACATATCAAAGGAAAAAAGGATGTGAAAGCACCCGATGGCCGCTGAACCAGAACTTCAAACGTAATGAAACGGCCAACAAGGGGTGTGAAGGGGACATCTCAGAAAAACAACAAAAAAAGGAGGAGGGTAAAAGAGAATGGGGGGAAAAAAAAATTAAAAAGGGGGCCACGTTCATTATTGTTGAAGTCCATGCGCAAAAGGAAAAAAGCCCAATTGCTTACACACGAAAACAATAGAAAATGATATGTGTCGAGACAACCACAAGGGCTTAAAGGAAATGGCCAAATCGTCAGGGCCAGGGTTGGGGGGAACCGGGGGCAGGACTGCACATCGGCGATGGAATGCCAGACAAACGACCCATATCGCAATCAAGTGGGGGGGGGGGAGAAGAAGGGGGAACGGGCCGCACCAGGTGTGGGGACATAGCCAGCAAACGATAATCAATCGGGGGATGTGAGGGGGAACCTCCACTCAAGCATTTGGCGCAACGCGTCAAAGGGTGGGGATCACAAAAAAAGAGACGCAGGTCGAGCTGAAAACCTTACAAGTTTGAAACAATAAAGTG
>Ga0179593_1582396_pt1 | contig 26218 bp, 32 predicted proteins | sample CZODoug2_1_08_16_FD_185931 | JGI IMG/M metagenome (GOLD analysis project Ga0179593, IMG submission 185931) | Vadose zone soil fungal communities from Angelo Coast Range Reserve, California, USA - CZODoug2_1_08_16fungal (PacBio error correction) | ecosystem: Environmental > Terrestrial > Soil >...
CTATGGTAAGGAGAGAGGGCAAAAGGGAGGGGGTGAAGGGTCAACAAACTAGAGGGGAGAAACCACAGCAGGAAACTTTGACATCGGTTGTCATGCGAAAAAGAAAGAGAGCGAGACGAGGACAAAGTAAGTCGGAAAGCGCAAAATAAGTCACCATGATGGAGCGAAAAGGTGGAAGTTATACCGCCAGGCGTTTGATCGTCAATAAGTCGAAATCTGCCACGGGATCACCGGCAATTTTCAAGAGAGAATAAAGGTAAGCAGTTCAGCAGGAAAAAAAGGAAAAGCGGTGCAAAAATGAAAGATAACCAGAGCGTGCGGTGGGAAGGCAAAATGTTGCACCACAAGGGCTATCCGTGAATTGTTGGGACAGGGGAGAGAGAAGAGGAGCGAGAAAAAGTCGACAAGAGCAAGGGTGGATCAGAAAGAGAAGACGGCAGGGAAGGGAGGCGCAGTCTAGAGAACTTATGAAAAAGTTGACGATGAGAGCAAAGGGAGTGAAGACGGGAATGTGGAATTAATGCAAAAGGGGGAAAAAGAGGGGTTAGGATAAGTTTTTACAATAAATAGAAAGCTAACAGCAGTAGAGTGCGAGATCAGAAATCAGTAGCATATAAAGAAACAAAATACACGAATAGCAAAGACCAAAAAAGATCTGAAATTGAGGCGTGCGCAAAGAGAAGAAAGTGGACAACGAAAAGTCAGAGAAGGATACAAAAGGGAATAGGACGTATGGAAAAGGGGAAGGCAATCGGGTGGAAAACTTGGGGAAAAGGGTGCATGCGGTGATCACCAGAGCTACAATGCAGGGTGATTGGAGAAGGGAGTATAGTGCGTACACGGCGCGTTCGCAAAGAGGGGAAGGGAAGCCAACAGATGGAAGGGGGAAAAAAAAACGGTTGACAGATAAAAGACAGATGTCGACCAGGGAAAAGGTTTAAAGACAGCAACTGTAGATCGGGAGTGTGGCGGAGTTCCCGGTACGTGATACGGGGATAGGGGGAAGGGGGATAGGAAAGAAGGAAGTGAGGGAAAGTGACGATACCAGTATGAAAGGTGGATAAAATTACTAAACGAATGGTAGGAGGGGTTGCACGAAAAAAAAAGGGAACTGGAATTCTGAAATATGTATTACGGTGGGGTATTCAAGTGCGGAATACCGGCCAGCAGGGAAGGCCGCGCTCGACAAGGAAACAAATGTAGGGGGGTGGGTAAGAAAAAAGTCATAAAAACTGGGCACGGGGACGAGAGAGAAATGAAATAAACTCTACTGATTCACCGAGCAGGAACAGCACGCATATGCGTGGTTAACCAAAAAAGGCGCTCTGAGTGTTAGAAATCAGAGAGAGAAACAAGACAAATAGTGGAAAAATCCAACGGCGAAGAGGAGCGCTCAAGGCGGAGAGAAGAAGGTCTGTACAAAAAGAAGTACTCGAGGAAGGGAGAAAACGTACATGATACGTTAGAAGTGGTGGGGAGGGGAAGTCGCTCCTACGGAAAACAACGCGGGAAAAAGAAAGGAGGGATAGAGTGGCAGAAGGCTTGATCAGGCTGGTCGCGAATAGCAAGGAGTAAGGGCCGGAAAGAAGGGAGGGGGAAGAAGGGCCAACAAGAAGCGCGTTTGGGTAATCACAAAGACAGGAAAATGAATAGGTGCGTAAGATACGCGGGCCTGTAAAGGGATTCATGACAGAAGAAGCTCGAGCGGCACCGTGGTGGCCTCTAGGAATCGAGCAGGAAAAAGGGAAAAAAATGAAGCTGGCGAAAAGGACAACTAACAACAGCCACTGCTTAGAAGGCTACCACTTGAGGCCTCCTCCAGAAAAAGAGGGATAAAACGAGCCCAACACAGCATTACAGGTAAGTGGCACGAAGCTTTAGATCCTGGAGGCGCGGCGCTGAGGTCTCACTAACTGCGTCCCTTTAGAGACCCCCAGTGGAAAGAGAAAGCGGCGGGGCACGGCAGTGCTTAACTCGAGAATCTGAGGAGGGTGCAGATCCAGAAGAGAGCACTCTAGTAACATAAACTTAAAGGTACTAATTCAGGACGGACATCCCCAAAGTCCCATGACGAAGGATAACGACAAAAAGGGGAAAGTAACAAGGATTGAAAGAGAAAGTAAAGAGGGAGGGGAAGGGGGGGGAAGTAAATTGGAGCGGCAACAAGAAATGGAAAAAAAAAAAATTAAGTAGTTCGAACAGTGCGTGATTTAGAATGACGGGAAAAAAGAAAGGTAGTAGAGGGTTGTTAGGATCGCTGTCTGTCTAGACGAAACACAAGTTAGGGGGGACCAGCGGGATGATGCTGGGTGAAGTGTGCACGGAGAGAAACGATAATGGCGTGGAAAAGCAGCGTATAGAAGCACCCCTAGAGGGCAAGGGTCAGGACCGTCTTCTACGGCGAAAACAGTTATGACGAGGAAGAAAGAGGGCGTAGGAAAAGACGACGATTTATTTGTCCCTCTCCACAATGGGAGGGAAAAATAGCAGAGAAATCGGAGATAAAGAACCTCTCTAGTGTAGATACCCAGGGCTTTCAAGCTATCACAGCAGACGTTGGGGCGCCAAAAAAGTAAATTACTAAAACACGGGTGAGAAGAAAATGAAAAAATGCCCAGCGCTCAGCCTACAAGTACAACCGAGGCTGGTGCCATAGACCGCCAAGAACCTTAAAAGAAAACTGAGAACACAAGGCGCCGGTCGATGGGGGCCCGGGGAAGGAGCCGAGAAAAATAAGACCCAAGATTGACCGTTTGGCCTAGATTCGATAAGGAGGGTGGAACAACTTGATAAAACGAACCGAACAGCTCATACACGCAGACAAGAGGTAACCAGGGGGGAGTCGGCGGAATTTCGTCAATCCGGGCAAAGAAAAAAAGACACACAAAACTAAACTGTAAACCGAGGGGGAGGAAAAGGGATACATGTAAAAAAGGTGGAAGTCTGTAAACACTGTCAAAGAGATCTCCCTGCGGCGACAGTAACACCCAGAGGGGCAGAGAAGGAGGAAAAGGAGGGGATGTCCACGGGATTGCTCCGCACTGCAGTTTGTGTTCGGGACCCGAGGAAGAGTAAGGAGGGGGGTATTTGCCGTATGCTCAAAGAGCGCTCGGAAGGGACGTACGGCAGGGGGAACAAAAATCAAAGGGTATTTCGGGATGGATGGGGAAACAAAGGCCAAAAGGAAGAACTTGCGGAAAGATAGGGGTCTCAGTCATAGCGGGAGAAGAAACCGGTAATCGAGATTGGTGGTGAGAAGTCTAGAGGAAAAGCCTCGCTGAAGGAAAAATAGCCCAGGGCCGGGGGGGGTGAAGCCCCCTCTCTATGCTACTTCCATGAGGTAATGACCGCATCAAGGGGGAAGCGACTGGTAGAGAAGAGCTCCTTGGGAAGGGTCCAAGCTTCGAGAAACTACCGTGTGGAACTGGTATCATCAAAAAGAGAGAAAATGAGAATTTCTCCATAGGGGGGACGGAGGTTTTTCAAGACACAGGGCAGAAAGAAAACCTTCTATACATGGAAAACGCCTGGTTTAGGGAGAGTTTAGAGATTGAAAGTGAGTTTAACAACTGAAAAGGACACATACCTTATATGCTGGCGTACTGGAATCCGAGTTAGGAGCAACAAAACTGAGAGGGGGTTTATCCAAGCCTCTGCGCAGGTGTAAAGGCGGGAAATCGTGTACGGGTTAGCAGGAGAAAAGAAAAAAAAGCCATGGAGCGGACAGAACGAGAAAGGGAACGGGGGAGACGAACGTACCGATATCGGTTTGAACAAAGTAAATAACTCAAGCAGAGGTGTCCGGGACCAAAAAGAAAAGGAAGGCAATAATCGGGGAACCACATTCGATATCCACTAAAAAAAACCTTCGTCAAATTGGGCAAAAAGGGAAGCTGCCCACCAAGTTTAGTCAAAAAAAACTAGCAAGGATTTGTGTACCGCATCTGTCGGAGATTGCGTAGAGCGGAGCGAAAGCCTGCGCCAGGGATTGGAGGAACCTTAACTTAAGTCCGTTGGAGTACTGTGCGAAAAAGAGATCATCAGACCAAGTGTTTAGCTGCGAGAGGGATTTCCAGGGAAAAGGCCCTGGGAACGAAAGTAACCACTAAACCAAAGGAGGGGAGTAATAAAGAAGAAAACCGCCGGCCAGGAACGAGGTGGACAGGGACATCAAACTGTTGAGGGAGAACTTGAGAGGATTACGGAGGAAGGCGGAAGAGGCGCCTGGGGAGGAAATGGACACGTAGTAGCACTATGGTGCATAAGATGAAAGAATGTCTGAAAAAAAGGGGTGGATGGAGAGGAAGTCCGGCTTTGCGAACGGAGAAACGAAAATGCAGCTTCCGGAGAGAATTGGCTATGGTTAAGCTAGCAGATATCCTCAATAGAAAACTGAGGCCCATCTCAAACCGGGTGTTAAACGAGAAGGCGAGGGAAGGCCGAGGAAAGGTGGGCCGCCATTAGGCACCTGTGGGATGCAGCACTACCGAAAAGGAATCACAGTAGGCAATATGGTGGTTCAGGGGAGAGGTGTACAAATGGGAAAAGGGAACTCATCCCCTCAAAAAGGAAAAAAAGAGGGAAAATCCACTCGAGAAAAGCAAACCGCGGACACAAAGCAAACGAAGTTCGGTGAGGGCATAGAAGAAAAGAGGGATTCGGAAGATGATAATACGAAAAGAGGGGAAGAAGGAGAAAGTATAAAAAAAAGCATAAAAATTGAAAGAATAGACAGAAGAGTGAAAGTACTGTGCAATCTCCTGTGAAGGAGACACCGGGGGGGGGGGGGGGGGGTGGGGTTGTGGGGTGGGGGGGGGGGGGGGTGGTGGGTGGGTTTGGTCACAAAAAAAAAGAACCCACACGCGAAGATCAAGATGGGGTCTGTGGGGGCAGGTTTTCTTGCGGATGGGTCGGAAGGAGGGTAAGGTAAAAAAGAAAGGGCCGAAGGAATCCGGGCTCAGGACCTGGGATGAAACGATAAGAAAGGATTTCTTCAGGGTTCACAGGATAGAAATTAAAAAGGGGCGGTCGGAAGCGGTTTTGAAGGGCAAGGGGGGAAGCATTCTACGAAGAGAAATTTCAACCTATGCGTCAGGGGGGTGGAAATACGGGTCTAATAGAGGAGGGGAAAAAACACCAGTCGCGGGGGAGGAGAGAAGAAACCGAGAAAGGAGAATCACATCTCGAACTGGAGATGCGCACGGCAGAAAAAAATTCAAAAAGTAGGAAGTAGAGCGTTAGGCGGGAGGGAAGAGAAAGGGTTCACTCCGCATGAGGAACAGCAGAAAGGAAAGGAAAAAACCGTGGAGGGACCGGTGAAAAACAAGTTTCCTGAGATCGTGTCGGGGAAGGAAGAGTCTGGGGTTCGGGGAACGTTTTATCACGGGGGGGGCGGAAAGAAACATGCCGGGAGGGGAAAAAAGGGGAATAAGCCAGTGCAAAATCTACTGCATGGAATGTACTGAACTAGGGACAAATAGAAAAGTCGAACTTTCAATGTGCAACCAAAAGGGTGTGAAAAAGGACAAGCTTGGAAGCACCGTCCAGAAAAGGACGGGCAAGGCGCCTCAGCCCGAAATCGCAAAATCTTGGGAATAAAAAATCATGCGCAGTGGCGGTCCAAAACCAAAGGAAAGGGATGAGGGGGGGGAAATCTCACACAACAACGGAGAGAGGAAAAAAAAAGGAAAAAGATGTTGCCCCAGAGGGCGCTAAGAGGTAAATTAGGCCAGTTGGGGGGAGATGCACCAAGCGTTGCGAAGAAGGGGCTCTTCTTAGCCTCCCGTACGGTCCAAAATTTAGAAAAGCAACCCCTCTTCGTCAAATGGCAGCACAGGAAAGGGGGAAGTCCAAAAAGGTAAAAATCACACGCGAGAAAGGGAATACGCCAAGTAAGGAAGCATTAGGGAAGCAGAAAGCCAAGCTTCCCTGACGCAGGAGGTTTCTTGAAGCACAGATTCTCAAAGAGAAAAGCACCAAAATCAGACGCTAGCTCAGCAAACCTGTGTCATTGGGAACCCGTATTCCAAGAAAGTGCAGCTGGTCATGCGGGAGGCTGCTATCGAATGTAAAAAGGGGGTACGACGCAGTAATCTAATTAGAACTTCCGACCCCTGGGGGAAAGAGAATCTCAAGAGGGACGCATGCGACGAAGACGACGGAGGTGCTTCTAAACGGGGGCGGTACGGCCATCCCGACAATAACCGGTTGGTGAACTGCACGGAGAGGGCGACAAATAGTTACACCAATGCTTCATCGTTTCAAAGCAAGAGAGATCTTGGACGAGGCACACGTGCCACGGGTCAAACTTCCTTTGGGGGGAACCTCAAGGGTATTGCGCGAAAAATGAAAAACCTGGGGAAAACCCGCCATCCCCAACGCCATCATTCGCGATATCGATGGCAGAAAAGGAAAGGCAATTGCTTGTGCCGTCGGAACATAGAGGATTTGCCGAAGGACCTTAGCCGGAAAGGGGGGCGCCAATCCTGGCCCGAAAAATTCCCTCCCGGCCAGGGTGCCGGACAATAGATTGCAAGTGGGGGGGGGATCGGTAGACCGAGTTCACGGGATGCAATTAGAATTGAGGACAGTCCGCACTAAGTCATTCTATGATTTTACTGAAGAAGAGGGAGAGCCCTCAGAAACGATTCCGGGCAAAAGGAGGGGCAATCAAGGGGGAATACGCGATGACGCTTATACATCCCCGACAAGGAAAACATCTATGGGAAAAGAAGTCCTCACGCACTTCGCGGCTGCGGCCGAGGTAGGACTGGAGCGTGGCTTGACCGAGGCTGACAGGGGAAAGGGGGAAAGGATTCCCAGGAGCATACACTATCGAAAAATCGTAACATACCGACGGAGAAGAGGAAGAGGGAACTGGTAGTCACCATGTGCCGGACCATGGCAATAAATCACCGTGACCTTAACAACTCCTAAAATTGACTCAACAAAAAGAGGGGGGGTTGGCTGGTGGGAGCAGGAAGGGGGCCGTGCATGGGATATATCTGAGCCTGATAACCAGCGCCAACGAAAATTTGAGGAGGAGTGCAGGGGCGAAGAGTGGGGCGCAAGAAGGGGCGACGCCACCAAATCGTCGGAAGGAAAACGAAGTGATGGGGCAACTCGTGGACGGTTGCCAATAAGCTCCTATGGGACGCAAAAAACTCGAAAGGGGGACAGAGTTACGGCGAGGCATTGAAGATGGGACTGTCCCAAGTGGGAGGAGGAGGGAGGGTCCTGGCCGAGTTGTATAAGAAAATTAAAAAACCAACGGAGCGTTCGGAGGTACAACAGAGTTACCGGGCTTCTGGGGGAAGGGAAGTGCACGAGAGATAGAGTCACCACTTGAGGGAAGAAGGAGGTAGAACGTAAAAAAAGGGAAGGAAAAATCCCTGGGAAAGACCTTTCGGGCAGAGGGGGATATAGAAAGATCAAAGCTAGGTCCGACACCCCGGGCCTACCAGAACGAGGACCCAAGCCACCAAGCAGGGAGGGAAAGGAAAAGGGCTGCGAAAGATGTGGTTTTGGTCTAAGAACTCTCCCTTCAGGTCACCTTCGGTTAGAGGGAGTTTTACCGGGGAGGGTGAACCAAGTATCACCGCTACGAGACATTTCCTTTAAAGTCGTTTTCGGGTTCGGTATGGGACTATATAGCGCAATAGAGAATGGTCAGGGGGAGTCGAAGATATCATATACCTATTCAGGACACCGATGTCACGCCGTTTTACCACCAAAATAAAAGGACCTTAGGGTGCCCACGAAAAAAGGGGAAGGAGTACTAACATCAATAAACTGTCTTAAGCGTGCAATCTAGGAAGAAGAAGGGAGGGAAACGACTACAATCGCTCATCTCGCTAAAGTACAATGCCAATGTCCTTTTCTCCCGAACAGCAAATGGAGAAAGAGGCAAAAGGGGGGGGGCATCTGGATGATCAGTGATGACCACCGAGGGCTCACCGTTGGAGGACAAGATTGACACAGATAAAAAAGACCTCAATCTTCAGTAAAGGAAAGGTAGCATTAAACCCAATAAAAGAGTCATGAGGGGACTCACACAGGACCGGGGCTCTGGGTGACTTCTAATTGCTTACAACGGAACAAGGCGCGCATCTAAAGGTTCGAAAATCAGGGTTGAATGCCAGATAGAAATCAAAGAGAATATATGAAATAGCGAAGCTTGATCTGCAAAAAGAAAATCGGGCCGACACCATCGATGTTAAGGAACAAAAAGCGGGCAGTTCCAGAATAGTTCATACTGCAGAACTAAAGCAGAAAGAGTAAATTGCGGAACTTTTACAAAAAGAAAAAGGTAAGGTAAGATGGGAGAATATATAAACAGAACAGGGGGAAGCCATGTGATCTGACTCACAACAAGGGAGGAAAAAGAAGGAAAAGGTTGATTTTGTGAGAGGCCTACCGCATTATGGGTTAGGGCGGGAGCTGTGCCTCTCGGTGGCAAGGGTGTGGTCTTTGGCCAGTCTGCTCCCTCCTCAGAGGCGGCAAAAGGCATCGAAAGGCGGGGAAAGGACATCGTGGTTCCGCGGATGGCTTGGTGCACAAGCAAGGACAAAGGGAGAGGGCTAGTTTCTATGGGAGAAGGGGGGAGGAGAGGGGAAGCAGGAAAATTTCGGCGAGATTGTTTTAGGCTACCGGGCGGCCGGAAGAAGACTTGGAGAGAAACATGCCCAGGTCCGGGTTAGCACCGAACGAGCAGAACTGGTGGGGGGGGGGGGGGGGGGGGGGGGGTGGGTGACGGCAGGGTTGACTAGAGAGAGACGGCAGAGTTGGAGGAAAGGAGCAGCCGGTTGATGTCAGACGCACTTTTCGTCAAAAGGCTGGAGAGGCATAGCAAAGGGCGGTCGCCGATTTTGGCGCGGGTTTTGCGATGCCGGGAGTCGCAACAAGATGCGAGAAAGCAAGGGAAAGGGGGACAGAGATTGCAGAGTTAGATTCAAGAAAAACAGTAACCTTTTCCCGAGAAAGGCATCAGGGAAATCACCTCTTGTAGAGGCCCAATAGAAAGTTTGATAAGAGGAACGAACATGCGGGGAGGTGTCCGAGTGCATTAGTAATTGAGACAAACTCAAACAAGAGAATCTGCGCTATGAAGTGTATCCAACGTATAGAGGGGGAACAGAGTAGAAACATCATCGGGGGGTTGAATGCTTTCCCAGACATGCAAAACCGGATGGGCCATTCATTGCGAAGCCAAAAACCGGCAGTAAAAGGGATTTCCTGCCGCAAGTTTTTTTCCTCCAGCAAATGTTCTATAAAAAAGTGGTAGTCTCGAGCTTTCGCGGAAAAAATATGCGGGTAACGATTAGTCGCCCAGGGGAAAAAGTTCACCACTTACGCCAGGTCGGCGGAAAATTTAGAGGACACCATCCCAATTGTGGAGAGAGAGGATGTAGCAAAGAACCTGGGAACTCCTAAAAGAATCAGAGGGGTGCTTGGTCGACAAAAAAAAAGGGAGACAGGGGAAACTGGGGACAGGGAGCATCCAGGTTTTAGAAGAAAAAATATTTCTCCAGGAGAGAGTGCGACATGGCGCCTGGTTGGCAAGCATCCGAGGAGAAACTAGCCCAGGAGGAAGAAAAGGAGCTTACGATGGGGGCGCAGCGCGGGGCGGAGAAAATCTTCGAAGGGGGACGAAAAAATTACAGACGGTCAGATGGGTGGTAAGGCGTCCTCAATCAGAACCAGATAGCACCGCAGTCAAAAACGATGACGGGGGGGAAGAAAATAGCCGGAGCAACGATAACCGGAAGAAGGGATTAGCCGCACATTGAGAGCAAGTGTGATGGGGGACTCACTACCTAAATAGGAAAGAGGAATCCCAGGTATATAGGGGTGGAGATGAGGTTGTCAAAGCGCAGCCGGGAACGAATGGCCCCGAAACGAAACCAGGAAAAACAGAAAAAAGAAGGAAAACGTCCCTAAATCGGCCATGAAGAGACGGGAGGGAGCAGGGTACCGATAGGTCTGGCAGAGGGGGGATGTAAACGTAGGGGTTGAAAGAAAAAAAGAGCTCCCGTCCCTGTAAACAGCAGACTGCATCAGGAGTGGGGGCGCGCTGGGTGGTGGTTGTGCTGGCTGGCGGCAATCGCAGGGATCGGGGCAATGCGGAGACGCATCACCACAAACGAACTCTAATGAACGAGATGGTGTGCGGGCCGGGGGTTCGGAAAGGATGCAGTCTTGTAAGGGAATAAGCGGCAATCCTAGTTAAAAAGGGGAAAGGACACACCAAAGAATCGAACTGTGATGCAAGAATAAGCGAAAAAGATGCGTGGGAAGAGACGGTCTGACAACAAGGAAGAGAAAGCAAGTCGAAAGTCGTCAACACAGGGGCCTTTGGACGTGGTCAGTTGGGCAAGCAGCTCCAAGCTCAGGCTTTCCCCCTTGCAGGACTTGGTTGTCCGGTGAGGCGTTGCAGAAAACGGCAAGAAAAAGTTCATCTTCGGAGGACTTCTCTTTCAAGCCAGATGACGTTCTCCTCACAAAATCCCGGGAGATGAGCCATTCTCGGCCTAAATGGGACTCCAGGTCCCATGTCATTGCATTCTATTTCGGAAGACTGGGAAAAAAGCACGGCAGAGAGAAGCAAGAATACGACTCCCCGGTTTTAAAGCCTGCAACGAAAAAAGGTGCCTGGGGGGGAGTCGCGGAAAGCTGTCATGGGAGGGTGTTGGGAAGCACGCCTGGCGGAAAGAACAGAAGGGCGTTCAGAAGGCCGTCATGAAAGAAAGAAAATAATGCTTCACAGGGAACGCAGCGGACTGAGATAGTTCAATGGGGTCACCGCCTGTCTTGCCATGGAAGAAAGGGGTAAGAAAAAGCGACAGGGGGGCTGGCCATTCGGACAGGATAGAAAAAAAGGGCGCTAAAATAGCCAGGGGGGCGCGTCATTAATGTGGCTAAAAATCGACTCAGAAAAACAACGGAGTGAGGGAAAAGATTTCCAAACGAAGAAAAAGAAAACGAACGAAGAAGGGGGGTTTTAGGAAAGAAGTGTTATAAGAGGCGGCCGCCTGGGAAGACGTACGGTGTAAAGGGGTAACTGCGCCCAAAAGTCACCAGGGCCTCAAAAGGAGCCTTCTGAAAAAAAATCTAATAGGAGAGCAGTGTACGTGTCTAGTCCGGGGGGGTCCGGTTAATTTAAATATACGGGAAGCAGGTCAATGCGGGTCTTGAAGCCGGTTGAACGGGAAGAATGCCGCGGTCAAAACTCCAAAACAGAGAAGAAGGGACCCGAGAACTATCCTCAGCAACTTGTCCGGGCCCGTCTAGTAAAAAAAAAAGTGGGACAGCTTTCCTGCGGCGGGGAAGAATGCGCGGAAAACGTTGGGCAAGGAAGTAAAGAACCATGAAACTCCGAACCTGGGAAACGGTGCTACCAATTGTCTTATACGGAAATGGAATCCATCTCAGAGGAGGGGAGTCCCGGAAAGGGGAAAGGAATCACAACGCGAAGTCCTTGTTGGGGGAAACTGGGGAAAGCTCGTACACCATTATACCAAAAAAGGATCATAACTGTGCACATCGGGGATAATGTGCGTCACAAAATTTAAAAACGACCCGGGTCCTTGGGTGGACGACAGTGAAGTGGGATCTTCATTCATTACCTCAAGGTGACAAAACCGCTGACCACAAACATTCTCTATAGCGGAATTCATCCCACCTAAAAAGCATTAAGTGGAAGCCGTTCCTGAAAAGGGGGTGCCGGAGAAGAAATTACAAGACCAGGAAAATCTGGTCCCTAAGAGGCCCGAACTAATAAGCTGGGAAGAGAGATTTGTTTAAAATCGATCCTCCGAGGGAATCCGTACAGGATAAGACACATTCCATGTCAACTACGAGTGGAGGAAATTTTGGGTACAAAGGAGCTACTGGAGCGCCGGTTGGGGCGAATCCGTATACAGTCCGTTCCTATAACAACGAGGAGACATCTTGGAAACGAGGAGTTACGGGTGGCCGATAGACTGGTCAGGAGGTGGAATCGTGACCCAGTTCATGGACCTCTCCCCAGAAAGACACTCTCTAGGCCCTTCCCACATACTTTTAAAGTTCTCTCCCATTTATGTCAAGGAATCTACCATTTCCCTAATACATTGATTGTTCCGCGAAAAGCTCGGGCCGCCGGCTCCTATTCGGGGGGAGCCAAACCACGTATGTTCGGTTCGGGGTGGGCAGGAGGGGGAATGATAGGAGAAAGGCGCTTAAGCCACGTTGATCGGGGAAGCTGGAATGGACGGAGGTCTCGCAAGTTTCGGAAAAACCAAAACATTCGTATGAAGGAGGGCGAGAAGCACCATAGGTGAGAACTATGAGGCTGCCAACAGGCGCCGGGGAGAAACGGAGGGGCATGGGTCGAAAAAACCTTCGGGCGACATGACGGGGTATCACTCCCCAAGAGGAGGTTCGTAAAGGATTGTCTAGAAAAGGACGCAAGTATCGTTTAAGGGGTCTGGAGGGCACACAGAGGGCACCTAAAGTCCAAAAGAAGAAGTAAAACATTGGGAGGGTTCGAAGTGAACAGGCTTGGCTCCATCGTGAAGAAAGCACCTGGAAAGTCCTGGGGCGAGGCAAAGAGCTATAGAGAGGAAACGTGCGATACCAAGCCGCAGATCAGTCGAGGAAAAAGGGGGGGAGGGGTGACGCGCAAAGGGTAGGGGGGGACCTCTTCATAGGTTTGGTGCTTTTTAACTCAGGCCATTCAGAACAGGGGGGCTAGGGCTGGGACAGATCAACTGGAGGCTCATTTAATGTGGCGGGCCACCATATCGGTACAGGGGGGAGGTACAAAGAATGAAAAGAAGGTATTGTGTTCGGGTGGTCGAAGATATCATCCAATGCACAGTCGGACACCGATCACAACGAAAACGGCCTACGGCTTCACACCATTGTGGGTGGCTGCCAAAAGAACACGATAACGCCAGAATGGGAGCAGGAACAAGGCTGAGACAGGCGACTCAAATCAATATCGCATAAGCTTACAACAATGGACATAAACCTTCCTAGTTTTTCTGCACGGCACTTCCTTTCGGACGAAAGAAGGAACGCGAAGACGCATCAAATTCTCTCTTAGTTCGTCTGAGCTCCACGTGTGCACCAAATTTACGGGGAGGGAGAAAGAGGAAACCCCGAACATGATACAAAAGGGTCGAGGAGGGAACAGCCAGGAATGACCCCCGCACTGCAGAAGGGGAGCTCTAGGAGGCTTCAAAAAGGCCAGGGCAAAAGTGTCTCAAGAAAGGGGAGGTAGACGCAACGGAGCCATCCAGTATCTGGGAGGATCAGGGGGAAGACTCAATGGGGCCCGATATGAAATCAAAGGGGAAAAAACCATATTTAGAAAATAGACCGTGGGGGGCCTTTGAAAAAGCATCGCCTAGGAAAGAGGGAGGGTATCTACAATTCGAAACTGAACTCGGGTCAGGAGGTAAAAATAAAAAACTCACACAGAATCGACAGAACAGAAAGAGTATTGCGTAGTCCCCATAAAAAAATGAGATTGAAAGAATCAGCCGTACGGGAAATGAAGGCTCTCGACAAGTAGGAGAGAAAAGAGAAAATGGGGGGGTCTGGTCAAATTTGAATGGAGAACCCACTGCTTCGGATTTTGTAGAGGGGGGAATGAATGAAAGATCTTTCGGGGGGGTTTGTGTAATTTTTGCACGGATGATCGAGTGAGTAGACAAAGGATGGCAGCAGGTGCAACCACAATGGTATTTCAGATGGGTCACAATGCCCAAAGAGATGGGGATAGTTGTCGAAGTCGGCCAAGGTCCATGGAGACACTAAATGCGAAAATGAAGAGATGGGGTTGAGCATGGGGAGGGGTAGGAACGAAAGAAGTAAACAAAAAAAATTTGCGTGGGTTTCTCGCCTCGCGCCCGTCTGCACGTAAGGGGTTAAGGGCGGGTCACAGGAAAAGGAGAAGGGATGTCCCGGTTTGTTACTTCGGCCAAACCAGGTGCGGCAGAAGGCGGGGAAAGAGAGAATCCAGATGGCAAAAAAAGGGAAAATAAAGGTGGAAGTTTGGTAAAGTAAGGGAGGGGAAGAAAGAAACCAAGACATTTGGACAGAGGTCCATGAACAAGAGAGATGCGGAGGAGTTACTGCATGGAAGGCAGGAAGCGACAGAAAAAACCCAAACCAAAAAAAAAGCTGGGGGCAGTAAATGGGGCAACCAATTGGCAAGGTCGGACAAAAATCTAGGGGTCTCAGGGCGAGGGTCAACCGGAGGGCCGCGTGTGCTAATGATAGCTATCAAAACCACAACAAAACTTCCTTCGCCCTAGGACTTTCCCACCTGGTCCGGGGTCGGGGGTTAAAATCTGAAAGGTAATCAGGGGTGTTTAATGTCTCAAAAGGTCCCATCCTTACCGGGACTTTCCTCAGTTCCCAATCGAAGACACCGAAGAGTCATGACACCCTGCAGGGCGTTGATTCACCAATTGGCACTCCTCCGCGAAATGCAGCATGATTTGGGCCGCAGCTTCAGAGGGGAGTAAAACTCTACATTGACACGGAAGGGAAGGGGGGACGCGCGGGGCGGCGGAAGCCAACCGGACACACGGCAGAGGCGACTGCCCGAGGCACCAGACAGCGGGTGACACAAAAGAAGAATCCGAAAGTCCGACGATGAGGCAACACACGGAGATAAAAGGGGGGACAGGAAAAGGTTAGAATAAAGCGAGAGGAGTAGAGGGAACAAGACGGAGGCGACGGGGATGCACGTGTAAGGAAGACAGGGAAAAAGGGGACGAACAGGGAGGTGACAACAAAACAGGGGGGTGGGGGGGCAGGTTGGAGTCGGATGGGAGAGTTTAGGCTTGAGGTCGAGGGAGAAAGGAGAAGGGTACGTGGGGGGGGTGGGGGGGAGAGTGGGGATTGGTGGGGGGGGGGAGGTGGTGGAAGTAGGGCAAGGAAAGAAGTGGGGAGAGAAAAAAGGGGAGTAGGGGATAGGAAGGAAGAGGGAATGAGGAACACAACATGTGAGGGGCGACCGCACTAAGCAAGGAGGAGAAAGGAAGGCAGGGGGGGACGAGGACGGGGTGCGGCAACCGCCAACAGGCCCCGGCGGAAAACACCCAACGAAGGGAGGACCGGGAAGGGAGGTTGAAAATAGAAGGGCAAAGGACAGAGAGGGGGGGCGACGAGGAGGAAAGGGTGGTAGAGTTGGAGGGAGGGGATAGAGGGAGGAGGGAGGGAGGTGGGATTGGGGAGACGGATGGGGGGATGGAAGGTAGAGGAGCGGAGGGCGTGGAGGCGAAAGGGGGCGGATGGAAGGGAGTGAGATAGAGAGAGGGGGGTGAGATGATATGGGGGGGGGGGAGAAGAGTCATAGAGGGCGAAGAGACATAGGGAGGAGGGAGAGCGGGAAAAGAGGGCCTCAAGGAAAGAGGAGGGGGGGAGGGGGGGGGACGGCGTGAGACGGTGGTGGCACAGGTAAACGGGAAGCAAAGGCGGTGGGGGGGGTGGAGTAAAGGAGGGATGGGATGAGCACCAAAAAGGGAAGAGTGGGGGAGAAAGGCCGAACATGTGAAAGGGAGAGGTAATAGGAAAGAAATAGTACAGAAGGGGGAATGCGCAGGAGGGTATGAGTGTAAATAGAAAGAATAGGTGACTAAGGGGGTTGAAGTAGGAAGGTCGAGGAGGAGGGGGGGAGGGGAAGAAAAGGGAAATGCCGTGAGAAGGAAAAGTGTAAAAAGGAGCGGAGTGTGGAGAGTGAGGGCAGAGTGTACGAGGTTAAGGGTAAGGGGGGGTAGGTAAGAGGGAAGACGCAGATGGGGGGTCTATGGGAGGAGGATGAGCCGAAGAAGAAGAGAGGGGGAGGCGGTGGGGGGCGCGGGCGAGATGCGGTGGGAAGGGGGAGGAAAAAGGCGTAACGCAACGGGGGGGGGGTGAACGGGATGGGGAGAAAGGTATGGAAGAGATCCGCGGAGGCCAGAGGCGGAATGGGGACTAGAGTAGCGTAAAGAGAAGAGTGGAGAGCTGAAAAGGAATGGCAATAAGAGAGAGGAGGGGAAGAGGAGGACGTGGGGGAAGGAGGGAGAGGAGGAGAAGGTTAAAAGGGGAGGGCGGTGAGAAGGAAGGGGGGATAGGGGATTAAAGGGAGGCCTGGTAAGCAACGAGATTGAAAGGAAAAAGGGTCTTTTAGACAAATTAGACCCCGGGGGTGTGGGTCCGGCCCGTTTATGGAAGAGAAATGAGCATCCAAGGACAGTGGAGCGATATGGATTATCAAAGGGGCACGTCCGCAAAACACGCCACCTCTCAAAGGGAAGGGGGAAAGGGGGGAGAAACTACCCAGGGGGCCGAACAAATATTGGGGGGGAAAGGAAGACGCGGGGGCCCTTGTTAGCGGGGAGTCAGGGTTTCAGACCAATTTGGGTCCATCAGCCTGTATGACTAATTCCGTAACACGAGGGGTAGGCGCATGAAAGAATTTCTCGCGATGATGGTGGATGCTCCCGCTGGGGCTGAAAAAAGGACATTCCAGCTTCAAGTCGATCAAAAAAAAAGGGGAGGGGCGCGAAAGAATCAAGAACTCAACTTCTGACAGCCACCCCCGCACGTGGGGGGGAAAACAGAAAGGCGCGGGGACAGCAGAAAAAAAAAAAAACGACTCACGAGCAGTTGGTTGCACGACAGTCGATCATGTCCAATAGGTGGCTGGGGGGTTTCGATAGGGTTAACAGGATAATTCCCCGACAACGGTCAAGGAAAGCCACTCTACCACGAACTACCTAAAGGCAGAAAAAGACCAGGGGGTGAGGCATCGTGAAAAAAAGGGGTCACGCTCGGGATTGATACTATCGTCGGGACAGTGACGGTCGAAAGAAACATAGATCCTACAACGGAAGAGACTTCGAAGGGTGAAATTACAAGCAGTCCGTGAGAGGGCGGAAATTGGCTACTACCCCCAAACTGAAGATGGGGCTGGGGGGTCGGACGGGCCGGGGGGCGTGCCAGGGAAGCAGGGTAAGGGACGCGTCATACTGAAATGTCAGAACGGCGCAAAACCTTTCATCACCTGGGGAAGCATCGATACGCGAAGTTGGGGGAGGCGGGGGATCAACATTCCCGGACAGGCAGGACAAGACCGGTCCAGAGAAAAAAAGCCGGTTGCCAGTAGGGACAGCCTATGACCTCACTTGTGAAAAAAAAAAAAGTGGGGGAAATAAAGTGTAGACGAGGCAGGGGCAACCAAACCACATCAATATTCAGAGGAGAGAGACCAGGGAAAAGCGACCGGTTAGGGAACCTCGGAGCTCGGCAATGCTAGGGCATAGAAGTAGATCACATGGAAGGGCTGCCTTGATCAAGGAAAGGTCGGGGTGATCGGTAAAAAGTCTCCGAAAAGAGGAGCATCCCGATGACGCGGGTACATAGTATGAACTACCCCAGGGGGCAAAAAAGTATAGATCGGACGGAGATGTTGCGGGGGACTTTTGCGGTGTTCTTAAGGGGGAAAGAATCGTGCGGTCCGCATGGAAAATAGGCCCTATCAATGTTCCTGAAACTGATGATGACTCTACTTCATTTATCAAAAAATGTTCACCGCCGGGGTGCCAGGTTTAGCATTGGGGCGGTACCGGGGGTAAAAAGTAGTATCTCCGGGTCAAGGAAAGCCAGGGACGCCACAAGGACGCGAACCCTTGCGAAGGGGAGGAAAGTAAATGATTCGTTGGGGGCAACCTAAGAAAAACACCACCAGGGGAGGGGAAACCGCTAGGGAAGCTGGCAAACAAAAAGAGGGGGGAGGAGAGGGAGCAAGGAATGGGGGAGGAATAGAAAGGAAAAAGAAAGTAAGGGACGGAAGGGGATGAGAGGGAGAGGGGGGGGGGAGGCGAGAAAAAACGGGGGGAGAGGTATAGAAGAGGTGGGGGGGGAAGGGGAAGGGGAGGAAGTAGGGGGAGGAGGATAGGAGAAAGGAGGGAGAGAAGGTGGGGAGAAGGGTAAGAGAGGGAGAGAAGAAGAAAAGGATGGGGAGAGGTGGGGGGAAGGGAGTAAGGGGAGAAAACAGGGGATGGGAGGGGGAAGGTAATGGAGGAGGTTGAGGGGGGGGGGGGGGAAAGTGATATGAGGAGGAGGGGAGGAGGAGAGGGGGGGGGGGGGGTAACAAGGGAAAGGGGGGAAGATAGGTGGAGGGGAGAGGAGGGGGTAGATGAGGAAAAGAAGAGTAGGGGGATGAAGTGAAGTAGTTATGTTGGGGGGTCGGAGATGGGGAAGGGGGATTGGCAATGGAGGAGGTGATAGAGAAGGGAGTAGGAGGGGGAGGGGGGGGGCAGGGTGGGGAGGGGGAAGCCCAACGAATCATGGGTTACTGGAGAGCGGGAGGGAAAGGGGGTGAAAAGAAAAAGAAAGCGGAGAATTCTTGCTATTTTTAGAGGAAACATGGATGCGGGAGATGACTGGAGGGTCCTTTGCTGGGACCGTAGCGGGGAGACGGTGCCGGCAAACAAGGCCCTGCGTCAAAACTTGAAGAGTTGAACATTGACGAATCGGAGCGACCGCGCAGTGCAAAGTCTTTCCTTGAATCATGATAGTTCGAGATTCAGTTCGGGAAGGGTCTGTCTCCCTAAAGGATTTCTTTCACGGAAAAAAATGGCGACTGAGACAAGAAATAAACCTCCCCAAGAAGAAAGTCGGAAGATACTCTATGAGAAAACAACCGTCGAAGCTATGTAAAAAAGGAGTCTTTCGGGATAGTAGGGGGCGGGGGCTAGGATTGCGCTTAGAGAAGTTGGGACATAGAACAGTCCCGCACCAATGAAGGAAGAAGTCCACCAACCCTGGTCTCCCATAGTAAAGACAAGAAGGCGGACCATCATCTCCCATTAGTGCTTCTACCTAGATGAAGAGATCATCCACTAATATGGTGGGGACTGGAAGAAGTCACTTTATTTGTCAGAGTTATCGGTAAAAGCTATCGGAAAGTGGGTTGGGACAGATTCAAAAAGTATTGGAAAGACATATGATGGGGAATGCTGAAGTCAAAACGCCGTGGAAAACAAGACCACCGAATAAGGGACCACCTCATCGATGACCACGAACTAAAGACATGTTAAACTGTGGCCTGGGGCAGGGTCTTAACAAAGATGTCCGTATCCAAACCGACGGGCCGGCATCCTGGACGAAACGGACCGCAAGAAAAAAAGGAGTGCCGGAAAGGATGACCTTTGGGTGATCTATGGCGAGGCCGAGGTCAAAATTCCCCCGCGTGTCAACTCAAAAGGGGCAGGTGGGACCGTAGAAAGATCCAGGCAAGGGCAGTTGATCCGATACCGTAGAAAGCATATCCATAACGAAGATCGACACGATGCTATCGCCGGAAGCAGAGGGGAGGCCGGAGTTAGGGCAGAAGCTGTGAAAAGAGCAGTCCCTGTTGAGGGGAATATAGTTCAAAAAGCACCACCTTCGAAAACCAGGTTACCTACTGGATGAAAGGCTACTGGGCGCAACCAGAAAAAGGGGCAGGGTTTCGTAGTAAAATCGACCGGTGAGAGAAGAGCGCCTTATGCGGTCAAACCACGGGACTTTTAGAGTTGGGGACAGGAGGTAAAGGAGGCTAAAAAAGCCCGGGAGGGGGGAACAGAAATCTGGTAAGCGTGGAAGATTACTAAAGACAGGAAAAGGTCATCCAATAGTATGAAAGAAGATAGCTGGGGAAAAATAGGTTTATAAATCGATGAACTTTCCAATCATGAGCAAGAGGTGGTCAGGTACAGAGCAGAAAGGCTAGAAAAGAATTTCCTAGGAACAAGTCTTCACGAGGGTGAATATACAAGAAAAGACGAGAGTCGTGGTACGCAGGACCCAGGGGGGGGGGCGGGTGCAAAGAAATCCGTAGAAGGGGAAGGGAGCTAAAATTGTTATTTCTGGGATTTCGCCGAGAATGAAAATAATAGAAAACAGGAGAGTGAAAGACAAGAGGGGATATATCATAGCCTAAATAAGCTTCTGCCAAAAAGCCTGAAAAGAGAGAAAAGAAAGGGGCTGGAATGAAAAGAGGATGGGGAATGAACCAGCGGGCCTGGGGCAGTTGTTTGTTATAATCTAAAAATTTCAACCCCGGCCGCGAGTGCAGGGGCGTGGAAAAAAACCTGGGCGGGTGACCGTGAGAAAAAAACTCAACGAGAGGGGAGTAGCAGGGGGGTGGACCAAACGCTCTCGGACCGGGAAGGATCGCCATCCTCACGAAGTTGGTATGACCTCTGTCGAACACAATTTAAAAAAAAGGACGGTAAACCCAAGGCGCTCTGGCGTACAAGAGAGAGGAGGGCAAAACATCCCAAGGCTGCACAGTACGCCGCTGTATGAAGGGGGCACATGGGATCAGACGGCGGAAAACCGATAAAATTCAAAGAATCAGAACCATCCCCGGGTAAGACTGTCTCGGCCGGTTTGAGATGCAAGCACCTTACCTGAAACACAGAAAACACTACGAAAGCCTAGCTAATTATCAATGGTTGACCGGAAGAGAGGTCTAAAATTAAAGACAAAGACCTTAGCCGGCCTCAAAGTCTACACCGGGGCAGTCTAAATAGCATTAACCAAAGGAAAAGACACGGTACTATCGAGGGGGCGGCGCAACACAAGCCCTTGTCTCTGTAGAAAAGGATGACTAAAGGAAAACGTTCGCCAGTGCTCACAACAAAAAAAAAAATCCGCCCGCATGTGACAACGATCCCTGCCGAAAGAGACCTCTCTTTGTCGACCAGACCCCCGGTGGCCTTTAGGGAAACCGCCAAATCCGAAAGGCGAAATCAGGCACCAGAAGAGCACCCGGGGGAATTGAAAGACTCACGACGTCGGGAAACTCTTCCCCTCACCTTAACCCGACCCTCCGGAGGAGAGCACGCATAACCTCCCAAAAAACTAATTCCTCCTTTTGCTACGACCATTTTCCAACATAGGTCCCCTCACTCTCTCACAACAACTGCTGAGAAAAACGCGAGATCTCTGTCCATGAACTTATGGGGAGATATAAGGAGCACGTCTGTAGGGGTGGGGGTTCGGGGAGGAAGTGCAGCAATACTCCGTGAAGGGGGGTGTAAGGGTAGGGGGGAAGTAACACATAAGGTGAAAAGTCCGGCCCCGGAAGGGGCTACGGTGACCATCTGGTGGCCGGCGAGGAGGCGAAAGGCAGGATCGCTAGGGACCACCACCAAAGGTAGCAAGGGGGGAAAAGGGGCGCCAAATGCGATAAAGCTGGTGGGGGGGGGGGTCTGAGCAGGTGTTAGGGCGGAATTTGCATGAAAATGCCCAGGACGGGGGGTGACGAAATCGATCTAGACTACATAGGTTAATTAATACGGACTGAGTAAGAAAGAATTGGAAGGAAATCAAGGAAAGTTGGGGGTCATTCACAATCCCCCAAACACCCGGGAAAATGAGGGGGAAACATATCTCGGGTAAGGGGCGTTCAAACATGTTTTCTTCTTTTTTGATACCAGATCCTGAGAACATTGAGGAGGGGAATTGGATAATAGATCGGGGAGGATTGGGTCATACAGGAGGATGGAAAGTAGGTGAGATACAAGAGATGGCTGAATGTTAACCTCTTTGGAAGGGGGGCACAGAAGAAAGAATTGGTTTGTCAGCGATAGCGCGGGTAAAACTGAGAACGTGTCAGGCGGATGATATCTGTAACAGAAAAGAAATTAGGGACTATCTGCGATTAAGGTATAAGGAACCAAAAATAGGGGGGCACCCAAGTTGAAAAGAAGGGGAAGAAAAAAAAAGGGTGAGAAAAGGGACCTCCACTGAAGGAGGCAATGGTTTTTCCCGGAGAGACAACAACAACCCGAGCTTAAGCTGGATTAAGGTTTTCCTGCCAAAAAGGTTAGCACTCGAAGAAGCTTCCATTTTGGAATGAAAACTTTCGGAGGAACCTGGATTAGAATATCAATTAGGAATGTAGCCAGGGAAGTATTCAAACCTGGGATCAAGTTCACAATGTTCCAGCAAAGAAGGGGTAGCGAGTGTGACACTTTCACAGGGCAAAAAAAGGGGGGAAAGGAAGTACCAGAACGCTCCGAGGGGAGACACTCTGCCAAGGAAAGGGTAAGAGGAGGAGCCGGATTGCTCTGTACAGTCAGTAAAAGAGGTAAAAAGGAAATAGCAGAGGGTAGCAAGAGAGGTGCAAAAGATCTACCATGGACGACTGATGCATACGAATGGATTTGGAGGTCGGGAAAAAGGGGGAACTTCTCAATTCTTCACACGCAAAATGAACAGCTAGGGCGATCATGGGAGGGGCAGAAAGATCAGACAAGAATACGCCTAGGTAAAAAAAACACCAACTACTTTTTTTGGACGAAGGAGAGTCATGCCGGGAAACCGGGGAGAAGGGATAAAATAAAAAAGTGGGTGCAGGGTGCGCAAAAATCGATCAGAAATTCATCCCAGAAGTATGGGCTAGTGGTGGGTTCTAGAGGCTGATGGGGGGAACGATAAATATTCACCAGAAACAAAGGAAAAGTCAAATCAAACCACAGACACGACCTTCTTAGGCAAAAGGAGAAAAAGAGAGAGTTTCGTGAAAAGGGGAGACTAGGGGTGTTGCTGGGTAAAACCTGAGCAAGGAGCAGGGCTTGCGGTCTGTTAGAATATCAGGACGAAAGGAGGACAACGATTATAGGGCGTTCTGGCAATCCTGACCAGCGGAAATGCGCTAAAGATAAACCCAAAAAGGTCACCTAGAGAACACTGAATAAAGAAACGTGCGCCGGGGTCTGGTCAATACCGCTCAGTACGCGGAAAGCAGCCAAACTGCAGTGCAGAAGAACTGGGCTGAATGATCGATACGGGGGGAGGAAATGGGAGGGGGAATCAGATTCAGCTAATCCAGATTCTCCCCCACCTTCCTCCGTGCACAGGGGGGACACTGGAGTTACGCAATGCAAAACATTTGGTGGGAAAGAAGGTTCGAAGAAGACGGGTCATTTCCACCACAGGGGGGACTTCGGCGGGATTGACCATAAAGAGCCGGTAGAAACAAAGAAAGGAGCAGGGGGAAGCCAAGGCATAAAAGAGTCAAAAGGAAACCCATTTTCCCGGTTGACTCAATACGAGTAAGGGAACGGCTGAAGGTTTAAAAGACGAGGAAAGCAGCCCGCATTACACCTAGGGACAAAGGCACAGAAACTTTTGAGAGTCGGAGTCAAGTCGGGGGAAGGATTGCAGGGTGGGACAGCTCATGTGCGGAAAGAAAGCGGGGAACCGATTGAGGACGCCCGTATAAAATGGTGGGGGAAAATGGATGGGAACAGGACAAAAGGCTCTCGACCCGTCGCCGACTCAGGGGCTTCCAAAGTTGAGGCGCGTAAAGCCTAACGGTTGCAGTACCGAATTCGGGAAAGGGCGCAACGTGCGGAAGCTAAAATAGACAGCGCAGTTAAGGATGATGGGGTGGGGCAACAGAAGTCAAAAAAAAAACACTAGGAGAGAAAAAAAAGAGATTTTGAAACACCGAAAAAGAAAAACACTCAATGAGGGCGATTTTAGAGGCCAGCAGGTTGCGGACGAGATATCATGCCTGAACTGGAGGTTCGAAAGGACGAAAAAAATCTGAGGGGAAAAGGAAACAGGACGGGCTGCAACCGAGAGGGAGGGGGGGGGCCGCGCGGGGAACGTCCAATTGGGAAGGGCATTGGATTGATTAGCTAGAGAGGGAGGACACACGTGTGCGGGGGGGAAAAAATCTGGGACCGCAATAAAGCCCCAAGATCTGGAAACTGGGCGGACACCGGATATTAAAAACGGGGGTGCGCGGCGGCTTCTATCATAAAAGAGAAAAGGGGTGAAAACAAACGAACTCAGGAATGAAAAGAAGAAAAGGGGGGAAACCCTGTTCCGTCCAATTTGAGTACTAGCATAAAAAGCTAGAAGAGGAGAGGGAAAAAGGGAGGGTAAGGAGCATCCGACTAAGAAAGGGTGGGGGTGGCACGGAACGCTCTTCTGGCACCGTCCACAAGAAAGTTGGGGAAAAGGCGGATCGTAAAGAAGTCTTAAGGGGCCACGAACCTGAAGGTTGACGACGGATGGCAAGGAGGACCTGCCCGGGTTTGACAGTGAACAATCCCGAATGCCTATAGGGATGAAAACGAAAAAGAATTTGTCAGCCGTTTAGTTTAGGATTCCCTGAAAGAGAGGAAAAAAGAACCAGCCAGCACGACCATTGGGGCATTGCGAGAGTGCGTTGTGGGGGAAACGATTGAGCCAGTAACATTCTGTGTGGAAGCGGCCGTAAGAACTTCTATGAGAGTTAGGGGTGTTAACGGCTAATTGATACGAAAGGGAAGGAAAGAATGCTCAGAGGAGAGACGAGCCGGCTGGAAAAAAAAAATTAAGCGCACCCTGGGTCATGAGGGGCCGAGTAGGTGGAGCGGGAAAACAGGGGACGGGGCGGGGGAAAAAAAGGGAATATCCGTTCGTCGAAAACCTATCGGTCGTCACCCATATACTTCCTACTTTTGAAGGTCAGACTTGGAGGCTCCCCCAGTAAACAGTTCCAGGGGTGACGTATCAAGAGGTCTCCTCCTTTGATCTTAAGCCTAACCGAGACTAAGTGAGGTGAAAGTCAAAACAAGAGTTGGGGGAGGCTGTGGGAAGAGCGGGAGAGGAAGAGAGATGGAAAACCAGAAACTGGAGAGAAAGGGAAAAAAAAATTTTCGCGAATTGGGGCATCAAAGGTTCGAGCAAGAATCATGACGAGAAATGAGGTCAACGCGAGGAACCATGGGGGCTAACTCGAGGAGGCTGAAGAAGGGGGGACCTAGGGACGGAAAGATCTCAGAGTGTAATAGGAGTCGTCAAAGGGTATCGGAAATGATTCAAGGTTGCCTTTCTCTAGGCAAACAAGTTCCCCCTCACATCAAGGATTTTCGGTTGGTACTCGCCAAGAGTTGAAATTGAAAGAAAATATAAGATAGGGTTGGCAAAAACTTTGGATTCTAGGTCGAAGAACTGTAGTTAAGTTCATCCCCTTGCTAACGGGACCTGGTGAAGCAGGCTAAACAATAATAGGGAGGCGGAAAGGAACACCATTCCTGCAAGGATCGCAGAAAACTTAAAGGAAGTAAAGACAGGAAGGTGGCAGGGGACCGCGGCCTCATTGTGAGGGGGGTGCTCGGCAAGCATTTCCAGCTACTGTTAATAGTTGAAAGCAAGAACACCGAAGAGGAAATGGAAGGGAGCAGTGGTTTCACACCAGATGGGAAGCAGGAGGGGAACAGAAGTGAGGAAGAGCGGACTTGGGTGCATGTTAGGATAAAACTCACCCCCAACCACAAACAACCCACAAAAAAAGGAACGTGCATCTTATTCACGAGGGGGGGAGGGGTCAACGAACCGTTTGACACCAGGATGAGTCAGTCAACCCTATATGCAAAAGAAAAAAAACAGAAAACAAGCGTAAGCGGACGAAAAAAAGAGAGCAAAGAGGGACTATCATAGAGGAAAAAAAGATAGGGGGGGACGCCAATTGACATACTGCCAATTTCGAAAGGTTGGGAGGGGCCTCCATGAAACAAAATCGGCGAAGCGAAGGAGCGAAAAAAAACTAAGAAGCATGGGTGAATCCCAGGGGAGCGAAGAACCGAACCGGGTATCCAGAAACCTCAATAGGTCTGATAAAAAGACGAAAAAGATTCAAGGAAACAAGAATCGAAGGGCAGAAGAGGAGGCTAGGACCAAGGCCTGGCTATTGGTCTCTGGGAAAAGGTAGGAACAAGAACAGCGGAAAAAAAAGCTCAAAAAGAAGAGGGGAGAAAAACAGGCGAGTAAGTTTGTTATCAAATTGAGAAAATGGAAAGGAAGATGAAGGGTAAAAAAGCGATCCCTTTAAACTGGAGTTTAGTCTAAAAAAAAAAAAAAAACACCGATACCGAGGTTCTTTAAAAACTCAGTATCTGATGAAGGTGACCATGCCCAAGGGAACTCGCATAATCACCCTCCAATTGTAACATAAAAGGCCGGATTCATTCTCCACCACCATAATGAAGGAGTAGAAGCCGGCGAAAAGTGGGAAAACATCTCTCCGGAGGAGGGGAGGGAAAAAAAATAGGAGGGGAAAAGGGTGTCCAATTTTCGAAAACGGGGGGTAAACATGAGGTGTAGGGGGAATAAGAAAAATCCTTTTGTAAGTGGTATTTGGCGGCCGGGGGGGGCGTCCAATGTTGCGGAGGGTGCCTTAAGTCAAGAA
>Ga0179593_1533690_pt1 | contig 26214 bp, 37 predicted proteins | sample CZODoug2_1_08_16_FD_185931 | JGI IMG/M metagenome (GOLD analysis project Ga0179593, IMG submission 185931) | Vadose zone soil fungal communities from Angelo Coast Range Reserve, California, USA - CZODoug2_1_08_16fungal (PacBio error correction) | ecosystem: Environmental > Terrestrial > Soil >...
AGCCTAAGGAAAGCCGCAAAGCCCGGCAGGAGAGAAATGGCCCGACAGAAATCAGATTTGACATGCAACTGCCGCGAGCGGGAGGGGGGACAGAGGCAACGAGTAACCTTATCCTACCTACTAGGAAACCATAAACAGTGAACCGCATTAAAAAAGGGGGGGACTGTCCCGGGGGAAAATGTTGAAAAGGGCCTGCCCCCGAGAGAGAAGACCAAGAAACGCAGTATTCGGAGACGTCATGAAAAAGAGAGGCAAAGGAGAATTCCAGATATAAAAGAGGCTTCGGCGCCTGGGAAGAGAAAGAGGCGGGGCATTTTGGTTGGGGTCCCAAGGGAAGGGAGTCGATTGAAGAAAGGAAAAGTTTCGGCTCAGAAAATCTGGGTTTAAAACTGTATCGGAACGGCGTCGCCGTCTACGGAAGAGGTAATCCTAGGAATAGGAGAAAACGCGGTCAGCCGGGGGAAAGCTTCCCTACTTCTTGAAAGAGAGGGGACAAGAACGTTCAGCTTCTCGAAGGGGAAAAGAGGAAGGACTCCACGGGGGGAAGGTCGTACCTCAGGAAGAAAAGTTTTTACTGAAGAAAAGGAATATGCAAGTCATTTGCCCCAAAAAAGGAATGCCATACGGGGAGAGGAAGAAAACATTTCCGCACTGAAAGGGTCCTCTGGGGAGGTTCCAGACGATTCTTCCAACTTCATCTATGTGAAAGATCAGCAGGGGAAGCCTCGCTCCAGCCGAAGAAGGAGGCGCGCTCCATATTGAAAAGAAGGAAGAGAAGGATGGAGACTCGGCATTTTTGTAAGAGGTGCGCCTATGGGGGGGTCGGCATAAGGGAGAAAATACTCTCAGGAGGGGAAAAAGATTCCAAATTACTTGGCGAAAGAAAACGATAGTTCTCGCTCCTCTCTTGGATCTTTAGGGCCTAAAACTGAAACACAGTCGAAAAGTTACAATCCAGAATCTATCTCCTTCAAAGGGGAATGGGCAAGGGTCCCTCCGTCACCCGGCGCAAGGGGGGTCGGAGCACGCAAAAAAAAAGTCCTAAGAATTCATGAAAGAGGAAGAAAATCAATCTGACCAAGAGAAAGAGCGGAAAAGAGGGCCACCTCCGCTGCAGCAAGTGGAAGATAAGGGTAAAAAGAAAAGGATTTCATTTCAGGGGAGTTCCAAAGGGGATATATTTTCTCTACATCTAAAGGGAATCCGATCGGAAGAAGAAAGCACCAAAAGAATTTCAATGCTGCGCTCACGAATTCAGCTTCCGGAAAAAAAGGCCTCCCTGCAAAAGAAAAGAACCTCGGAGGCAGATGTGTGGAAGGGAAACCTCCGCCAGATGAAAAAAAGCTGACTTACTCACAAAGAGAGTCATCTGGGGGAAAAAAAACAGTCATTGACTTCCTGATGCAGGGAAGGGAGCGCTTCAGGGGGGGGAACTTGCTCAGAGGGGGGAACTCTCCTATCTCCAAGGGGGAGAGAAGGGGATAAAAGTTTTGCTCATCATTGGGGATCTCCGCTAATAGGAGAAAAAAATTCCCTCCGCAAGGGGGGGAGGAGGAACCAAAACCTGCGAAGAGAGGTACGCCCAGGAGTCTCTGCCGATAAGGAAGAGAACCGAAATTCCTTGGAGAGGGGTCGCACGAAAATGGGGGAGTCGGCGCTTTCCTGTAAACAGGGAAGAAAAGGTCTCGAACGGTCGGAAAGAAAAAGGGGTCTCAATTTTGGGAGGGATGCTTACAACGCTTAGGAAGGGAAAAAGGAGGACTAAAGGTAATCTTATCCATCCTTAAAAGAAGGGGAAGAGGCCGCCTTCCGGGGCAAGAGGTGTAGTCTCTCATCAAGAAGGGGTCAGGGAGTATGCGGGAAAAAGGGCAAACGGGTGCTTACAATTCATCACGGAAAGTGAGGGTTAAGGAAAAAGGGGAACAATTTCATCTCATCAGGAGAAAGTTCATTTTTTCGTCATCCAGGGGAAAAGAAGGTGGGGAGGGGGGTTTTTTTGGGTATGGGGAAGTCGGTGGGCGAAGGAAAAGTGCTCGTGCTTCGCGTGGAAGGAGGAAAAGAAAAATGATGGCCTTGAAGGCCGGAAAGAGGTGAGAAGGAAAGAAGAAGGGAGAAGGTGGAAGGCTTTGCCTGTTTACAGAAAGAAAGGGGAGGGAGAGAAGCACCGTTGATCAATGTATAGCGTGGAAAAAAGGAAAAAGACGGAGTATGAGACAAGAGATATATGAAGAGGGAGAAGGAGGAACACTCCCGATTCGGAGGAAAGGGAGGAAAGAAGGGAAAAGCGGGCTCCTCAATACGGATCACGCCGGAAGGGGAGGGGAAAAATAGGCGGGCTCTCAGAAGGAAGAGGAGAACTCCCGAGCACTTTTCATAAAAAAGAAAGGGGAGGGAACCATACCCACAAAACTATCAAATTGAGTAAAAAAGGGGGGAGGAAACGAAAAAATTAAAAACTTCTTTAAAATGGACAAGGAAAAAAAGGAGAGGTGGGTTCAGAGGAATCTACCCTCACTTTCCGTAGAAAGGAAGAAGAAATGGTCCGTCGCCCTAAAGAAATAAAGAAAGGAAGATGCCTTAAGAAATACACCGCCTTCGGAGAGAAAGGAGGAACAGGGATGGCTACGGCTTTCATGCGAAAAGAGAAGAGATCCGGAGTTTCGAGCGGGAAAGCAGAGAACTGGGGCGCAAACGGGGAAAAATTTTTTCTTCGATTACAAGAGGAAAATTTTGCTGCTTGTCCAGTGGAACTACTCCTTCATATGCTGGGGGGGGGGGGGCAGAACGGAATTTACGGGAGGGGAGGGACTCGGGCTTATTCTTGCTATTGCCGGGGGAAAGAAGGAACCTGCAGAGGGGAGGTCCTTATTGAGGAAAAGGGGAAGGGGGGGAGAAAGGTTCTTGGAAGAGGAGCTGGAGATAAAAAGTATGCTGACCCATTTTTCTTTGAGAAGAAGAGAAGATGCGCGTGCGATCCGCACGACTCTTATCACTTTCAGCGGGGGACATCAGTCGGAAATAGGCAAAGAAATGGGGGGGATAAAGATGCCGATATTTTTGGAAGGAAAAAAGGGGGGGATGAGGAATAGGAATCCTTCTACAACCTGAGGAAATGGAGGTCTTGCGCGAAACAAAGCGCAGGTCGGAAGTTTGACGGGAAGAGATTATTTCTTGAGAGCAGAATGGGGAGTGAGGAAGGGGGTACTTACCACTGGGGGAGAAGGAAAGGGGCGAGAGCGGGGCGAGGGAGGAGGTGGAACCATACACTACGTGAGAAAAAAAGGGTACATTTGTTTAAAATTCACGGGCCACGGTGCCGAGGGGTGGGCTTACGCTTTCCGAGGGTAAGAGGGGTCATCTTTGATTTTCGCAGGAGAAGGAGTCGTCCTGTTGCTCATGGGGGTCCGACTATGGGCGAAGGGGAAAGGGAAGGAGAAGGCCCAGAGCGGGGCGGGAGCGCCTGTGAACGGTCTTGTAAGAAGAACTTTTTTGAAGAAAAGGATTTTTTGACCGGGAAGGAAAAGAGAAGTTCGGGGAGGGAGGAGAAATCGTCAAAACTTACAGCGTACGGGAGAGGCTCCGCGAGTCCAGGGGACCCGAAGGCATCGTCGATTAAACAAAAAGAAAAGGGCCGAGTCGGGAGAAGGGAAGGATTGAATTTCAAGGGGCTGCGAAAGCAAGGAGAAGGGGGGAGGTGGAGCGAGGTGACGTGATCGATTTTCAGGGGAGGGGTAAGCAATCGTAATTTTTAAAAGAAGAAGCGGATTTCCCGTAGGGGGAAAGAAATGGTTTGCCAGGAGTCCAACGGGGGAACTTTGTCTTCGGGGCCCAATGGGAAGGGGGGGAAAAGGAAGTAAACCCTCAGGAAAAAGACACTCCTTTCTACTTTATTAAGGAGAAGGGAAACTCTGAGGAGAAGGTCTTGTCCGCAAGAAAGGCAAAGGCATTTGGTGTGAAGAAAGGGGGGAAAAGGCCCCTCACTGAGAGAGGTCTACTACTTAAAAAAGGAAAGGGGAGAAAGTATAAGGCGGAAGGGGGGAAAGAACACCGAGTTCTAGGGGTGAAGGGGGCGGCAATCTATCATTGGAGGGGAGGGGAGGAAACCACCCAAACTGAAAGAAAGGAAGGTGGAATCTATCACACGAGGCGTCAAAATACGCGGTGATTGGTATAATTTCCTACTTTGCTCGTCAAAGAAAGAGGAGAAGGGGGGGAGGACATCAGGTTCCGATTTAGGGAAATTCTTCCCAGGAGGGAAAAGTTCCAACAGTTAGGGAAGAAAATCGGCGTAGGCTGAACCTTTTCTGAGAGGAATAGAGTATCTTTCGAGAGTGGAGGCATGTCAAGATGATGAATGTGAGGGCCATTTTTCTTGGACATGGGGGAAGGGAAGGCGGAGTATGAGTCTTATCGGAAGCTCAACACACAACAACTGAAAGGATAGAATCATAACAAAGGAAATCTCCCGGCCAGTCCAATCAAGGGCCCTACATCAATAAGAGGGGAAGAATGCCCATATCTCGAACGGGGAGTCCGCACTCTTATCCTACGAAAAGGAGGAAACACCTAACCGTGGACATCAGGACCGGCCTTCACGGGAGAATGTTTCCTTTCCTGCCACCTAGCGGAAAGAAGAGAACAGTATTCATGAGACGTCGAAAGGAGAATTCCGAATACGAAGAAAGGAGGGGTCGCGCCTGGGCCTAAGGCGGCTTCTTGCAGTGGTGGGGGGGAAGCAAGACGACAATTATTCGGGGAAAATTCACCTCTCCCTCGAACTCTTGGGGAGGGGAGGAAAGGAAGCGTCTACGGCCCTCGTCCTCAGGGAGGGTACCCGCTCGGGAGATCAGTGGAAGGGAAAGGAAAGAGAGGTCACCAAATTCGGCTGCGAGATCTCGAATTTTTCCTAGGAAAAAAAAAAGAGAAAAAGGGGGTTCTTGACGCAATGCATAGAAGGAGGGTAAGGAGATCTCGGATCAAATTCTTGACCCAACGAAGACAACGGTCCTGGCAATAGGAGAAAAAAAGGCCTCACTTGCAAAAGGGATTTTCTTTTCCACTTACGAAAGAGGAAACAAATGAAGAGCTGTTATAAAAGCAGAAAAAGTCACCTCGCTAAAACCACTCCTTGAATTCGCGGGAGAGGAAAAGTAAATCCTTCGAGGGAGAGGAAGCGGCATTGGTGGAGTCGTTGAAAGAAAGGGCCTCGTCGGATAAATTACACACTCGCGAGCGAGAGCCAACTTCTCGGAAGACGGTGCAGCCGCGAAATTCGAAGGGCCGCTCCTGTAAAAAAAAAAAAGGACTTTGACTCTCGAGAGGGAAGGTCGCGCGCGGTTAAAAAAAAGAAACGCGAATAGCAGGGGGACGCCTGGGCCTTGACTCCGTCCAGCAGGGGAAAGAAAAGCGTCGGAGGAAGGAAGGGCCTAAGAGTCATGAGCGGAAGCTGAACCCCGCAAGACATAGAGAAATAAAAAAAAAAAAGCGCAAGTGGCCCGCTGAAGGTAAGAATGAACTTAGGATTGAGGGCGAGAAGGTGCCTTGTTCCACCGCAGGGAAGCGCCGCCTCTCTCGCCGCAGGAAAAAAGTGGTCGAACGGAAAAGCAACACGTGTCGATGGAAAAAGCTCAAATCAATTAAAAAAAAAAGGCCGACCTTCGCTTTGGAGAAGAAATCATCATTTGTCGAAGGGAAAAGTCAGCCAATTAAGGAGGGGACGGACTCATAACAAAGACATCTTTTTCTAAGGGAGGTGTCCCTTCTTAGCAGGGGCGGGGGATGTACGGAGGAGGGAAGTGACGTGCTCCTTTGAAGCGCACGCGCAGAGGAAAAAAATGCTAAATAAAACATTGGGGGGGAAAAGGATCTCCCTCTAATAAAAGAAGGGTCGCCTCCGAAAGTTCCAGAGACGGCATTACCAAACCGAAATTCTCGGGAAGGGACCTCTGCAGGACCTTCTCATTCACCTGAGAAAAGAAGGTCAGTTATGAAAGTCCCACGACTACTGGGAGTAGGGCGTCTTCCTGGAGGAAACAAATTTCTCGACGGGAAGAAGCGATAAACAATTTGGAGGGAGGGTGCCCCCAGTTCGCGGCTAAGATTCGAAGAGATCGCCTCCTTGGGAAGGGGGGGAATGCCAGCCTGTATCCATCAAACAAGGGAAAAACGCGCCGAAATGCTGTTAGGAAAAAACAGTTCAGGGCGATGGCGAAGCCCAGAGAACGTGTGAAAAGGAAGTTAGTGTCGATTAGGGGGGAATTATCTAATCACGGTAATGGGGGAAAACAGGGGAAGGTTTTCGTACATAAGGGAAAAACATCAATTTGATCGTTGGGTTGTGGTAGGGGAAGTCGGTGGGGAGAAGGGGATTGCAAGTGCTCGGAAAGTTGGTACTTCAGGGGGGGGGGGGGGGGGGGGGGGGGGGGGGGGTGAGCGCCCGCAGGAGGGGAAGGGGATCCGTCTTGAGGAGCCATTGCAAAATGTTGATCTAAAGCCCGAATCGGAGAAAGAAAGGGAAAGTATAGCTTTGCGGAGAGGGAAGAGAAAAAAAAGGAAGGAGGAGGAAAAGCGATGTATCAGCAGCCAAGACATTTGATCAAGGGAAAAAAAGGGGAGAATTTTAGATCAACAGTCAAAGCCGGGAGAAAAACTCCTCAATACTTATACCGTAAGAGGGGAAAAGAAAAGAAGAGGCGCGAAAAAAAAGGGCAAAGCGACGCGCCACGTCAAAGTGAATAAGACCGGCCACGACAAACCAGAAGTTAGAAGAAAAACCGAATCACATTGCTGGTCAAAAAGAGCGTTAAACAATTACCGAAATAATTTTGTTCAGCAACATGAAGAAGAACTCACTTTCCGGTAAATAAGGGGTAAAAACCCGTTTCGCCGGGGGAAAGAGAAAGACATGCCCTGTCAGAAGATGCAAAACGCCCTTCGGCGCGTACGGGCGGGAAGGGGGTGCTGGCTAGGGAGGGAGGGAGAGCGAATGCGTAACCACGGAGCGATCTCTAAAGGGGAGGAGACGTTTAAAGCTCGAAGGGGGGGAGAAAAAATTGTTGTCTTCTGGGGGAAAAAAGTGAAGAAGGTCGATACATGGGGGAGGGGGAGGGATCCAGGAAGACCGCCGAGCCTTCATGGAGGGGAAAAAAAAAGGAATTACGTTTAACAAAGAAAAGGGGCTATTCCGAAAGAGAAAGGACGCTTTTTTGGGGCATGCCGTAGTGAGATTTCGGCTTGAAGGGAGAAGGGGGGGGATAAAATGTATGCTTCCCAAGGGGGGGGGGCTGGAATATCGGCGCGGGGAAGGAAAAGGAAGACGCTAGAACAGGAAAATAAGCGCATCCAGGCGTGCCAAGTAAAAAAAAAGGATTTTCCATAATTGGTTGGGAAGGAGATTGTTTTTATGATTACGGAAGGGGGGGACTCTGCGTAAGGATCAAAGAAAGAGAGCTGCTGGGGCCGAGATCTGCCGAAAAGAGCGCATTTCCTTCCGTTGGGAGGCCTGCTGAATGAATTTGGGGGAAGAAAGAGAAACGTGGTTGGGCAGGGGCGGCCGTTTTTACGAAAAGTCGAATAGGAGGCTGCGATTTCCAAGAAAGGGCCGGCGGGGGAAAGAAAGACGGCGATCTTTCCACTGGAAATGAGAAGTCATTGGTAACAAGAAAAAAAGAGCGCGTTGGCTTCGATTTCCGCTAAGTCTTGCGGGAAAGGGGGAAGCCGCAGCATGACTCTTAGTATGTCGAGGAGGGAAGGAAAGGAAGGTACGGCGGTAATTCGAGGAAAAGGAATCGCGCCCTGGGACTGTCTTGGGCGAGGAAGGGGGGGAAGGTCGACGACGAGAAAAGAGTTTTGGAAATGAGAGGAAAAAAGGTTCTTTCTTGGAGGAGGAAAGCTTTTCTATGCGCTCGCGAGTGAAAAGAAAAGGTGGAGTATGCCCGAGGGGCCATCGTCGAAAAAAAAAAAAGGGAATCCGTTCGCGGAAAGGATTTCATTTCATCGGAGAGGGAATCAAAAGGAGGAAGGGCAAGGGAGGGGAGATGGTGCATCTTTTCGAAACAAAATGAAGTTTTGTTAAGCATCTTAATTGGGGGGAAAAAAGAAAACTTTCCCTTCTTTTTCTTGAGGAAAGGGGGGTGGGGGCCATTATTCCAGCGAGGGAGGAGGGGGGCCAATGCGTTAGAAGAGATCGTATGAGGAAAAGGGACGCAGCTGTCCGCACTTAAAAGGACACCTTCTATACTACGCTCAAAGAAGGAAAAAAATAAGAAGACCTGCATGGAGTAGGTACTCTGCCCAGGGGAAATGCGGAAAGGAAGAGACTACTTCCTCTTATTGAAAAGGACTCTGCCGTTTCGATCCGTGGAAAAAGGGAGTGCAGAGGTAGCGGTGATGGAAAAAGAGAGGTCGTCTTGACGGAGAACCACACCAAACTGGAAAAACAAAAGAGATCCCATTCGCAAGGGAGGGGGAGGGGGGGGTCATAATCTTAATTGAGGAGAACTTTGCTCGGCTGATGGGAGACTGGTTATTTGGCTTCACAGGAGTGGTGGCAGGAAAAAAGGAAGAAGGGCCCATTGACATTCCGGGGGCTCACTGGTTAGGTGGGAAAGGCGGAGTGGTCTTCGAAGGTTCGGATCTTGCTGAGTGACTAAGCGCGATCTTTGAAGGGGAAGAAGGATGTCGGTCAAAGGAAAGGGAGAGTTGCGGAGGAGGAGACCGAGAAAAAACTTATGAGGAGAAAAGAGAGGAATCCTCCGCACGAAGGAAAGGACAAAGGGAAAAATCAAATGGCAAAGAGGAGCTTTGACATGACCCTACAAGATGCTCCCGAGAAGGGGGAATCAACCTTAATCAAGGAGGGGGGACTTTCTCACCTAACCAGTGAAAGTGGACTTCCGGGGGAAAAAGAAAGGGGTAAACCTTTGCACAGCAAACTACATCGAACCGGAGGAAAAGGGTTATTCAGTAGGATTCTACGCAGGAGAAATGCGGGCCACATCCAACGTAGGCTTCGGAGGAGAAAAGAGGCTGGCATTTGGTTGGGAAAAAACGACAATGATTCGATTGCCGAAGAAAACAGGGACTAAATCTAACTATAAGAGACACGCCGCCGTCTACGTAATCGGAAAAGTCCGGTAAGTAGTAAGGTCGATCAGTTTGAAGGTGAAAAAGAGAAAAAATCACCAAATGCGGCATGCGCTGGGGAACGGGGGGCGCGTCATCGAAGGTGCAAAGGAGAAGAAAGGACAGGAAATGTGAGGACAGAAGGCGCCGCCTGAGGGGGGGGAAAAAAAGGGATCTCTATCAAATCATTGCAAAGAAAAAAAGGAGAGAGGAATCCTGTCAAACCAGGGCCAGAAAGGAAAAAGGGGGAAGTCGCGGGGAGTTGCGTTTCCAATGATGTCGGCTTCCGCAACCGGGAAGAAAGGGGAGATCCCTTGGGTCACATCGCTCAAAGAAAAAAATCCTTGATTCGAAGGTGAAATCTGCAAAAAAAGATCGGCCATGGGGGAGTTTACTCTCCAGGGCAAAAAGAGGGCAATAAGAAAAGCCATTACTCTCGAAAAACCAAGCTTCCGTAATAAGGGGGCGAAACAGCCTCGAACGAAAAAAAAAAAAAGGCAGTTCCAAAAATCTTGAAAACTAGAGCGCCTTAAAAAAAAGGAAAAAAGGCAAGACCGTTCCAGGGCTATCGGAAAAGAAAGGAATTTCTCCTTCAGAAGGACGGAAACCGGGAGGGAACGGAGGAGCACAGGAAATTCCTACAATAAAGGAGAAGGGCTCTGAACAATCTACGCCAGGGAAAGACAATAGCGGTAATAGAAAATCCTCGGCGAAAAGTGGCCCAGGAAAAATTAACTGAGGAATGTCACGCTCGCCGGGGGAGGGTTCCACGAAGAATATTCGGCTTGTCAACGACCGAAGCTCTGAGAAAGGGAAGGGGTCTTAAAGTCCAGGGAAAAAAGTGTCGATGCTGCGCTCAAGGAAAAAGGCCGTCCCCAAGAAAGCCGTGTCGAGGGAGATAGCGGCAATTCAGAAGGTCCTCGCCATAGAGAGAAGGGAAAGGGACGCTCAACACTCTCGGAAGAAGGAAAAAACCAGTCTTGGAAAGAAAAGGGAAGGAATGGATGCGCTGAGTTGAGGGCAACTTGGCTCAGCTAGGGGGAAGGCACGCGCCTATCTTAAAAAGATAAAGAAAAAATTGGGGAGAAAGAGGAAGAGATCGCCCATCCAGTAAAAGCCGAAAGGGGGAGGCTTCTGACCAAGGGAGAAAGCGGTCTCAGAGGCCTCGAAGAAGAAGAAGGCACGCGTCCCCGCACGGGGGGAAAAAAGGGTCCGTTCTGCCCTGTAACCAACGCGAGCGGCGGCTTCCTGGTAGAAAAAAGGTTCTCCGGACGGCGAAGAAACAATTTTTCAGAAAGAACAAGTTGCTGCTTTAAAGCTTCGGAACGGAAAGAAAAAGAGATCGAAGAAAGTCGTAAGCCATCAAGGAAAGAAAAAAAAAACGCCGTCCGCGCCGAAGGGGTGGGAAGAAGAAAGAGTCTGAACAGGGGGGGGAGGGGGGGGGGGGCGAAGGCCCCAGTTCGAAAACTTTTACTCCAATCCCGGAAAGGGAGGAGAAGGGGGAAACCAAATTTTAGAGGAAGGGGGGGACCTCCGTTTCATTTGGGGGAGTCATAAGACCCCGTGGGGAAAAAAGAAAAAAAGGGGGGAAGGGTTTGTGGTCATGGGAATAGGGTTTCGCTGGAAAGGGGGGAAGCGTGGTGGGGGGGAAAGGAAGGGGAAAAAGGGGTACTGGGAGAGAAAGGGCAGGATGGCCTTGAAAGTCAAGGACCGCGGGAAATCTTGAGTAGCAAAGGGAAAAGGGGAAAAAAAAGGGGCCTTGTTTGATCTAAAATCCGAAGAGGGGGAAGGGGATCTTTATAGTCGTTGGGAGAAAAAGAGAGCAAAAAAAAAACGAGGAGGGGGAAGGGAAAAGGATATAACATTTATCAACGCTCTGAGAGATTCGGTCTTGGGGAGAAAAAAGAAGAGCAATTGCTCCTCAAGACGAAAAGAAAGGAAATCATGCGGGCGCTCAGAAGTCCCAAAGGAAGAGAAGGAAAGAGAACTTGCCATAATCCGGAAGCGGAAAAAAGATTGACTCCCCATACCCACACACTAAATTGATGGTAAGAAAAGGAGGAGAAAAATGAAACGGGCGGGAAAAATTGAAAAAGAGGGGGGTCCGAAGGGAAGAGGAGAAACTCAATTTACGGGGGGGGGACAAACCCGTTAGGGGGAACGGGCCCTTCCGCATAAGAAAAGGGAAGAAAGATTCTTCGTACTAAAAAAAGGCTTCTTCGTCTGACTAGGAAGTGGGATGCTACTGAGTGCGGAAAGGGGGAAGGACGAAAAAAGAAATCTCTTCACGGAGTTTCGAGAAAGAAGGCGAACTGGGGAGAAAAAGGGAAAAAAATTGTTTCTTTCCCTAGATTCCGAATAGAGACATTTGGGAGAGCATTTTCTCCAGAAAAGGGAATAGGCGGTGGGCCGAAGAAAGGTAACGTTACTCATGGGCAGGAGAAGATTAGGCCTAGGCCTGCTGGCTCCAGTGGGCGAAATGAGAGGTTGGGGGAGGAGGTAGTGAATCAGGAAGGGAGAAGATTCGCTGGTAGATAAAAGGGGAAGGAAGCAACAATTTTTAGGGGGAGAAAAAGGGAAGATCGTCGCGGAGGAAAAAGAAACGCCGCTTAGCAAAAGGAAGAGACGCATCCATTCTGCCCAGGAATTGGAGGGGGGGGGGGGAGAAAAATATGCCGAGGGTGGGGGGGAGGATCTGCGGGAATCTTACGGTAATAAAACAAGATTGAATTTCCTAGATCTGGAAACCTCTCAGGTCGGCCGTTTGGAGGGGAGAGAAATGATTTTGGGGGGGGAGAGGGAAAAGTGGTGAGGAAAACTTTTTCGCCAGAAAAAAAAAAAGGATTTCAGCCTAATAACGGCGGGGAAAGAAAGACTTGAAGATAACTGCGCAGAGGTTCATTGTTTTAACCTTCGAGGGGCCACTTGCGCCGAAGGGGGCTTTCGATTTCCGCTGGAGGGCGGGGTCAGCTTGATTTAGGGAAGAGGAGAAATGACGTCTCTGCCGTGCGGGAGTGAGGGAGAGGGCGCCGGTTACTGGGAGGAAGGAAAAAAAGAGGGACTTCTATCGCCTGAACGGTCTGAAGGGAGGACTTTTTTCATGAGAGAGGAAGAGAAGGATTTTTGGAAAGTCGCTCTCAGCGAGGAGGGTCTGGGAGGAAGAAAGCCTTACTTGGCGAGAGGGTGAGAGAGGGAAAAAAAAAGGGGAGCCTTTTATTAATAAACAAATCGTCGAGGAAGGGGAAGGACTAGTCCTTTCGCAGGGGAGAAAAAGAAGATGGGCAATCTTCTGCGAATAAGGAGGGGCGGACTGGATCGAGGGGAAGCGATTTTCTCAAAAAGGAATTGTGAAAAGGGGGGGAAACTCCAATAAAAGGAATTTAAAGGAGGGGGAAAAGTGCGGCTCCATTTTTTGAAAATGAAGAAGACGCGTGTTAGAAATGAATTTGATAGAGATCGAGAAGGGAAAAAAGCAAGGCGTCGCAGGATGGGAAAGAACACAAAGGACGTGGGGGATTCCTGAGAGGGGTCTATAACGAAGAGAGGGGGGATTTGCCAGAAGGACGCATTGGGGGGACGTTGTTACGCTTGGGGCCAAGACACTTCTGGAAAGACTACTTCCCGGAAACGTATACTGTGCGCCGTGTCGGGGAGAGGGAGAAAAAACCTGGGGAAAAGGGGAGTGAATGGCGTCAATATAAGGGGGTCGTCAGAAGGGGAAAGCCTCAACACACGGGAAAGAAAGGAAGAGATCCCATTCTCCGATGCCTAGGCGGTGATGGGATATCTTAATTGAAGGGGAGGACGAGTTCTTCATTAAGAAACTGAAGGAAAAACTGTTATGGGGGGGGAGGTTTCGATTAGTTTTCATTAAACATTTTAAAAAGGAAACTAAATTCTGTTCCACTGGTTAGGAAAGGGAAAGGGTTTCTCCGGTTTGGGAGGATCGAAGACTCTTTCTCTATCGGGGGAGGGGACAAAGATTATTGATGCGGGAAGGGGGATTGGCCATTGAAGGAGAAAAGGGGAGGAGGGGAAAGACTATCTCTCATGACAAAAGAGGAGGATTAGAAAAAGGGATAATCTCCAAAGAAAAAAAGGCAAATCAAAATGTCCTCTTGGACAAAACCAACTGTGGAGGACAAAAAACAACAGAAAAAGGGCAACCACGAGAACCACGGGCCCAGAACGGAAAGACACGAGTTAGATGGTCAGGAAATCGAGCTCAAGCAAGGGACGGCAACCGCAGAGATCCGAGAAGAAAACTGGGCAAGGTATGGAGTAATACGTCGAACGGGGGGTTCCCTCAATCGCTTTACATTCCCGACAAAGCGCTACCTCTCCTCAGAGAAGAGAAGCAACCTTATCAAGAGAATACTTTCCCCCGGAGGTGGAAATCATTTCAGAAAGGGAGAAAAAGCGGAAGGTTTAAACCTTTTGAAGGACCATACAGCTAACTGAAGGAGGAAGATTCATTGCATACTCTCAAATTAAGGGCACATCACCACCGTGGAGTAGGACGCCTGGATAATCTGGCGGCTTCGGGAGGGGGGGGTTTTTTTCCTGCAAAAATTATTCTAGGGGGGACTCCATTAAAAAGAGAAATCGACAGCGGGAAACTGGATCTACAAGAAAAGATCGTCACTCCGATGAAGGGGGACCGAGAGTACAAAGGGAGGGCTCTCGTAAAACTAATCTTCACCAAATAGATTTTACCCTAAAGGGAGCTGCTAAGTTCCTCGCAGGGAAAAAGGAGAAGAATGTTTCGGAGCAGCCTGACGAAGGAAAAAAGATAAAATCGCTCTCTATCAAATCAGTGGTCAAACCGAAGAACAAAAAACTGCCAAGGAGAATCACTTTTCAAAAGGGCACTGAAAAAGAAGTAAGTCAGAGGGGAGGGGAATGAGCTTCTTCCAATTGAATTCGAGGGGAAATCGAAAGAAAATCCTCTCAGGGGACTACTCCTTTATGAGAAGAAGAATTGAAATGAATCAAGGAAAAAAACTATGCCTTGTTTTTAATATTTAAGAGAAGGACCTTCTTGTCATACTCAAAAAGGAACTAGCGCATAGAGGAAAAGGACCGGGAGGAAAGATTTGAGAAAAAGAAACTTCGCGAGCTCGCCTGCAAAAAAGGAGGAGGCTCCTGAAAAAAAGTAGGAAAAAGGGACCAGTCGCGTCGCCGTAAAAGAGGGAGGGAAGGCCCGCAGAAAAGGGACGGAGGGACACTCAATTCTCACCCTCAACGAGTGAAGTCGCGCCTGGCGAGAGAAAGAAGAACATCTTCTTAATCTAATGCCAAAAAAAGGAGGACCTCTTAAGGGTAAACAGGAACGGGGGAAGTGCAATCTAGGGGGTAGTTTAACCCGCCTTGATCGGGGGATTGGCAAAAATAAGGGGAATCGCTCGCCGCCGAAGGGAGAAAAATTTGTTAGGGGAATCACTCAACACTGTAAAAAAGGCTGCGCTCAGAAAGAGAGGTCCCACGTTCCTACCTTCGCGGGGGAAGGGGAAAAGGAAAATTTGTCGACGGAGCCTCCGCCAGATTGAAAGCTTACTTACTCAAAAACTGGGAGGGACCAAACCATTCTTGGAATTCAGGGGAGCTTCTTTTAAGGAGGGAGCAGGAGTCGGGAGGAAAGAAGCGCCTATAGAACGTAGAAATAAAAAAGGGGGAGTTTTATCTCCAGCCAAAAGAAAGAAAAAAGCCGAACTTATTCACTACTGAGGAAGAAACAGCGCAGGTCGCGGGAAAAAAAAAAAAGAAGCCGTCGCAGGCACCGGGCGGAACGATTCCGTTCTGCAAAAGGAAAGAAAGGAAGGCGTCTCGCTTTCCAGGAAAAAAAAAGGGAGAGACTGCGAATCGATAAAGTGGAGCAGGGTGTCGCCAAAAGAGGAGGGTAAACGCTTCGAAACTCAAGAAGAGAGAAAGCCGTGGAAGAAATCAGCCGTATCCATCAAGAGGGAAGGAACAGCTCCGAAGGCAGTGTAGTACGAAAAAGGAGGGAAAAAGGGAGGGCGTAGAAAAGAAAAGGGGAACGTGTTTGCTACAATGCATAACCCGGGAAGGGGAGATGAAGAAGGGAATCACGGTAAATTTTTTCAGAAGGTCCTTTTTTCGTCAGACAAAGGGGGGAAAAAGCAAGGGATTCTTGGGGGGGAGTTTTTTTTCGAGGTAAGATGGGGCAAGTGCTCAATGAAAAAGGGAAAACTTCTGATCGCCCGCATGAAGGCAAGTACCGCGTGAGCCGTCAGAAAAAGGGAAAAGTTGACCGGTTTTGCCGGGGGAAAGAGTTCTACGTGATCAATGTGTATACGGGGGAGATTATCTAGAAAAAGGAGTAAAGATATATATAATCGCAAGGGGAGGAGAAAAAGATCCGATTAGGGAGGGAAAGGAAAGCCGGTCAAATCCATTGGTAACGAAAGCAAGACGGATCACGAGGAAAAAAAAGAAGAAGTGCGGGCGCTCAGAAGTGCCCAAAAAAGGAAGAACACTTGCAAATAAGCCGGCAAGAAAAAAAAAGGACAAACAAAAAAAAAAAATCAAATTGATGGTAAACGGGGAGACGAAAAAATGAACCGGAAGGGGGAAAAGGATTCGCAAATTTTGTTCAGGAAGGAAGAGGAAGGAGAGGGGAAGGGATGATTGTATCCCATTTAATGGGGCCTTGAGGATGCCCTTTTTCATAAGAAAAGGGAAAGGGAACCTCCTTCGGGCTCGGGGAGGGGGCAGGGAAGTGGATGGGATAACGGAGGGGAAGGAGGGGCGACACGGGGAAAAGGGAAGAGTTTCTAAGAGGGAAAGGACGCAACTTTGGCCGCCAAAAAGGGAGGAAAATGGGTTTTCTCGATTGCCCGGAACATTTTGCTGCTGGGGGATCCAGTAAGCCGCCGAAAAGGGAAGATGCCGTGGGAAAAACGGAATTTTAAGGGGAAGAAAGGGAATGCGAAAAACATAGGGGCGGGCCGCTACCTCTCGTTTTCTTGGGAAAAAAAAGAGGGGGTAGTTAAGAGGGGAGGGCGGCCCGGAGGGCGGATTCTCTTTAGGAAAAATGGCTCCCCAAGGGGGAGGGGGAATTCCGGAAAGGGAAAGAGCCTCACTCCGCTGAGCAGTGGAAAGTCAAAGAAAAGAGAATCAGTAAGGGAAAAAAATGGGGGTCAAATAGGCCTGAGACTTTTTGGGGGAGAAAGTCTTTAATCTGGCGGAGGAAAGAAGAAAAAACTGCGGGATTGCACCAAGAAGAAAAAGAACACGCGCAGGTCTGCCCGTTTGGGGGGAAAAAAAATTATTTTGAGCGCAAAAAGTTGCGTGCTGCCGTTGTAAGACCAGGGGGAGGCGGAGGAGGAGAAGAAGCTGCGGAGATCCGATCCGGGTCGGGGGAAACAGACACTACGAAAAATCCTAAGTTCATTTTTGAAGAGGACGTTCCACTGTGGCGCCAGGAGGGGGGCTGAAGATTTCCAGCAGGGGGAAGAGTTGCGGGGCAGACTGGGAGCAGGAGGGAGCTTCGTCCTTTTTTTCTAAATCTTGCTAAGAACATTGCGAAGGAAGAAAAGCGCAATGCTCCGGAGAAAGGAGATCGACAGGGAAACGCGCGAAGGGGGGGGGGGTTTTTCATGCGCGAGAATAAGAGGGTTGGGAAAGGCTCGGCAGAAGAGGGGGGGGAGGTCTTTGCGAAAGAGGGGCGATTCTCCGCCTAGGAATGGAAACGGTGATTCAGAAAGAGGGAGAGAGAGTAAAAAAGGCAACCCAATCAAAAACGAGAGGGGAGAGAGAGTATTCATTTTCAATCTTGGAAAGGAGGGAGGGGCTGGAAGCGAGGTGAGAGAGTTTTTTCGAAAAAAGTCTGAAGTTGGGAACTATGAAGCCAATCCCATGGAGGGGGCATTTCTTCATGGGGGAGTAATAGAGGTCATACCGTTGGAGGAGGGGAGAAAGGGTTTGATAGAGATCGTAACGGAAGACAGGCTTCTCGTGCTCCGGTCTGGCGAAGGGGGAGGAAGGACTATACGCTCCCGGGGGGGGCAACAAAGCGCATAAAGAGTTGGTTAATCTCATTTAAAAGAAAAAGAAGAGTCTTTCCCGCTCTTGATGACCGGCTTTACCTATTCCTTAAAAAGGAAGGAAGTTGACACCGATTTCTATGGGGAGGGTTTCTTAATCTAATCAGGGGAGATAGGACCCCACCCCAACTTCAGAACGCCCGCGGGAAAAAGATACCTACTGCTTTTATTTTTTCTATAGGGGAGGGAGGACTTTTCGCGTCACTGCATGGAAGAAGAAGACGGGTGATTTGGCTGAAGAAAAGGGGGAACATTCCTTCCAGGCATAAATTAAATAAGACACTGGTTCGGGGGAGGAAAGGGCGTAGTCGCTCCGTTTTCTGAGAGAGGAATCCAAAAAGGGGGCCGGTCAGTCAAAGAGTATTTAGAAAAGGGAGGGCATGGGGCCGGTCTCGTGAGGAAGTTTCTGCTCAAAAAAGGGGGAGAGGAGGAAACTAGATAGATAGCCTCAAAGAAGCCTCTCCCGGCCCTTGCCAAGGAGAAGACATCTTTGACCTCCAGTTGAAATATCGGGAAACCGATACGAGGAAAAAAAAAGAAAGACCTACTCCACTGCGCCCTAAAAAAAGGGCCTCCTGGCCTGTCAATGAAGGGGGGAAAACCTTTTCCTCCACCTACAGCGAAATAAGGAGAAAAAAGGAATATTCAGGCGACGTCATGCCTACCAAAGGGCGGATTCAGATATCCAAAAAGAAGGGGAATTATTCTTCGGGAGAGAAGAAAAGGCGTTCTTCTGCTGGCAGTTTGGTTGGGAAGCAAAGACGACAAGGGGGAGGTGCCGCCATTCAAAAGCCCCAAAAGCACTTTATAGAAAAAAAGGCTACGGTACAGAGGTCACTAAGGGGGAGTAGTCAGAGAGAGGGGAATGGGCCTATGCCAGGGAAAAGTCGGAGAGGGCATTCTCTGGACAAAAAAGGAGAGAGGGGGTCACGCGCGAGCAATCGTCCAGGAGGAAGAAGAGCCATGCGGGTTGACGTCACGGGGGATCTCGAAGAAAAATTCATGGGGGGGACCTATACAACTTTCGCGGAAGGGAAGGGAAAAAACCATGGCCGCAAGGAAAAAAAGGGAAAGATCCTCTGATGGGGGGGAGATGTCTTCGAACTGAGAAGGGAGGTTAAGAGAAAGAAACCCTCTCCATCCTCAAGAGGGGAAAGCCGATTGAAAATGGGAAGGCAGCACTTGCGAAAAAGGAAAAGGGGTTTAATCGTGGAAGCGCAGAGGTCATACTCAAAAAGCCGCGAGCGAAAGCCAAGCTTCCGGAAAAGGACGCAATCAGGACCCGAAAAGAGGGAAATCCTCCTTTCCAAGGGAGGTAGGAGAGAATGAAAAAAGGAAAGTTACAAAAATCGGGCCAAAGGCGCGCTCGCCGTAGGAAGGGAAAAAATTCCCTCCGTCACCGGAAATCGTCGGAGCACGAAAAGAAACATGACCAGTATCATGAGGGCTAAATCAAGCTGAAAGAAAAAAAAAATAAAAAAAAACAACAAAATAGGCGGAAGAGGGGAAAGCAGCAGTTGGCCCGCTTACGTGAACCAGGAACTGAAAGGGCAATCAGAAGGGAAGGGAGGGGTCCACCGCACGGTTACAATTGGCAATCTCCGGGGCCTCCTCGAACGGGAAAAAGGGTAGTAACAGAAGGGGGTCGAGTCTGCTGATCAAAATCATGGAAGGAAAAAACGAAGAAATTCTCGGTGTCGCGGCAGAGAAAAGAAATGAATCAGTTCGAAGGAAGGGAACGCATCTTACTTCTCATCCTCATCGATTTTATAAAAGGGGACCGACTGGATTCGCTCGGGGGAGAGGGGGCGTGCGGCTCGCAAGAAAAGGCCTTCACGGCATGCTAAGAAGAAAAAAATTTTTTATCTCAAAACGGAGCGAAAAAGTACCAGAAAAAGGAATTATTCACTACGGAATGAAAAAGGGGATGGGGGGCAGGTCGACGGGCGAAGAGCCTCGCGAATACGTCTCAGAGAAAGGGCGTAACCGTAAATTCCTTTACAAAGAGCAAAAAAAAGTCTGCTTCTTCCTTTATAACAGAAAAGAATGTCTCTCGGCGGAGAAAGTTTTCGGCAGGGGGGAAGGAAAAGAAGGAAGAAACGCCCCACAAGGAGAGAGAGCCTAAGAAAAGCATGCAATCCTTATCCATCAAGGCGAAAAAGAAGAAGGGGAAGTTTATTCCGCAGAATCTTCTGAAAAAGAGATGGCGAAGGCCCATTGCGAAAACGGGAAAAATAATCCCTAAATTTTTTGAAATGGGGGTGGGGGGGTTTTCAAAAAGTTCTTACAAAATGGGAGGAAGGGAAAAAAAGTTTCCTCGAAGTTTAAGGGGGGGGAGTAAGAACCGTTTGACCTCAGAATGGGGGGAAAAGGGGGGGGGGTATGTGGAAAGTCTGTTGGGAGCTGTTCTTGCAAGGGAAAGGGAGGTCGCTTGCCTTTCGTTAAGAAAAAAAGAAAGGTGAAAGTCCCGACGAGGGAGCAAAAGGGGGAGGACAATTGCGATTTGACAGGGACTGGAAAAGGAAGAACGAATCGGAGAGTTCTCCGTTGAAGTATAAGGTGCGATTATCGAGAGAGAGGGAAAAGAGAGATATAACTCAAACTCTAGAGAGAGTGGAAAGAAAAAATTGCGGGCTTTGAGAAGCAAAAAAAAAGGTCAAATCGCAATTGTCGAGATAAGTCACGCGGTCTGGACTTTCAGTGCAATCAGGAGGCGCGAAGAAGTCCAAAGAAAAGAGTGGCAACATCCGTCCAGCGAAACACTCCGACTGAAAAAAAAAAAAAAAAAAGAAACAATTTATGGTCAAAACGGGGATGACGGGGACGGGCTGGAAAAGAAGGAGGCTAAATTTTGTTCAGAGAGCGAACCCTCAACTTTCCGGAAGGGTAAAACCCGTTTCGAAAAGGGGAGAGTAGGGAGCGCCTGCCCTGGTAAGGGGAGGACTTGCTGAAAGGAAAGTCCTCTCTTAACTGAGAAGAGGGGGGAAAGGCTACTTTGCTTGCGATGAAAGGGGTCTAAAAGCGACCGAAGGATGCGATCTCTTCATATTTTTGAAAAGCGTGTAAGAGGAAAAAGAACACTTTCTAAAAAGGGGGAGGGGAAGGAATTCCTCCGTCGAGACATTGGGCGGGATGTGCCATGTTCTCCAGGAAAAAAGAAAAGTCAATATAGGGGAACCGTGGAAAGGTACTTTTACTACCTGTGCTGCGAAGGGGAGGCGAGGCCGCTTGCAGAAGCGAAACCTCTCTTTGGGGGGGAGAATTAGGGGGGGGGGGAAAAGGCGCTGTTCTGATCGAGAGAATCCCAATTTTCTTTAAGGGAAGATAGTGCGCGTGCGTCATAATAAGAACGATGAGCACGGGAAGGAAAAAGAAAGGCCAGTCTGCATCATTAATTTCCAAAGGGGAGAAGAAATATGGCCGAGATTGGTGAGGGAGGAAGCTGCGGGAATCCGGGAACGGACGACAACCGAGGGGACCGAATCTGCGCGACAAACGAGCAGTTCGCCGTTGGGGGGCGCCTCTTAAAGCTTTGGAAAATCCGAGGAAAAACTTTTGTGTGGGGAAGAGCCGTTTCGACACGTGGAGACTTCGTCTTCGGGAGGAGAAAAAAAAAACCCCTCATCCCTATTGGAACGACACTCCGGCGAAGGAAAGAGGAAGAAAAATAAGTTTCTATTTGTTTACCCTGAAAGGCCCTTGCGCCGCGGGGGGAGGGAACGATGGCCCTTGCGGGGTCAGCAGTGTAGTCAGGGGGAGGCTGAGGGGAGGTTGCTCCTTGCGGAAAAAGGAGAACGTTTACGGCGGGAGGCGCAAAAAGAGACGGCGATCGCGAGAAAAAGAGCGCGGCGACTTTTGTAAATAGAGAGACTATCGAAAGAGGGGACGTCCTCTCTAAGTTCGGAGGGGGGGAGAAATCTTCTTCCGGAAGCTTGGAAGAGTAGAGCGAGTCCTGTCTCCGGTGTTAGGCCCTATGAAAGAGGGGGGGGCACATGCCTATGGGGAGGGGGATCCGATTGAGGGGAAAAAATCTGGATGCGAAGAAAGAGGGAAAGGGGGCGAGGTGACGTGAGAGTTGACTCAGCGCGGTAAGGTGGGGGATTGGAAACTCCAATAAAAAAGGGGGGAAAAAAAAAGATTTTTTTCATGAGGAAAGGGGAACAGGAGTCCTCGAGGGTCAGAAAAGAAAAATGAAAATTTATAGAAGAAATGAAAACATGCAAAGAGCACCTTCCTTTTAATTTCTGGCAAGGAGAAAGGTGCACCTTCAGATACGCGCAAAGAGGGGCAAGAAGAAAGAAAGGAAGAATTAGGGAACGCGGGAAAAACACTTCCACTAAAAAGGAAGGTGCTACTAATTCCTCGAAGGAACAAGAGGCGCCGTGTCGATCCCTTGAAAAAAGAGGTATCGGTGAATGAGGGGGGAGAGGGGGTCGTCTTGCGACCAAAAAAAAGAAAAAAAGACGCCGCCTCCGGAGGAGAAACGAAGCCTACGTTGATGGGAGAGAGTAATTTAGGAGGTCTTCCTGAATACTGTTTGGGGGGGGGAGGACTCATGTTCAGGTTTGGGAAAAGGGGGCAGGAAAAAGGTTAAAAGGCATGCCCAGGGAAAGGGACCGGAAAGGCGGGGCCACGGGGAGGGAAAGGAGTCTTCTCTCTTTTTCTGAAATCCGAGGGGGAAGAGGACGCTATCTTGGCAGGGAAATGAAAAGGAAAGGGGATGTCGGTCCTTTTTGCTTAAAGGGGAATGGAAGCTATCTCCAAAAAAGAAAGGAAGGATATATTCCTCCTCAAAAAAAAGAAAGAAAACGGCCTGGCCAAGAAAAAGGGAAAATCATCTTTGACATGGACAAAGAACAGCGACTCTACAAATCCGCAAAAAGAAAAAAAAAGCAACTCACCAGTTGAACAGAAGGAAGAAAGGGCAGTACTTTTTAACCCTGGGGAAAAAAGACAACGAAAAGATGAACCCAATAACAAGAGGAAAAAGACGCGCCATTGGAAATTCGATGACCAATCACCGAAGAAAGGCTCCTTTGGCTCAGAGATCTGCCTTCAGTGTGGGGGGGGGGAAGAGAAGAAAATGTTCGATTGTCCGAAAAGGGAAAAAGAGAATCGATCTGTGTCAAAGAAACAAGACCGTATAGCGGAAAAAGAAAAGGGTAGCCCTCGCTTTCCCAGCATTGTAAAGGGGAGAAAAGAAAAGATCACCAAAGATGCGAGAGAGGAGGGGAAAAGACGGGCTCGTCTAGGGGATTCTCCATGAATTTTCTGACACCAGGCGAAGGGGGCATGAGTTTTGAGGAAAAGGGGGGGATGTCCAGCCCTAAGACAACTGTCCTGAAAGAAAGTTTTTCCGCACTGAAAAAAGAGGGAAAAGATGGATTGGCTTTTCCAATTAAGTGCAAAGGGGGGGGGGAAAAACAGACGTGTGAGAAAATCCAAGATAGAGCGTCACAGAGAAAGCAGAAGAAGAGGCTCCTCCATATTTAAAGGGGGAAGACTCCCTGCGAAAGACTTAAAAAAATTGGTGTAATCGGGGGGGAAAGAAGGCCTCTTGCACGCAACGAAGAAGGGAGATCTCATCGCCAGGAAAAAGAGATTTGTCGCAGAACAAAAGAATAGCGATAAGAAAAAACCATCTTGAGAGAGAGCGCCGGAAAAAAGAACCGCCGGGGAAAGAGGACATGCGCGATTTCATCGAAAAGTGCAGCCCTTCAAAAAAGGAAGATCGTCTTATCACGAAGGGGGAAACCACGGAGAGGCGCGCCGGCGAAATCAAAGCTGACCAAGGACGAGAGCCCCGCCGCGGCAATAAAGGCCAGATGAGGGAGGAACTTATGATTGCATTTTCAAGCTCGGAAGGGCTTGTTCCAACAGCAGGGAAGAAGGGATGGCAATCGCCGCCTCTCAGAGAAAGAAAAGTTGTTCGGGAGACGGGGGAGAACGAAGAGGGAAAATGCTTCGCTCAAGGAAAAAGGGGTCCCGTCCAAACTGGAAGGAAAGGAGGGGGGAGCAGCAGATATCTTCAATGAAAAGGGGAGTACTCCCAGTTAAAATGTAAGGGGAGAGGAGGCATCTTTGATCCAAAAAGAAGGGGGGGGAGGAAGGATTCGACTGGATGCGAGGAGGGGAAGCTGAACGTGTCAAAGAAGCCCTATCTTTCCCGAGGCGAAAAGAAAAGGGTTTATCTCGCAGCGAAGAAAAAAATAAAGAAAGCAGAAAGGTTCACTACGGCATGACAAAAAAAGAAAGGTCGCCCGGGGGACGAAGAATAAGGACTAACATCCTTTCTTCCCGAAAAACCTCCCAGAGGGGGAAGAGAGGAGGATGACTGTAAAAGGAGAATCGACGGCGAAATCTAGAACAATGTTGACGGGGGGAGCCAAAGTGAAAAGGAGAAAATCCCGTAAGAGCTCTCAGGGGGGAGGAGGAGATCCAGCATTCAAGCCGTGCCATCAAAAAAAGGGAAGCACGAGCCGATGCGGTGTATTCAGGAAAAGAAAAGGGATGGGAAGGCCCCAGTGCTCAACGTGGGGCTAAGTCATACAAGTAAAGGGGAGGGTCTGAACAAATTTAGAAGAAAGGGGGGGGGGAACTCCGGTTCAGTTGGTAGTCAAGTTTTGACGCATCAAAAGGGGGGGTATGGGAAAGTCGGGTTTTTTCGGGAGGGACCTGCTGAGGAAAGGGAGCGGGAGAGGGGGACCCCTAAGGAAAAATTATTGCCTTGAAAGTCAGGAAGAGAGAAATGGAGCGCATTTGCTATTTGACCTCGGGGGAAAGAGCGAGAGTTCTCCGTTAATCAATATAGCAGGGGGACGATTAGCTTCTCTCAAAAAAGGAATATTAAAGAGAGATATAATCGCAAAGGGGGGAAAAGGAGAACTCTCCTATTCGCTTTGGGGAAAAAAAAGAAAAGGAGGCAAAACCGGTCAAAGAGAAAAAGGAAAGGATCAAGCGGTCTGGACTTTAACAAGGCCGCAAGAAAGGAGGATCAGAGTCCAAAGGAAAAGAAAGAATGGCACTACATCCTCCAGCGAAAAAAAAAAGAAAAAAACCAAGAATCAAATTGTGGTCAAGAGAAAAGAAAATTGAAAACGAGGGACAAAAAGGAAAAAGGGGGAAATTTTGTTCAGCCATGTCGGACAATCACTTTCCGGGGGGGGGAAAGTTTCTCACTTTTTCCTGAAAAAAGGAAGACCGGTTCAGAAGAAATGCGGAAGACCGCCTTTCGGCGCAGGGGAAAAAGGGATGTCTACGGCAGTCAGAGGGTCTAAAAGAGGAGAAACGGGAGAGGGTCTCATTTCTTTCATCAGAGGGGGGGGACTCACACTTGAAAAAAAGGGGGAAGATTGCAAGACCTTCGAAAGAAGAGAGGGGGCCATGTTTCTCGCAGGTACTAAACGAAGCATTCCTAAAGAAAGAACGAATTTTCACTTTTACGAAAGAATTCTACTTATTCGGCGAGGCAAGGAAGAACCGCGAACCTGCGCGGGGGGGGACGTAGTGATCATTTCGGGCGGTAGGTTCGGGGCGGATTCAGATGCGTCCCAAAAGTTTTCTTTAGCATGTGGTAAGGGGAAAGGAGGATAGCGCGTGCGATCCGAACGAAGGAAGAAAAGGAACTTCACGAAGCCAGACAGGCTGAGAGAAAAGGGGGAGGGGATCAAAGATTCCTATATGGAGGGGAAGGTCCTCTGCGGGAAATAGGGCACGGAGGAATCGTAGAAAAGGGAAGGGCCGAGATCTTCCGATCAGAAATCTCATGTCGCAGGGCTGGTTTTGTTGGGAAGACTGATGAATGATTTTGGAAAAAAAAAAGGGTTGCGTGCGTCCGGGGAGAGGTAGAAGGGGGGAGGGAATTCTCGGAGAGAGCTGGAGAAAGGTGACAAGCCTATACCGGCGGGGGAAAGAGTGCCGATCTTCCCTTCAAGCCTAAGTCATTGTTGGGGAAGGGGCCACTTTCTCCTCTTCTTGGGAAAAAGAAAAAAAAAGAAAAAAAAAAAAAAAAAATTTCCAGACGGGTTTCAGGAGGTTAGACGTCCGAGAGGGGGGGGGTTCTCATTGCGATTCGGGAAAGGGGGACTGCTGTAAAGAGACAATGCCCCTGCTACGGGGGGATGGAGAGACTGGAACTGTAGGGGAGGCTACTTTGGAGGAGAGAATACTCAAATATTTTTGGAAAGAAGGACTCGCGGAAAGTTCTTGGAGGAGGGTCGCCAACGGCTGGACGGGGAGTGTCGAGGAGATCTATTCATTGCGCCGGAAAAAAGGGGAAAGAGACGATTAAACGATTACAACCAATGAAGAGGAGGAGAGGCGGCAAGGATTTCATTTGAAGAGGGGAGGGCGTCCTGGAGCAGTTGAAGGAAAGAGGGGGGAAGGAAAAAGGAATTTTTTACCATCGTAATGGAGCAATCCATGCGGACTTCAAAGGAGGGAGAAAGGGTTTGCCATGATGGCGAGATGGAAAGACGTGGTCTTACGGGGAAAAAGAATTACTTCAACAAAGAAGGAGGATGTATCTCACATTCATGGCGAATGGAAAAAGTCTAGAGTGACCTCGAGACTCGCCCGGGAGGGGAAGAGAAAGAAAGAAGTATTTACTCGCCCTTAAGAGAGGGAAAAGCTTGCTAACTAATGAAAGGGGGAAGAGGCGTAGACGTTGGAGGGAAGAAAGGGGGTGCGAGGTATGGTCTGTTAATGGGTAAAGGGTAATTTTAGGAGGAAAAATGCCCCTCCTCCTCCGCTAGGAAAGAAGAGAAGACTACGCGGTGATGTGGATTAGGGTTCCCCTACTTTGCTCTTCTGGAGAAAAGATCCTAATACTGGGATTTGAGGAAAATCAGGTTTACGGAAATTAACAACCGGAAGAAAGACAATAATTCTGTTACCAATGGGGAGGGAAAAAACGTCGGAGTATGTCTTCATAAGGGAGGGAGAGAGTCTCGTTCCAAACATCTGGGAAAGAAAAAGATTATGTCTGGAGAAGGGGGGATTGGCCGGAGAAGTGCGGAAGGAGGCT
>Ga0179593_1508776_pt1 | contig 26202 bp, 28 predicted proteins | sample CZODoug2_1_08_16_FD_185931 | JGI IMG/M metagenome (GOLD analysis project Ga0179593, IMG submission 185931) | Vadose zone soil fungal communities from Angelo Coast Range Reserve, California, USA - CZODoug2_1_08_16fungal (PacBio error correction) | ecosystem: Environmental > Terrestrial > Soil >...
CTGTCCAGAATTCCCCAAAAGGAGGGAAAAAGAGCGGGGGTACAGCCTGGAAGGTTTGTTTCGCCCCTGAACGTCATCGACGGAAGGGAAGGTCGCCGGTAGCAACTTAGGGGATCATGGTGCGGGGGGAAGCGTCTCGCAAGTGCTTGGGACAGGAAAATGACTTCAGAGGGGGAAGGAGACTCAAACAATGGAACGGACTGCGAGAAAAAGGGGCGATTCCGAGTTACCGATGCGGAAGGGGTCGTAAGAGGTAGGAGGTTTCTTCCTCGGTCTTGCCGACCATAGGGGAAAAGGGGGGAAAGGTGGGAAAAGAAATCGTAGCCAGGGTTCGCGCACTGCTTTCCGATCGGGGAGTCGGAAGGCGCTCGCAATCGAGGATAGCATACGGAGGTGACTCTTTGACACTTAAAGAAGGAGGAGCATACGCCTTCGAGGGCTTATTTCTCGGAGCCAGAGTGCCGGAAAGGGGAGAAAGAATTGGAAAGAGACGTATTGGGGTGCCGATCTCAAAGGGGGGGGAAGGGGAAAGGGTGACCCCGGAACTACTAAGCGAGAAACAACGATGCGGGTCGGTGGGGTTTGTGGGGGGAGAGGAATTCGTTGCCTTGGAACCTTGGTCGAGGGAACATCACTAGAAGGATGTGAAACGACATCGGACTTACGTCATCGAACGAGGGTGCGCCCCGTAGGATGGCAGAAGCGGCATGGAAGGATCGTATCGGGGGGGAGTGAAGCCTCTAAGAGGGGGGGACAACCAGGGGGAGCAACCGACCGGGCTTTTTTTTAACTGCGAAAAGGAGGACACGCTTGAGGTACGGAGGGGATGGGGGGACGGACCAAGGAATGAGCCCCTCATCTGAAAAGGGGAAGAGAAGTCTGCAAAGATCGCCGATAGAGTATTCCTCCTAATATCAGCAGGTGGGGGGGGGCTGAGGATGGCGGGATATTAAGCCGCATTAGACTCATAATTGGGGGAAACAAAATCGGAAAAGAAGTCGGGGGGGGACAAGTGACATTCGCCCCGGATACTGTGGAAAGGAGAGCAAAATTTACTCCGGTGGCAATGAATTAAAGGGAGTCAAGGGTTAAAAACCTACACTGAAAGAAAGAGGGTGGGGGGGTTTGTTGGGACTCGAATCGTACTTATTGGGGGGAGAGATTCGGCTGGAGGAGATATTAAAGGCTGTCCAATTCGTAAGCGGGGAAAATAGGAATGTCGGAACTTTCTCTGGCAAGTTGTTCCGAGAAAGGAAGGTAACAGGATTACACTTACATTTCTTAAAGGGTCAGGGAAGGAAAGCGCGCGGGTCCGAAAACCAACGATCACCCTTGGAAGAGTCAAGTACTTGAAGTTGGGTGGGAGCGAAGAAATGAGAGGAGGGGCGTCACAATCTAGATTGATAGAAGGAGGGAAGTAAATAGCAAAGAAGTGGGGAGAGTACCTGGAGCCTTAGCGCCCTTTTTAGTTGTGCGCCGGATTGCCCGAAAGTCAAAAAGTCATCTGATGCCATAGGACGGGAAAGAAGCGCCGGACTGAGGGGGAGCGCCGCGAGGGATCGCGATTAAAGAAACAGGGTTGTTCCCGGCAGACCTCAAAAGGATGGCGAAAGGGGAATAAGGGGGGCGGATTCTTTATAAAAAAAAGGGTAATCATTGCATTCTTCCTGAAAGGAGAGAGAAAAATGCCATATGGCGGGTCTTCTACAAAAGACCGTGGGCGACATTGGACCGTCTCTGAGACAGAACGTAGGAGATTTCCTCCTGGCACGTTGGAGTCGTCAAGGGAACAAGTTTGAGGAAAAGGGAGGATTCCTCAGATACTTTCTACCTCACCTCGGACATAAAAAGGTGGTTTACGAGGGGTGGGGTGCCGCCATCCCAGGGGGATTATCAAAAGAGGAAACACGAAGGAAGACTCTTAAACGCTTGGCATTGTTGCTTGGCAGGGGGAAAAAGGGGTGGAAGCCGGGCTGAGGGAGGAACAATAAAAACCTTGGCAGATCTCAAAAAAGAAAGGTTAACTAAGAAGGGGGAAGAAAATGTCTGTGGAAGAACTTCACGTTGGCTTCTTGTCTCTAAGGGGCATCGAAGGGGAGAGGGGAGATACAGCTGACGGTGTCTTAGGGAAATGGTCAGGCGACAGATAAGAAAGGATCACAAGGGGAAGAAGTAGCGAGGAAAGGTCAACTTCCACGGAGGGTTGACTTCGCTTGAAAGTTGGAAGAGGGAAGAAAAGGAAAAACTGAGCGAGCGGATGATTCAAGTGTGAAAGGGTCCTCATTTTATTTCTGAAATATGCAACCTGAACACGCTCGCCTTGAGAAGGTTCGAGAAGGGGAGGGGGCTTCCCTTCAAATATCTTTCTTGGGTCGAAACGGAGAGAAAGGAACCAGAGTTAAAAGCGGGTTGGGGACGATGACGCGAAGGACGTGGGGAACGGGTTAAGAACATCACCAGTATGAGAAGGCCCTCAGTGTTTCTAGCTAATTATAGGGGCGAGGGACGAAAGATCTTGAGGACAAAGATCTAACAATCGCGGATGTAAGAAGGTAACATCTTATGCGCTGAAAGAGTGCCGTTGGAGAAAGTGCGGGGGGAGTTGGAAAACAAAAAACTCCGAGAAGGGAGAACGGCAGGTAGGAAAATTGGGTCACTTATTTAAGGAGGATGGGTGTGAAGGTCGCAAAAGGAATCTAGGGGGTGGATAATATATCTTGGGGGGGGATTCCTCGACAAGTATAGACGGGACACCCGAACACAGTACTTTGAAACAGCGGAACGCAAGGAGGAACGATGAGCAGTAACTAGAATTTTGAAAAACTGGCGAGCACAATCTAGAGCTCAGAACCGGGGACACTAAAGGGGCCTGTCTCTGAAGAGTCAGGGGACCGGGGGAGAGTTCAGCGCCGCAAACGGGTTGGACTGCACGAACTGAAAGAAAGAGCGGGAGAAGGTCTCGGGTTGTGGGGGGTGGGATTCCTTCCTTCCTTCCTTAAGCGAAGAGACTAACTCACCAAACTGTATGGGGGAGGGGAAAAGAAAAGATATTCGAAGTCCCAAAAAAGAAAGAAATTCCAAGGTTCAGAAGGAGGGAGGACTATTTCCAGGGGCGTCTAAGAAAAAGACGAAGAGAGGACGAAACGGGACTCTATCTCCGTGCGAAAAAAAAGGATTTTGCAGAACGGGAGATGTAGGTCAAGGTGAAGTCAGGGGGGGGGGGGAAGACGGAAAAAATTCTCTTACTTGATCTGACTTGCTCAGATCAAGAGAAGAGGTTGGGGGAAGATCTCACATCACTGGCCGAAGCAGAGAGTTCTAGAAGAGAAAGACAACAGAAGCACTTCACCTAAGGGACAAAAACAATGAATGGTTTGAGATTGATGAGGTGGAAAAAAGAAGCCAGCTCGTAAATAAGGTCAGAGGGTCGGCTGGGGAAACCTACAGGGAGGGAACGACTGGACAAGCTATCTTTCGATGGCGAAGGAGCGTCAGGGGGGGGGTAGTAATAAGGGGGGGAAAGGGGAAAAGGAGGGTGATAGACGCGGGGATGCCCTGAGGGAGGGGCCAAACCTTAGGAAAAGGGAAAAAGGGGCTGGGCATCGACAACCGGGAACGACTTTCCCCTTTCTATGTATAGAGCCAAGGGAATGAGGTCAAAAAAGACGACGAATCACAGGAATTATTATAAAATGAGAGCGGAATCGTGTAAAAATTCCCAGGGAGTGCTTTCCAGACTGCAAAGCTCTTCCCTGGAGACAGGAGAAGGGTCTGGACTTTCTTCATATAAAGTTCCATACCACAGTGAAAGCCTATAGTCTTCGGACGGGCAGGGGGGAAGGGGGGGGAGGGGATTACATAAGAAAAAAGCAGAGCCAATGTGGGCGAATCTTTTCTCTCTCAACACTTGGAGAGGGATCCCGTTCTACCGCAAAAAACTTTAATTCAGGGGAAAAGAGGGAAAAAACGGAGGGTTTTTCCAATGAGTTGGAGAAGGCAAGAAATCAAAACCGCCAGCTTCGAACGCTCAAAAGCTCCTAAAATATAACCGGGGGGGAGGACAACCTTTAAGAAAGGTTCGGTGAGGCCAGGGGGAGTAAAAGAGGAAGGCGGACGTGGAGACTCGGTGCACCTAAAAGGGTTTGGATGTGAAACGGAGGAGGAGCGTGTCAAAAAAAATTTGAGAAAAGCACAAGAATGTCCGCCGGAATCCGCCAGGGAGGGGAGACGAGAATCCAAAAGGCACGCCTGCACAGGGCGACTTCTGAGGAGGTTGTGACAAAGAGGTGCCTCGATCAAAGTTAAAAGGGAAGCCTTGCCAACAGTGACTCACTTGCATTTTAAGCCCTAATCTACGGGGAGGGGAACGAGAGAAGGCTGCCACCAGGGACCGCCTCAAACCTGGGAAAGATTACCAGAGAGTCTACTATCAGGAGGAGAGGAAGATCAGAAGAGATGGAAGAAAATAGGGGAATTGGGGGGGGGGACTCTGTACTGACAAGGGGATCAGGGGAGTCACAGATTGGAGGGACTTTCAACATCCCTCCAAAGGGATGGAGTCTCATAATGAATGCGAGAGAAACTAAGTCTAAAGGGACTCCTAAAGGAAGCCGTCGCCGCACCACTTCATAGATAAAGGAAGGGGGGGAGGGGAGTATTTTCGAACTGGGACTGGGAACAGGATTCTTGAAAAAACGGAATTTTCTATAGAGGAAAGAGTTTCTCAAGGACCAGCCAGCAGTGCGTCCATCCCGATGTGAGGAGAGGCGATAAAACAGTCCTCCTACCTTTAGGCAGAGGAATACCTTTTATGCATCCTTACGCGAAAGACAAAACCGAGGGAGGGACGCATCCCCCCCAAGGTTCGCAAAAACAGAGGCCAATGGTCCATTGGAATCCTTTCTTAAAGGAAGAAGACTTAAGGGAGAAGAAATGTAACCGGACGAGAGGACATGACGTAAAAACCCCAAATAGAGGGTAAGGATGGGATTACAGGGGGGGGGAAAAAGGCTCTTTAACGAAGTAAACCAAAGAGACGAAAAAAAAAAAGCTTCTCCAATGGCCGAGGGAGAGCCAGAGGCGCGGGACGGCCTATGGAGGGGGACGGAGGGAAAGGAGAGTCTCCTGGAACACCAAGCATCGTTCAGAAAAGAGCAAGGACTTCCAGAAGTAAGGGGGAGACAGAAAAACGATGGCGCGGCTGCAGCGAAAACTGCTCGAAAGTTCAAGGAAGCCAAGACGAGGGGGACTAAATTTTAACGAAGAAGGGGAAAAAGGATGAGAAAGTACTCAAAACGTGCTGTGGTACGCACTAAGGCAATGACAATTGCAGAAGGCCAGGAAAAAAAGAAGACGAATTCAGGGAGAGGGGAGGACGTCGTCGAGAACCCCTCACAATTGGACAAAGGCAAAAGAAGGGATCAATCCGTCCAAGTCGACGTGGGAATGGTTGACCCTCAAAAGGAAGCCATACGCCATCCGCAAAAAAAGGCTTATCCTATCCTGCTGTTCCGTAAAAATCAATATCCGAGGATCGGAGGAGATCGAAAATTGGGCAGGTCACGCAGGGGGGAGTAACGGATAGATGAGGTCTAATACACTTCAAAAGGAAAAAGGGATGATAGGACCGGGGCCTAAACATTCGGTTCGAGACTGACAGAAAAAAAGGAAAATGATATCAACAAAAAAAGGACGTGGATCGCATACTTCATCTCTGTAGGAGCCGGAGCAGCATAAAAGGGGTTAACGCTAAGCAAAACTCTGAAAAGTAATTTCTCGTGTCCTGAAAAAGGAGATACGACCAGGGGGAAAGGACTCCACGATAACTAGATTCAAGAAACTTAAAGGAGATTGAGGGGAAAAAAAGGGCTCGCCTCTCAACATTTCAAGAGGGGGGGGATAAATCAGGGACTAGAGACAAAACACCAACGAGGAGGTGAAAAATATATATAGTCATCAATCCAAAAGGAAGTAGAGGAGAAAAGGGGGGAGGAAGTTTTGTGGGGAAACTGGGGAAAAGGAAGGAGGGAAAGAGAAGATGCCTCTCCGTTTGTTCCTTCTTAATCGAGAAGTGATCTAATTCCCAGGGGGCCGGATCGTGCACAATTTCAGGGAGGGGAGGCTACTTTCGCTACGCGCGGTCAAAAAGGTGATGGCAAGAAGAATATACTTCGGGGACGTGGGGAAGGGGAGAGCTAACAAGGTCCGCGGGCATTTAAAGAAATCCTGAGGGGGGAAATTGCAAAGACTCCTCATAGAATGGGAGCGTGAGGTCAACAAACTGATTCTGATCTCATACCGCGGGGGATGCTGGGAACGAAACCGAAAAGAATAATATGAGAAATGTTGGGGGGGAGGGGGGCTCTCGGAAAAAAGTGGGAAAGGATAGACCTTTGCAATCGAAGCCAGGTAGTCCATTGAATCCAATATGGGGGGGGGAAGGGGGGAGTGACTGGAAAGCAAGACGACACCCGGGCTATCTGTGATTCTGGGGGGGGGCTCTTAATCTTCCAGTGGACCTTAAGGAGTTTCGTAACCCACATCTCTACTTGCGTCAGAGGCGTGGCCACCGGCCGCGGAATTTTAGCAGGCACATAGTAGCAAAAGATGAGGTCTAAGGGGAATATTCTTCGACTGGGGAGGGGAAGCAGGAGAAAAGTTGAAAAAAAGCGCAAAAGGAAGGAACTGAGAGGAAGGGGTTTTGGGTTTAGGGCTGCAAATCAAGGGTCTGAAAAAAGACGGGAGGGTAGAGGTGGGAGGACCCAAAAACTGCGATCAGAGCAGCACAGGGGAATTCGAATGTAGCCAACGGCAGCAAACTAGTAAGAACTGTGGCAGGAATTGAGCGTTGTGGAGGTCGTAATCGGGGGGGGGAGTTCCGCAAAGGTCCGCATAAGGGGAAGCTGTAAAGAAAATTCAGGGGGTTTTTGTCCTGAATCGAAGGGAGAGGGACGGGTAAAATTCTATGGCACGGCTTGGGGACATGATTACGGAAATTCATGTGAAATGTCCCAGTTCCATTAAGAAGGGAGAAAAGAAGGGGGGGGGGGGTGTTATAGAGAGCGTACTTGTTGTGAGTAAGTCAGAGAAAAGGAGAAAGGTTTACGAGGTCTCGCAAGCCTCTTTCGACGGTGGTGGGAAAAACCAGAAGAAAAGAGGGAAGAGAAAAATTTCAAGGAAAGGAACCGGACGGTAAGGGCAAAATCGGATAGTAGACATCACTGCACTTGGAATGAAAAGAAGGGAAAGAAAAAAGGAGGGAGTAAAAGGAAGGGTGAGGAGACAGTGAAGTCTGCGGCAGTCTAGAATGGTAGAAAGAGGAGTAATAATTAGGGCATCAGTCTCAGGAAGAAAGGTCCGCAATCTTGGTTACGGACTAAAATTGGATGCTAAGGAAAAAATGAAAAGATTTGGTTCAGAATAAAGGAGAGAGTACCGGGATGAGCGGCCGGCGATGTATCTTAGAAACGAAACACCGGGTTTATCCGAAGAAAGGAATTTCAATGAAAAGGGTTTAGATGTGGGGCCCGTAGCTTGAGCAAGGAGGGGGATTCGTCCAGAAAGGCCCTTTGACGATTTCTCTGTAAAAACTTGATTGAGAGTGGTGAAAAAATCAAAGCCCAAATTTGGGTGCGTTGGCAGGGAGGGATCAACTCCCAGAGGGGGGGGGAGGAGTAAGAAGCCTTGGGATTGCTTTCAGGCAGTTGCACAGGGGAGGGGGGGGCTTCACCTAATATCGAAAGCTTGCAAAATGGTCGCGGGAAACAGAACCGGGAACCTCTTTTACCGAACGCGCCGCGTGAAAGGGGGGAAGAGCCCTCTGAGTGGAATAAAGCCGGAAGAGGAAACGTGCTGTTAAACTAAGGGCCGAGGAGCAGGGGTTTATCCTTCGAATCTTCGACCCGAAGGTTTAGAGAAGGAAAAGGGAATTAAGAGGCCTGAACAGCTCGGCATCGTTTGTAAACGAATGAAAGTTGCGCTTTTCAAGGTTTCAGAAAAATCGAGTGGGGGGGGGGGGTCTCTAAATCACTCTGCTCTGAGAAGTGGAGAGGCGCTGAAAGGCGCTGCAAAGTCAACTTCGCCTAATCTGGACTGAAGGAAAGGAGGGGAGGGTTGTCTGGAAAAGGTACAATTCTGAAGAAGGGAACACCTGCTACTGATTAAGAAAGGGACGTGGGATTTCCATTTATGGCGGGCACCACAGAGGAAAAAGCGAGTTTGAACGATTCAGACAAGGGCCCATGAAGGTTAATATCAGGGAAGGGGCGCGAAACGTGAGGGAAAGAGGAGTGGGGGATAAAGCGACCGGGACAATATTAGCGGTTCGCGGGGGAGAGGACTGGGGGGTTCGGACCACCACTCACTCTCGGGCGAGAAAGGGGAGAAAAGGAGGGGCGCTGGAGATGACGAATGGAATTCTTGGAAAGGGGAAGCCGGAGAAGGGAAAGATTCGTGCGGAAGCCCCTGCTTTCGAGCGACTCTTACCTTCATGGACAGGGGTGAAAACTTTTAGGGTGGGAGACTTAGAGAGGAGAGCTGAAAGGTAGGCTGGTACGGTAGGGTGAAGTGAGGAGAAGGGAAGGATCAATAACCTGATATTCAGGAGAAAAAAAAAAAAGTCGGAACCGCAACTCATCCTATCTGTAACCTTCAGTAAAGAAGGGGAAGACGACTCTCAAGAAAGCGGGAAAAGAAGTACTCTAATTTTGGAAAAGTAGTAGAAACTTAATCAGGTGGAACTGCACGGGTCCGCCGTAGCTTCCTGAGAATATGTAAGGTTGCAGAGGGAGAAAATCTGGGGATACGGAGCAGAACGAAAAAAAAAGGGAAGGAAGAACTGGTCGTGCAGTTTGCGTATAAAAATCAGGGGCAGTCCCTCGCTGTAGGGGAGTCATGCAGTATCATATCAAAAAAAAAAAAAAAAAAAAAAAAAACCACAAAAACCAAAACAAACAAACGTTAGGTAGGGAGATGCAAAATTGGAAGGGGGGGAGTTTCGTCGGGGGATGAAGAGAGAAAAGAATTCCGGACGAAGGCAGAGGGAAAGTATGAAGTATTGTTTCCGGCATCCAGCTTCTAAGCAGCAGGAGTAGGTTTTAGAGAAAAAGGCACATGACGGGATCTCCAGAGGGCGTCGAACGATGTGAAGTTATGAGAAGGGGCTAGGCTCACGGGCTCTACTGTAAAAGGGGTTACGGAAGGCTCAACGGGCGCGGTGTTGTCATATGCGTCGCAAACCGACAGAAGGGGAAGCAGGGGTGCGGTCATAGTGCGGCGCTAAAATTCGATTCAGAAATCTAATACTGTAAAGGAAAGAAAAAGGGAACTAAGTACCTTGACTCAGGCACATACAATGAAGAGAATGGCGGGGGGGGGGGGGGGGGGGTGTTGGGGGTGGGGGGGGGGGGGGGGGGGGGGGGGGGGGGGGGGGGGGGCTTCATAATTCTTGGGGACCAAAAAGACATAATTTCACAACTTTCGAAGAATGGGATCGAGACTATTCCTTTCGGAAAAGAGAGTACACCCCGCTGCGGCGTCTGCGGTCTTACTACGAAGGGGGGAAGTTGAGGGGAGTCTAAGCTGAAGAAGTGAAAAGAAAGGTAAAAGTATTTGACTCGGATTTGATCGTAGGACGCAAACGTTAGCAAAAGAAGGGGAGACATTCAAGCTAAAATCGGGGGAAAGGGGTTGGGATTAATACCATAAAAAATATAATCCCCGACGGATAAAGGGGGAAAGAAAGAAGTTAGAAAAAGTAATCGCTGATGGCTATCTTTTGCGAAAAAAAAAGCAGTTCGGAAACGGAAAAGGTACTCCTATAACTTTAAATAACAGGACAGGGAAAATGCATGACTCTCTGATTTCGTGGGGACGTGGCTCAGAAAGAGGGTCAAAAACGAACACTACCGTCATTCGGCTCTGGTAAGGAAGAAGGGGGCTGGAGGGCTCATGTGGGGGAAGGATGCGTCTTTTAAGGAGAAGAATCTGCGCTCACCAATTCCGTAAGAAAAAAAAATCGCCCAATTCTCTTTAGTTCTAACGGATAAAATAAAAGAAAAAGGGAGTCTGGACACCTCATTGAGATTCGGAAGGTGCGGCTAAGAAGGGGGGAAGTCGGCAGGAGATTTGCTGCCCTTAAAAAAAACCTTCTGCCAATGAAGAAAAAACGTAGTGGGAAGAAAGCCAACGCGAGGAGGCGGGGGGAGGAAAAGGATGCACCAGGGTTACGCGCTTCAAAGAAGAACGTCAAAAATGGGGAGGGGATGGGACCCAGAAAAGGAGATGGACGAATTAATGCCGTCGGCGTCAAGACCTGTGATCCAATGTCAACACAACAAACAAAAAAAAAAAAACACGAAACAAAATCCCCACAACCACAACGGAAAGGAAAAAAAAGAAAAATAAAAAAAATCAAACAGCAGGAGGGGAAAAGATTGAAGGTCGCACAGCCCTCTTATGGGGGGAGATGCGGCGGAGTTGCTAAGCGGGCTGGTCAATAAAAGAGGGGGCAATATATCTCGGCGAAAGGGAAGGAAGGCTCCCACTTTCTGGGTCGGCTGGGGTCAGGGAAATTCTCGGAGGGAAATCCACGTTATTAAACCAAGGAACGGTACAGGGGGGGGGGGTTAAATCAAAACCAAATTTTTTTGGGGAAACGGACGGAATAAAATCATGGGAGGTCCCAGAACTTGACAATCTCTCTTAAGGGAGAGGTAGGGAGCAAGAGCCGTGAAATAAAAAAGAGTAATGGGGTGGGGAGGGCGCGACAAACGGGAGACGCAAACTGGGCAGATGGGGGGGACGTTCCTAAAAAAACTGCAGCTGGAGGAGGGAAGGAGCACGGAGACTACTGGGGTTAGGCCGCCTTCAGCATGAGTGAGTGCAGCTAAAAACACTTTGCACGTGCATCATTGGCTAAAAGGAATTTATGGGTAGGGACGGGGAGGGAAAAAACTCTGTGGGGGGCGGGAATGGAAGAGAAAACTCTTCGGAAAAAATAATGAGGTGAAAAGGGGGAATGGCTGGCGTCTCGACTGCGCTCTAGCAAGGCGTGTCCACGCTCTTAGTGAAACTTAAAAGAAAGCATTCCGGTGATCGCCTCAAGTTTCCTATCTCAGACAACGTAAACGCTTCAGGGGGGGAGGGGAAAAGAAAATTCGCTACTATTTTTCGAACGGACAAATGAAAGGGGGGGGAAAATCCTGTTAACATTAACAGAAGGCGGAAGAAAGGGAGAGAATGGACATCGTAGGCGAGCGACTATGAATGGCACAAAAAAAAGGATACAGGGGATGTCTGTCAAGAGGCGGAGAAACGCTGAAATCACAAAGCACGGGCAACACAATTGAAGGTGTCAGCTGGAAAGAGTGCTCCCGTCGACGAGAGGGAGGGGGAGGGGGCGTACGCAGGGGGCACTCATGGCCGGGGGGGGGGTCGCTCAAGATTGCATTTTGCGCGCAAAAGAGGACCCTGTCATGTGGAACCCTATAAACAGTGCCAGGAAAAAGAAAAATTCAGCCAGCTCGTCAAGAACCGAGGGAGCTCTGCAATTCAAAAAAAAAGCAGGCTGCTTTCGGACAGGGGGGGGGGGGACGCTAGCGCGCCTATATCCGTCGAAAAAGAGAAGTGTTAATTAACATAAGGGGGGGGGCGGCAACTCTTGCGATTAATCTTCTAAATTACTTGGGAAGGAATCTCGGGGAGCCAATTCATAAGGTTCCGCTGCTTAAAATTAAAAAAAAAAAAATCGCAAACTGTCGGCTTTCTTCGGTCTCATTGTAATTGGATAATTGTTTTAAAGATTCACATACTTGTCTTACTTTCAGAATTAGAGATAGGAGCTTTTCCGGAAAAAAAGTTGCAGCGACCCCTCTTTGCAAAACAGAATCATGGATAATATCTGTCTCTTAACCCTCTGTCAAAAAAAACTATAAAAAGAGGGAAGAATCTCATCGGGGTGGAAGAGTTTCGTCAGAAAAAGGAATTCAAATCTGGAGGAGGGGGGGGGGAGGAGTTGAAGAATAGTATACACCTCTGCATGGAGGCGTTTCTTAATTGACGCTTCTGTTACGAAAAAAAAATACTCTGGGAGAAAAGACGTTGAGGGAGATCAATTAGCTATCTCATCATCAGTAGACAGAGGGGGGAGTCTATGGGAGCTACGATCGCTGCACGCAATGGGAAAAAAGTCAAGTTTCTCTCAGATCTAGGAGCACAAAAAAAAAACGTTAAGAAAGAAATTCCGGCTTTTGCGAGAAAAAAAAAGTAAAAAGCATATGAGATACTAAACTCGGGGTAGGAAAGGAAAAGACCAGGGGGAAGAGCACGCCTTAGTCGGGATTAAAAAAACTTTCTTAGCAATCTAAAGAGATTGACATCGGTTTGGGGGGGGGGGGGGGGGGGGAAAAATGTGAGGACTCAATGACAACAGAGCAAAGTGGGAGATGGAAATAGGGCAAAAAAAAAAAAACTCAGAAATAGCAATGTAAGGAAACTGAGGGGGTCAATTCCATCTATCTATTTATATCGAAAGAAGGTATAGAGGGGATCGTGGAAGTTCGATCGTTTGTCTTCCAGAAGAAAAAACTTGGGAGGAAGGGTGGTCTATCGTATTGCGGGGGGGACTGTAGGGAATTGCTAATGCCTCCTGTCGCGCTAAAGGAATGATTTCAAAAGCTGGATCGGTCTGTGGGAAAAGGGGGGCCTGTGTTGTCTCGGGCGGCGAGCCGCAAAATAGCTTCCTGGCTTCCGCGAGGCTTAGAAGGGGGGGGGGGGGTCAGTAATGGTGCCCTAACAAAAGAGAGGCCAGGGAATTGACGAAAGGGTGCAAACCGAAACCGCGCATGAGAAAGAAAATCAGGCATCGGGGTTGATGTTTACTAATGCGGACGGGGGCCCGATAGGGAAGAAGGAAGTTTTTGGGGGTTAGTGTCCCGCTCGTTGGATGGAATAACTGGTACTTAGAGACTGTAAAGGACCGGATTGCAGAGGCAAAACGGATCAAATTACTTTGTTCCGTTTTTAAATCCCGACAGAAGAAGGGAAGCGACCTTAAACCAGAAGGGGATTTTAAGGGTTGGGAGGAGGCAAAAGCTTGGCCAAGTTGGCTCTTGCGGGGAGAAACGTACATCACGAGAACGGTGGGGGTTCATTTTCATTGGTAAAAGGAAGAATTTTCTTAAATCTACTCCCCGGATTTTAGAGAAAGAGGGAGTACGCGGACGCTGCTCTCATCGTGGGGGTTTTGCAAAAAAAACGGACGCACCGGGGAGCCGCTTCGAGGGAACTAGGGGGGGAAAAAGGAAAACGCTTATGTCAGTGAGTGGACGTACTCACGGAAAATCTAGGGAGAGGGAAAAAAAAAGAACTCGAAATAAATACTCCTATGGCTCGAAGCAGCGAAACGAAGGAGAGCATCACCGCGTGAGGGAAGTTGTTCTGAATGATGTAGAGATGCATTGCCGGAGGAAGACCTAGGTGGTCAACGCATAAAAGGGAAAGAGAAGGGTTGTTTTGAAGGTTTCCTTTAGCGAGGAAAAAAGTAAAGGGAAAGCAGAAAAGACAATTGCTCCTGGAGGGGCCCATTAGGTACATCGAGGAGGAAAGGGTACGCTGTCATGGGCACGCGGAATCGCTAAGCGAATTTTTTGGGGTCTCGTGTCAGCTTGAGGACTGGGTATTTTGTAGAGTAAGGAAGGATTAAAAACTTAGGGACGTCATGGTAGGGACTTCTTCTAAAAGGCGCGACAATGAGTAATGCTATACGGGTGGCTGTGTCCGAGACGCTGGGCAGAGAAGATTTCAGCCTTTCCTTCCTTACGGAAAGGGGAGTCTGACATGAAAGCCTCAAAGGAAAAACGACAAAACGCATCACACTGAAGGGATACTTCTAAATATTGAATTTTTCTGATAAACGTCATGAAGGAAGAGGAGGACAAGAGCGATATTGATACTAGTCATTAAGGCGAGGGTGAAGAAAAGGAGGGGTTCGAAAAAATGTAAGAGAACCTGTGGGGGAATCTAACAAGGGTCAGGCCTCTAAGTCCGAACCATTTACGAGGGGGAGGAAATGAGTAGGGGCGGAGGGTCTTGGGACCACCTGGATGGGAAAAGAATATGGGGGGAGGAGGGTTATAAAAAAAGTTTGAGCAACCGGGGCATTGCTTGCCTAGACCGGGGAGGCCCGTCACTTCTGTCAGAGGAAGAAGTGGGGTTGCCAGGCTTTAGGTATCTGTCTAGTTCGGGAAGGGTTAAGAGGGTCCTGATGCTGAAAAAGAAAAATGAGCAATGCAAGAAATCTCTCAATTAATAATTTCATCCTGGCGTTGGGATGTGACGTCTGTAGCTTTGCTGTGCTTCTAGCAGAGATTGGCAGGGGGGGTAATCAGCTCTCGCTCGAGGAAAAAATGCGTGTCGCGGGGAAAGAACAAGTAGTTGTGAAACCGTCGACTGCCCTCTCAAGGTTTAAGAAGGAGCACTTAAAAAATTAATAATGCCGCCGAGGAACGGAGTTGGACTAGAGGGGGATCTTGCTTAGGGAGGTGGAGGGAAAGTAGGAAATTTTGCTTAGACTGAGTTTTCTTTTTCGGGCGAAGAAGAAAATGGAGAGGACTTCACTCCATTTTCTTGGGGGCGGCGGTACTAAGGGGGTCAGGGGAGCAAGGGTTGGGAGGCTCATTCGAATTGGGATCGGACAGACAGATGAGATTGTGGATAGAGCCATTTCACTTCTACAGCTTCATATGTAGGCTGCAAAGAGACGCATCAATTCTCTTCAAATCGGGGTGGAAAGGGGATTGAAGGTATACGTGATAAGCATGCTAGCAACGGGAGCAAGGTCGAGTGGGATAAGTCGGTACTTGGTGATGGGGGGGAAAAAGTTAGGAAAGTTCATAGCGGGCGGCAAGGGAAAGTATTGTGGGGGTCGACAGGACTTAATTACGCGTCAATGTTATGGGGAAAAGTGGGGGGAGTCTGGAATCCTTTTAAAGTCAGTCGGATCTTAAAGTTGTCGGCGACTCTGGGGACGCATATAGTCTTAGCTGAAAGCGCTGAAGGTTGTAAGGGGGGGGAAGATAGGGCCGTGAATTTCGCCGGCTCGCTCTTTCGGAGAAGATGAGCAGGGTCGATAACCGAAGTCCGGCAGTGGAGGCTATCGAAGTGTGATCATTTAAGGGTACAGACGATGTGACGTCGGGGGAAAGGGAGAAAGCAGGGGCTTATCCGATTGGCCGTTATGGGCTGGAGGGATGGGGTTTACGCTCTTCGACGGGTAAGTCGAAAATGGAAGGGATAATGTCGGTGGCTCTGGGTGTCAGAGGTGGGGCCTGGTCAAAACATCTTCTAGATTAATCGATGGCTGGGTCAGGGAAGTCACATATTGGCCTTATCGTCTTAAAAAACATGAAGGGGAATAGATGACATGACAGTCTCTAAGGAAAAAATTTAATGTACCGCGGAAATTGGGGGGGGTCCCTTCGGAGAATTATAGCTTTCTCAGAAGGCACAGGTGAAGGCCCCATGAGCGTTGGTGAAGAAGAGGCAGTATGGTGCTGTGTACAAGAGGAATCTGGGGAAAGAGGCAGAAAATGAAATACTTCATCTGTCTGAGAACGGGGGGGGAGATCGTATTCGAGTCCTCTGGGGGGAAGACAGGGCTCATGTCGGGTCTAAATCTCTCGAAAAACACAAAGGTGAGGAAAATATGCTTGCTGGAAGGGCTTTCCTTTCTTCCTTAGAGCGGTACTTAGACTATCACTTTTCAGACAACAAGGGGGGGCTAGAAAATTCGGTGGTGTTTTGCTCTGTTGTGTTGGTTTGGTTTGTGTTTGGGGTTCATTTCGGATAAAGTCGACGCCAGAGGAGGGAGAGAAGGAAAGGGGGTTAAAGGGTAGGGAGTGTGGGGTGGCTTGGGGGAAAAGGGGAGGGGGGAGGCGGAGAAGGGGGGGGGGAGGGTGGGAGGAGGGGTGGGGGAAAGGAGATAAAGTGTGAAGAAGCTTTAAGCATCACCTGGAAAAAATTGAAGGGGTGAGAAGGCAGGGGTGTGGGAAGGACGGAGGGGCAAAGGGGAGAGGGGCAGGGTAGGGAGGATGGGAAAAAGGGGAGGGGGAAGGGGGGAATATGGGGGGGGATAGAAGGGTAGGATTAGAAAAACTTGACAATTCTCATTGAAGCGCAGAAAACAATCTCCTTCATAAGGGCGGCTACCTAGGGGTTGGGGGGCAGGGGTCTTATAGTCGCGGGCATCTAAGGGGGAAAAAAGTTGGGGGATACTTCAAGAAGAAGGGGCTGATTAAAGGGAACGTTCCTACATCCTGAAGGTCATGTGTGTTATATAGAAAGATTAAAAATATTAAAGTCGATAGAAGGAAAAGAGGGGGATTGTCTAGAGGGTTAAGGGGTCACCTAACGAAACAAAAATTCTCTACATATTAGGTATCTTCAATTATAGTAGAAGGGACGTGACTGAATGTACACACTGCAGTAGGAGTGAAGGAGTTCTACAGTCCAAAGTAGAGGGAAGAATTAAGTGTCTTTTCGCAAGTGTTTGCGCGGAGAGGACGCTTCTACTGGAGGGGTCGAAATCAGAAAAAAGGGATGTAAAGAAAAAAAAGAGGGGGGGGAAAAGAAACGGATGGGGCTTTGTTTGGAGTCAACGAGGAGCAAGCAGAAAAGGGCGTTCGATCTCACTGGTACCTGAAAAAAGATTAAGGACCGCTTTAAAGGGATGTCGGAGATGGGGCTCTCGGTAAGCGGAAAAAAAAAGGGGATGTGGAAATTAATTCATTGGCGGTTCGTCGGGTCGGGGAAACATAAGCGGTGGGAAGCGGTTTCTTCATATGGGGACATAAAACGGCCAGTTAAAAAATATGCTCTGCGCAGTCGTGAGGCCTGACTGAAAGGAAGGGTTTGAACTTTCACTACCTCAAGTAAGGGGAAGGTAAGGAAAGGAGGTAGCTTTAGGGCGTAGGCCGGGTGGCCGGCGTGTTTGAGTAATACGAAGGGTCGCGGGGGAGCAATTGCTCAAGAACAAAGGAGAAGGGAGGGATCCTCTGCAAAAAAAAAAAAAAAAAAATAAAAAAAAGGGGAAAAAAAGTCAGTTTGTCCTGAAAAGGAGCCCAAACGGGGGAGCACTTCAATCTCTTAACCCTACAGGGAAGTTCAGGCTGTGTAGGGAAGTAAAGTCCTTGTAACACAAGGCGGGGCGTTCAAAAGAGAGGGTCTTCTCGGAGAAGGAGAAGCGTGAACCTTTAGCAAAGCCTTGCGAGGTAAGACTGCGGATAGGAGGGAGAAGATGTGTAGGGGAAGGGGTGAGCAGCAGCGCGGCAGGAAAAAGCTTGGGAACCACCTGGTCTTCGCTGACCATGCGATAGGTCTTGAAATTATAAGCGCATAATGGTTTGATCTGGTCCGTCTCACAAAAAAAAAAAAAAAACTGGAAGGGTATGAATGAAGAGTAAGATGACCTAGGCATAGGGAATGCAAAATCTGGTCTCTTGTGGCTTTCGAACAACAGAAATAATAGGCGAGGAAGGACAGTGCATAGTCAAACTTATTAGGTTGCCGAGAGAGGAGGGCCACCTTAAGAAAAAGCAAAGCCGTCAAAAACGGGGCGACAACTCTTTGTAGTTAAGTATCAACCATCGAGGAGCAAAAATTCAGAATTCATCCGTCTTCCGCGGGACAAAAAAAAGAAGGGGAATTTTGGGACGGAAGAATCAGACGCAGACTTGATGGCAATCAAGTTCTTGAACGGGGGAGAGGGGGACGCGCCCAGAGATCATTCTCTCTTCTAGGAAGACGGGAAGCTCACTGGTGACGCAGGGACTCATGCAAAGGGGAAACTGGCACAAAACCGTACTGTGTGACAACTTTAGGGTCGTTCTTTCGAAACAGGGAGGTCGAGGGATAAGGGAGCGGGGGGAATCTAAAGGGACAGTTCAAGAAGGGATCTGAAAAAAAAAAAGAAAATGGAAACATGAAGGGGGGTGCGAACGATACGTACGCGCTTCCGGGAACGAACGGGACCGGAGTCCAGATATCGCTTAGCATAAAAAGAATTAGCATGGCGGGAGGGGTCTTCCCATAACCAAAGTGTCGGGGCAAAGTCTGTCGTCGTGGCGCCTGGGGGGACTTCGCGGTAAAGCTCCTTTAGGGTAATGGACCGCAAAAAGGGGGGGATAAGAATGTACGAAAGAAAGAAATTAGCAGTGAAATTAAACGATGTTGGCATTCTGGATTATCCGCATTTTCCTCCTTCTGGGAGGAGAAGAAGCTGCAAGAGCTCAATAATTAGCAAAACGCGGGGGAAGCTTTCTCCCAGAATAAGCCGAATGAGTATCTTTGTATGGCGAAACGTGTCGCTTGCCTATCTCAGGGGGGGTCCGGCCAAAAAGCGAGCGAAAAAGAGAGGTAAGCTGCGTGAAAAAAACAGAAATAGATGCCATTATAATTTGCCACAAAAGAGGGGGGAAGGTTCAAGTCTGACTAAAGTCTCGTTTTCGGAATGGAAGAAGATATCGCAAGCTGAGGGAGTGTTTAAACTTGTCAGTAATTGGAAGACTGAGAAAGAAAAGCGGGGGGGGGGAGTGCTCCACGGAATGCCAATGAGAGAGGTCAAAACAAACAGAAAAAATCTTTCTCTCTCGGGCGAGGGGGGGGGGTTCTGGGCGTCCCCGCGAGATTGCAAGTTGTTTCGCATGTGATATGAGGGCATGAAAGCTTTCTAGCACCGCAATTTTTCTGATGATCAAAGTTTACTGGCGGGGGAAAAAACAGTCCACTTCAAATACAGGAGATATCTGGGAGAGGGAGAGCTTTCAAGAGAAGAGTCACAGGTCTGGATATAAAAAATGGTTCCCGGGGATATTGCGCAGCTAGTAATTAAGGGGGGGGAGATCGGGGGGTGCCGGTGAGATTAATCTAAACTAACCAGGACTATCTGTAATAATTCCTAGTCTGAAGCTATGGGCGCAGGGCCGGAACAACGCCGGAAGACAGAAAATCTTATCATGCTGAATGTGGCATGAAAATAGTAAGCGCAAGAAAAGACGTCGAGGAATTTAAACCTTGCAATGGTGAGCGAAGAGAAACTCTTAAAAGGAAGGGGGACCAAAAGGAGCGGACGGAAACTTTTTACAAAGGCAATTCCCAAAAAGACGTTCTATCTTGTCAAAAAAAGACGGGAATGAGGGGGGAGGATGGGCGTATGAAAAAATCTGGCTTATTGGAGGAAAATGGTGGGGATGGTGGGCATAGAGCTCAACACAACAACGAGTAGTGATTAAGGTCTGAAAAAAAAAGAAGGCACAGAAGGTCGCTGTAGCGTGAGGGGTTGCCGCTCTCTAACACTGCGACGCCGGTGGCCGGGGAATTGGCGTCGATTTAGGTGTACTTAGTCTTCGATCTGGGCGTTTACTCACGTTGGCTGGGATTCGGCGAAAAGGGAAGTAAATAGAATTGACTTCAAGGGAATATTGCGGGGCATGAAAAATTATGCGGGATGATCGTGTCTTGATCTGAAGAGGGCTTGGGGTCCGCGGGACGGCCGGGAGATCAAATCTTATGACAGGGTGTTCTGAGCAATGGATGAAGCCTGATTCTGGGGAAGGAAACTTCGTTGACGAAGTCTCGCGCATCGCGCTTGGCTAAGTCATGCTCGGGGGATTGCATGGGGGAAAAGGGGAATGGAACGATATTCTCTGGTTGTACGTTTGCGTCAAGGAGTCCGCGGGGTCCCAGGGGGGGAAAAGAACTCCATTGTTCCATAGAAAGGAAGGTATGTGAGGCAGGATCTTTCTTGGAATGAAAGTGGCCTGGTGGGCGGGTCCTACGAAATCGGAAAAAGAAATGAGAGATTCAACTTTGGGGGGGTTTGGGGGTGGCCTGTCTTACCCTGGGCTTGGAAATTTCCTTGACCGGCAGGGACGGGGCTACAGCGGCTACTCATATGCGTCAGAGTTGTTCACGCTTACGTTTAGACAGCTCGAGGGGAGACAAAAAAATTTGCCGAATAGTGACTTCGCCGAGCAGGGTTACTGGACAAGGCTGTGGGTTCCAAGTAGCAGAACCAACAAATGAAAAAAAAAAAAAAAAAAAAAAACAATGTCTTCTGGAAACTCGATCAGGGGGGTCTGGCCAGCAGGGTCATGGGTGCTTTTTGTCCGGAAACTCACGGCGATCACGCGGAACAGGGGGGGGGGGGGGGGGGGCAAATCGGGGCAAATAAGGCGTGCATCTACGAAAAGGGTCTTCAAAACAAAACGAAGGATCTTGTAGGGGTACCGTTGTTGTCACGGAGAGCTTCTCCTGCCTACCTCAGAAGGGGACGAAAGAAGTAAATAAGGGAAAAGCAGCGTTTGGGGGGAATTTCATCGCCGTAAATAAAGTGGTAAGATACAAAAGGGAATGCTTTTTGAAAGGGGGAGGCATGCGTGAAAGTCACAGGACACCAAAATTTTCCATGTTCCGAGCCTTGGCAGAAAGTTTTGGTGGGGGATGCATGCAGGATCGGACTTTAGTTTAGGTTTTCTATAAAGACGGAGGACAGGGTGGGGAATTTTGCATGGGGGGAGGGCTAATGCGGCTAAAATCGGCGCTGTCTTTCTTGGTCCGTAAGAGAACTCTGAATTTTATTCTCTGATTGTTCCAGAAAAGCGGGGAGGGGAGTAATGTTCCCGAGACGGTGGGCAAAAAGCGCCAAAACGAAAAGTAATGAATAACTTGATAACAAGAAGGGGGGGGGAATTAGGGCTATACCAGGAGCGTTTTACGCGGCTCTGTGGAAAAGAGATCCAGGGAAATTGGGCAAACGGAGAGGCCCGTTCGGGGGGGAAAGGAAAAATTGAAGGAGATCTTGCGGAGTAAGGGTTCCCAAGTGCAATTGACAATTAAGGTTTATCCCTGACGCGAATCGGAGTCTGGCAAGAGAAGGTTCTTATGAAGGGAAAGGGAGGGGGTAGTAAGCGATCACTCTCAGGGTTGTTGGTGAGTTTTGCGTTCGCGAACTAGGGCAGCAGGACCGGGAGAGAGGGGTTGGAAACTCGTCATTTTTCACTGAATTCAAAGTTTGTGCTAAGGAGGGGAGCCTCCATTGAAAGTATGGCGTTTGGGGGGTGGGGGGGGGGGGGGGGGGGGGTGCGATATGCAGAGGTTCCATAAAAGCATTAGCCCCGGCCAGTAGGGAGACTCCTGCTTTGGTCAGACTTTTTCATCGCTAGAATTTGAGGGTGCCGCATTGTGGCTGGGGGGGGGGCTGAAGGGGGAAATTGACATCTGAAATAAGGAGGGATTGCGCGATCCTTGGGTCAGGCGGGACCACTATACGCGAGGGTGCCCCTCTTATGCCGACTCTACTCGGGGGGAGTCGCAACTGTGCTATATGGACTCTAATAGCACTGAGCTACATAGAGGGGGGGGGCAATCCGTTAGCGGAATTGGGCATTGGAAAGAGAAAGGGGAGGGGACTGGCGACCTTCGCCTGAGGGTAGACGACAAATCCTCGGCTTTAAGCTGGCTTAAAGAGATTCAGTAGGTGTTAGACTGCCTATAAGTTTAGTTTCGTCGACTGGTTAGGTCTTGTTCAAGGTGACTCAGTCTTTGGGGGTAAGCGAAAATAAAACTTCGGGGTTTGCTACTTGAAAGGCATTGCTAGGAGACGAAGGGGGAATAGCGCCAGCGACTGAGCGGGAATTACTGTGCTTTCAAAAAATCTTAAGCGGGAGTTTTCTTAACGTTTTGAAACATTCTTGAAGAGCATAAAGAAAATGAGCAGCGGCATCGCGACCTGGTCAAGTTTGGGGGGAAAAGTGGGCGAGCACCTGCCCGTAAAACTGGAGATGTGGCTACAGTCTCTCGCCGTGGCCGACTAGATGTGGGTATACTTGCAGGGGGGTCGGAGCACTGTGGTCTGAGCTCTGTCTAAAATAGAAAAGGGGGGAAACAGGTTATATGGTGCGCTGAAACAGCTCTGGGGAAGGGGGGGGGGGGGACTTGGGGGCAGGAGTCAGGGGTAGCGGAAATAACCATAGGGGGGCGTTCATGACGGCGGTGCTCAGGTTCACTCTATTCGGAGATAAGAGACGTCTCGGCTGAGGCGTTCGATCCGCTACGGGGAAAAAGAAAAAATGGGCGGCGGTACACGAGTGCGCGTAGGTTGGGATGTCGAAATGCTTATCTGCCGTTGAGCTGGCTGTTTGTCAAGATATCAGGAAAAAGAGGGCGTAGCAGAGAGGAAGGGTAAAACTTTTGGGGGGGGGGGGGGGAAGAGGGGGAATGGCTTCTGTGATACTTCCTAAAGTCCGCTTCTGCGAGATAAGAGGGGTGGAAGGGGAGATCACTATCCGTATATCGTAAACTTCGGATTCTGTCGGAATTCTGAGAGGGGGCGCCGTCGAAGAAGTACTATTTTAGTCGAGGACTTGAGATAAAATCTTCAGGACCGAATCTGCACAGGACCGAGGTGGCAACCTGATAGGGGAAGGGCAGAGTAAAGTTTTTCGGGCAGTCGCCCAGAGTGGGTGTGGAGGAGGGGGCAGATCTTCATGTCCGCATGACAGCATTTGATAGATAGGAGGACTGCGGAAGGAAGGGGTAGGAAGCGTCGGTCATAGACGCTCACAAAAAATAGGGTATGTATTAATAGGAATAGGATGGGAGTGTAGGCCTTAACTTTGCGGGGGCGCCGAAAAACGTGGGTACGATCCACGAAAGTTGTCATCTACGACTTGAAAAGTTAATTGGCGCAAGTGCGCCAAGAAATGAGGAGGAGCAAGGCTACGGTAGACGATGATAAGACGGCTAGGGGGGGGGGGGGGGGGGGGGGGGGGAGAGTTCGTGCGCAACCGGTGTGCACGGCTAGGTAGTGTATAAAAGGCTTAACTCGAATCAGACGATCGGAAAGAGGTTCGAGGAAGGAGATTCTTCCGAAGTTTTCTGGTGCTATAGGAGTGTCTAAACTGAGCAGTAAGGGAAACGTTGTCATATTTTTGCAGGCATCGGTGCGGGTCAATACAAGTGGTACTGCACGATTATGAAAGGATTTTTGGAAAAGGGGGAAAAGTATATATACTGTTACACTCTTCTAACAATGAAGAAAAGAAATGTACGGAAGGCAGTCGAAGTATAGATGAACAGCTTTCATGCTAAAAAAAAGGGAAAAGTGTAACAAAGGCCTCACCATAGCGGAGCGTTACCAGCCTAGTGTTCTGTCGCTCGGGGCCATGCAAGCAGGACATTAGCTATAAGAAAACGATGGAGCATCATGGGTTGGAGAAAGTTGGCTCGAGTTACGTGTATTGTGGAAAAGTCTGGGAAGAAAGGGGCAATCAACTCTGTCAGGTTGAGGACAAAAAAACGTCGAAAAAATGAAAGTTATAAACTCCCATTCGTCGCTGTGTCTATCTGTGGGGAAAGGGTTACTGGGCCGCTGACAATTCTGGAATTACCATAAAGATCGCGAAGGGGCGAAAAGGTGGCAGTTTGTCGGGGCACAATTTCAGGGCTGAAGGCATAAATCATGTGGGGAAAAATCGGTAGAGAATCCTCGGTACATTTTCTGTTTGTCGGAGAAACGAGTTTAAGTTACAAAAAGCACGTTCAAGAAGAGTTGAAGGAATTCTCTGAAGACGGGCTGACGTTTACAGGAGAAAAATTTAGAGTCGGTCCGTTCACAGAAATGTGAGATAACACAATGGCTAGAAGGTCCGATCCAAAAAGATAGTTGTCTGAATATCGTAGGGGAGACGGCGGACCGTCAAAAGTCGTAAAGCTATAGTCAGTGAGGGAAAAGCCCTGGGAGCGGCGAAAAAAGCAGATTTTCTGTCAAAAGCTGCGCGGGGACGGCTCACAAAAGAAATGAATGCGCCCCGGGGAATCGGCGGAAAAACAGGCAGGGAGCGGCTGCGAAGGAGTGATCCTTCAAGAAGGGGGGAGTCAACCGCGGCTTATTGACGGGGTTCTGTCATCCGCTTTGGCACGGTTAGTTGGATAAGGGGAAGCCATGGACGGAGAGAGGGGGATAACAGTATCTTAAACATCGGTGTGAAGGAAACAATAGCACCTGAGAAATCCCATGGGTAAAAAAAAAAAATACGGGGAAAAATAATACGGATTTTTCGTTTGCCAGGGCAATTAAGACGACATTCGGCTGTCGAAAACGGAATAGCGAGCAGTCCTCGTCTAAGGGGAACCGTTTCCACACGTGTTGGAATTCAGGTCTTGTAAGTCTCAGAGCGTAAGGGGAGCATCGCCGGGATGTTTTCTGCGCAAAGAAGGCTGAGGGGAGCAAAGCGGGTGATCTGTAAGATAACACCCCAAAAAAAAACAAAAAACAAAAAAACAAAAAAAACAAAAAAAACACAACCCAAAGACAACCAAAAGGAAACCATAGAACGTCTCACTAACAACGCCGCGGTAGCGTACGATTAAAGGTGAATTGAGTAGGCGGGGGGCGCCATCGGTTAAGACAATAGGCTATACTTTTAGACGGCTCAGGAACGGCGCAAACTGGGGAGGGCAGATCGCAAGCACTGTTCTAGTAAATATCGCGGTCGGTGAAGAGCCCGGCTCAATCGTCCCGACTGGAGGGGAGACGCTTTACCATTTTCTTCTTGGGGATTCGAGGTGAATTCATACTGTGCGGGGCGCGGAGAGCATGGAATTTGAAATCGGAGTCGGGGGGGAGACTGAAACTGGCTTTCGTTCAGAAAGGTGGAGAAGGAAAAGAAGTTGAAAGTCGGGGCCTAGGTGGCTCAGAAGACCTGAAAGTCCCACATGATAGCTTCAACTGGTATAATGGAGGAAGGCTGCTAGTATACGCGTATTATCGCGCTTCAGGTAGACTCAAATATCTTTTCTGAAAGGGCGCGGCTCAATGTACATTGGAGAAGGGGGTAAAATTACTTCGAATGTAACAAATGGCGCAAGAATGGTGAAAGGAAGAAAAGATGGTTGTACCTCCCGCAATGTTCACACAAATCTAATTTGTCATAGTAGGGAAATATTTTTCCCCGCGACTCTCTTCCGGGCTATAAGCACGTTCAACTGCCCGGCCCCGATGCACAAGTCAGAACAAGGGGACGGGAAAGGACTACCAAACTTCATAAAGAACCTGCTCTTGAACTCATGGGCATTTCTGCATATTGAGGGGGCTTGAGCGTAGCAGGAAGGCTCGCGTAAAACGAACTGTAACAGGCGGGTTCACAGGACAAGCTTAAAGGCATGGGACATGCAAACTAACAGAGTGTAGAATAGGTTAAAACTCCGCTTTGAACTAATGGATGGGTTCTTCTGTTCAAACGACAGAACCCACTGCGGGAAAGCGCGATCAGGGGGCTCAATCCTTCGACTGCTAGTGGAGATAGAACAGGGAAGGGGGGCCGGTGGCAATTCGCGAAAAAGTCTCTTCCTTGGGGGGGGGGTTCAGGGGGGGGGGGAAGGCTGCAAGGAGAAAATTTAGTGGCAGTTCTCAAGGGGAACTCGTAATAATCAGAAAAAAAAATGCAAAAAAAAAAAAAAAAAAAAAAACAAAAAGAAAAAAAAAGATAAAAGGGGCGGTCTGACGAGTGCTCGTCCTCACAAAAGCGCTTGAAGTCTAATGGGGGCGCAAGGATCTATTCCGGGATAATTCTTCCGAGATAGGGGGCAAACTATTGGATGACAACTAGCACGGAGAGGCTAATCCACAACTAGAAGGCGGAAGGGCCGGTCGTAAAGGGCGCCGGAAAACCACTTAGTAAGATCAGCATCGGATGTAGGGTCGGAGAGCATATCGCTGGTTGAGCAAGCCTGAATCCATGGTAGAAAGGATTCGTGTCTCAAAAAGCTCGTGGGAGGGAAAAAGTAAACACCACAATACTTCCTAGCGGGTAACCGTAAACAAAAAGGGCGGCAAAAGGACGAAAGAGGCCTCTGATTATAGTAAATCAAGAAAAAAAACACTGCTAGGGCTGGAGCGCTAAAACCTCGTGACGCGAAGAAGGGGGGCATTCTTCGGGAAGGGAAGGAGTATATCTCGACCATTGAATATGGGAACAATTCTACACTTAATCTAAATTGAGGTCTTCGCCCAATATCCTATACTTGAAACCCTGGAAAACTAAAAGGAGAACTTGAGACAAGGGGCGAAAACGGCCGACAGGAATGCGAGAGGAAAAAAACTGCGGCTCAAGTCTATCAACTATAACGTTTCAAGTTTTATATTGC
>Ga0179593_1638841_pt1 | contig 26195 bp, 26 predicted proteins | sample CZODoug2_1_08_16_FD_185931 | JGI IMG/M metagenome (GOLD analysis project Ga0179593, IMG submission 185931) | Vadose zone soil fungal communities from Angelo Coast Range Reserve, California, USA - CZODoug2_1_08_16fungal (PacBio error correction) | ecosystem: Environmental > Terrestrial > Soil >...
AAGAGGTCGACTCAAAGAATAGATTCCTCTTCTACCATTATCGGCCCGTGGGAGGGGAGACCGGGGAAAAACCTCATAGATATTCTTAACGCGATAACTCGTCACTCCGGCGTGCTAATAAAGGCTCGGCAAAAAATCCCGTTATAATAAAGCAAATCCGGAAGAAGAATGGAGAGTCGAAGAAAGAAGGACCCGAAAGGAATTCACCCAGGAGGCAACGGTAGTAACGGGTGACGTGTTTACCAGTAATAGTCGGGAGACTGTATTAGAGTATTAGGGAGATACAGCGCTTCTGGAGGAGATATAAAAGGGGGGGGAACGGGCAGAAAACTCTCTTGGACGATCTCCAGACAAACCAGGGAAAATTGAGACTGCGTTATTAGGGAGGAAGGAAAGGTTGCTGCTGCCGGGGGGGGGTTTAGAGAACCTTAAAGACTAGTGGAGGACGTGTTCCAGTGGAGTTAAGTTAGCCCTCAACAGGAGAGGGCTTGGAGAGGGCAATCACCATGCGTGCAGGGAGGGAAAGGTGGCATATCAGGCCGGGTGGATATCCGAGAAAAAAGAATCTCATTATGAGGATGCTGCGGCTTACCGTTGCTGAAGGGTAGAAAGATTTGCCTCGTTGTCTCAAACCTACAAATCACCGTAAGGGGGAGGTATAAGAACGTTTCGGACCAGTCCGGCCCTCGAGCGAGCCGAGCTACCATCTTCCTGAAACATTTCGTGGAAGAGGGGAGACCCATTCCCCTGGGGTACATGACTGGTGATTGGGAGAGACGAATGTGGGGAAAAAAAAGTGGTTTGCTAAATACCCGGAAGATGAGGCCTCCTTAAAGAAGTTAAACCACCGGAAGAATTTTTGAATACTGTTCCGCAGACCAAAGGGCTCGTATCCTAAATGACAGAATTCAGGGGGAACCTGAGCAAGTCTAAGAAAAAAGCTCAAGTACCATTGGACCATTTCTCGTGAGAAATACAATACATCTCCGGTCTTTACTCTACGTTGTGACCTAAAAAGAAGGAGAAATCGTATTATCAATAAAAAAAAAAAGTCTACCCTACTTGATCTTGGGTGGTATGTTCCTGTTCTGTAAAAAACAGAGATCTCTGACCGGAGAAATCAGCTGGGCCAAAGAAGCGTAACGCGAGACGAGAATGTCGAAAATCTACTCGTCATCGGATCAATGTTACTAACATCGAGGGGGCCCTCTTCCATTAAAGACGGAATCAGGTCTTCAGTTAAAAGAGCGAACGTCTTCTCCATACGCCGCAAAAAAAGTGCATATCTAGTGGCCGCCTGCCCAAACCTCCAAATTCCTATGGACCGACACTTTAAGACTGGGAAGGTTCTAGAACAATCAGTAGCGTGACTTTCTAGTCTTCAGGAAGCGGAAGGCCCAGAGTGACTCAAGGGAAACTCTGTCCTGTCCCAGAAGGGAAGAATCTGTCTTAACTCCCATCATCGTGTTCAAAACCGAAATCCTCCTCCGCGGTATTCTATTTCATGGACAAAATTGTACTGGGATCTTTTTCTCCACTCTCACGAGCATGTTGGGGATCAAATGAAAACAATAGCGGAAAACTTATTAGTGACTAGCCGGTGCTTCTAGGTCATATGCTTAAGGAAGAGGACTTAGCCGGTAGAAATTCTACACTTGAGACCTGTCTGCGCGCGTACATTTTGCTTAAAAAAGAAAGGGTAATAAGATCAACAACAACACGAGGGAAGATAATTTGGGTTTACTCAGACGGAGTACTTAAAAAAAGGGAGGAGCCGTATACGTGTCTCACTACTTACGTGAAGCAGGTTTTCAGACCTGAAGCTCAAGGGTTCTGAAAAGCACTCAGAAAGGACTAGTCGAATCGCGTAACAGCTATGACGGCTACAAACTCAGGGAAACTTGGCGAAAAGCACGATGGGCAAACTCCCCAGCCAGTCTCCAAGAAAGGCTTGCTGAGGGTAAGGGATATTTTTTTCAAAAGGAATTGCTTCAGGACTGAGGCTCAGGCCGGGCCCGGTGCTGGAATCGGGTCACTCGGCCCTAGACGACATATTTGTCCAGGAAAGGGTGAACGATTCTTGGTGTTGAGAACGACTGAGGGAAAATCCCGGCGAAAGAACATTAAATTATTTGGAAGTGGGAAGGCGTGGCAAAAGAGAGCGAGATATCGTGTTTATGGAGAGTGAAGGATGGAATCTGTTACAACGAAAAGAACTAGGAAAGAGGACCTTCTTGTCATACTGGGCAAGAGGTTAATCTCGTCCCCAGTCTTATTGACGGAAGAGCCTCGTCTAAAGTAGTCTCCGTAGTAAGAAAAAAAAAGTTGGGCCAAGGGGTAGAAGAGGAAATAAGACTCGAGAAAAATGAACCGCAGGACCAGTACATCTACCAAAGCAAAGAAAATCAAAGGCGGGTCCGTGGTTTTCAAGTGGGATTAATGGAATACTGGGAGTGGGGCATTCGAAGTCTATTCTAAAATCGCCTAACCGGGAAAATTATGCGTGCCACTATAAATGGGGCCGTAAGATAAGGGAGTATATTAGTCCCGAGTAAACCGAGGCAGACGAGCAATGAGGGCAGGGGAAAAGGAACGCATCATTCCGAGGGGGGGCCCCCCCCCCCACACCCGTGAAACGCAAGGAGTGGCGCAGCGGGAAAAGGGGCATGTTGTGGTATCGATTTCAGACAAAAACATCAAGATCACTAAAGAAAGGAATGGCCTCACCAGCGAAGGACCGATGCCCTGTACAGGGTCATTCCTGGTGGGGGTGGCTCTTCTACATAGCAACCTGAAAAACATTTCCGGAAAAGTCTCTTTCCAAGGGGTTGGGCTCGCCCCGAACGTTAGGGGTTGACTGGAGATTCATCGTCTACCACATCAAAAGCAGGAAGATCACACTGCTGGGCCCGTCAGAGAAAGAAAAGGGCTGGATCTCCTCCTCCGAATCCAGTTGATCTTGCCTCCCTCCAAAGCTGAGTAGTGTCGTATGCCTGCAAGAAAGGAAAGCTTTATCTTTGTTCGATTGAGGCTTGGAGAGAAAAGCTGAAAAACAGAAAAAAAAACCCGATCGGAACAACGAAAAAAAAAAGGAATTCCTGGGTTTGGTGGACATCCAGGGGTTAACTCCGTCTGAAAACCACGATGAAGGACCTAATCTCTGAGAGCAATTCGAAGAAAAAAAAGCTCCCACGAAAAGGGTCACGCCGGCCGACTGGACACCACGTTAGGGAAAAAAAAAAATAGGACCCACCTGGTGCCCTCCTGGGGACGGAAGAACCCGTCTCAGAAGCAGACTATAGGAAAAAGGCCTTCTGGATAGGGAAGAAGAAAAACTTCACTTTGAAGCGAAGGAGGGGGTTGCACGAGTACGTTAGGAAGCGGTGGATTAAGCAGCTCTACAGAAAGTTCGGCCCAAATCACCAGGTGCCCGGGATACTTAGAGAATCTGCCAGAAAGGTTGACGAAAACAGAAAAAAGATCTCTCAATGAATAGAAGATATGATAAGTCCCCCATATAACTCTTATCCACAGAGAGCGCAATGGTAGACACGCGGAGACCTATAACGTCAAAAGGCTCTCAATTAACCTCAAACTTTTACTTAGAAGGAGGTTGCTAACATACTCGGGCTAAAAGAGGTAAAGAGGGACTACTATATGGGAGTCAGAGGAGATTATCAGGGCCCTACCTTCTAATGTCCAACAGGAACTTAGTCCCAGCGGCGGTGGGGAACTAAAGGCCGCGTTGTAGAGGTTGAAGGTGGGTATAAATTTCTCCCCCCCCTCCCCCCACCACCACCCAACGCAAGGCCAAAAAACCCAAATACCCCCCCCAGAGAGTCGCATTATATCTCATCGGTTATAGCTACACGCTAGGGGTCCACAAGGGGCGCCATAAAAAACCATTCATTTATCTGGTCTTTAGTAATATTGGTGTCATGCCTGAAGGTTTCAGGGGGAGGAAGGCCTTAAAGAGGAGGGGAAAAAATACTCTTGCCGTGCGGGCCAGCCCCGACAAAAACCCGTTATTTGGGTCAAGGGCTCAAATAGAAATTCGTGTTCATATAAAGCCTTGGGACCGGAGATATAAAGGCCAGTAGGAAGGTTCAATCTCGGGAAGAAGGCGACGTTAGGTATTTCTAAACGCTTGTCTCGTCTTCCGTATCTAGCCGACTGAATTGGGCGACCCCGGAAGGGGGTCCTCAAAACAAGGCCGGCCCACTTTCGTTGAGTGAAGAGGAGGACCACATCCCTTCAACCCATAAAAGGGGGAAAGTTACCATTTTCGCAGCTGTTAGGGAAAATTACTTGGCTTTCGGTTAGAATCGAGGGGGCCACCATCCTGGTAAACGACCAGACCAAAAACTTGAAGAAGAAGTTCTCGGGACCAAAACTACGAGGGACGGGAGGACCGGGTTTTCCACCTCTCGTAGAGACCTCCCGGGACCAAAAAAAAAGTAATTCGGGTCAGAAAACATCCTCAAAAAGGAAATCGGAAAGTTCAGGCGACTTACCATCTGCCGCGTAAATTAAGCCTCGAGAGGGGTCTGCAAAAAAGACGGTCTACCGCATCGATCAAACAGGAAAAAGGGATCTACTTGATCTTTGGGGTTTGAAGGGCCTGGCTTGAGTCACCAAACAGGGATAGGATCTAATGAGGGAAAGGGAATGCGTCGAGACGGCCGAAGGCGCCAATGGTGCAGTGAAAAACTCGGCAATCCGAAAGAGCTCCGGGTAAATAAGAACGAGAGGCCGTGGACTCAATGCACGACGTGCATGGTTGAATCGTCTTCAGGAACAAGGCGGCATAAAAAGGAGGCAGGCATAACCCGCTCACAGGCGAAGAGGAAGGTGAGCTGCCCAAGAAACCGCACATCAGGGGAAATATTGGCACCGGCGCAGGCCAGATACGTAGAAAAGGAGAAACTCTTGCAACTCAAATGTCCAGGCCCGCCAAAAGGGAAGTTTAACAAGAGGGCGCCGGGGAACAGCTCGGCCGGCCTCGTACTGGAAAGAAAGTAACTCAATCATCGTGTTTCACCCAACGACATCGCAAGAGGAACTGTCTGGCATGGGCAATTTTGGGTTTAGCTTTTAAAGCAAGAAAGCGGGGACATTTAACAAACGTCAATGGTCGTAGTTAAGGGGGGGGGACTTCGTACTCTCCAGGTCTTCGAGGGAGAGGGGGGGAAATTGCAACGGCTGAAACCTAGAACCTGATTCTACACGTATCCTATAAGTAGGTCGCACATACAGTTTCCGAAACCATCAGTGGCCTTCATAGACTCCCAAAACGAGAGTATGAAAATAGGAAACTGCCCCTTGCATGTTGTCCAGATGAAGGGAAAAAGAATTTTACTGTGGCCCGAAAGGGAAGAGGGAGGAGTGAAGCTCGCCTGACAAAAAAATCGGGTCAGAAGTTGCCCCTCAGGTCTAGAAGCTCCGGCGGGTCTATCCGTCCCGACACGTGAGGGACTCACAATGCAGCAGAAGGGGCAAAAAAGCTAATCAGGAAAGCATTTGAAAAAGAGAGAAGGGAGGGGGCTGATGTAAGAAAAGAAATGAGGCGTTCAGACGAGGACTCAAGGGCCGAGAAGAGCTGGGCCATCTGCTCATTAGGGGGAACTGAGGAGTGCCGACGCAGATTTGCCAGAAATTTTTGCAAAACGTACACAGGGCGTGGAAAATACAGAAGAGAAAAAATTAGAGGGGGGTCTGCCACTAGGAAGTATGGTCGGCATTGGGGAGGGGGGGAGGGGCCTCCTGCATAGACTTACGTTTCAGGAGACGAGGACGCATCTTTGGCCACGCCGGAGAATTGACATGAAGTCGGGAGAGGAGGGCCCGTTCGATTGGATCGTCCCCAGTGCTCGATCGAGACGCCCGGAAGTAAAACGTGAGAATCAAATTTCGCGATGCTCAGGGTCGAAGAAATTCTTGTCCCGGAAGGATCACCTGGTCAACGGGAGGAGAGGAGGAAGGGGGGGGGGGACCGCAGGAAAGGAACTCGCCCCCAAGAAAGGAGTTTAACCAGTGGTTTCCGGTTTATGACTCACCTCATCAAGATTTGTGAAGGGACCAGGAAGGGAGGGGGTCGTGCCCCCTAGCAAAAGTGGGGTGTCCAGCGTGCGAAGGGTCCCTGGAGATTTGCTGTAGAACCTTATTCCACGGCGGTAACTACAGTATCTTTTTCAGGTTCGGGACTAATCAAACTTATGCGGAGGAAACAAAAGCAGGGGGGGGGGGGGGGGCATCCCGTCCCGGAAGGGTTCCCGGACGAAGTAGGAAGGTCTAAATTGGTGGGGCGCACCAGGGGGATTAAGGCCCGCAGCTGAAAAGAAAAACACTCATACCCGCACACGATGGGGGTAAGGAACATGGGGGGGCAGGCCGGTGACTCGGCGAGACCGCAAAACGAATGCAGGCCGGGTCGAATGGAACATGACGGGGGAGTCTTCGGCCTTTGGGGGGGGAGTAGAATTGAGAAAAGAGGTCCGGGTAAACGAACAGAAAAAGGATCGACATTCTCATCATCGAAGCAAAAGACTATTCCTTTCGAAATACAGGAAAATGAGGGGGAAATCTCAAACGCCAAAGGCCTCTTCCAAAGACCCGCAAAGTGGGGATGTTTGGGCCGCACTCCAGGAGGAGGGGGGAATTCTTCTTCAAAAAAAAGGGGAGAACCCAGGCCCCAAGATCACGGCGACAGAACTCCTGGCTCATTTGGTGAAATAGGCCATTCGGAACAGAAAAAGGGGACGGGGAAGAAGGGCCCTCAAAGGGAAGAGAAGGGCCCGTCTCTAAGCTAGCTCAATAATCGCATCTACCACTCCGGCTTCCATGACGAAGACTTTAAAACCAATTCGAAACCGCGGGCTAAGAAAAAAAACTTTTAGCACTGGGAAAACTCCGCCGCCAAAAGGGCCCCACTTCGAGCGGAGATGCCGAGAAATCAGGCTGTGAAAAAATCTCAGAAATCAAGGCACGAAGGAGGGAGGGACTGGAAACTATCAAGAGGGGGGACAGGTTTCTCCCCGCGATCCAATTAAGACTTTACGATGCTGGCCTATCATAAGGCTGGGGGGGGACTGAAGGAGAGATCACAACAACAACGTAGGGGAACAAGAGAGGTTCTCAACCAGAGGAAGCTCGAAAGCCTACAGGCTAAAGTAGCAAGGCCTTATCGCGGGGAAAGGGAAAAAAAGAATCGTCGCGCTGCTGAAGGAAAGCTTCAAAAAGGCCGGTCCTTCGAAAAGATGAAACAACGAGCTTAACATAGGCGAGTACTACTAGCTGTCAGCCATCGAGGAGATTGGGACCCCAGAGGGGAATTTCCCCTAGCAAAAAAGGCGTAGGAACGTCTTGGGACGTGGACAAGATCCTTCTTTTCCCCGCGGGGCAGGGTCTTTGGTCCTGAGGGGGAACGCTGTTCAGGAAAAGGAGGGGAAAGTGCCGTCGCTAAAGCATGACCGGGCTCTAACTCCAACCGGCAGGGACCGAGTTATTCGTGGGGTTCGCAAGGGATAAAGGACCCGTTGGGCAAGTTCTCAACAGGGGAAGCAAAACGAATTTAACCATATCACCTTGCCGAGGGAAATCCCAAATCCAACACGAGGAACGCGTGGGTGGCTGCAGAAACGGAGGCTATAGGCGTGCGAGCAATACAGGGGACGGGGAGATCATCAAAGGGGGCCCTCTTCCGGGGGCTCTGAAATGGAAGTAGCTGTGGGGGGGAGGGACCGCTGGATTCTAACAAGGATCGACTAGCAGGATCGAATTCCCTCCCCCCTTTGGAAACGGACTTCAGGGGACAGGGGGGGGGAGGGAAGGAGCGAACAACGAGGGGAAGCAAACATTTACCAGGGCATAAGTCCACCACATATGGTGAGGACATTACTTTTTAGTTCCTCTAGTATAGAACTTGGGGGGGTACAGCCAAAAACCCTCTGACAGGGCCGACCTTCTAGTCGCAATCTCGTGATTAGGAGTTTCCTCAAACTCATTGGCCAGACAACTGCAAAGCTACTTGTTGAAGAAGTACTCAGCGTACAAGCCGGGAGAGGACCACCCCCAGGTCGCGGGCCGTCAGCAACCCACGCACGGGAATTAGAGTCCCTCTACTGTCTTCCTAAAAAAATAAAGGGGAACACTACAAGGCCCCACCTAAAAGGAGGGGAGATTGGTTGTTCGGTAAAAGGGGAGGGGAGGGGACCCCTGCTCAGCGATCGAACTGCAGGTACAATGAGGAATAAGGTCGAGACCATTTTTCTTCTCCAGCAAGCTCTGGAGAGAGCACTGTGCGAGATCAGTCGAAGGGTGTGAAGAGTATGCAAAAGAAGGGGAGAAAAGGGACTCTCTCGTCTTGGTCAAAGTGCAGGCGGCGGACTTAAAGACATCAGAAACTATTCCATTATCCTACAAACCCAGACAAAGCTGCCAACAAAAAAATCTTTGAGAGGGGGTACGAACCGGTTCTCCCTCCGGGTCGAGAAGGAAAATCCTCGTGCACTCCATGGCCGCCATCGAGATGAGACAGGAGGGGGCCTATCTGCCTGAAGAGGCAGCGGGTCCGGGCCTCTTCGGGATCCAAACAGGGGGATCCACCTCTACTAGAAAATCCTAAAAAGGGCTTTAACATTGCCAGGGAAAAGGGGGAAAAAAGGTTGACTGCTCACCGCTGCTTGTTGAGCAAAAGACTCGTCGGACGTATGCTTGAACTACAGATGCGTGGGTATAGATGGAGACCCTTCCTTAAAGAATTGGTTCCTAAAGCTCGACAAGTATAAAAGCCTGACCTGCTTCAGAGGGAAGTTTCCGCGCGACACACCATCCTAAGGGAAGAGGAAGAAAAAGAAAAACAACGGAGGGTGGGTAAAAGAGAGATGGCATGTCCCTGCTGTCGTGGGTGGGGGGAATGTTTGGCCCTACATTTCTTAAAATCATTATACGAGGGGGAGGAGAGCCAAGAACGGTCCTAATACGGGAACTTCCAAGAAAGGGAAAAATAAGCTCTCCCTCGACTGACCGGCTCGTCAAGAGAGGGAAATACTAGTGCTCCAAATGCAGCTGTTGGCGGAGGTGGGCCATGCAAATTGGGACCAAAACTCAACGTGGGGAGCGGTCTATTTATCGGGGGGGAACATTTGTCTGGAAGGAAGAAAAGCTCCGTCGGCGAGCTGGGGAAGAGAGTACGATCGGTGACCTGGTTTCTAAGGGGGAGGGAAAAGTCCATGGAGTGCACGCGTTCCTGCTTTTGACCGAAGGACCAGCTTGAAGGCGTCAAAAGGGATTGGCGGGTAGGGGGTCCTGCAAGGAGAAAAGGGCATCGCCTGCTGGCTGGGGAGAAAGCAGGTACGGCACAGGGGAAATAAAGTGAACGAGCCCGTCGTGACATGGAAGCCACAGATTGATCTCGGGCCAAGTTCTCGAGGAAAAAAACTCGGCTCCTGCGACGAACACCGAGAAGGAGTACGTATGCTCGCCAGGGGGGAAAAGGCCACTGGTCCGGTAGATCACAGGGGCCTCTCAAAGACCCTCTCCACAAAACCTCAAGTCGTGTCGCCGGTTGGTGCTCCCGAGTACTGAGTTCGTCTTACTCACTGTCGGGGGTCGAAGCCGTAGCTGGCAGTTGAGGACGGCAAAGAAGACTTCAAGAAAATGCTGTAGAAGCTGAGCCCTCGGTCCCCGAAGTAGCGGGGGGGGGTTGCGGGATTTCAGGAAAGGCTGAACCGAAGCGCATCAAAAGAGGATTAGTTTCCAGGGAAGGACCGTCAGAAGGGGTGGTCGCACCAAGTGGGGGTATTTCCTCCAGGACTGACCCGTACAGCACCATATGGGGACCGGAAATCTGCAGTGGGGGGCCCGAGGCCCTGAATTGGGGACTCCGAGTGGAAGAGGGAGAACCAAGAGGGGGCGAAAAAGGGGCCGTCCTGACGGGCCAAAGGAAGGGTTGGCCTCTCCCAGTGAGGTGGATTCGAAAGCCTTGGAGACGGTCCAGCGGTCAACTACAAAACAACTATCTCACATGGGAAGAAAGAGCTAGAAGACCTACGATGTCCGTTCGACCCGGCCAACTGCGGGGCGAACGCTCGTCGGTAGAGGGCAGCCCAAAGAAAATAGGGGTGGGGGGGATCCGCCCTCCGACTGGGAAATACGAAATTGGGTTCATGTTCTTTGACAGTTTCGAAACGGAAAAGGCATCAGCACCCAGAATTGCTCACGAAGGAAATCCGGCAGGTCTAAACCTGGTGAGTAGAGCAAAACGGCCGAGTGTATCGAAAAGCTGGGGAGAGCTCCTCCGCAAGAGAAGGCAAGCAATCGAAAAACAGCTCCCAACTCCCGGCGTCACAAGGCAGGATGAACAACAAGTTCGTCCCAACGAGGGACTACATCCCCCCTGGGCATCAGGGAGGGTGACCTCCGTCCGTAAGCGGAGGTCCCCATCAAACGGGGAGACTGCTTCAATAAAGTCTTGTCCTCTGGAAACGCATCGTAAAGGAAAGGCGAGGACTGGTGGCGATGGAAGGGGATACGTCCCTTCCGAGGTTCGGTCTACCCACCGCGTAGAAAAACCGAAGACCGGAGGAAGGATCTGACCTCATGGGGGAAAGCGGAAGAAGACGAGAGAAAAAAAGAACGGGGAGGAAAAGAAAAAAGAGTTAACCCTGAAACGTCCCACCCCGGAGCGAGGAAAACATTCTCACTTCCAAGGGATCGAGGGTAGAAGGGGAGTAACCCTCGGGGTCGAGCGGAAGGACATCCCTCTTCCCTACATCCGAAAACTTCGTGCCCGAGGGAGAAAGACTACAGCGTCCAGAGCCCAAGGACTGCCGGAGGCTCTATTATATTAAACCGACCAGAACCGGTTGGCTTCCCCTAGGCTGGAAAGTACGGTGAAAAAAAAATTTTAGTCGGGGCGTTGGGATCTGGTCTCGGTAGGCGGGGGGCTTAAAAAATCCGTGGGATCCTGCGCTAAAGCTGTTCCTCCGAATCTAAAAAGCCCAGGCATGGAGCCTAAGAGGCTGTTGGGGCTCCGAGAGGGGGGGGGCTAGGAACGTGGGGCATAGGGGAAATAAAAAGGAAGAGATGGGGAACAGATCACTCTTGACTGGTAGGTCGCTCAAAAGGAAAACCGTCTCTTTGTCCCCCGGGTGGATGCTGAGCACCCTTGGGCTCTTTAGCAGCAGGGGGGGTCCTTGGAGATCCGAAGAAACCTCAAAAAAGTTGAGCTGCCATCTGGAGGAAGTCTGGTAGGTAGAGCCGCTGGGGGAACTCTTTCTCCAAAAGATAAAAGCGAGACTTGGGCGAGCCCCCCAAGGGGAGTGGGTCCTCACCCGGCCGGAAAGGGGAAATGGTTAGGGGCGCCGGGAAAACTACAAAGGCCGGCCAACATGAACAGGGAAATCGGATCCACCATGCTGGGGTGTGGTAATTACTGGGGTGCTGAGGGCAAACTGCGGAAAAGGGCAATCAAAACGTTTGTCGCTACAAAGAAAAGGGAGACGGCCTCCTTCGTCCGAATAACCTCCCTAAAGGTGCGCTGACCCCGAATCATTGCTCGGGACAAGACCCCTATCATTCTGGGGTACCAAAAGGGCTCAGCGTCCCAAGGAAGGAAAAAAGGGCCCCAGTTCCCTGCGCATCAAAAAGGATACGTGAGTAGGACCTGAGAAGGTAAGCACCACTAAAAAAGAACCGAAGAGAGCGAACTTCCCCAAGGGAAAGGGGAAGTACTTTTGGTTTGTTCGGCCTGGAGGGACAAACACCGGCACCCGATCCTTACGCAGTTATGAAGTGCCAAGTTGCGTCGAAACGGGGAAGGCTCAAGGGGGCCATTGGCTTCGAAGGGAAGAAATACAGCTGTCAACTTACAATCGCGTTTAAATGGCAAGGCCGAAGAGGGTTCCATCGGGGTGGGGAACTGGGTCCAGGACGAAACAAAAACTCCGCAGGAAGTGGAAAAGAGGGGGCCTGCCCAGACAGAAAGGTTCAGGCCAGGTTCGCGATCAAATTTTCCGTCGGTCTAAACAAAGGACTCGTTCCCTCAAAGTCCCGTGAAGTGGGGGGGGGGGGGGGGGGGGGGGGGGGGGGGGGGGGGGGGGGGGGGGGGGGGGGGGGGGGGGGGGGGGGGGGGGGGGGGGGGGGGGGGGGGGGGGGGGGGGGGGGGGGGAGGGGGGGGGGGTGGGTGGTGGGGTGGTTTGGGGGTAGGGGGGGGTGGGGGGGGGGGGGGGGGGGGGGGGAGGGGGTTCTTCGGCCATTTATGAAACTCGAGCAAACATCGATTCAGGGCCTCGCCGTGAGCCGAAACTCCATCATCTTTTTTCCAAAACGTAACTCCCGCCGCGGAAGGAAAAGAACCATTTCCTTGGCCGCTTGAAAAAAAGGGGGGGAAGGTGCCACGTCGCACAAAGGGGAACGTCCTCGTCGGGGACGTATTGCTTCAGGGGGCGACAGAGAGAGCTTTAGAACCTTAGGGAACGGCTGGAGAAGACGTCATTCCGAGAGGGACTACCCGTATAGAAAGGGGAGGGCCTACCGGAAGGTAACTCGCGGAAAAACCAGCAAGGGCAATCAGAGAGAAGCAAAAACAACAACTTCTTAGTAGAAAAGAGAGAGAAAAATCGGGAATTTACTGTAGGCTGCCCTAATCACGGGTCGGACGACTGACCGGAACTCGGAATTGCATCCGTTTCCCCATGGTCTAGCGAAAACCTCTAAGACCTGCGCGAAGCGAAAGAAGAAGGGAAGGTCTCCAATAAGCGGGTGAGGGAAAGGGGAAACCAAAGAAAAAATGCAAGGTCCAACTCGGCGGAAGTGTTTTGAAAACGCATGATGGCGAACTAAAGCCGAGACGCCGAGCTGGGCCATCGTCGGAAAAATCCCTTCGTGGCCGGGGAAAAGCAACGCGTTCCTGCTTGGTGGGAGGGGAAGAGAAAGGCGACGGAGAAACCAGTTCCGTCCACGGGATTTGGTGCGTGGTAGGAGAAGAGATCTCTGCATCGGCCGGGGAGAGGGTGAGTCAACGAGGGACGAAGGGGGTCGCAGAGATACGATGGAACCACATCCCCGCTGGCCGGCTTCAACTCGAGTGGGAATCGACCAGTCTCTATTACTATAGATCCGGATGGGGACACCAGGATATAGGACGCCGTAGAGAAGAAGTGGGGCCGTTAATCACCTGTGAAGGGAACTCTGAGCAGGGGGGGTGAACCTCACACAGCCTCAAACCAAAGATCAAGTCGGGTGTGCCGTGGCCGTGTAGTGCTAGAATGCTGTGAGTCGGGGGAGGGACGCCTTGGGAGAGGGGAAAAAAGACGTAAGGGGAAAGGATTACGCCAGCTCTAAGGGGGGGGGGGAAAGTGAAAGTAGGGAGGGAAAGGCGACCCGGGGAGTGGGGGGGGCATGTGTCTTTCTCCAGGGGCTAATGTCGGATGAACCGATCAGATAAACTTCCGATGAGAGGTGGGTACCGGAAACGGGGGCCGTCCGGCAAAAAAAAAAAAAAAAAAAATTGGGGGTCGGTGGTATCTGACGGGTGGCCGTCCCGCGCGTCCCACCCTCCAAAAGCAAACTAAAATCTTTACATGGGGATCCCCCATCCCTGGGGGGAGTGGAAGCCGCAATGGGGGAAGACCAGAAAACCGCGAAAACAGGGGTCCGGAAGGATCGGAAAACAAGGGGTCTTTTCTCAAACATAGGGGAAGTGGGGGATTCTCGAGGGGAGAACGAAAAGGGGAAAAACTTCGACGAAAAAAAAGAGGGGAATGCTCACGACAGCATCAGAGAGTGACTTTATAGACATCATCCCCAAAAAACGGCGGTATCTGAATCTAGCAAAAATCCATGGTATCTTTTCAGAAAATCCATAAAAAGCCGCGGGGGGGGATACGGCCCTCCACGGCAATCGGGAGGGGGGGGAACAGGTGCGGCTTTCAGCTTGCGAACGCTGCCCACTAAGTCAGCATCGAGATCGAAAGACTCACGCCGGAACTCATGCTAGGCGGCGGCCAAGCGCGTAGTCCGGCCTCCCGATGACTCCTTCCACGGGGCTGTAAGGGACCCAACGCCCAGCCAAACCCGCGGTCAAAAAAAGGGGTCCCACGTTCGTCCAACCGTCCTAGTTGACGTAGAACCGGGCAATCGGGGAGCCTTCCGCCGCCTAGGGTGACCCATCTCTCGGCTCGGAGGAAAGAGCAGCTCGGTCTCTCTAACAGGACCTGCGTTAAACTGAACAACTGTCACGAGGACGTAGGGAATCTTTTCAGGGGAAACCTGCAGCTCGACTCAAAACCAGCGATCCACCGGGAAAAAAAAAGTCCCGACGTTCGGCAGGAAGGAGAAGGGGACGCATCTGAATAATCGAAGGCAACAACAGGAAAGGAAAGATATACTTCCTCTGGGAACGGCGCTCATATGAAAAAATCTTAAGGGAGGAAGGGATTTAGCGCTGTGGACCGAGGGTCTCTTCTTCTGAAGCCAAGGAAAGGCCCCGGTCCTTCTTTGCCTGCAGCAGTCAAGATATGGGCCGTGAGCGATCTTTCTAAATAGATGATCTAGAGGGAACAAATGCGGCGGAGGGAAACAGATTCAAAGGGGGAGGAGAAAACCGGCGTGGAGAAAGGGGGGGAAAGTCGCCTGCACCGTCCGTTCTGTGATGGTCGTGACGGAGGAGGACGCGCAGCTTACGGAGGAGATCTCATCGTGGATGGCAGAATCTCTAAGGGGATCCTGGGCTAGAAAGACCAACAAGCAGGAGAACCCGTCTGAGAGGGGTCGAGAGGTGGTCGGGAAGAAGGTCCGCTAACAGCATGAATAATGGTACATATTGCCGTCGGGAAGGCTCCCCGAAACACCTAGGGGGAGTGGGGCAAGCTCAAAACCAGGGGGAGAGGAGGGGGGAGAAAGGGGAAGTTGCCGGAGATCCGCCAGAGAGTTGATGGCTCTAGTGAGCCTGTTAATTTGTTCTGGGGAACGTCGGGTTGACAATCTCACTCAACGTCTTCAGAAGGGTGCGAGGCACCGTCAGGTGGGTCAGGAGGGGCCCGGCCGGCCCTGTTAGCTGGGGGGAGTCTCCGAGGCGACCAATCTCCGAAAAGAAATCTGGGGGGGATCCCTCATGGCCAGGGGAGGGGGGACGAAGTGCTGGAGGCGGGGAACAACACCACCTTGTTGTCTCTACAAAAACGAGAAAGCTAAACTCCTTCGGAAAGGGACCAATCCACGGGGGGAAGGAGTTCCTCCTCCTCATTGAGAGCCCGCCCAACTTCCACTACTAGGGTTCCGCAGTACGGACCAACACGGTGCGAGCCAACACCATTCGCTCGGAAAACCTGCCAGCTCCGTTGGAACAGATCAGAACTACGCGTGGCACTCACAATCTAAAAGTAGAAACGCCACCCACGGCTACATAAGGGGGGAAGGGTTGGGTTGCGAAGGGGGTGGTTCACCCCGGCTCCTATAGTCTAGACTAAGGGGGCCAAGAAGGGGGCACTACTTCGCTCGAAAAAGCCATTTGGGGCGGGAAATGCATAGGACGATCATCGGGAAGGAGACAGGTACTCTCAGAGGGCGGGGGGCCGGTACCATGCACGAAAGAAGGGGATTTTTTTAGGTGGACAAAGGGTCGAAAAAAACTGCAAGAAACCCGGAGCAACACCTCTAAGGTCTCGCGCAAGGAAACGTACCCGCCACATCCTCCAGGATCCTTCTGGCGCAGAAAGAATCCAAAAAGAAGGTAACGCGTTGCACTCCAGATAGATCGGGGACGAAAATCTTCAAAGAGAGGGGGGGGGCCTAGACAGCTCCGGCACTGAAAAGATGACCTCCATCGAGGGGGGGACCAAAAGACCCCGCAGCGGCGATTCTTGCCAAGGGACAATTGACGGAGGGACTTTGGCGCCACGTCATCTGCTGGGAGACTTTCGTTATTGGTGTGAGGAACCGTAAAAGGAGATCTTGAAAACCCTTGAGGGGGGGTCCCGGAACCGTCAGTCGAGCTTCGCACGTAGAAAAGATGTCTTTCCTACATTAAATAGAGCGAAAACAGGCAGAATCCCAAACGAGTAGGATGAACCTAGAGGAAATGGGTGTAGGCGGGGTAAACTGTAGGCCGACAGGCTCGTGATACGTGGTCGTAAAATCGACTTACCGGAGTCCGAAAGGGGACCCACTCAAGGGTCTAGTCTCCAAAGGAAAAAAGCTGCAATAATCCCGCGAAGGGAAAATAGAGGTGGATACGTGGCGCCAAAGCACTCCAACTGGCGAAAGTGGAAGACTCGAGGGGCAGGGCGGCGAGGTAGCAGGGGGCCTGTAAGGATGGCAGTGTCAGGGGAAGAGTAAGGGGGCCCTGCCGAGCGGGGAAAGGCAGTCAAGGAAGGGAAAACTTCCTTTCTTGACGACAAGATGGGCCAAAATGGGTGCACAGGGGCTACCTGGGCCGAAGTGAAACCACGTCGCCGGGAGAACGGTCGTCCACTCTTGGGGGTTTAGGGGTGGGAGGCGCTTCCGAGCTCCTGCATCGACATTGGAGATTGGTGAACGGTAGGAGGGGAAACTATGGAAACACGGGGGGAGACCTTCGTTCATTGAACGGAATAAGGGTTCGCCCAGTGCGAAGAGCTCGTCCCGCCGCAGGCAAAGCTCCGTAGGAGAGAAATCTTGTGGGGAAGCAATGGTCTAGGCTCGGAGCCGGTTGTTGACCGACTCCAACCCTCGGCGTGGGGTGAAGTAGTTCCCTCTTTGCGTTCTGGGGGGCAGGTGAAGGGCTAGGGGGGAGTCGCCTCCCGTTCGCAGTTGGAAAGAAAGGATGGGGGAACCTTGAAAGTGCTGTAGAACCAGGAGTCCCAAAGCACCAGTATCGTTGGGCAGGGGGAGAAGAGAACTGGGGAAAGGGGAACCGAAGCGCAGCAAACGTAAGATTAGTAGGTAAAAACTGGGATTGGCCACATAGGTGGCACAAGGTGGGTATTGGAACGCGCAATTCTCCCTCACCTAAAGCAGGTACCAGAAAAACAGGGAACATGGGGGAGAAAGGTTCCCTGGACAGGTGGTTCGGGAAGGGGGGTTCAGAATCGTTACCATCCGAAAGTCCATTGAGGACCCCACATTACTGGGGGAACTTGGGTCACTGCCAAACCGAAAGGGGGTGGAAGGGTAGTAGAAATAGCAGCGTCGACAATCCAAGCTCGTACAGGAGTCAAAGAGGCGCTATGAACTCCTTCTTATCAAACGTCCACAGGCGGGGGAGAAAGACTACAGGAACCAGGGTTAGCTGGAAAAACCCCTCCACGACCTAGGGGGGATAGCTGCACGCCACTGCAAGCTTTATGGGAAAGTAGTAATTATGGGGCGGTAAACGCTTCAAAAAATGAATTCAACGGACCACGACTGACGGACTGGGCACTTTGATGGAGACCCGGCGTCCATCGCTGTGTTAGCTCAGGAATTTCCCAGGGGAAGAAGAACGAATCTCGGGAGAGGACATCTCCGGGAGAAAAAAAATCTCCACTCCCTGGCACCGAGGAAGGAAGGGGGAGCCAAAGTGTCCCGACAGCAGAGTCACAGACTCTTCAAACGCAATATGGTAAATCTCTCCGAAGCTGCTAATTCAAGGGCAATAGACGACGCGCGGTTTAATCGCAGAAAGGGGAACGTGAAGAAGGGAAAGGAGAATCCTTCGAAGATAGGGATTTGATTACGACGATAAAGTGGCAAAACCTTGCACTTCTACTATTCTTCCGACTACCCAGAAAATCAAATCAAACCAAAACGGAATAGTCTTCCGGGTCCAAAGAGAAGGCATACTTCGACAGGAAAAGAGTCCGTCTCGGGGATGAAGAACTCTTCGAGCTTCTGACAGAAAAAAACTTACCCATCAAAGCTATGCTCATACCGCCTCAAAAAGGAAGAAGAGAACTGGCCGCCGGGGAGGAATCGAAGGGATATTGGGTACCCTCACGGTCTTAGGTCAAGGGGAAGGGGAAAGGGGGACTTCGGGGAAAGAGGCGTGGAAGAAGATAGTCCGGCATCGGGAAAGTGATGGCGTTGTCTCGCACATAGTTACGGAGGCTCAGATGTCAGCCTCGACTACACTCACGGTAACGCCTGGCGCAACAAAAAGCTTTAGCAAGAAGGCGGGGGGGTCTTGGGGGTCTGGGGGGAGGAATCTTGCCTCTGGGATGAAAGACCTTAAATACGAAAGAAAAAACTCGGCCTTCGGGCTACCCGGGAAACGGAGGCCGTTTGAGGGATCAAAGAATGGGGGGATCTTTATTCGTTTCCGTCAGCCTGGAATTATATCCTCCATTCCAGGTGAATAGGCTCTGTTGAAACCGGAGGTTTGACTTGATTTCCCGATGTTCTACAAATTAGAGAACCAAGAAAACAGCAAACAGCCAGTCAAGGGTGGCCGCGACCTCCTAAAGGGGGTCGTTTCTGGTCAGGAAATAGGAAAGTTAAGCGGGTATCAACCCATGGCAGCTGGGGGGGGGGACTGGGTGATTCGTGAGTACGAGGATACACCTTTGTTGCGCTCCAACGCAAGACAAAAGCCTCCAGGACGGGTCGGACCACGCTCGAGGGACGGGTGCCTTCTGTTCCAGAATCAGCTCAGCCAACTGCCCCGCCTTGAGGGGAAAGGGGATCATCGTCCTCCATCTCTCTTACCAGGAACAAAGAGACCACGTCATCAAGGGGAAGCTAAGAGGCTAAACTTGAAAGAGGAAGGCAATGCAACAAAGACGTCGACCGACATAAGAAATAAACGGACCCCAAATAGCCATACTTGATCATGGGTGCGGTTCGGGGGGGAGTGGGGGCAACCCCGGGAGACCGAGAGAACACAAGGTTATAGACCTTGAAAAAAAAGCTTCCTAAGGAGCATCTCTCCAATGTGACTGAAGCCGCGGCACCGGACTCTCGTCATCGGCACTGTGGGGAAACTCGAACTCTGTCCATGCACGACAGGGGGGGGGTGCGATACTGGAAAAGGAGGGGAAAGAACAGGCGGCCAAGAACCCAGCAAGGCAGGAGAAGACAACCTCCAAAACATCCTTCAGATGTTTACTACAAGGCTCCGGAGAAGAGGGGGAAGAAAAGACAAACAGCAAATGTACTCGTCACTCAAGAAGGGCAGTCGCGACAGGAAGGGGAGTTAGGGCCACATCTCGCAGTCATAGATGAGATGAGGAAGGAAAAGAATAATCTGGGTTACGCTACCTCGCCGCAGCAAGGTTAGAGTCTTTCAAGTCAGTGGGAGGAAGGGGGGAGAAAATGGGCGCCACGTAACCTAGGAGGGGAGGCGTCTCGTCGGAAGGAGTCAGTAGTCGAGTGTAGAGTCTTAGACCCTTGGGAATAAGTCAATCAGCTTCGACACGTAGACCGAGAACCGGACGGGCCTACATTAAATTTGAAAGAACGTAAACCAGTCTCGAGAAACAACCCGGCGGAGAAGGAAGGAGATAGGGGGAAAAAAAGGGGGAAATTGACTGGTTGTTCATGGCAAGGAATTTACTGTAGGCGACGCCATCAGGGAAAGGGGAAGAACTGAAAGGAGGGGAGAAAGAGTTCAACATCCTTTTCCCCGGAGGGTCTAAAAAGCAAAGGGGATCTTCGAAGCACATACGTCCGCCGAAGGGACCAAAAGCTGGGAGACGGGGGACGAAAGCGACTCATAACTGGGGGGAAGGCAATGGAACAGCTCATCAGGGAGGAGAAGTTAGAGGGTTGGACAATGTGTGCGGACTATTCTCATGAAGATTCAAAAGGGAAAGAGGGGGTCAAGAAAGGAGGGTAACCTTAACTGTCGGCCTACGAGAAGCACGGACATGGATAGCGTCCTTCGTGAGACGTCTGACTATTCGCGGGCGGAGGAACCGGGTTCGAACACATAGGGGGGGGGGTCTGGGGAAAAATGAGAAGATCCTTCATCTCCAACTGGTATGTCAGAGCAGGGGGAACTGTCAAGACCACTAAGGGGAAAAAAAGACCCCTATGTGTGTACGATGCAAGTCTCGTTCCCAGGGCCATCAGATTCCCGGATGCCGCGTGAGGGGAAAGGCTGGAGAAGCTCCCGGTTAGGGAAGAGAATGACTCGTTGAAATAAAATGCCTGTAGATGGGAGCCCTGGGTTGACCCAAGAACCGTACTATCGCCAAAAATTATTCTTGTTTTTAGCACGTGGGGGGGGGGTTTGATTAATCGATGCGGTAGAGGGAAACGCAGCATGGAAGGTCGCAAGAGGGTCAGTTGAGCCAAGCTAACTGGGTGAATGACTTACTTTGAGGGGAAGATAGGAAAAGAGCAACTAATTATCTTGGCAGGGGGAGGATACCAATTAGGTGAACAGAAGCTCAAGCCTTCCTGGGTCAAGCTGACCTAAGTGGCCGAAGAGAGGAGTTATCTCAAGGGTACATCAAGCTTCAAGAAGAAAAGAAACGTCTGGACTCACATGTCAAAAATTGACCGGAATTACTTTTTTTAAAGGATGTTGTGTACCGACTAGGAAAAAATACAAGCGAAAAAGGCGAGGGTCTCGGCCCATTACGGGGCTTGGGGCTCACCCTAGAGGGGGGGGGAGGGCCTTTGAGAACGAGTAGAGGTCCCGGAAAATAAAAGACTCCGGCAGTCTCGAAAAAGAAGTCGAGGTACCAGGGGAATCTCCCGTCCAAAATTCTGGGGGTGCAGACAGATCCGATTTGAGCCTGGGGCTCTCAATAAAGGACAAAACTGTGGGGGCTGTGAGCCAGTCCCGAGAAATAGGTGTGGTCCTTCGGTCTGTCATGGGTAAAAATCCAAGGAAGGGATCCCCCTCTAATGCTAACATAACTCGTCGGCAGAAGGTTGATTTAAAGAAAGGGCTTTTATTCGGGGAAGAAACGGGGATATCAAAAAGCTTCCCTAAGCTTTCTCACTAAGCCAACTCATCTACAAGGCTGAGGGAGCAGGCATTACGAAACAACCAGTCGGCCACCTAATTTGACTAATTCGAATTTAAGGGGGGGGACGGAAGACTCCTTATTTAATCGATGTAATATAGGAGGAGGAAGATACTTCTCCCCCACGAATCAGAATCTTCTTTACACTCGGGCACCGGAGGTAATTGGAAGTCCTAGAAGGTCTCCCCCAGGGTCTTTCATCCTTGAGAATTCGGATAGGGGGTTTTAATCGGAAGATCCTCAACCGAAGGAAAAATAATATTCTGCAGGGAGCTTCCCCCCAGAAGGAGCTCTAGAACGGAAAGGAGCAAGAACTTTATGCGAAAGAAGAAAACCTTCAGGAGCACATGACCGCGGAAGTACCTCCGGTCATGTGTAGGAACCGACAGCTTCTCTTGATAGGGAAAGGAACTAACATTGCAAAAGGCAAGAAAGAATGTTACCTCACGAGGGGGGGAAACCATATCCCCTGGCTTCGTCCCTAAATGGCTTGGAAAGGGGGGCCGTACTTCCTCGGTGTAAAAGGGTCGGGATAGGAGTTTTTCCTATAGATCTACTCGTCTGGGCAGGAAATTCTCAGGGGTGCAGCCCTAGAGATCTTGGACAGGGAGTAAAAACCAGGCATGGGATTGGAGAGGTTTGCCGAGAGGGCTCCTTAACGTGGGGCGCGAACATCCTTAAAGAAGTGACAAGAAAACTCTGCGTGTCTTTAGCTAACGATTATAGCTTTTGGCTAAATCGAAAGAAGTATCTGTTCATAAAGAGCGGCCCTGTTGAAACAGTCAATGGAATCTCGGGAGCAGGGAAAGGAACGAAGCTTGCCGGATTTCACTCTTTACCGGACAGGATCTGCACAGAATCACGCTCGTGGCAAAAACAGTCATGGTGGCCTGAGGGAAGGAAATTCTCGGGTCTGGTCCTCAATTAGAAAGAGGGGGACTAACCATGGTCCATGGCGAGTAAAAATGAAAAGCTGGGAGGGGAAAAAAAAGGGTGAAGGTCGAGATTATCAGAACACCCTGGGGTGCCACCAACCAGTACCTTAGGGAGGGACACGCCTAGGGGGGGGAAAGAGAAGCGACGGGATGAGGTCAATAAGACGCAGTGCTCGAGAAGAAAATAGTGGGGACCAAGGACCAGCTGTCGAGACAAGGACCAGGGACAAAAAATTCGCGATGCATCATTGGGATTCAACCGGAGACCTACAAGGGAAGCTAACCCTATCGAGCACTACACGACACCCCTAAAAGACTTGATCTGTTGGTGGGGGGCAAGGAGTTCGTTCCCCCCCGAAGAGATCGGGGATAAAGGGAAGAGGGGCGTAAAATAGCGCTAGGGGGTCAAGCCGCGTCATCAATGGGAGCATTCAGAGTGGGGGGTCGAGAGAATCGCGTGGCGAATGCACCCGACACGGAGACGTGTCATGGGAGAGTCGTCCAGGTGATTCCCCGGAAGGAAAAAAAGCATAATGGGGAAGAAGGAAGCTAGGCCGCCCCCCATACCCTCAACTTTCAGGGGGGGGGGGGGAAGCGGGAGAAGGACCGGGTGAAGAGGGGATCAAAGAGAAAAGAGGGCAAAAGGCCCGGAAAGACCGAAAGGGAAGGGTTAAAGAGAGTACGCCGGGAAAGAAGGGGGAGAGGCCAGGACGTCGTAATAAGGGGAGGAGGTTAACCCTACCTCTCCTCCTCCCGGAGGAGAGGGCTTGAACCATGGAGATTATCTTTGCGCATCACAAAAAGATTGGGAAGTAACGTCTTCTTTAGGGAAGGGAAAAAGGGAGTAAAAGGGAGAGAGTAAGATCTTAGACAAATAGGGAAAGAGGAAGAAGGATGAAAAGGCCCGGGACATTAGGCTGACGACATCGTAGAAGAGCCAACTGTCGACCTCACATTAATTTCCGCTCTCAAAAGATAGATAAAAAAAAAAACGGATGAGGAGGGGAAAAGGAGAGAAAAGCCTGGTCTCGACGTGAAATTGGAGGGATCCAGGTCCAGGAGGGGAGACAAGACTACAAGTAACCGGACCTCATCGTTCATGGGGGACCACTCAATTTGTCAAAGAACTCCAGATGAGACAATAACACCGAAAGAGAAATTAGAAAAAAAGGGAGGTGAGACAGGGGGTGGAACGAACTGGGCAATGCCATTGCCAGATCAAAGCAGACCGGGAGGGGGCGGGGGTGTTGAAACCGATGATGGAAATTCATAGGAGGGACGGAACGGCCGAGCTTTGTCCAGGAGTAAACGGGAAAAATTACGTGTCTTAAGAAGAAAATGAATTGTGGGTGCACCGCCAGAAAAAAGAAATATACACGTATAAACGTTTGTAGAAGAAAATAGGAAAGGGGGTGCTTTTCTTGGAGAGAAAATACTTCATCAGGCTTCACTGGAGAAGGTCTGGACTCAAGAGGGGGAATGATTTGGTAACCAGCCTATTTCAGGAAGAAACGCAGTGGCTCGGAAATGCTACGGGCTAGTCAGACGTATAGAAAAGAACCATTTTATATCACGTTAGGGAATGAGTGGAAACGCCTAGATCACTGTGATGGATATCGCTTCTTTGTGAACGTACCTCTCACAAAAAAAATAATAGAGTGGTAGAAGTTGGGGGAGGTGGAGGGTCAGGATGACGTATACTTTTTGGTGGGAGATTCGAATTAGAAGGGGGAAACTCCCTGAGCTTTTAAGTTTTGGAGGGGCAGCTCGCTGGGGGGTGGAAAGGGCGTTAGAACCAGAGGGACCACTAATTGGGCTTGGCAGGGGAGAAGTACCCTGGTATCAGGACCTAATCTCATAGCAGGTGGGTCCAAAATACCTAAGGACCTTAAAGGATTCTGGTGGGTGGATTTCCTCCCAGAGGATCCGACCGGAAACATCTAAACTCACCATCTTTCAATGGGGAAAAAAGAACAGAATTTTGTTTCAGGGGGAAGTCTAACTAATTCTACATAACCTCGAAAGGGGGTCCGAATCTAAAGACGTGTGAGGTCCGGGCATTGAGTTTATATATATTGCGTTTCCAGACGTTAAAATGAAAGCTCTTAAAGGATAACATATATGGTTAAAGGGAGGGAAATTTGGATCGACCACTTCCACTGTTAACGGGACAGAATCCATAGCCTCCAGGTTTGCGGAGAAAAATCCACATCGAGGATTGGGTCTGTTATCAGGAAAAAAGTAAAATCTGATTCACTTCTGGGGGGGGATCGTCGTCAGGGGGAACAAAGTCAGGCAGCAAAGAGCGGAGAAATAACGAAAGGAGGGCTACAGGAGTGTTGAAGGGCTTACAGCGGGTTATCGTGAGGACCCCCACGATGAGATAGCATGAAAGAAAAGATCGGTCATAGCCAGCAAGACCACTCATTCGAAAAAGGAAGGAAGGTCACACGGTTCTTCCACCTCATACAGGGGTCCTGTTGGATCAAAGTAACCCATCGAAGATCCTCTATGCCGGCGGAAAGTATTCTCCTCGGACCGTCTTTGAATCAGGAGTCCGAGGAACTCGGGGGGACACGAAAGACCATTAGAATGGGGGAAGGGCTTGCAGAGAGGGTTGATCTCGGATAAAACTACAGTGGACTTTCCTCCTTCAGAGGAAGATCATACTCGGGTGACGGGATTAAGAATCTCACAGAAACAACGTAGGAGAAAAGATTCGCTTCGGGACCATGTAATAACTCCAATCGTCGGGCATTGATCAGTAAGTAAAAAGGTGTAGGGAGATGATGATACATCAAAAGAAAGTGATTCTTTGGTACGTTGCTAAGAATCTTCGTAACTTTAAGGGTAAACGAAAAATTTCCTCCGCCATAGTCTCTTCGGGAAGGGTAAACATCTTAGGTTAGGGGTAAAGGAGGAACGTTGGGATCGTATACGGTCAGGTGGACTTTGAATCCTGAACTACTTTGACAAGGAGAGGATTTTCAGAGTTAGTCGAAGAGGCTTCTTCTATCCTCTTTTATTGTCAAATCGCTACACGATGGAAGTAGGGACTCGAACTCAACCCAGGGAGACTCCGGGAGTCGGGGTGGGATGGGGGGACTGACGCTCCTTTTGGCGGGGGAAGGAACCAAAGAATAACTTTAACCATAGGAACTCTATGGCGGGGAATCCCTACGATGTCTCGCTTTGGAGAGATCAAAACTTGATTAGAGAAACCAGATACCCTCCTAATATATCCCACAAAAAGAGCAGTGCCTTCTCTCAATGTAAGAGCTTGATTATGGGGTCGGGGAACCCTGTAGAAGTGATCTCCTCACACGGGGAAAAGCACCTGAGCCTGCATTACCTGTTCTCGGGTGGGGGCGTCCTTCAAGCCATTCCATGCATCGGGAAACACATGGCCAGATGGTTTGGTTACATGGGACAGAGGGGGAGGAAAAGAAACGGGGATTAAAGAACATGTTTAAAAAATCAAAGCCGAGGGCACGAGTCGGAACATTAGGTCAGGGACAGCAGAGGGAAGAGACTTCGTTAGCCTGCGATCACCGCAAACTCTACTTCTGTAAAGGGAACAAGTCATAAGAAGGTCGAAATGTCCCCTGAGCGAGGTCAGTCATCACCTGCCGAGCGTGTAGTCTACAGGCGTAACTTAAAAAAAAACTTCTAAGCATCGGAGAGAACTGAAAAAAAAAGGATAAAAAGACAGGGGTGTGTGCGGGGTCAAAAAGTGACGCAGACGTGGAGAATTGAGAGACCGGAATGGGGACGGAGTACTACTTGCGCCTAAAAAGGGGGAGTCGGGCAAGGGGAAAGAGCAGAATGCGAGAACGGGGAAGAAAGATCAAAGTGGAGATTGGCCATGCACGAAGGAGTAGTAAACAAGAGATTGGGCCAAAAGAAATGAGGCGCCAGAACCCTCGACGCAGCAGGAGGAAGGGAGTAAACGATGCCCAATACCGACACATCAATTTCCTAGGGGTAAGAAATTCTCAAATAAGTCTCAACAGCAAACTAGAATGTAAAGGAAAAATCTTAGTTCGGCTGGGAAGAACTGAGGGAGCCGAGTCCCAAAATGAAGAAAAAGGGGAAAACGGAACTTAACATCAGCGGGTTCAAACTAAAATCTCCGCCGGGAGATTATAGCTTGGGAATGAAGGGGGCCCGGGAGGAGGAGAGGGCGCAAACGTCTCACCCTAAGGGGGGGGAGACGTCAAAATAAAGGTGCTTAGACTAGCAAGGTTTAAGGGGAAAAAGGGGGTTCAGAACATTTAGCCAAGGAAGGCGAGAACGTATCGATAGATGTCTGAAAAAAGAAGACTTC
>Ga0179593_1455048_pt1 | contig 26191 bp, 37 predicted proteins | sample CZODoug2_1_08_16_FD_185931 | JGI IMG/M metagenome (GOLD analysis project Ga0179593, IMG submission 185931) | Vadose zone soil fungal communities from Angelo Coast Range Reserve, California, USA - CZODoug2_1_08_16fungal (PacBio error correction) | ecosystem: Environmental > Terrestrial > Soil >...
ACGTCAAGGGACCGTTCGTAGCTTACGATCTGGGAGGGGAGAAACCGGCCAGAAAGGGAGGGACTGCCTATATCTTGGAAAGGAATTCAACGATCTATTCCATAATGGAAGGGCCGAAGTACGGGCGGGGGAAGACGGAGAAAAAAAGGGGCGCGAAGAGGGGGGGAGAAAAGGGTCAAAGACGCCGAGCAGACCTGCCGGTAAACGGACCGATGGGGAGAAAGGCAAAGGAGTTGTCAAACAAGGTCGGAAAGCTAGGCATAAGAGTCGCGAGGCATCTGTGGGGTTGTCACGGGTTGCGCAGTGAAGTCCGTCTTTTACGGGGGACAGAAACGTTTGTGACCGGAATCGAGGATGTGTCAGAGAATAAAAAATGCGCAAACGAAAAAAGGAGAAGGTCGGGTGGGAGACAGGCATCGTTGGGGGTCAAACGAATCAAGCTCGAAAACCGATGAGTCGCGGGGAGAAGGCTCGTCCCAAGGGGGGGGAATCAGTGTGGAAAAAAAAGGAAAATCTACACAAACGCACGGGGTACTAAATGTCTTGGGAAGAAAACGAATGAAAGCGGGGATGCGGTCACAAAAAGGGGGCGGAAATCACTAGAACCTGGGGGGGGTGTACAAAAGAGAAGGGCTGTAGGGGGGTCGGGAGGAAAACGGGCAGTGCGGGAAAGGGGGAAGGGGTTTAAGCAGGATCACCAACTTCACGGCCTTCTGAGTCAGGGGGGCACTAGGCGTCAGACTACTCATGCACGTGGGTTGGGATAAGAAAAAAGGGCCCCACCAGGGATTTGTCTGAGAAAGAAATTGGCTTAGGAGAGAGGGGAAGGGGCCATCCAGGGGGAGTCAGACAAGGGGGGTATCCCCGAAAGAGCGGGTCTGGCAGAGGAGACAAAAACGCACAGAGAAAGAGGAAGAAAACAAAGTTGGGTTGCAACATCGACCCCCATCTATCACACTCTGCCGTGGGTGTTGTCAAAGGTCTGCTCTAAAGGGGAGGAGGAAAGAGAGATGGGCAGTAGAAAAAAATAAGTCCCCAATCAAAGAGTGCAGGGCATAGAGAGTTGGGGCTAGTGCAAAACAACGTTTGGGGACAAAGGAATGTGAGAAAGCCGGGAGGGCGGAATCCTAACTAAAACGGGTTTCCTTCATGGGGGAGCTCTTACATTCCCGAAAAGCACGGGGAGGGTCATAATAGTCGGAAAAAGAGCCAGGGAAAAAAAATCAAAAGGAAACCTGTGGTGACCAGAGGATCAAAAAGGAAAACACTGTGCTTCCGAGTGGGGCGCCGAGGGTGAAAGAAGGGTGTGCAAATGAGATCGGGCACCTGAAAGAACGGGGGCACTGCCCTTTCACCAGAACCACTAGCGGGAGACTCGGGAAGGATTCCGCTGCAGTGGGCGACAAGCCAGAGGTAAAACGGGAAGGGTTAGGAAAAAAAAGAAAGGGAAGGTACCGGCTGTGTGTTGTAAGGGGGGAAAGATCCACAGTGATTTAATTGGGTACGAGCGTCCGAGTAAACTTTCATCGTGGAGGGGAAAGCGAAACCGCCAAAGCAAACGCATTAAAAAAAAGCAACAAACCCGATGAAATCAGTGTAATGGAGATCACCTCCGCGGAATGCACAAAATTGCCTCGGGAAAGGACGAAAGGAAAAGACAAAAAAAAGAAAAAAGCACCGTATGGTCCTAGAAGGGAAGGAGTGTCGGGCGATACCGAGTCAGGAACGAGTTGAAAGACCCAAGAAAGTACGAAAAAGTACATGGGAGTTCTCAGGGAGAAGAAAAGGGGAGGACTTGACGGGACCGCCAACCGATGACGGACAGACCTTCCAGTCTGGCAAAGATGTCTGATCGAGGGGGAAAGGTGACTGAAACAAAAGTGGAAGGTCTGGAATGGATTCAAGAGCGATCTACCGGGGGGAAAAGGGGGGCCTGTTGAAAACCATGAATAAAAAAAAGAAAAGGGAAAGTCAGCGCCTAACGGACAGGACCGGAAGGCGGCTGGGACCAACGAGTGATTGAAAAAAAAGAGAGAAGATAAGAGCCGACCGTCATTTCCGTGTCGGGGGGGCGGTCGGAAGGGGGGGAAAAACCGCAAAGCGGCGTCGGGATCGGCCGATTCAAGAGTAACGATAAGGCCAGGTTCAGGAGAAAAGGTCACAAGAGACCGGTCTGCCGTCGGTCGGTGGACTGGGGGCTTCGAAGTCATCGTCTGGAAAGCAAAAAACGGTGGTTTCGGTATTTTTACATTGGTGTCTTCTACCGTGTATCGTTGGTGTTCAAAGGGGAAATGGGGCTTGGCAATCCAATGCGGTACCTTTCGACAAACGCTGGGGAATGGTGGGTAAGAGTGTGTGTGTCGTGTGCCTCCTAATTTATAAATGCGGTATTTTTGTTGGTGAGTGGACCTGGTGGTGTTGGGGTCTTTTTTGTATTTTGTTTGGTGTGGAAAAGTTCGCGTTTCTTTGATACAAATGTGTGTTTTGTTTTGTTGGTTTTTTTGTGTTTTTGGGACATCCATGCTGTGGTTGGTTGGGGGGGACGGAAAGAGGGGGGGGTTAAAGGACTGTGACTGGTCAACGAAAATGGGCCGGCGTTGTTTTGTGGGAGGGCGGTTGCAGTGTCTGTGCGGTGTGTCGGGGGGGGTTGCAGGACACGGCGGTGTTTGTTTTGGAACAGACTATAAGTGATTAGGTTGTTAATATGTGGTGTTGGTGTCGACTCTGGACACCGACATCAAGGTGGGAGATCCAAATGATTTGAAAAAAAAAGGGCGGCGGTGAAAAACGGTAATACGGGGTGCGAAATTGGTGTGCGGGGGGGGCGGCGTAGTTAATAATGTTTTTATGCTGTGGTGTTTCTAGATGTCTCTGTTAAGGTGGTCTCATTGGGTGGTCACTATTGGTGTTTTTGGGTGGTTTTTGGAGGAGGAGTTACGAGGCTGGCGCGGCGGCGGCACCCCAGGTGGTTGGAAGGGGGCGAGAAAACGAAAACACGTGCTAATTTTTTTTTAACGTTTGGGCGGCGGTTTGGGGTCGCGACTAGGGGGTACCAAGGTGCAACGGGGGGGGAGGGGGGGGGGGAGGGAAAAACAAGGAAAAAACCGGGGGGAGGCCACCGGCGGAGACGCAACAAAAAGATATATAGTCCGCGGCCGGCGTGCCCAACACAGGCCCAAAGGTGGGGCGAAAAACTAACCAACTTTTTCTGGGCACGGCCGCACATACGACAAAACCCACACGCCCAGAACCCAACGAGGGGGGGTGTACACCGTGCGGAGCGCGCTTTCAACAAAAACCCGGAAGTGGGGAAAAAATAGGCGGCAGAGAAGGAAAGGGGATCTGTTTTGGTAGCTAAACACAGCCAAATTGTGTTAGGGCGCTTGTCGGCACAGCAAAAAATTGCGCAGAAGACGGTTGCGTGTATGTGTTAACGGGGCCAAGTCCCTTATGGAACGTAAATCACTGGGTGCGTGACACACAGCGGGCTACTTTCATGGGGACTGTGTTTGTTTTGGGTTTTGGTTCAAAGGGGAAAGGGGGGTTTGTTTGGGGGGTGGGGTGGGTGCCACAGAACCGGGGGGGGGTTGTGCTTTGTGTTTTGTTTGTTTTTTGTGTTGTTTACCACACCAGCCAAACGGGGGGGCAAGGACGACAAGGGCTCCCAACTGAACCGGGGGGCGCAATGCCCGGAATCAACCGGGATTTTGCGAAGACAAGAGGACGTGGGAACGGCGCGGACGCCAAATAGAGTTAGAGTGGGCCACACAGAGAGGGGTTTGCACCACAACGGGAACGGGGGGGACATGTGTTGGGGGGATTTTGGCGTGTGTTGTCGGCGGGGGGATCTTGGTTGGCGCGACGACAAACCCACCGTTTGTGCTTGGGGTTTTCGTAGTCGTTTCGCCAGTGGGCTATTTTCCTGTATTGCTGGGCAGAGGGTAGATAAAAATGTCCGGTTGGGTCCGATTTGGTGCCTGGTTAAAAAAAAAATTTCTGTTTTGAGTGAAGCAAGTTGATAAAGAGGATGAACATTGGGTTGTAAAGCTGTTGTTGTGGGGTTTTGTGGTTTAGTATTTTTTGTTTGTTCACAAACTGTGTGTTTGTGTGGGTCGGCCGTGTAGTGGGGAAAAATGACTGTGTGATAATAATGCGCATGAAGACAAAAAGTGATTTTAAGAGTTTGCCGTAGTTAATGTTGTTCTGCGATGCCGGACGGTTTTTCCTCAGAGGTTCCGGGGTTGTATAAAGTGGTGGTTTGGAAGTGTTACCCCTCAGATTTCTGGTGGCCGTGACCGGCAAAAGTGCACCACAAAGAGAGGAATTTGTTGGTGTGTCTCTACAAGGGGAACAAATTTTGTGGTTTCTTTTTTTTTTCTTTGTTTTTGGGTTCCTGGCCCGTCCAGTTTTCTAGTTGTTTTTTGTTACGGTCCGGCCCGTGTCAGAACCGGGTACCAAGATGCGTTACGTGTTAGTACATGAAGCTGGTTTTGTTGGTCGAGTCAAATTATGTTCGTTTACTTGGGTGGCTCCTGTTGATTCGTTAGGTGTGAGTTTAGATATGGGGGGGCCGATGGCGCCGTTTTTTACGTGGTGACACATGTTGTTTTTTTTGTGTGTAGGTGACCATCAAGAGTTACAGCTCAGTGATACGAAACAGTTACCTTGGTGGATTTTTTTGGTTGTTGACAGGTTTCTTGTTGTTTTTCTGGTCCACAACATAAGTTTATTTTAATGAGAGTGTGGGACAATAGTAGAGATGAGATGTTTCCCCGTGTGGTCTTGGGGGAAAGTATTAAGCCTTACTTTAAGGTAGCTGTTTTGTGTTCTTGTGTTTTTTTTTTGTTTTCTACGTTTGTTTTTGGTATAAATGATGTGTAAGTTACTTTATGGTTTCAGAGATGTGCAATTCCAGTAACACGAGTACTTTTGTTTTGTTTTTGTTGTTGTTGAGTTTGATCGCGCTTAATCCTTTGAGGATCGTAGTATGGTTTGTTTTATGATAAACTGCGTCCGTTAACCGTGCAAGTCCTTCATTTTTTTCGTTTGCCGACGGAAAACTACATGGTGTGTGTTTTTTTTTTTTGATGTGAAGTGGCTCTTTCATTTGGCGTTCTGACCATTGGTTTAGGCTTCCGAGCCATGTAGAAATGCTAAACAGGTAACAGGGGAGGAGGGGTGAGGTCACGTCAAACGTCGATATTAGAAATAGGCAGTTGGGTGTTTTAGTTGTCACTGCGTTTCAGTTTCCAGGGCGTGTAGTGAGATTGCAGAGTTGTTGGGTGTTTGTTGTTTTGCTGTTGTTTGCCATGGTGTGAAGTTAAAAAGGGTCTTTACGGTTTTCTTTGATGATTTCGTGTATGAGTGTGGGGGTGTTGGGTGCCTTTCCGGGCTGGTGTTGTTTTAGTGGTGATATCAGGAAAAGGCATCCAGGTTCTGCACCGGGGTATTTTTTTGTTTGTGTGTGCCACAGTAGAGGGGGGTTGATGCGTCCATTTCGCGGCGTTGGTTTGGGTGTGGTGGGGTCGTTGTTGGTTTTTTTTTGTTGGCTAAAAAAAAAAAAAAAAAGGGGGGTGGGGCATGTTAAAATGAGACTTCGGTATTAATTCACAGGGGCAGAAACCTAGATGGAAAAAGGGGAATCTGTTGGGGGGGTTGTTTTTGTGGTTGACATGTGTTCTCTAACGTAAGTTGGACGGATCGCGGGGTGTTTGTCTCGGTGCGGGTATACACGAACATCGGTGCTGGTGGTCGGACATCGGCAAGTGGAAAAAACACGACATCTAAATTGTGTTTAGAAATACGTGGCGTGTGTGTGTCGGGGGAGGCTTGACCAAGGGCCTGTGCTCTTTTGGTTTGCAGGTGCGATGATGGGGGGTGGCAAAAAAGAAGCCATTCCGAAAGTGCAACTTCTTTTTTTTTTCACCGCATGGGCTTGCAACGGGGACAGTGGGATCGGGGTTTTGGGGTTGTGTTACAAGTTCTAAAGGAACCAAACCGGGATGTTTGTGTTAAGTTGGGTTGCCCAGGGACTGGGGAAAAAAGCAGTGGTAGTTGTTTATATGATAAGAAAGGTGTGCATCAATAAAATTTGTCGGGAATGTCGGCCCCGGCCCAAATGTCGGCACGGGACGGGGGGTAAACGAAATTTTTGGTTTTTTCTCCGCACATTGATGGCAGGCATCTACTGGAAAACTGGGGGTGAGTGACTAAAAGCACGCTGCAGTGGTTTTTGGTTTTTTGTCTGTTTTTGGTTGTGGTGTTGTTGGTTGTGTGCAACTCGGACGTGGGGGATGTTTTAGGAAAAAACAGGAGGAGTCTTCGGGTGTTTGTCTAATAAACCTTCTCTTTTCCTATATCATCGGGAGGCAGGTACATGTATAGACGATCTATTGTGTGTCTGGTCTCCCTCACTTCTAGGAATGGTTTGGAATGTTGTTAGCTGTTTGGTGTAGGATATTAATGACCCTTTGTGTCCCCTTAGCTGCATGGTGGGGCGGCGGGCCGACAATGGTGGCCATGTTTGGTACTGTGGACATGTGTCTTCGATTAAAGACGTTGACCTTGTTGGTGCAACACGTTAAAAGGCGGGAGGAGAAGGATGGGGGACATGCCACGTTAAAATGAAGGTACCCGTGTGTGGGGGTTGGGTTGCCAAGTGGAGGTCCTGCAATCTGACCCTGGGATGTCGCGCCGTTGCACTTTGAGGCGTAACAGAAAGGGTGCCAAAAACACATACCAAGAATTGGCAGTGAATGGCATTTTTGTCTCTTGTCCTGCTTTGTTTGTTGTGTGGTGGGTTTGTTCGGGTTAATAAAATATAACTAGGACCTGTGGGACTTGTTTTTTTGGGTATAAAATTTAACGACGTAGCTGTGTGTGGACAAGGGGCCAGAGGGACCGTGCTAGCATCAATCCAAAGCAGCGGTCGTGTTTAGGTTTTTTCATAGGGGGAACGGACGTTTGTTTGTGTGGTTTTTTTTTTTTTTTTTAGTTTTGGTTGTTGTTTTGTTTCCTGTTTTTTGTTTGGGGGGGGGGCCGCTAAACACGTCCACCGGCTGTGGTGGTACTTGGGAGGTGTACGTGGTTTTTCTTGCGGAAACGGACGTTTTTTTTTGTTGATAGTACGGGCGGGCAATTGTCTGTTGGGGGGGCAAAACAAGCCAACAAAATAGCCGAACAACACAATTCCGTGTTTTTTTTTGGTGCAGTTTTTGTTTTGCCGTTGGTGTTTGGGTTTGTTTGTGTTTGTGGTTTGCCCAGCACAGCGGGGAAACGGGCAGACACCTGTTGGGTGGTTTGTTGGAGAGCAACCTCGGTTTTTGGGTGAAAAAGGGGAACGGAAAGGCATAACAAGGGCCGAGTGTGAGATATATGGATAAACGACGAAACAGGCATAGTTGTTGTTTTTTTTGCGATTGTGCCGGACGCTCAAGGGCGGCTGATGCGTTGGAACGGAAAAGGGGTCGTGACATTGGGTGGGGGACGGAAATGACCTGGGAATCGCCGTGACACCGTGGATATTGAGTGGCAAAGTTTTTTGAAGTGGCGAATCCCATTAAAGATAAACCCGCCGCAGGAATCCCGGCAAGAGGGGTGTCATTTGTTTGTGGTTTCTGTTCGGTGGTTGTGGCGTTTTTTTGGTGTCGGGGAGGGCATATATTCGGAATTGTGTGTGGATCTTTTTTTTTTGTCTGATGCGTGTCGAATTTTTTTGTCTGCCCGGGGAGGATATGTGCTCGTTTGGTCATCGGCGTAACTAAAAAGACGCACTGTGGGAGACACACAAAGGAATCGTTTGATAGCTGTTGTGTGTCGTGTCCAACGTTTTGTGTATTAGGGCGGAGGATCGTCGAAGAAAAACTGTACACCGCGAAAGAAGATGTCTTTTTGTTGTGTTGTCTTGCGCGAAACTGGGTAAGGGCGTGTTCTGTTGTTTTGTTGCGGATGCTGACGGATGGAGCGGTGGCTCCGCTCGTTTGGCCTAGGGCTGGCCGGCATCGAGGCCTGCCCAGCCGGGACGAGAGTGACTGGTCGTTTTTTAAATAAAGCTTTACATAGGGAAATGCAGGCAACGTGGGAGATATACTCGTCCGCGCGGAAAGGAGGGATTCGGGGCAAATCTGTGTCGCGCGAGCAGCACACCTGCCCGGGAAAACAAAATAGTGTTGACAGTGCTATCAAGGAGTAATATGGTCGAGTGTTTTCTTCTAAAGAGACGAAAACGTCTTGTCTATTCAAGGTGACGTGTTGGGGGGGGTGGTCGGGTTGGGAAAATTTTTGTGGGCCGTCTGGTTTAGGGTTCGTGAAAAATATTTGTTGGTGTTTGTGGTTCTGTGAATTGGGAAGGAAAAATGATGACATGACGAAGTGGGGAGTCACCTGCGGGGGAATTCGGGGTGTGTTGGTGGGGATTGGCAGTTGTGCTGTTGGGGGTCGGGGCGCTTGAAAAGAGAAACGGGCCAGCTAGTAGTTGTTAAGCGGCGCAAAGAACCTATTAAGCGTTGTGGGGTGGGGGTAGCATGATAGACTTTTTACTCTATCACCGTGCGGTGTATTGGGGTTTCGAAGTTCAAAGACTTTCTGCGGTTCTGGGTGCGGGGTCAATGTATTGGTCCCTATCACTCGAGCATCTTTTGGTCTGTGGGTCAAAACCCAACGGGCTGTGTTTGTCAATCTATTTAGGTGTGCTGTGACCAAGGGCACTGACGTCTGTGGTTGGGGAAAAAAAGGGGGTGCAGAGGCGGAGCCAAACAGACAGTATGTTACGCCCCTTCGAATTTGGCAGGGGTAATGTTGGCTTACAGACGCTGAATGCAGGCGGAGGACTTAGGTGGTTTGGTTCCCTTAACACCACACGGAGTAGCGGGTCTGTTATAAGTTTGGAGAAGCCGGAACTTGCCATTGGCCGGGGTGAGGAAATAAGGAGTTGTGCGTTACGCTCTTTTGGGAAGGGCAAGAGGGGGGTGCAGAGATATTCTGTCACTAAAAAAGAAACTGACACGGGTTTGGGAGGGAGGACCCCGTTAGCTGGCCCTGCACTCGGGAACGGGGAGGGGGGGGTTTTGTCTGTGTTCTCAAGACACTTGGCTGATAAACGGGTTGGTGAGTGGGGAAACTGAGGAGGGACAAGAGAGTCATCACAGTACCAGTAGAAATGGTAATTTTCTCGTCGTACATCACCCGCTGTTTTTCCGATCGTTTGTGGGGAGAGGGGAGCGGGGGGGGGGGCATAAACCGTGGGTTGCCTGGTTTTTTGGGCAGGTCAGTAGGAAGTATTGACGGTAGCCGACATGTGAACATAGAAACGTGGGTAAAAAATTATGGGGTCGGGTTGAAGCGATGCACGACCGTGTAATTGTGTCCCACGGGTCTGTGGACGGGGACCCGCGCGTGTTAAGAATTTTTTTTGTGTTGTGGGGTTTCCAAGGGGGTCGCTACCGCCATATACGGGGTGGTTGTGTAAAAAGCACAACCGCTCAGAAGGGAGGCGTATGCGGTTGTTTGTTTTTTTTGTGGTAAGGGTAAAGGGGCAAGTGTGTACGTGGTTTGGTGGTCGTGTGAAGTGGACGGGATAGTGTTCGACGGGTCGATACTGTGTGTGCATTTTGTTAAGTGAAAAAAGAAAAAGGACACTGTTTCGTGCCCTTTGGGCACAGCCAGAAGATAATCCAGTCCGGAGCAAAGGTGGGGGTTTATTGTATCGAGGGCAGTGGGCAAGGGGAAGGGTGGTTTCGTGGTAAACCGCCGCGTGGAAATGAGTTGATGTGAAGTCGGGGGAAAAGCGGCTGGTTGGGACGAAAACACTTTGTTTGTTTTTTTCCGGTGTCTGAGCGTCAGAGTAAAGTTTTTTGTGAGAGGATGGCAGGTGATGAGGGAGCATAGAAAAAGCAAAGGCCTAGGGTTTTTTTGGACGAAGGAAAAGTGCGGGGGGCTTTGGAATGTTGGGGGCAGTGATAGATAGAAAGTGTTGGTTTGAACGCTAGGAAACGTGTGGCTTAAGAAAGGGGAAAAGGAAGGGGTGCACCTTTGCACTATCGGAAACACGAAAAATCCGAGCATCTAAGCCGCAGGGGGTGAGGTGGGGGATGATTACGAGTTCCCGAATTGGGTACGAGGTTGTTTGGCAATTAAAGGCCGAGGCAAGGGGGACAAAAACCGCACTGTGTCCGCCGTCGATGTGTTTTCGCCCGACAAGGGAAACGGCCTGAACGCAACAGGGGTGGTGTAAACAGAACTCCTTCTAGTGTGTACTTTCATGAATCGCGATATAATTCCGTTGAGAAAACGTATTGCGTTAGTGAAGGGTCATTCGGACGCCGTGAAAATGGGCCGGTGTCGGCCAGATAAAGGTGAAGGTAGTTCCTTCAGTTCCGGTTATCATGTTGGACCTGGGCAGAGGTCGGCTATTTTGTTATATAACGAAGGTTTGATAGAAGAAATCGAAACCTTGCGGCAATGGACGACAAAGGGTGGAAGTGAAAGAGCGAGGGTATCAGACTGGTCACAATAAGTTCCATGAGGTTGAGATCAGTGAAAAGGAGGGAAATTTAGGAGTCAAGGAATGACAGGTGTAAGCGTTGCCATGTGATTTTCCAGGAAGTTCCGGTTTGTTCCTCTGAACGTCGGCTACTGGTGGCTGCGGGGCGAGTGTATGGTCGGGCGATCACGTTTGTTGGTAGGGAACACCTGCATCGGGTCGTTAAACGGATGGGTCCGCGCCAGGGGGGGGGGACGGGCGGTGGTATCATGTGGGAATATCTAAATGATGGTCCACGGGGGCCGTCTGCTGGACTGGGATCGGGGGTTGCTCATGTGAAAAGTCGAATCAGGGGGAATCTGGTCAGAAAATTTTGTGTTGTTTGGGCGGATTTTCCTGAGGTGTGGGTACTCATATAGTGAACGGTGCAGGGGTTAAAGAGAGGGTTTTTGGGTTGGTGTGGGAGGGAATTCTGCTGGTGAGGGGGGGGGACATCTGTCCAGTCTTGCAAGGACAGAAAGTTTTATTCAACGAATCGTATGAAGAAACATGCTTAACAGTTTTGGGGAGACAAGAAACTTAAAACTACGAACGAGGTAACGTGTTTGACGAACAGAGGGATTGGTAGACACGAATTGTCGTCAGGGAATTGGGGAGAAAGGTTCTAGAAAGAAGGACCAAATGAGCACCTTTTGTAATGACAGCATAGGAGGGTATTCGCTAGCAGTTCTGGTTGAAAGTGTGCGAGCAGAGTGTAGCAAACGGCCCTTGGTGGTCGAAACAGTCGCGAACCAACTCGTTTCGGAAAAAGTCCAGGGATTCGTTTTCGGGAAACGGTCGATCGGTTGTGTTGGGGGTGTTGCGGGTCACTTACTGTGGAACCACCGGGAGGGGGGGTTACGCGTACCGTGGTTCATTGGGGGAACGGAGCGGTCCGGTCTGGGGCCTGTAAAAAACGAAAGAGCGACAAGTATGTCCAAGCACGTCTTGGTCTGCATTGTCTTTTTTATTTGTTTAGTACATTATCCGGCAATGTGGAGAACTGAAGAAAAACGTGTGGAAAAGGAATTGTGACCCAAAAGGGAACAACCACTTTGGCGGACGTTGGGGGGGAGAGAAAATGTCTCGAGAGCGTAACAAAACACAACAGGGATAGGAGAAAAGAAGAGGAAGGAACGGAAATACATCATTCCCCCCACGTCCGAGTGCAGGGCATTGGCGACGGTGTGGGCGACGAACCCGGTGTTTTGTGCCTTTGTTTTTGTTGAGTATTTTTTGAAATATGCTGGAAGAAGTCGGGGGCAGAGGAACAAAACGGTCCACGCGTGGGCAAGGGGGTGGGGGGAGGGGGGAGGGGGGGCTTGACCAGAACGAGAGCCTTCGGGGTACCAAAAGAGGTAGAATTCGTCCACCCCAAACGGTGGTGCAAGTTGTAAGGACATCAAAAAATGGTGTATACGGACAGGGGAAAATCCCGCGCGAAAAAAGATAAACGTTTTTTCTCTTTTAAGGTGGCAGGTGTAAGGGAAGGGGGGGGATGAAGGCGATCCACCAGAAAAAGGAATCACAGCGGGAATGTTGTTGAAAGGGTCCACGTTTTTTAATTTAAAACTTTGTCTTATTCTGGTCCTTTCAGCTTTGACTGTTTTTTTGGATGTGACACATTTCGTGTGGTGTGTGCATAGGTCTTTTGTTTTTGTTTGTGGGATCCCCTCTGTTTTTCACGAACCACTGTTGTAAGTGGTAATCCTTTTTTAGTGTTTCTATGGTTTTGGGATTTTTGGGGGGGAGGAGGTTTTGTGTTGTTGTTTTGGTGTTTCGTGGCCCGAGTTTCAATAAACATTGGCTTGCTGTGTAAAAAACCAGAAGCGGTTCCTACTTTCCGGGGAAGGCAGGTATGAGGAACGCACACCTGGAAAAAAAAGAGGCCAGTTCCAAATTAAAAAAAAGAAGGAATTATAATGGGGAGGGGTGTGGTCCCTCATGATCGATTGATCAAATAAGGGTCCTGTCGGGTTGTTGTTGGAATTGAAGGTGCGTAAAGACGGGGGACTTCACACTGCCGGTTTTGTGTCAAAACCCACTAACCGTGAAAATAGTTTCGGCTAGATTAAAGGGAGTTGTTGGAGTCCATGATGAGATATGGTTGGCGAAAACCGTGGGGATCGGTTTGGCTGGCGCTTTCCTGATCATGTTCCGCACCCGGGCGCATGTCAGTTCTCGGCAGAAAGGAAAAGGGTGGGCTGACCAAGAATGCTCAAGGGAAAATGTTGGTTCCGTACGAATGGGAAGAGGCAGTAAGAAAACGGCAGGGTTGGTTTTGGGTGGATGTGATTTGTTTTGAGTATCTGGTATCGTGTGTTTTTGTTTTCCGGGGGCGGCCGGTTTTATTAAGGATCATCGAATGTTCGCAGGTTGGCCGGTGTGTTCGTGTACTCATAACTATGGCATCCCGGGGACATCACATAATCAACCGGAACGTAATAGCGGCCGATGGTAGCTGTCAACATAATGTAGGAGTTAAAGTAAAAAGGAGCATTTATATCAAGTTTTGTGTGTTCGTGCTGTTGGACGGCATGTGTCCAGTTCGGAGCGGTGGTACAAGGATGAACGGGTATCTGGTAAAGACCGCCAAATCGGTTTTGGGCTGTGGAAAAAAGAATGTTTATAATGTGGGGATGGGAACAGGGGGGGGAGGACATCCGACACAGCGAGTGGGGACATGGATCGTCTATGTGATTGTGCCACTTTTCTCACCAGGTCGGTGTGTGAGGAGGGGGTCGTGCACTCGAAATGCGGACAGGCTGTGCGTAGTGTCTAAAATAACCTGGGTCGCGCAAGGCAAATAACAACGGGTCGAAGGTTTTGTTGACAGTGGTTGTACGGCAATAGGTAGGGGAAGCGGACCTGAGGGGAGAAGCTCTTCATGAAACGGATGAACGTGTTGCAGATGGGAGTGGGGTGGTGGCGTTTGGGTTCATGTGAAGTGTGGAAGTTGGGTGAGTTTACGGAGCTTTATGTTGTTGTGGGTGTGTAAAGTTCCGCGAGGCAGTGATATAAGTAAAAAGATGGAAGTCAACCGAGGGAGGAGATTTGGCGGGTGTTTTGGGCGGCGAGGAATGTGGTGTGAGTAGGGGGCCAAGGCCTGCTCGCACTAGGAGCTACAAGGTGTTGCTTGTTCTAAGCGACGCTCGTGTCATGATTCGAAAGTAAAGGTGAGAGCAGTCACGAATAAAGTGAAACGACGGCGGTAATGTTCAAGGTTCTAAGAATGACCCGTGTGGTGGTCGGGCCAAGAAGGGGTGTAAAATAACGAATTCACGAGAAGGCGGGCAACCCAAGGGGTTGTTCAAAAGAGGGGTGACTCTAAAGCAGTGGCGCTTCAGTGTTGTTTTGGAAGTGGGTGGGAGGATTGGGAGCAAATGCCCGTGAACAAAGGGAATATGGGATAACAGAGAGGGAGGGAGGCTTTGTGGGTGGGCCGGCCGGGCTCGTGGGTTGATCCTACCGGGGATATAAGCATGTCTCTGCCTGGTTAAAAACGCGCCAAACGCTGGCGGTGCGGGTTTTCGTTGGTCGGAAACGGGACATTGTACCGTTTGGCGGGTGTCAAAGAGGAACTGGGGAGAAAACCGTTTTCCGCGGTTTTCAGTGTGATGTGGGTTTTTGTCGGGTCATAGAAAAAGGAGACAGTGAGAGTGAATCAACGTTGGTTTTTGAAGACGCCCCATTTCGTATACCCTGCACTCAAGTGGGATTGTCGAGGTACGGAAAGCTCATCACCAAATGTTGGCAAGAAGTGGTATAGACAGTTAGGGGACCATCCCCAGTTATGCTGAAGATGTCTAATTGTGCATATCCGGGGGGGTGGGTGCAGGATGAAATAAAAACCTTGTTTCAATGCAGGTTATGCGGTGGATTGGGACTAACTCATTGGGGTCCTTTTGACGGGGGGTGTGGTTTTCCTTAAAAAGTTCCTCGTTGCTCTCTTGCCACGGAGATTTCCGTAGCGAGTAAAAAAAGGTCTACGGCGGGAACAGAGGGACCTTTTGTACAGATCAATGTGTTGGAGTGTAGGTATGGAGTGTTCCCCTTCGTGTGAGGCGTCAGCTGAAGGGGGGTGTGAAATATAAAAAACGTGTTTAAGGTGGCACCTATCGTGCTATATCTCCAGGGTGGGAAAAATATAGAAAAGTGGGTACATAGTGGGTGGGAAAAAAGAAAAAGAACAGGACTGTGCAGCAGTTTTTGAACAAAAAAGGGGGGGGGGGGGAGATAAGTTGTTTGGGAGTCATGCTTGTCGCGACATACAGCCGCTATGAAAATGTCGGGTGTAAGGACATATTGGGGTGAACGGGTTTATTGTGTTGTTGGTGGTTTTGTTTGGTTTGTTGTGTTCGGGTTGTGTTTGTGGGGGGAGACATTTCTTATTCCCACTTGGTGGCGGGAATAGCAGTAAACCGGGGGTTTACCTCATAAAAAACTAAGAAAAATCGCCAGAGGGGGGGCAAGACCTGGCACAAGGCACAGGAAGGGGGGGCTGGCACTCATAAAAGGGTTTTCTTGTTCTTGTGGGGACACTAAGTGTATTGACTGCGCTACCAAATTTTTCAATTAGTGTGATTGCACATTGTACAAATCAGCGAAGTCACAAAAATTTTATCTGGAAAAGGGGCCCTCTCTCGGTACCTTTCTAACGTACCAAAAAAAGAAACAAACCAAAAGAAAGGAAGGGATCTTTTGTTGTCCGGAGGAAGGCGATTTGTTTCGGGGTTTAATCCGGTTTGGTGCCTTCCGCGGGGGGGCCAGGAGTGTTTTGTTGGTTTTTGTCCAGGACATCCGTGGTCAGGGTGTTATGGTGCTCTGGGTACATGATAGGGAAATGTTGCCGCGGATTGAAAACACAGGGAAAAAAAGGAAGCGAGGGGGAAGCGGCAAGAACAGGGCAGCGCCGTGAGGGAATCGGGGGGAGGAGAAAGGAAATATTACTTGCGCCGTTAGGTTGCGGTAAGGGGGATTAACCTCGGCCAAGGAAGCTTAAACGACTAATTGTCTGACAAATAAAACAAAGGGGTCCGGCGAAATCGTGGTAGGTGTTTGTAGTGGGGGGAAAAGGATTTAGGGTGGGTGAATAGAACTCGCCACATCAACACGCTAAACTTGTTTTGTGGGTTTGGAGACATACAAAAAGAGTGTGAGGAAAGACGAGAGTAAAAAGAAAATTGTACGGTCATAAGGAAGTGGGCGGACGGATCGTATTTGGGGATAAAGATAGGCAAGAGAGGGGGAGGAGGGGGGGAGGAAGGAGGGAAAGAGACCTGGATTCCATTGTTTTGTTTTGCATAGCCACCCATATCCGACGAGTAAAACGTTCGTTCCTACGGGCCTAGAGTACGGTTTGGGGCGCGTATCGGAAAAAAGTGGTCAGGAGAAGGCCCCTGGTTAAGGACTCGGCGAAGGTGCGAAAAACTGGCGGGTATAATTCGGAATAAGGGTTTGAGTCTGGCGTGAACAAGTTGAGGAAAAAAAGACTCAGGGGCTCTGGGCTAGTGTATTCGGGTGGAGGGGCGGTGGGTCGTGGAAGTCGTATTTTTGAGGTAGTTGGGTATAGAGGCTTTTTGTGTCAAATTCCTACGAGGTGAGCATATTTGGGGGAAGGCTACTCTTTACGTACTAAACTTGAATGGTTTAGGAGATGGGGGGGGGGGGAGTGGCGGCACGCGGGTCTTTGAATGGTTGCCTTCTGGCCCAGAAAAGTGCCAAAAAGAGAAGGTTTTATTAGGGCGTACGCTGAAAGACATGGGTGGGAGAGGATGCAAGGGGGGAGTATCTTGACAAAGCCAGGAAGAAGTTTTCGTGTGTTTGTTGGAGACTGATTGGAATGACTATCTGTGTTTTTTGAAAAACTTGGGGTCGTGATTTACAACAGGGCATCGCGTACGTCACCTTTTTTTGACAAAAATGGGAGGGGATTGATGGGGAGGGGAATCTTTCCACTTTCGTGGTCACCTTTGGGGAGAGGGGAGTTGCGATGTGACAAAGTTTGCACGGCCAACTTCGTATGGTTGGTCTTGGGAAAAAGAAGGGTCGTAAATCGAACGGAGCAGTGGGTTTTTACGGAGTATGGTGTTGGTGATCCTATCGCACAAAGGGGGGTGGGGGGGGGGTCAGGGAAAATGCCCCAGTGGGAGGATTCTCAGGGAGGGACCTCTGCAATGTCGGTCACACCGTCAGTTGGGCAGGTCGTTAACCCCAACCACATGTGGAAAGAAACGAGTGGTCGTTCCCTCTTCCGCTCTGTTTCTAGTTTGGGGGTGGGAAATAAATAAAAACAATAGGGTGATTTTTCAAAACAAAAAAAAAAAGTTGGGTTCATCCTGCGTGCCGCAGCAGAGGCAGGGAAGGCGAAAAAAATAGGCACAACTTTTTTGGGGGTCAAAACAAAACCAGAAAATGGGAACTCTGCACTCTGGACGTGGGGAATGGGAGGGTATATTAATATGGAGTCGATAAAAAAAACCACTTAGCGTGATGGGGAGAAGACAAGAAAGTGGTGTGCAAAGTGGTGGCTAAGAGTGATGCGGTGTCTAGGGTGGTGGGGGAAAACATGAGATTTGCAAGGGAAGTTGTGCAGGGCGGGTAACAAGGGGGGAAAAGGTACGAGGGGGGAACAATGTTGGTCGGGGTTGAAAGAGATTGCCCACGGAAGTGTGAAGGCATAAGAGGAGGAAATAGCCTAAGATACAATGTTAAACAAAGGGGGGGGAACTGTGTAGCACAAAACTATCCTCCGGTCCGTGGGAGGAGGAAAGGAGCTAACAGGGGATTAAAAGAAGAGAAGGTACCGGGGTCTTGGCGATGTGTGTCGATCCGCTACCGTTGTCTAATACGCACATGACTCCAAAGGGGGTATGTGTCATATAAGTTTACTGTGGTTGTAAAACATTTGTGTTCTCGGATCAGGGGGGGGGGGACAAGTCATTGGAAGTGAGAAAGAAAAAGAAGCTGATAATATGGGGCTGAATAAACGTTGGGTTGGGTTTGGTTTAGTCGGTCTCGCTTTGCGTGTCAGGTTTTGGGTCGGTTAGTCTCCTAAAAGGAGGGTCGTGGACGGCTGTCGGGGACCGACAAAGTGAAATGGTCATGGTGTCTTGGTGCAATAGAGGGTAACGGGAAATCTACCTACCATAACAAGTATACACGTTAACAACAAAAGGTATTTGATTGTGGACGAGAAATTACAAAGGCGGGACGCATCGGACGAACTTATAAGGCCAATCTCGCTGAAAAGAAGAAAGCGGGATCTTCCCGTGGAAAAAAAGGGGATAGGCAACTTGTTGCAATATACCGAACTCACCTATGATCAGGCTTTTCGTTGTTGGATAGGTCAAGGTGGGTGCGCATGGGTTTTCCGTGGAGCGTTCGAATTAACGGGTGGCATGTGGGGGTGACACCGCAGGGGAAAGCAAGTGGAGTGACTTTAGGTATTTGTAAAGGGAAAAAATCCCGTTGTCCTAATGGTTAGCAAGGTGTCCGCCCACACATTGAACCACATACGTGAAATAAAGAGTCCGTTCATGGTTTGGGTTGTGTGTTGTGTTCGGCACAAGATAGGGTTGGTGGGCCAGATGTCATTGGATGCGGAGAACAAAAGGCACGTAGGAAGGGATGGAGGGAAGATCTGCGTAGCCAGGAACTGGTGTAGACCAGATTATAGGGTCCGTCACGAAACGGACAAACTGAATGTAATAGCCATCGGTAAGTGTACCTGTGCAACACCGGGGAGGGTGTGTTTAAAAGAAAAATGGAAGTAGAAAAGAGAAGAACGGGGGGAGAGGGTTTGTAAGGGTGGAGGTGGCTGAAAGATCTCGGTATTGTTTGTTCGAATCAGGTATTGTAAAGGGCGATATAGTCAAAAGGGTGCAGTGGTGATAAGTTACGAATACAGTATTCACCAAAATAGCGCTTTCATGACCTCGGACCGTGAGGGGAGGAAGTGGGTTTTGTTGAGGGAGGAGGATGACAGCTTGCCGAGATGGAAAAGGGGAGACATTTTTTCATGCTGGCTGCCATTTTAGCAGTTTTTTTAACGGCAAAAACAGAAGTCATTGGTGTGGGGCGGGTTTCTAAAACTGCGGTAATTGAAACGAGGCTTGGAAAGCTCGTTGTGTTTGTTTGTGACTGTGGTACATAGGGCTGTGGCCGAGTTTTTGTGTGGTTTTGGAAAAGTTGGGGGGGTTCTGGTTGCTGCATGGAATTGGTCGTCCAGGTTACGGTGTCAGAGTGTGGTGGGGGCACAAAGAAGTGGTAGAGTTAAATGGGAGTTAAACGCCGGATCTGAGAAGTTGGGTGGCGGGGAAGGTGGATTGCATGGTGGCTTGAGGGGAGTTTCGAGGTTCGACCATGGGTTTAGGTTTTTTCACGGAACACAAAAAAAAGTTACAGATAAAGCTTGATTTAGGGGTTACTCTTTTTTGAGGCCATGCCGCTTCGGATAAACGTTAACAGTTTCTTGTTGGGGAGGACAAAAGAAAAGCAGGTCCTGTGTGGGTGGTCTGGAATATAAAGGGCAACCTTAAAGAAGAAAATGGGTGGTACTCCTTTCCTTTTGTTTTGCTTGAGCAAGGGGACAGAAACAAACGTCTGTGGGGGGAGTCGGGGAAGTACAGTGCAGTGGGTTTTATGTGTGTCAAATAATTTATCGACTTTGTCACTCATGGAAGTACTCGGTATTGGACCGGGGAGTCGCTACAAGGCAGGGAAAATAGGGGTGGTGCTCTAAAGGATTGTGAGGGGAGGTATGTTCCCGTGCTTTGCTCGTATAATTCTGTCCGTAATATCCTGGTTGTTCGACACGAGTGGACTTGTGAAACCGAAAAACAAAAGTGGTTCCAAACTTGGTCGAGTTCTAACCCAGGAAATCGCAGGCCAGTCTTCCTTGGGTTTTGCTAGGTGTTTGGGAAGAAAAAAAAAGAGACCTGAAAAGGAAGGGGGGGGGGTTAAGGGGGAGCGATTCTCGTTTTTGAAGAGAGATAAAAACCGGCGAGGAGGAATTAATAGGTTGGTGAGTGTGACATGTATTAAGACGTCGGAACTAATTATCTTTTGATCCTACAGGGTTCTTGGTTTGCCTGGCAAAGCTAATTGGGTTCGCATATGACACAACAATACGCCGTTTTTGTAAAAATGAAAGGGGAAGGAGAGGTGATGGGGAGAACGAGGCAAACCTAGGGCGGGGCTTGGGCGGGGAGATCAGGTTCGGTTACAACTCTCCAGGGCAATGTTGCTCAGGTCCGGGCGGCATAATAAAACAGGGATATCTGGGGGGCCAGGAAGTATCCAAAACCGCCAAGCGGGTAAATATATTGGGGAGGGAAAGCTGCGCGGGATTCAGAAAAATTTGGTTGGGGGGGGGGGGCCCAAAGGGTGTGCCGGGGGGAGTGGGGATATTGGGAAGTAACTGGTTGTGGGTTCGTTTTTAGCCGAGACGCACGCTTCTCTCCTCTTGGAGTCTAAAGAAGAAAACCCCAGGTTAGGGGGGGGGGGATTAAGGGTCTCAGGGGGAGTGGGGATTTTGCTTGTTAGTGACGGGCACAGCCGTAATGGTCATTGGTACTTGGTTCTCCCACGACAGGGTTTGATTACTTGTTTGGTGGTTTCGTCATTGTACCTGTTTGTTGGTGGGGAGGATTTGTTTAGACCATCTTGTTCGTTTTTGGGGCAATGAAGAAGACCGCCGGTCCTATCCGTGTCGTGTGTTGCATCAGAGCGCAAACAAAAGTGTGGGGTGGGGAAAATCGCAAACATGAATCGCCACTATCAACCAAGGTTGTTGGAAGGGGGAATGGGGTGGGGTGGATAAGCCTGGGTTGGGGGGAGAAGTTCCTTCAACGACGGGAATGCACCAAACTGGTGTGTTGGACCGGCTTTCTACCGCCGGGATCCAACCCGACCCACTCACCGATAAACGCGAGTGTAGAAATATAGGGAGGGGGTCGGGATGGGGTAGTGGACGTAATTTGGATGGGGAAGGAGTTGGGCCAAAAACACAATTCTCCTTTTGTGTCGGCGTGTACCGACGAAAAACCGGGTGAAATAGACGGGGGTGCAATGGACTTGTTGGTATAGGTTACGCGGACCAGTGGGCCAAAAATGTGTTGGGGGTAAACGCCTCGGTTGTTTTTGTTGCATGCTTGGTGTTTTTTTGTCTGCGAAGGGTCGTTTAGGGGAAGTGGCGTTTATGGGTTTCGCTGAGTGGGGTCGGTGAGGACAAAAGGTGAGCAAACGATTCCTTGGTGGGAGGATATAGTATTCGTTAGATATCAGGTTGCAAATGGGCCCTAATGTGGGCAAGGGGTGATGAAATACTTAAACGATCCTAACGGGAGAGCAAGGGATGGTGGCGAGTTTAAATTCTCTTGAAAAAGTAAATCGGGGGGTATTAATAATGGATATAGCTGTAATATGCTTGGTGTTTGTCCTGGACAAGGGGGAAGGGCAGGTACGTTTATCTGGACTGGAGGGCACGAATTATCCTTGCCAAGTGGGGTTATTTGTTTTTTCTCCCACGGATTTTCGAAGTGGGGGCATATCATTGTAAAAGAATGGATGGTAGAGTGGGTGATGAATTCTATCGAGAATTCCATTTCCAGTGACCGCATTTGTGGCCGTATAGGTTGGGAGGTGGGTTTCGGTTCAGGGCGCGGAGGGCACTGGTTAGGAGAGGTACCAAGGGTGGTATGGTTAAGTTTGTTGTTTGCAGTCGGTTCCTGTTGTCAGACACCGGGGTGCTGTTTGTTTGTCACGAATTGATGGCGTCGTTGCCATCTGAGTGGTGAAAATGAGTAAAAAGAGGAATGAATGTAGAGTTGGGAATTTGCACGTACAATTGTGGTGGGATTTTGGTGTGAGTGTTTGGCGTGGTTGGAGGAAGGGTGTGATAACTCATGGGGTTTTTTTTTTTGTGGAGACAATTGCAAGTGTTTGTTTGTGGGGCCGTTGTGTGCCCGAAGGGGTGGGAAACGGGTGGAAAATGACTGGTCATGAAATTTGTGCCGTGTTAGAAGTCTCGTCGGTTGGTTGAGCCGGATGTTTCGGTGGGGGAGCTTGCCGCTTCTTTCCTCTCTTTTTCTCTTTTCCTGTGTTGTCAGGAATGTACGGGATCGGTTAAACTACAGAAAAGGGGAGAATCGCCTGCGGTTACCGACAGTTGTAGGAAAGGGAGTGGTAACAGTCACTTGGGTGTGTGATAAAAAAGAAAAAAAATGACGTCTTGGTTTTTGTTTGTGTGTGGGGAGGCAATGATAGTCATACGAAAAAGGTGGTACGACAATTAATTTCTTTTCTAGGGATTTGACAAAAAGGTGAAGGTGGGGGAGAAGGTTCAGGGGCTCAATATTGACACCCATGTGGGTTTGTTAGCGTGCCACTTTCTATTCTTGAAAATCTGAGGAGAGGGAAGATTCACAGGAGGGGGAGAGGTGGGTGGGTATCATAAAACTGGGTTCCCCACCTGAGGGGGGAGTAAGGACCGTGGCTTATGCGCTGGGTCCAGCTTTGTTCTCTTTTGGTTCACGTCGGAATACTGTTTCGGACCGCCCAATGAAGGGACCAAAGCGGTTTTTTAGTCGGACGGTTCTCCTCTCCTCCAGTACACGATCAATCAGGAAGGGAAACAACGGTGGGTGGAAAAAATTGTATGGCAAAAAGAGAGGGCCCTGAAAAGGGGGGGCAATGGGGGGAGCTAACCTTTCGTTTATTGCTCCTCAAAAAAGGGAGGAGAGGAGATGATTACGACAAGAAACATCCAAAAAGCCCAGCAGGGGTTAGTAGAGGGGGGGGCATTGCATACCACTGTTCGAAAAGTAAGGGAGGGCCTGCGTCTGTGTGGGAGGGTGGGTGCTAGGGAAAGTGAAGTGTTGATTTGAAAGGGGTGGGAGTATGGGCGGGGCACCGAAGAAATTGCAACGGTCATGAGTTTTTTTTTTTGTTTTGTCCGAGGCATTAGCAAAGTGAAATGCTGACTTGTTTTTGTTTTTTGCGTGGGGGGACCTCTTCGGGGTGGTGACTCAATCACAGAGATAGTGAGTTGGGAGGGAGCCAAATGAACTAGGGAAAGGAAAAGGGACTTGGGGAAGTGTGGGTGTGCTCTTGAGGAGATCTGTGTGGTGTGGTATAAAAACAGGGGGGGGGGAATGACGCATGCCGGTCGGTTTGAAAAGAAATCATTCGTTGTAATTAGGGGGAACTTATAGGGGGGGTGTTGAGATTTGCGATGATTGTTTTATCTCTCTACTTAAGGACAGGCAGAGTTGAGTTGGTGTATCCCCCACGTGTTACATAGGTGGGGATTGGCTTGTTTTTCTGGCTGTGGTGGGGGTAGGGGTCCGGTTGGGTTTTTCGGGACAGATTCTTGGGGTCAATAAAAATGGGGGAAAAAGGGACTAGTCCGGTCGGGCGAAATCTTCATAAGGTGTGGTTTTGGTTGTAAGGGCCAGGTTGTTTTGGTTGCGATGCAGCGTGTTCAAGCCGCTCGCCGGAAAAGGAAAGCAAAAAACTTGTGTTAGGGGAACAGGGGAAAAAGGAAAGGCTTTGGTGGTTACGAGGGGTTGGAGAATAAAACGCGTGAAAATGGACACCTTGTGCCTCTGTGTTTAAGTTTTAATTGGAAAGGACTGCACACACTTTCACTGTAGCCGACGCAGTTTCGGCGAGGAGATGTAAGGGAAGAGGGGGTAGAGGACCGGGGAAGGGGCATGGGGGGGGGAAGTTGGTCTTCGAGATGGGGTCTTAGTCGAGACCTGGAATGGAGGTGTCGGCAGGGCCCATCTTAGTACTGAAGACAGGACCTCCTACGCCGAGCACCGAAAAGGGACGCTTTGTGGGCTCCTGGGGAAAAGAGAGGAAAAAAGAAAAAATAATTACTGTGGGCGTTTTAAACCTTTTGGTTAGTTGTTTGTACTGGTGATCTCTGCTTCTGTTTTGAGACGAGACACAGGAAGGTGTCTGAACTTCCAAAAGATAAAAGGGTTTTGTATTCCAGAACGTGTGACCTGGGACCGGGTCGTCGTATTTTCAATCAACAAAAATGTGAAGGGTAAAGTGAGTGGTTAGAGAGATGTTTAAATGGGAACTAGTTGTCCGTAGGACGGATCGATCGGGTCGCCCCGGGCATCGTTGTTTTTCGGCAAGCCTCAGTGAAAAAGGTAAGTGACAGGGGGGAGGGAATTCGCGATTTGTGTGGACATTGGGAAACTTGGCCAGGTTTGCGAGAAGGTTTAGTTGACGGAGAGAGGAATTTGGAGGCTTGCTGTTCTTGTTGGTTTCAAGGACAGAACCTTCCTTTCTTCGGAGTTTGCACGTTGGCGTGAAGAATCTCTGTTTGGGTCGTTTGATAGCTTAGTTTGTGAAACGCTTTCAGGGTGGAGATAATGACTCATTTTCAGTTAGGGACTCTGGGAATTTAGGGTTCTTGTGGAATCAGTGGGGTGAGTTTGGGTCGGGGGGAGGTGTGAAAATTTACTTGTCAGCAAAATGGGTTTGTCCTTCCATCGTGGAGGTTGAAGAAATGCTGAGTCACAGGAGTGGATCAGCACTGTGTTTGTGGTTGAAGGTATTGTAGTGGTGCAGGGGGAGTGGTGGGTGTTGGGAGAGGAATCCTGCAAGGAAGGAAGTGTTCGAGGCGATACCGGAAAAAAGCGTGGTTTGTGAAGGCCAGCGACAAACGCCAGAGAAACGTTCACTTTCGTTTAGGAAACGAATGAAAACGAGGAGGAGGGGGGAGAAATGCAATGGTGTGGTTGGGAATTTGAAACTAGCTTGTTTTTTTTGTTTTTTTTTTGTCGGTGAGGGGAGGCCAAGGGTCAGGTCGGAGGTTCAAAAAAAGGGGGTGGGAGATCCAAGGAGCACCCAAAAAAAAAACCCAAGCCTAAGTAGGAGGAGGGGGGAAAGAGGTCGTCGTGCTCAGTAAAGAGGGAAAGAGGGAATCTTTGTGGTGGAAAAGATGCCAAAAAAGTGGAGCCAAGGGGGATGTAGGCGTCTCGTGAACAGGCAAGGTTAGGTTTTTTTCTACTTAGGGTGACTAGAGCAGCTGTAAGAAGGGGTGTTGAGTGCGTGTTTGTTTGTCTAAGGTTGGCAACGGGGACCCCTCACTAGAAAACAAGTTCTGGAATGGGGTGACATAGTTTTTGTGGTCATCAATACGTCAATGTACACTCTTCCTTCACTCTTAGGGGAGGGTGTCTGTGGATAAAGGATGAATAAGAGATTAACAATGAGGAGGTTGAGAAGAGGCAGATTGACTAACGGGGTTCGGGTGTGTTTGAGGAGTTGGAAAGCTTCTTGTTCGAAAAAAAAAAAAGTGGGGTTTGGGTCCAGATAAGGCACCTTGCACTTTCGGTATCCGATGCAATGAAAAAGAGTTGTCGTACATGGGGGCGGGGGAGAGGGATATGCACAAGGATCCACGGAAAAGGGGAGGACACTTCGGCATAAATTTAGAAGTTTATCTCTAGTGGCTTTGCTTGGGTGTTTGGTTTCACATCGACGGGTGGGCCACAAAATACTGTGGTTAAGACCGCCTTTTGTCGCGAATGGAAAGTTTGCGGTTGTTTGTTTTGTGTGGGGTTTTGTTTTTTTTTAGGTGTGGGTTGTTTGTTTGTGTGCGGGAAAAAGAATGGAGAAAAGGTGTCTTTTTGGGGGGGGGGGGGTAGCCCTCAGTTCGGTCATCAACCGAAAAGAACACACTGAAATAATCCAGAAGAAAAACAGTGTGTCCTGTTTTTTTTAAGGTGTGGAAATAAGGGGGGGGTGTATTGTTTTCGTTGTGTGTTGGCCAGTATAAGTTGTCGCCCCGCAGGGGTAAGTGAGGGGGGGTAGACAACTCTGGCCGTGAAACGTGGGAAACCGGGGGGGGCGGACTGTGGGAGAGGGTCAAACCATTTTGGAATGGTGGGGGGGTAAATATGTCGCCGAGTTTTTGTTTTGTTGATTCAGTGATTGGGCAAGGTGCGGGGACGGAAGTAAAGGGGCACCGCAAGTTGCACAGTTAATTTTGTGGTTGTTGTATAGAAAGAAGGAAAAGGAACGTGAATAAGGGAAGAGGAAGGGAGACAAGCCGAAGGAAAAAGGGGGCAAATTCGTTGACCTGTAAGTGGGAGGGCGGAACATGGGCTCCACCCGACGAAATGAGTCCATAAGACGTGAAGAGAGGACGGACTGGTGAAAGATCAAGGATTTTAACAGAAAGAGGGGTTGAAGGGCAGTACATGGTGAAAGTGCGAAAAAGACAGTCGGGTCTGCTCGGACGAACGAACAGTGCGAAATATGACGTAGCACGGTGTGGGCCGGCCAAGGGGGGGGGGGGAAAATGGGTGTCTGGGTGGTTGTTTGTTTTGTTGGGTGTTCTTGTGTTTTTTGGGTTTTTGGTTGTGGTTGGTTTTTGTTTTGGTGGTCTTTGGTGTTTTTGTGTTTGTTTGTTTGGTGGGTTTTGCTTGCGTGCGTAGGGGTTTTTCTGTTGTGTTTTTGGTTAGGGAAACCGTGCCTGCTGGTTTTCCTGTGAAGTCGCGAAAGAGGTACCAGAAGTTTGTTGGTCAGGGTAGGTGATGAAAGGGTGTGTTTCGTTCTGTTGTGTGGGCTCGCGAGGAAAAAAAAAGGGGGTGTACAAGGGATAAGACTAAGAAGAGTAAGGGAAATATAAGAAGAATGAACCTG
>Ga0179593_1612903_pt1 | contig 26191 bp, 30 predicted proteins | sample CZODoug2_1_08_16_FD_185931 | JGI IMG/M metagenome (GOLD analysis project Ga0179593, IMG submission 185931) | Vadose zone soil fungal communities from Angelo Coast Range Reserve, California, USA - CZODoug2_1_08_16fungal (PacBio error correction) | ecosystem: Environmental > Terrestrial > Soil >...
GACAATAAAAAAAGGCCCGAAAGGGTTGGGGGGAAGACTAGATCGCGAGAGTAGAGCGTCTCTGACAAAAAGATATTAAAGGAAAAGGGGAAAAAACGTGAAGAATCTCCAGCTGCGAGAAAGCCTATTCCTCTACTTGCAAAAAGGAAAAAACATTAGAAAGGACATAGGCGACAGGATGAACAGTTCAGGCCCGAAGAACTGTATCTCCCCTCAACCGAAACCGCTTCGCCTCTCCAGGAGAAAAGACACGGCCTCAGGGGGAAAAGATTCCATCGATCCGGAAAGAAAGGGGGGGAGAAAAAGCCTTCATTTCCCTCACTCTTGGTCGCTACGGGGGGACATAAAGACGGGGGGAGAGGGAGGATAGAATAAATTTCAAAAAGAAAAAGGGCCTCCAAGGAAAGGTTCCGGGGGGGGGCCGGGATGCACTGAATAGTGCGATGCAAGCCGGAACCATCACTTTCTAGGGGTGGGAGGCTAGGGGAGATACTGTAAGAAAAAGAGGAAGTAAAGGAGAGAAATCTCGGTTCCTCGACAGAAACGTTCACGTTGCCAAAGAAAAAAAGGGATGTCTTTCGGCCAAAAAAGCTGCGCCCGTGAACATCCTCAGTTTCGATGTACTTGTAAAAGGAGGGGATGTGCTTGGAGGGAAAAGAAAGAGAGGTCGTGATAAAGGAGCATCGACGGAAAGGCCCTCCCTATGAGACTTTTCCCTCCAGAGCGTGGCTCGTGCTAAGGGAGGAGGAAGGAATTCCAAGAAAACGGGCGAGCCCGGCCAGCGAAGGGTCCATCTTCGAAGGGGAAAGTGTTGAACGCCAAACGGAAACGTGCCGAGAGGGGTTGTTTGGAAGAAAGGGTGTTTGGGTTCAGAAGACTTCCCAGTTTTGGGAAAAGAAACCTGTCACGAAAACTCCCAGACCAGGGGGGAGAAGGATACCACCGGACAAGTGATAGACGATTCCGTATCGAGGGAACGCTCAGAAAAAAGAGTCGCCAATTTGGGTTGAGTCATTGAAAAAAAGAAAAATTCCAAAGGAGATGAGAACTAAACGAGGACGCGCTGCAGGAGAAAACACGTAAGGGGGAAGAGAAAAGGGAGCATGCAACGTCCGCGGGGAAAGCTCAACGGAGGAAAAGGAGGAAAAACCAAGCGTAGGTCCTAAGAAGGAGAGGCAATCGATTATTGAGGAATTTTACAAAGAGGCGTAACGTCTCGGAGGTCACTCCGTATTGGAGCCTTTGTGATCGAGGAGGAATGACCTCGAAAAAAAAAAATGTGAGGGTAACTGAGGAAGATAGATCTCGAACTGGGGATTGCCCGAAAGGGGGGAGCCGCTTCCAAGGGGGAAAACAGGACGTACAATCTTCGTCGAGTGAAGGAAAAAAGAAAAGGGATGAGGAGAGAATTCTCGTGGACTACTGAGTTTGGGCCGAAAAAAGGGGGTAATGCGATGAGAGAACATTGTCTTTCCTGACAACAGCTTGTGTTGGGGAAAGGTCTCGAGAGCGAAAAATTAGGCTAAAAGGAGCAAAAAGAAGGGAGGGAGGAAGGAAGCACTCCAAAGTATCTCTTCGGAAAAAGAATTTCACCGAGGGGAAGGAAAGTAAAGGGGAGCGTGAAAAGTTTCAGAGAGGGAGAGGTTTTTAAAGAGACCAAGCGAAATTGCGAGAAGAGGAAGAGGGGGGGCCAAGGGGAAAGTCTGGAGACGGGGAGCCGATCAAGAATGACCTCTGAACTGAGGGAGTGTCCTTGTCGTCGAGGTACTAAAAGAAAAGGCGTCAGGGGAAAAGGCACTTATGGGGGGGAAAGGAGTTCACGTCGAGGGGATTGCTTGGATCAGAGGTTGCGAGCACGGAGAAACATAACGAAGAAGAAGTGAAGCCTGAGCACTATGCGTTAGGGAGGAGGAATTTCTGGACTCGGGTAACATGTCATGTATTCCTCAGGTGGGGGGGGGGTATTAGAAAAGATCAACTGTGGGTAAGGTACAGGAGAGAACAAAACTCTAATCTGAAGGGAAGAAGTCTATCTTTTCCTAGATACGCTACTTCTTATATAGGGGGGGAAAAGCAGCGAAAGAAAGGGGGGGGGGGGGCCAATAGTGAGTATTTCTCAAAGAGGGGGAAATCCTATGAGCTATCCGACCGAAAGGAGAAAGGGCTCAGTAAAGGGGGAGGGACCGGAGATTGCTGGTAAAAAAGATTCTCAAAAACTCGAAGGGACTTCAATAGGAGTCTTCGCTCGGACCTGTCTCCATCGGGAAAAAAAAAAAGTTAGGGAGGTGAGGCTCCAAAGAAAGGAAGAAGTCAAGAACCTATGAGAAAAAAAAAATTTATCATTCCACAGAGAAAGCGCTTTACCGGGGAAAAAAAGGGGGAAAAGAACTGCAGAGAAAAGTCGTTGACTAATGGAGGGGGATGATTCGCAGATCACAAGAATCACCCCGAAACTCTCATGGAAGGATTCCAACACCAAGGGGAAAAGAAGACCGGGAGATGGGGGTGCGAGAAAGGCTCGGAAAAGGGGAGAACGCTTGGGGAGGGAAATTGCTTTCTGCTAATTTTGGGGGGGACCCGAGGAAAACATTTGCAGAAGGAGTCAGGAGGCGGCATCCCGTTGAAGCCTTCCGGCGAACATTGCCTGTTCCCGGCGCAAAAGCAAGCTTAGAAACCGTGGAAGAGTAAAGATCGATAAAGACCGATGTGGAAGGGAAACTCCCGTCAGACTCTTCTCCTTGTGGAGAAAGGAGGAACTTGTATCGAAGGGTTCACAAGAGAGAGAGAAGGAAGAAATCCAGCTGGGGGCAAGAGGGGGAGGTTCTAGCAACCGCGGTTCCTACGGCAAAGAGGGATGTCCGAGCAAGGTCAAAGTTGAAAACCCAAAGGACGTGCGGGAAGAAAGGAGGCCCTCTATTGGGAGGAAAGGATTGTCTACAGACCTTCGAATACGATTGAAAGGAAAAAGAGATGGAAGCGGGTCGGGAAGGGGAACGTTACAGCATTTTGAAAAAAACCCCCAGAAGGAACAATCACTTCTCCACGACTGCCCAAAGAAAAAATCAGGTGGTTAAGGAAAAGGAAACCATGGAAGAGTCAATTGGTTTGGGGGGCCGCGAATTACGCCAAACGGAAAAAACGCGCTTTATTGCGCAAACGAAAGGCCATTTCGAAAGAAAAAAAAGAGAAATCGGGGGGAAAGGAGCTGTAAAGAAGGGCGGACGAAAAAGGCACGTGCAATGAACAGGAGAAGGGGCCTGAAAAAGGGAGAAAAGATCTTCCTCTAAAGACTGCACTTTACGGGAAAAGAACCGAAGGGCCCACTTTCGGGGGAGAGGGTCCCATCATTCAAAAAATGGAAGAACGAGCTTCCTAGTGTAATTTAGAGATCTCAAAAACAACAACTGCTTAGTGAGAAATTTCGGGGGGAAAGAGAAAATCATGAGAGGAAGATCCGCGCAACGCGAAAGAAAACTTCCTCGGAGGGAGGGAAAGAGGAGCCGTTCCATTGCCTCGAGTGAAGCCGCTGAAGAAAGGGAAAAAAGCGTCCAACCAAGAAGAGTCTCATGCTCTGGCAACACCTGGATGTTAAGGGCCCACGAAGGAAAGAGTCGTACATTTCCGGTCTTGGGGGCGGCCATCAAATCAAAAGAAGAAGTTTTGCAAAGCAAGATGCCGAAGGCTAACAAAGGAGGAAAGAGGCCCTGGCCTTCAACAAAGGGGAAGGGTACACCTTTTGCATGTTCGTGGGAGGTGCATAGCTGTAGGAGAAAGGAAAAGAAGCCAGCGGGACGGGGAATCGTACTCGAATGAAAGAAGGAGCCAGGAAAAAAGAGTTGGAAGGAGTCCCGCGAAGGGAAGGAGGGCATCCACGTTGACGGTTCACAGGCGCTGCCATCAAAAGAAAAAAAAGAAGGCGTAATAGGGGAAAAAGATTTAGGACCCGTGGGGGGAATCCCGTGACGCGTAAGAAATTCGAGGGAATTTATTGCAAAAAACCTCCCACCCTGGGGAAAAAAAAGGAAATCTGTGAAGAAGAGCTACACGGGTGCATGCTTCACCTCAAAGAAAGGCTCGTTGAAAGAGAGGCAACTCATCTAAAATGTCTTGCCTTCTTGGGGGAAAAGAAACCGTCCAGTCGATCTTCGGAGAAACGAAGGATTCAGAACTGCTCCAAAGAAGGGGGGGGAGGTCGTTGTCAACAAAAACTTTAGGCCAGCACGAGGAAAAAATGTTGGGGAAAAATAGAGAAGTAAGCGGCCCAAAGGAAAAAGGGGGTGGGGTCAGCAAAGATTTCTGTTCAAGAAAAACGACTCATCCACTCTGAGGCAGAGGGATCCACAGACGCTCAGAGAAAAAAAAAAAAGTGCAGAAAAGGGAGAGATTCAGAATTTGTGCCGAAGAGGTTCTAAAATAGGGAGGAGGGGGCTGCCTCTTCGTCAGGCTCCCTCTAGAGAATCGCAGGTCTGGTAAAGAATGTCGCGACGCAGTTCATAAAAAGGAACCTGAGGAGTTGCACTTCTGTCTTTGAGGCCTCCCAAGAGCTAGGGAGGAAAAAAATCTGAATAAGGGAAAAGACGAGGATTCGGAAAATAGAAGCAACGATGTTAAAAAATGCTGCAAAAAAAGAGGAAGGGGGTCGTCCAACAAACCGCTTGGGGGGGGGGTGAGGATTTCTCACAGATAAAGAGGATGGGAAAAAAAAGCACCGCTCTAAGGGGAAGGGAAAAGGGGGGGTCGAAAAAAAAAAAAAAAAAAAAAGAAAAAAAAAAAAGAAAAAAAAAAAAAAAAAAAAAAAAAGAAAAAAAAAAAAGGGAGAAGGAGGGGGGGGTTCTCGCGACACGCTGGGGAAAAGGGGCTTGGATCTTGCATGTAGTGGAGAAAAAAACCATGTCAGTACACTCTACAGAAAAAGAGACAACAGGTGAACCAAGAAAGAAAAAAAAAGATAGGGCAAACGCATTTAAGAAGGAAGACGCTTCAGCGAGGGGAACGGATTTCTGTTCGAACTCTTTCGGGAAAAAAAAATCGCAGGAGAGGCCAGAACGGAAGGACGCACTGAAAGACCTGTCAGAGGGGAGACGCCTTGAGGGAAGCTCGACGACCGGCAAGTCCTGCGTCATTGTGCAAAGCCGACAAAAAAAGGGAGGAAGCATGAGAGGGATGGCTCGCAATGGAGATTTACAAAGAAAGGGGGGGGGAACTCCGAGATGCTGAAAAGTCAGTGTGGCCAGTGAGACACGCGCGTTAAAAAAACCGCTATCGGGAGGGAGGGGAAGAACTTCTCCTATCAAGTAGCCTCAGGGGCTCTATAGAAGGAGAAAGGGACCCTACAAAAAAGTAAAGGGAGGACCGAAGAAAAGAGGAGGCTTACGCTCGGAGGGGGAAAACTCATTGAGCAAAGAAAGAAAAGAAGGATATTCTTCGAAGAATCCAACATCCCGCATCTCTAATTACTCAGAAAAGAGATCAAGTGAGAGAAGATATATCCGTTAAGGGGATGCAAGTTTTCAGTGGGGGGGGTTTCTAGGTGAATAGGGGGAAGCAATATCACAAAGGATATCCCAGAGGCGGCTATCTTAAAGAGAAAAAGGAAAGATTTCCGAAGAAGACCATGGCTGGGAAGAAGTGAAGATCTGAGGCAGGGGGGGGAAAAAGGGACGGAAGTCACGTTGGAGCAGGGACCGCTTACTTTTTCCAGGGAAAAAGTAGAAAAGGGCGAAGGATTCGGAGAGAAAGCGCTGTGTCGTGGGAAAAATGATCTAAAAGGAGCCCCTGCAATGACCCGAACAATTTGTAAGGGGGGGTCATGGTGTTCAAGCGGGGAGAGGGGGGGGGGAACCATAAGGGGAAAAAGGGACGCTTTCCAAAAGTGTTTGCGGAAAAAGGGGTCACCCCACTTTCTTTTAACTCCTTCCCGCCCAAGAAAAAAAAAAAAAACCTGCAGAGGAAGGGGGGTGTCAATTGGGAAAAAAGAGGGAAGTTCAATCCGCTGGAATCTTTGCGATGGAAAGGGGAAAACTACTACGTCGAAAAGCTCTTTATTTAGAAAAGACCTATTTGCGGGCGAACTCAGTTACTGAGGAAGTAAAAAAAAAAGGCACCGGGGGATCCGAAAGGAAAAAAAATTCCTGTTGGAGGGCCACAACGTACCTCAGAAAAGTCACGGGAAATGCGGGGTTGATAAAAAAAAAGGGAAACCGCGTTGGGGGGACTTCACGTTAACTGCGGAGGGAAACGAATCTCTCTACGCTCAAAAAGATCAATGCTCTTCCTAAGGAGAAAGGGGAAGAAAATCCCGATAAAAAGGAAAGATCCGAACACAAAAAGGAGGGAAATGCATCGCACGAGAACCACAACTCTTCAAGAAGGGGAGGGAGTATTTTCACCCTTAAAAAGGGGGCCTCCATTCGAGAGGGACCTCTTTAGGAAAGGTCGTCCGGGAGTCGGGCACGAACCTCTACAAAGGAAGTACCCATTGATCGCTGAAGGGGGGGCTAAGCGCTGGGGGGAAAATGGAAGGAAAATAGACACGCTGAGAAGAATGCGGTGGGGGGAACGCTTATTGTGGAGGGGAGGGAAAAGAGGGTGTTCTCTCTGTCGCCCTCAGGAAGGAAGGATTCTCTTCAAGAAGGAAAAAAGCCACTTCCGAGAGGGGATAACAGTCGTGGGGAGGAGGGAAAAGGATAGCGTATGACGTCCAGGATCTTTACGAAGAGATGAAAAAAAAAAAGGGGAGCGCGTCCACTTTCCCGTCAAACTTTTCTGGATCGAGCGTCCAAAGAAACAACACGGAGGCGTATGAGGGAAGCTTCCTCAAAAAGAGAAGACCCTACAAGTTACTGACCCGTGGACAGGAGATTTCCACGTCAGCGCGGGCGGTAAAAAGAACGTCGAAAGAGGATGGAGACTACGGGAAGGGGGGGAAAGAGCCAGAAATGGTTCTGCCGCAGGAAGAGGGTGGCCTCTCTGGACCCTATCATGGAAGAAAGGCTCTGCTCCAGAGGGCGAAACTCGGAAGAGGAAAGGAAGTAGAACTTATCGGAAGTCGCCGTCTCGAGGGGATCTCAAAGGGGGGAAAGTCGCCCCGAGGAGACTTGACAGCCTTAAAGAATGCCCAAGGGGGCAAAAAAGAAAACGATGCGGGAGACGAAAAACACGATCGAAATAGCGGGGGGGAAGAAGGGGTGTCGATTTTTGGCCGTGGGAGAAAGGGGGGGGAGGGCATTACAGGGAAAAAAATAGAATTTTAGAAGGGGACAGGGTGCTCGGGAAAGATCGCCAAAGAGGGGGGGAAGAGTCCAAGTCGCGTCGCGAGACGGTTCCGCTACAATACAGGCCTGAAAAAAAAAAAGAAAGAATCGTGAAAAAAGAGGGAAAAGAGTTAGATGTTAAAACAGAAAAGGCGCCCGTGGGGAAAAGAATGTCTATGGCGGTGGGGAAGAAAAGTACTTTTGGTGGCGGGATACTCGACGGGGAACATTGGGGGAAAAAATGTAACGGAAGACATTCGATGCCCTCAGAGAGCACCTGGGGGGGGGAAAGCTCTTTGGCGTGCTACTTAGTAGTTGAAAAAACTCAAAAAAATTCCCACGGAAAGAGAGGGGGAGAACGCCAACAAGAGAAAAGAGCGATCGAGAAGAAAAAGCAACCAGGGGAAAAAAGGAAGCCGGTTTTTTTGAGCACGGGTGGTCCTTGGACGTCGAGGGAGGGGAGAAAGGGTTGGGTGAAAAAAAGAAAGGGAAAGCCCACTAAAAAAGCCTGTCTCATCGGCGTACCTTATCGAGAAAGAGAGCCATAGGAAAAAGCCGCGAGCAAATGGGGTGCAGGGGGGCATTGCAAAATCCTCAAGGGGAGGGAAAGGAAAAAAAAGACCCAGCTCTCTTTTCATTATCAAATCATAGCTGGGGGGAAAAGGCCGGGGGGAAAAAAGGTGATAAACAAAAAGGGGCCGCGAAAGCCTCGCAAAGAGCCGTTTTATTTGTTATCCTTAACGGGAAAAAAAAAGGCAAGGGAGGAGGAAAGCTGGGGTACAAAGAGGGTATCTTGAGGAGGAACTTCTTTAATAACGCCTCCGTTAGGGAAGAAGGGGTGATCGGGGAAGGGGGGGAGAAACTAGGACTAAACACATGGGTGTGAAAATGACACTGCAGGGGGGAAAAAAAGAATCTCGAACTTAAGAAAGATGTGCCCTCATATTCACTTGCGGAAAAACCGGCTTCCAGTGAAACCTTGGAGGGCACTATCTGAGAGGGTGCGAGGTCTCTGTTCTGATGAGGGGGAAGCCTTCTCAAAGGCTCCTGATTTTTGGCCTGCTCAACGAGTTTAAGCCGAATGGGAGAGGGGGAAATCCATAGGAGTTCAAGGCCATCAGGGGGGGGGGCAGGTCTCTAAGCTCTACGTCGCCCTGCAAAGCTAAATGACTAGTGCAGACCCGCCGTATCGAAAGGCTGTTTTACAAAGGGTGCGTTTCACCGCGTCGTGGAGGGAAGGGCGAACCCCAGGGGGGAAAGAATCTCGTATTCGTCTATTCCACCCTAGCGGGAAGGAGTCCCGCCTGCTGGGGGAGAAGAGGTCAGGAAACGCCCGGTTTCTGCACTCTCAAAAAAGGAGAATCTCCTTCTCGAGTCTTCGGCTGGAAAAGAAAAAAAAAAAAAGGCGAAATGCAAGGGACGACGTTCTTTCTTTCAAAAACGGCGTGCAAGGGCTTTGGGAGGGATCGGGAGAGCACGAAGGGGGGGAACCTACACTCCGGCTTGAATTCTCTCAAGAGGGGCTAGAACGAGAGTCTCGTTCTCGCGCATTTTCATGGGAGTGGGGGAGAGGGGGAAGAAGTGTACGAAAGATTCCTCCCAGAAAGCTTGAAAAAGGGAGAAGAACAAAACCTCGCGAGCATATGGTCGCGCCTCTCAAAAAAAAGAAGCGACGGCGGGGTCACAGAAAAAAAACGGGGGGGGATCAAACGATAAGGGGGAAGGTAGGGGCGGGGTCTTCGACGCCGAGGACGATGCTAATCAAAGGGCGTCAAAAGCCTATTGAGAGAAATGGCCTAACGAGGAGGACTCGATTCTACTTCAAGGGGGGAAAAACTCGAAGGAGGGGGAAACGTCTTCAATCTGCGCAACGCGACCGCGTCATAAAGGCGCCAGTGAAAACGGAGCTTCGCGGCAGGGGATTGGGAGAAAAAGGGACGCCGAGTGGAAGGCGCTCTTTTCAAAAAAAAGGGAAAAAGGGAGAAGGAAGAGAAGGTCCCGGGGGTACTAAAGAACTCGCTGAAAGAGGGGTTGGTCAGACGGGTTGCCTCAAGGATTCAAGGGGAAGAAACGAATCGAATTCTCGCTGGGAAAAAAAACCCAAGGACTAAACCGCTCGGGGGGGGGGGAGGAGGGGAGTTCGGGAACACGCACATTAGGAAAGGTTCGAAGGGGGAGGGGGAGCACTTTTTGTTGACAAAGACCTTGCAGGGGGGAGCGCTGGGGGGGAAAGAAATGAAAAATTCGGGAAGAAAACCTCATCCGCCGGCTCTGAGAGGGCAGGGGGTCTAAGAAGACGGGCAGGAAGTGCATGATTGCAGGGGAAAAAAAAAAAAAAAGCTGTAAAAAGAGATAGCCCACTTCCCGGAGGAACGGGAAAGGCCGCAGGATCGCGAAGATTGACGGGAGCCTGGTGGCGGTTGAACTAACTTCCGCCGACAGACGAAGAGGGAGAATGCTCACTGGAGGTTAAGAAGAGGGAGAAAACAACCTCTACGCCCTACTCGGAAAGGTGGTCTGGACGCAGTGGGAAAGGGGGAAAGTCTTTCGGAAGAAGAAGGCGCTTTCAACCCTTTGGGAAGGGGGGCGGGGAAGTATTGTTCAAGAGAGGGAGGGACGCGGAGAGGTTACTCATGTTTTAAGATGGAAAGCTATGGAACAAGAAAGAAAACAAGGTTTAGAGAAAGGGTTGAAGCAAAAGCTGAGCAGGAGGGAGGGGTTTTGTACTCAGCGAAAGGAGAAAAGGTGATTTCTTAGAGCAATTAAAAAGGCCTAAGGAGAAAGGGCCACTAAGCACAAGGAGTACCGACAGCCAGGGCTGTGCAAAAAGTCTCAACCTGCACATGAAAGGTGTTGGGGGCGATGGAAAAGGGGGGGGGGGCTTGAGAGGGAAGCTATACGTCACAAAAAAAAATGACCGCCGATTAAGTGAAGGGTCTTCAGGCCCCCCACCAAGGTGGAGCTATTCTCGTGGAAGGAGTTTTGTCAAGAGGAGATATCAAACCGAAAAAAGATCCCTCCAACAGGTTACAGAGAGAAGGGAAAATGAAGTTCGTACTCGAAAAGCATATGCTGTGAATGTACACTATAAAAGAAAAAAGGATGCACCAAATTAAAGCGGGAGGAAAAAAATGAGTCGAAGAAATTTCAGTCAGGAATGAACTCATCCAGTTTGAAAAAAAATAGCCCCCCCCACTAGCGTGAAGGGGGGGGGGAAAGGTTCTAAGGAATAGGGATCTGGTTACCAAAGTCAGGGTGGCCCACGATCTTGAAGCCGGAAGAGAAAAAGCTGTCTTTTGTTGCTCCATAGAGGAAGCCTTGTTGGAAAAAGGGAGACTCCGCGAGAAACAGAACTCAAAATTTGGGTCAAGGGGGGGAAGCACCGTCTTCTTCATGAAAAGGTGCCATGGTCGTGGAGGGGTGGCAGAAGGGGAGAAGGTTAGAAACGGAACGCGCCAGAATACCTAGCTTAAAGACGGTGGAACCATAGAGAAAAAAACCAGGGGCACGGGAAGAAGCAGGTGGGAAAAAAAACGGGGTGACGGTACATCCTGCAAGCCGCCAATCTCACGACAGAAAGGAGGATGCGGGGGAGAGCGCTCCGAAAAAGTGCATCCATGGAATCTCTGGCGGAGGAGTCCTCTTACTTGGGTGCACAACCGCAAAAGTCCACGGCGAGGGGGGGACGTAAAAACTTGCAAAAAGGAGACTGGTACAGGAAAATTTAAGGGGGACTCTTAAAGCTCATTCTATCACAAGGGGATCCATAGGACGTTGGCCTAAAGCAACAAGGAGGTCTGCTAATCCTTCGTCTGGGGCAACGGATTCCTCCGGAGATGTAGTGGACCGAGAAAAAGGTTTATTGCACGGGGACAACCAAAAGCACTTAAACTTCACGCTCAGGTTAGTGGTCCTGCTAATGCGAAAACAAGCGCGTTCAGAACTTTGGTGGGGGGTTCATCCAAAATTTCTCAGTTCTGAAAGGAAAGAAACAAACGGAGACTCAGGGAGATCCACATACCCGAGCTCGTACTGGAGAAATACAGGGGGGAAGTGGGAATGAAGAAGAGCCTTTTGGAAGGATCTTTCGAAAGAGGTTTACTTCTTCGGACGTTCTTCCCTCCAACCTGAGGAGATCGCGTTAGGGGGGAGCAAATTGAGAAAGACGCAGTTCCGCGGGGGAATCGACTTCTTGGGGGGGTTTCTACTTCGTGAGAAGCATCCGGAAGAGACAAGACTAGGGAGGTAATATTCTGGACTAGAGGCCTTAGGACGTGAAAAAAAATACAGACCGCGCACCCTTCAGACCAAAAACAAGGGGGCGCTTTCTTATTTCCGGCAAGGCACAGGCGGCCACTTGCAAAAGGGAGCGCGCTACAGACGGGGGAGCTCCAGGCAAAACTTATCCACAGCTGGGAGGGATAGTTGTAGACTACACATTGGAAAACTCTACATTCACTGGAGAAATAAAGGGGTGGAAAAGGAAGATCGAATCGGGAAGGGAAAACTTATTTCGCGCGGGGCGGGATAGTTATAAAGTGCTTACCAACCTGTCAATGCCCTCTCGCAGAGAGAAACTCTATCCCCGTTGAAGCGTTTGTAACGAAAAATCATCAGTACGACCCGTAAAAAGGGTCCGAGCGACGAAAGACTCCAAGGAGGGTCATTTTTGAAGGCAACAGATCCTAAAAGGGACGTGCGGGGAAGGACAACTTTCACAGCGGACAAAGATGGACTACGAGAGCTAAAGGGTTCGAACCTGGTAAGCGACCGCCAAGCCAGGCGTTTTGAAAAGGGAACCCCCGCCGAGAGAGGGGGCTTACTTCTCTAAGTCTCGAGGGGGGTCTGCGAAAGAAGGGGGTAGACCTTAAACCAGAGGGGGGATGAAAGACTATTGAGGATCATTCTGCTGAATTTTCTTTCTTCCAAACTCAGCTCAAGAAGAAGAAGAAGCGGAAAAAAAACCTCCCGAGAAGAAGAACGAAAACACTTTCAGGGAGGGGAAGGGGGCACCGATCTCCGGGAAAGGGTGCAGTTGTAGGGGGGGAAAAAGAAAAAGGGGCCATTTTTTCTATGCAAAAAGAAAAAAAAAAAAAGGGAAGATCAAAAAAGAAATAAAGAGACTTAAAAGCGCAAGCTAAGGGGAAAAAACCAGGAAAAGGACTCTCTTTCCGGAAGAGGTAGCAAATCCTTGGAAGGGGGATCTTTGAGAGGAGGCAAAAGGAGTGTAGGAGTGTACCGCGTACGGGAAGAAAAAACGCTTCAAAGAAAGTGGAGCTTCTTATTTCAATCTCTCGAAAAAAAAACGATTACTGAGGGACTGGGGAAGTAATCCTGTGAGAGTGAAAAAGACACGGGTCGTCAAGGGAGGACTGCGGCCGCTGCTAGAGTCGTGAGATGAAAGAAGAACGCTTCCTCCCTTCTTTTATGAGGGGAAGAACGGTCGTTGGTGAAAGGGCGAGAGAGAAAAAACAAACACCGAACGCAAAGAAAAGTTCCGTTTTCAAAAAAGCGATGTATTTCTCAGAAGGGAGAAGGAAAAAGCTGCCGTTCTCGAAGATCAGTGAGAGGGGGGGGAGGAATGAGAAAAGCTGAACGCTGAAACTCATCATATAACACCGAGGAGGACTATCAAAGGGAGGATGCTCCAAGTGACCGGTAACCAATTGATTAAGATTCTGATGAAGAGCCTTTGGAGGGAAAACGGGCCTATCAAGCACGGGTCGGTCCGTTGTCTGGAAGAAACCGCTTTGGGGAAAAGGGGTTTTTCGCACGTTGGGAAATGTAGAGGAACCGGGGAGAGACTGGAACAGCAAGGAGAGAAGTAGTTTATCGTCGAGAGCCTTAAAAAAAAAAAAGTCTGATTTTTGAAAATAATCGCCTCAAGGGACGCGCACGGCAAAAAAAAAAAATGTGTCCGCGAGAGTTGCCTCCAGGGTTCCGGGAAAAAGGGAGGTATCTATCTTCGGAGGAGACCATCGGAAGAGGTGTCCAATCCTGTGCAGGCGGAAGAAGGGGCGAAGAAGCACAAAACACATTTGATCTCAAAAAGAAAAGGGACGGTTAAATGCTGTTGCGAAGAAGCGTATTGTTCTACCTCTTCGACGAGGGAAAGTTAGGGTCGAGCATAAGAGGAAGCTGGAGAATCTTCACGTAGGGAGGCGTATACTTCAAAAAGGGGAACGGAGGGCTAGACCTCTCTTACTCCGAGGAAAACGCATGCGCGTCACGGTAAGGGGGGAAGGGTAAGTCCGAAGGATGTAATATAGCTCAAAAAAAACTTGAGGAAGATAAGTCAATCCAAGGCGAATTTGTACGGAAACGGGGGAACTCTATTTTTCTTCATCGAGAAAAGAGGTTCTCTCACCTAAGGAGAAGAGAGAGATACCGGCCGAAGGGGATTAAATAGTCCCGGCTTCGGGAGCAGAAAGAGGGGAGAGCGTGGAAAAATCTTCTCCAGGGAGAAAGTATACCACCCCAAGAAGGCTTTCCCTAACACCTAGAGAACCGAGTAAAGAAATGAACCTTGCGGAAGGGCTCGCACAAGGGAGAGGGAGGGGGAAAAAGGTAGCCTATCCTGTTTACCTGAAGGAAAACCCCCTTTTTTTGTTTTTTTGGGGGGGGAAGATTGTGAAAAATGCATGGAACTCTAGCAGGAAATCGGAAAAAAAAGAATAAATCGGAAAAGTATAGGTCGACTGGCACGATCTCAATATCGTTTCCTCAGGAAAGATGTGGGGGGGGGGTCTCGTGCAGAGTGATTGAGTGAAAGGGTTTTGGAAATGTTTGCTAGGGGGAAGTCCGCTTAATATCTCCGAAGCCGCAGGAAGCGATTGAGAAAGTCGGAGGGGAAGACGGTTCCGCGACATAAAGAAGTGACTATTCCCGAGAGAACCCGTCAAAAGAGGGAGGGGGGCCAGACCCCTACCTCACCGAAATAGTGTGTCATCCTCGGGGGGGGCCATCCAAAAGGAAGGGGAGAAGGGGGTGGCGGATACTAGCGGGGGTGCAATTGTTTTTAACTCTGGAGAAGAACGACGTACTTGATCTTAAGGGGGACCGCACCTCAGGGGAGACTTCCCTAAAGGGAGAAGAGTATTTGTGGAGGGAAGGACTCCACAAAAAAGGGAAACCCTTATCTTCTCCCCAGGGGGGAAATGCACTTCGCGAAGGCCAACAAGGCCCTTGGGGGAAAAAACGTTCAAGAAGTGGGTTTTGTTGGGGGGTTTCAGGATGGGGGAGCTAATGAGAAAAATTTTGGTTGAACAAAAAAAGGAGGGGGAGGCCAGCGGAATCAGGGTAAAGAGGGGGAAGGGGGGATAATTGGGAAAAACGAACTGTGGAAAAGGGAGATAGAAAGTAGTAGAAGAGCTGGGGGAGGAGGGGAGGGAGAGGGGAATACAGGAAACGTGACCGAGGGAGAGGGAGACCTCCGTCACACTCAGGGAGCTTGTCTTCCATCGAGGAGGACCTTAATAACTGGCATCTCGAGGATACCACACAAGATTATAGATTGTACAGGTTCATTTCAGGAACTTCTGAAGAGAGAACTACTCCATCTGAGAGGTTTCTTATTCTCGAGTTTTCAGGGAAAGTAAGTTCCGAGAGAGGCACACGTAAGTCAGGAATCCTTAGAAAAGGGGTCCTTCTCTACGAAAAAAACTCTGCTCTTTAGGAGGCTTTGGAGAAGGCAGGAGTTTGTGCCTTAGCTTGCTCGGATAAGATCTTCAAAAAAGAATAAGTGAGCTTTCCTTTGGGGATCGGGCCTCTTTTTGGGACTCGAAAAAGCCACTTGGATTGATAAAGGGGGGTCCGAAACTACCTGAAGGAAGAGAAGATTGCCCTCAGATTCACTTTCAAAGAGAGAAGGCGTAAGTGAAACAGGAGAAGAACAGATCTTCCAGAGGAAGGGTCCTGGGAACGCTTATGGAAGGTCTCCTGAGGGTTTTTTGCCTACGAAAAAAAGAGAGGAATCCAGGGAGGGAAGCCATAGGTCGGGAGGAAGAGGTCCACAGTGTTTGGGGGCAACAGATACAGAACGGCTCTCGGGGAGATTATCTAGGCGAGGGGGGCCGTACTCACCTATCTCGGGGGAAAAAGTGTGCTTAGGAGGAAGTAAAACAGGGTAGACAAAATTTCATCATATAGTGTAGTAAACGAATAGTTTTAAGAGAGTAGACCGAATGCGGAAAAAAAAGCCGCTTGGGGGAGAAGAACGCCCGGGGGGCCGGAAAAATGACCCGAAGAATATTTCCAGGGGAGGGGAGCTCCTTAAGGAAGGGAAGAAAAGTTTCAGAAATCGGGGGTTGCAAAGGAGAAGAGGTTATGGCTTTGCGGGACTCTTGGGAGAGAAAGCGACCTTTTTGAAAATAAGTCTCATCTCTCCATAAACGGAAATAGTAGTCCATCGGAGACACCACGCACTCTGTGAGTCACTCCGTTAATTTATGGAAAGTGGATAAATGAGAAAGACAAAAGATACCAATAACAGCGTGTACGGCGAGAAGAGGAAGACTTTCTCGCTGCTCGGGGATGGCCGTGGTCTCAGGCGTATATCTGTGGGAAGAAAAAGGAAGAAAAGCAACTGGCGAAACGGAAGAAGTTTGGGGGGATGCTTTAGGCATCTTTGATTCGACGATGACGAGGAGATCCGTCCGCTATGCGAAGAGAAGTACAACGAAAATGCTGGGCAAGCAGGAGGACTTCAAGGAAGACTAAGTCGAGAAAAGGAGGAAAAGCTGCTTCACTGTAGAGGACAGCGCCGAAGAACATCTTGTGAAGATTCGCGCATCCGGAGGCGAAGGGCTTACAGCCGTATATATGAAAACAGCATTCCAATTCAGGAAAAGATAAGCATAAAAAAAGACATTGAACTAGAGGGAACAAGCTGCAACCTGGGCAAAGAGAGCTTCTTTGGATCTACCGCAAGTGACGTACGGGAGAGAGGGCCGGGTACCTCGGAAAAAGAAAGATGTCTTCCTGATTAAAAACCAAGGACTGAAGAAAATGGGCAGGAGGGCAGGGCGGTTCAAGCAAGGAGGAGGGGGGGGGGGGGGACGTTCGAATTGTGGAACAGAATGCATTGCACGCCTTGTCTCTCTGAAATAACTTCGGCTAAGAGAGTGCAAAACGAAGGAGGCGTCGCCATTCCCCAGCGAAGAAGGAACGACTTCAAGGCTTCTTTAAAAAAGATCATGAGTTCCGGGGGAGAGGGAACGTAGAGAACAAATTCCGTAAAAAGACCCGGGAATTCTCATTGTGTTAGATCACGATTACGTTGAGAAGGGTGGGCGCACTAAGTAGAAGAAAAAATACGGAAGGAGTCACGGGGGGGCAATAGTTGGAAGAAAAGGGGGACGCCAACCTCTACGTGAACGGCCTTCTTTATATGGGGCGACAAGGGCCTTCAATGGACAGCAAAAACCTGGGAGAAGGGGAAGTTCGCCCGATTTTGAGAATAAATTGTGAAAGAAAAAATTCGTGTGCAAAAAAAAGAGAGTCGGGGGAGGTGAAGGGGGGGGAGGAGTTACCGAGAGAACAAAATGGAAGGTCATTCACATCGTGGTGAATGCCACAAAGGAGACAGGTCGTCAAGGAGAGATTCCGCAGAAGACGAAAAATTGACAACTGGAATGAGCACAGAAAAACTTCCAATGACGTATGGAGAGGAAAAGTTGGTTCCAAAGGGAAACCGTAACAGCCAGGGGGGGGGATCTGGAATGCAATTAAAGGAGGAGAAAAATGGGATGAGTTCAGAGAAGGACCGGCGAAATGGGAAAGAAGAAGAGGAAGTTTCAGCGGTTCTTCCATTCAAAAGGGATCTGTCCACATCGTGGAGAAAAGTTATCCGGAGAGAGGTAACGAACTTGGTAGGTTGAAACCATATATCAAAAGGGGAGGAGGAGTAAAAGAGAGAAAAGCTCGACCTGAGAAGGGGAGGTGCAACTCCACTAGGAATCAGAGCACGCATTCATAAAAAGAGGATGAATTCGAAGTAAGGAAAAAAGTTCTAGTCAAGCCAGGGGTAGAACATCCGAACCCAAAAAGGGACTTCCGTTGGGAGGGGGGGGGGGGGGGGCTGGGGAGCTCCGAGTGTTCCAAGCATGGTGTGGGATTCGGGAAAAAGCTTTCTCATATCCTCCGAACGAAAAGGGTCCGAGGGTCCTCCAGAAAGAGAACCAAAGTTGAGGAGGACGGAGAGAAGAACCAAACCGCCGTCTCCCGGAAGAAAGGGTGTAAGATCTGGAGGAAGTATTACAATTGGAAGGTGAAGGGATGGGGTTGGGAGAAAGGAAAGAAGCGTAAACCGAGTATCTAACACTAGGGTGCGCGCATCAAAGTCTACGAGGAAAAAAAAAACCTCCTCTGTGGGACATAAGGTGAAGGTCACTAAAACATCAAGGGAGAATCGTCGTAAGAAAGCGTTTTCTTCAGGGACCTTGGCATACAAGTAGGACCGGCGTCGACGGAAAGTCTGGGACCAAAAAGTCTATCCCCGACAAAGGGACGTACACCTGCGAAAGAAAGCCTGTCTACAGGGCATTATTCACATAAAAAAAGAAAAGTGGGAGAGAGGGAAGCACGGAAATGCAGGGGTTTTCCTTCTTCTCGAAAACGTCCATTATGGGGGAAGCTTCTGTCAAGGGGAAACGAGTCGAAGTGAAGAGGGCGCCAGGAAGGGTTCGTTGGCAAAAAAAAACTTTTTGAAAAAGCCCTTCTAACGTCAAAAAAATGTGAGGGAAGCCTTCACAATGAAAGGAGGGATTTATGTGTTGTTGCCATCTGAAGGGGAGGGACGTTTCGAGGAAAGCCAACGAGGATGCAAAGTCGGGCGGGTAAGGGGCAGAGGGGAGACCAGGGAACCGGAGGGTTGTTAATATAACTTGGGGGGTAGAAACAAAGGAAAATCTCTCATTGGAAGATAGGAGTAAGGGGTATCCCTCTACGCGAGAAAAACGAAGGGAAAACATAAGTTCTGTAATGAGAAGGTAGCTCCTGGGAAGATTTTTGGGAGAGGAGGATCTATCCTACAGGAAAGAAGATAGAAGAGGTAAATTCTCTCTAATATTCTTAAAGGGACTTCTATCTTCCAGACCCCCCTCAAGGTGGGCTCCGAAGCCTTCTTCAAAAACCTGAGTGGGAAGATTCGATTTGATAAAGTAGGAGTAAAGTCAAGTCAAGCCTATATTTCGAATAGGAGCGTGGTTATCTCCTTACACGCTGTTGACTCAAGAGAAGAAGAACGGGGTAAATGATGACCATTTTATAAAACGAAGAAACTTAACGATGGGGACTCCCGAAAGAAAGGGAAAGAGAGACGATAGAAGGGCGCGCTTAAGAGAGAGGGAAATTTCCTTTTTCGTGCCGGACTACTTCGAGGCGCAAAGACAAAAGGAGAAGTGCACTTTGAGGCGGAGGGCTCCTTTGATGCGCGAACCGGCTCTACGAAACGCCGAATTCGCAGGCTTCTGCAGACAAAGGGGGGGGGGCTACCTGAAGGGAAAACGAGGGATGAAGGGGGTGGGGGGGGCTCTCTTACACCGACTAGAGATAAAAGTCTGGGTTTTTCGAAGACTTTTTTAGGCACAAAAGGTTTAGACGCACACTGTTGAAAAAGAGATCGTTTCGGGGGGGAAAAGATCATTAGCAGGGAAGGGCGGGAGAGGGACTTCAACCCTAAAACAAGAGGGGGTGGAATGAAATACCTATGGATGCAGGTCTGGAAGGCTTAAGGAGAAGTATTTGCGTAAAAACAAAGTGCTCCGGGGGAGAGGCCGAAGAATGAAGGACGGAGGGAGAAAAAACCAAAAAAGGAGAAAAAAGGGTCACTTGAAGAAGGCATCTTCCTTGCAAGCCCGATACCGTGAGAAGATCTCGTACTAAAATTGCAAGGGGAGAAAACGCCGGGGTGGCCAGTTTGGGAGAAAAACCTGGGAAGTAAAAAAGGGGGAACCAAGAAATGAAGAGAGGAAAGACGACGAAGTACGCAAGGGTCCCCCCCCCAGGAGTCCTCTCGTTGAAGAAAATCGCCAAATCCTTAGCTACCGATCGGGCACGAAAAAGAAAAAAGAAGGGGGCGCCGGGAGGCCTGCTCAATTGGTTCACCTCGAAAAAGGGGATGAAAATCTCTTAGGAGGGCGAACTCCGAACGAGCGCTGGGGAAGTTATTATCTGAAGGGCGTGGTCAAGGCAATGAGAAGAGAATACTTTGGGGAGGGGTCTGCTCGGCCGGAAATTCTCCTATACTTACTCTTGAAAGGGGGGAAGCCCGGTACGCTGCCGCCCAGCCGTTACCGTAGGGGGGGGGGCAACCAAGGGCAAGAAAAGAGGGAGGAAAAACCAAAAACCGGAAGGAGGGACCGTTCCGTTGTTTCTTCACAAGGGAGGGGTCGACGGGGTCTCTAATGGGGAGGAGAGAAAGATCATCCGGGGGATAGTGTGTGCGCAGGAAGGGAAAAGCTCCAAAGAGAGAAGGGCAACTTCTCGAGAAAGGGGGGGGCGTGCCATCGACAGTCGATGAGCCGTGACACAGGGAAACGTTCACCGGGAGGGAACGGTAAAAAAAAAGAAACAAATTCAGTTGTAACATCGAACCTTGATGCCATATCACGTTCGTGACGGGGGACGAAAAGCCAAGACGAGGAAGGAGATTTTGGGAATTTATGTCGCGGAACCGAGATGAAGCGACGCTACTGTTAAAGGCACGAGATGGAGGCGAAAATACTATCACCATGGCCCTCGCCGACAAAAAAGACGGAGGGAAGCATGTTCAGTGCACGCGGACACAACTAGGGTTTCTGGAATGGAGGATCTTTGCCTCAGTAGGAGAGTTCCGGTTCAGGTTAGTCGAAGATACGGAGTCTCGAAACGAAGGGGGCCACCTCTACACGGAAGCCTGTCATTACAAGAGCGGGACTCGGTGCTAAGAGAAGGAGTTATCTCAATCGGGAAGGGAGAGAGCGGGAAGGAGCGACAGCCGCTTATGGCGAGGGTATAGAAAGGGGGGACAAAAAGATGATCGAGATTATTCCGTATGAGGAAACCGCAGCCACTTCCTCGGTCCTAGCGTAAAAAGCGTCACTTCGGGATACAAAAGGGGGGGGAAAGGGCATCAAAAGAGGAAAAGAAAAAAACAGAGGAACTCTCTCTGCGCGTCAAAGGAAAAAAGGGACTGATCGCGGGGAAGCGCGGAGGAATCGGAAAAAACAAAGGCTTAACTCCGCGCTTCCCAGAGAAAGACAGTTTACTGATGAGGGGGAAAAAAAAAGGGATTCGCGCGGAGGCCACAACCGCATTCTATTTTGTGGACCGAGATACCGTCCTCCTTTAAAAAAAAGTGGACGAACTCCATCGGGCGCCTATCCGCGAGTGGACCAGGAAAGCGAAAAAGAGGGAGGGGCGCCATAGACCCTCTACGAAACGAACAATTACTCGGCTGTATAGGAACAAGCATTTAACCGCTTAAGTCTCGCGTGAGAAAAACGACGGTTGAAAACTCGACCGGGAGAAAAGGGGGAAGGGGACAGCGGAAGCCTTCATTGCCCGCTTCCGCGGTCGACTCGCCTCAGATCAGAAAACGGGAAAGAAAAAAGGGAGATATGAGAGTAAGGACAAGCGCAAGCTCTTGGCCAGAAGGGGCAAAGATCCGGGGGTGCGATAAAGGGAAGGGGATGAAGGATCGACTTGAGGAGGTTGTTTTCCCGGGGGGCAAAGGGTGCAAATTTCTCTGAAGAAGAAGAGAACGTCCAAGCTCGGAAAGCCAAAGAGAGTCTCGCGAGGACGGTCCGCGAAGACAAAGGTCCACTTTCCGCCAAAAAGGTCACGCGGTCACTAGGAACCCGAACCGCAAAAAGAAAGGAAAAAAAAGGTCGAGGAAGAACAAAAAAGGAAGGTGGGGATTGGCTGGAACTCGACGCTTCCTGGGGTGACGGTCAGGCTACGGAAAAGGGGGGACGCAAGATGCAAAAAAAAATCGGAGAAAGCGCGAATTCCACTCCAGCGGGTGCGCGTTCGACGGTTTCAGGGCCATCCTCCAAAAACTGCCTGATCTTCGCAGGAAAGGCCAGCGGAGAGGAACTAAGAAAATAAGAATCGAGAGTGACTCACAACGGAAAGGAAGCTTCCTGTTTTGGGGAAAAGGAGGGTTGGCTTGGAACCGCCTCAGTGGGAACACAAGGAAAACTAAAAAGGAAAGACCCGGAAAGGGAACTCTCCGTTATCGGCAAGGGATCCGCGGCCTCTCAAAAAACATGGACCAAGTATTCGCCAATTGGAGAAGGGCATGGGGCTCAGAACACGGCAAAGTAAACCTCAAACCTAAAAGAAGTTGCGGAGGCTCTTCAAGCAAAAGCTGTTCATCCATGGGGGGGGGGGGGACTAGGAAGGAAAAGAGGTCGCGATTCGCTGTCCGTCCGACTAGCCGCTCGGGATGGGAAAACGGACTGCTTTGAGCCGCGCGTCGGCAAAGGACTTTGCCTGGGGGGAGAGCCTTAAAAAGTCTTTCGATCGGGTCAGGAAGAAAGGAAAGGGGAGGGGGGGGGGGAATCTTGAAAAATGGACTCTAAAAACTGGGACCACCCTAGGTGCTGACCACTGAGAAGGATAGACTCGCACAGAAAAAAAACATCAGATTCAACTTAGACAAAAAGCCGTGCCAGTAAAAGGGCGAAAAGAGAAAAAGAGCTGCGGCGAAGGATCGCCGCTTCTGGATTCTACATTCGTCCTTCTGGGTGGGCCGACGCAACTCCGAGAGGGAAGCGAAGGGGGGAATCCATGGGAGGAATGACACTCTCCAGCTGTGGAGGGTTGTCAGGTAGGAAAGACAGAACGCTCTGGCTAAATTAGCTAGCGACGTTCAAGAAAAAAGGGGCAGGCCCCGTGGCGTTGTCACCGCGTTGTGCCTACACAAAAGGACGTAACATGGCGAAAACACCAGAACGTGTAAAGGAGGGAGAAAAAAAAAAAGAGTTGAGCCCCAGAAAAAAAGGGGAGATCATCCCGATTGTTTTGGAAAACACACTGTGTCCATGAAAGGACGCAAAATACCGGGAATGGTTTTGTTAAAAAGTCCGTCGTACCTAGGGAGAATAGGTCCGAAGCAAGGGAACGTACTTGAGGGGACTTCGGGGAAAAGAAATGGATTTCTTGGGAAAGAAGCCAGGAGGTTGGCGAGCAGTCGGACGGGGCAGAAAAAATAATTAAGAGAGGGAAAAGACCACTACAAAAAAGGGGGGAGAACGGTGAGTCGTGGGAAAGCGGGAGGAGGGGTTCCTCCTGGGGAGGTGTACTAAAAAGGGGGAGTCTCCACTACAGCACGATTCCCAGATAGCTGTGTCCAAGCGTGGACGGATAAAAGGAAAAAATAGGACGCGGGGCCTTGGCCGCTACGCGAACGGGAGGGTATATCTGTTTCCCGAAGGAGGAAAGACGGTTGAAGGGAATCGGAAGAAGTTGGGGGGTATTGCGCACATCGTGGGTCGACGCTCCTATGAAAGGCAGAGCAAGCGAGTTCGAGGATCGCATTAAAGAAGAAAGACGGGGGAGAGAGGCCTGAACTCGAACGAAGTCGAAAGCAAGGGAAGCGGACGGCACCTTCGACGAAAACAATCAAGAGAGCGATTTTGGCCCCGCGCTTCGCGGGCAGAGGGGGCCGCCAAAACTCCGAGGCCGAGAAATGCCAGAGGGAGGCAAAGGACGAAGATATCAGTCCAAAGGAGGAAAGCGCTTTACCGGGAAAAAAGGGGCGATGCTTCTGTGGCGAAAGGGGGGGGGCGTGGAGGAGAGACGTGGGCGTCCTTTCGAAAAATCATCAGCCGGAAAAATTCCGCTGAATCCCTAAGACCGAGGAAATAGAGATGGTTCACGAACATGGGGGGGGAGGCCTCAGGTTGGACGTTCTAAGATTCAAGGGGGGGGGGGGGTGTAAAGGGGAAAAGCATTGAAAAGGCTGGTCCAAGAAAAAGAAGAGGCAAATCCCGGTTCAGAAGAAAGGGACGGAAAAGATCCGTGTGAAGCTCTAGAGAAAAAGTAAAACAATTCTAGGAAAAGGGCTCTATGACACGAAAATCTTAGCCAACGGTTCCCACTTAAGCCATTATGTGAATATGAACGGACCACGGAAAACGGGAGAATTTAGAGATTACGTGATCGGAGGGGGAGGGGGTCTTGGGGGAGAATCTCCGTGAGACGGGGAAGGGAGGGCACTGATAGGAGTTTAATCCAGCGGGGCAAAAAGAAAAGACAACTCTCTACTCCCTAAAGGGAAGATTGTGAAAGATTCACCGGTGGGAAAGGGATTCTTAAAAACCGGCGGCCACTGTGAGAGGCCCCCAACGATGGGAAGAGGATTGTGATGTTCACAAATACGTGTTCGAAGAGGGTCTATGGACGCGGGTTGTGAACGAATGGTGGACAGGAGCCCCTTAAAATGCCAAGGTGGAAGGTGGAAAATCGGTGGTTAATTGAAAAGGAAAAAATCCGGGCGTCAGCGGGGGGGGTCTTTCGCAAGGAAAAAACTCTGAAAAAGATCCGAGCTTTGGTGGGCGCAAAAATCCCGCAGGCTACGAGTAATGCTATGGAGTGAAAGGGACCAAAGTCTTGGGGCAAAGAACGATCTGGCTCACCTGAGGCAAGGAACGGGTTTGCAGTTGGGTGAAACCGCGGGGAAAAAGACGACGAAAAAACCAACGTTAATGGACTGCGAGGCATCTGAAACAAGTAAAAGAGGGAGCGAGCGTTGCGGTGGCAACATTTATCGGCGAGAGAAAAACTGTTATTTTCAAAAACAAGAAAAACCACAAAAGGAAAGAGGGGAAAAAGAAAGGACCGCTACCGATCAGAGGGCTGTGCACTCCATGGAAAAGCCTAAAAAAATCAGAACCCGGAGGGAAAACTTCAGGGAAGGAGAGGCCGACGCGATCAGAGAGGGGACCTTGGAAAAAGCCAGGGGGGGTTTAACCCCCCCACAGGAAGGCCTGAAGAGGTGGGGGGGGTGGCAACCAACTGAGGGAGGCGCCTTTTTGGGGACCACGATCTTGCGCGAAAAAAAGAGCGGTCGACCTGGCCTTGAAGGGGCGGAGATCAGTCGTCTGCCGGGACGCTAGAAAGTAGCGATCCCAAGGGGGGAAGTGACGGGTTTCAGCGTGGAGCAAAACTATGTTGCAACAACTGGGCATTTCGGTTGTGTAGAAAGAAGCTTGCTTAAACGGCGTCCAGACCAAGCGCGAACTACTTTGGGTCGCAGCCACAGAAGAAGGGCGAAAAGAGGCCCAGGCCCATTCAAGGTGGGGGAGAATGAAAATCAAGGTGGAGTGCAGCAATCTTCACGGACCGTCGGGCGCGGGGGGTGGGCGAAAAACTTCCCCCTATGGCCGGGTGAGAATGAAAAAAAGAACAGGCGGAGGCTGACGTTTGGGAACCCCAACCGAAAACAGGCGAGTCCAATCGGAAGTCCGTACACCTCGAAGATGGATCATGATTCACAGCCGGGAATTACTAGGGAGGGAAGAAATCGAGACTTATCATTCTGCAAAATACTTGGGGATGGAGGATGCGAGAGTTGCCGCATGATCTGAGGAAAAAGGAGGAGGGCAAGAAGCAGAAAGAGGGGTGTAACCAAAGAGCAAGCGTGCAAGTTGTCCAAAACAAGGACAGACAGGGCGAACGCCAACAAGTAGTAACTCCAGGCGCCGGGGGGGGGGGAGGAACAGCGAGGTTCTTGCAGCATTGGGGACAGCCATCGGAGGGTCTCTTAACGGCAGAAATCAGCCAAATCGGGGCAAGGGGAAAGAAACAGACGATAAAGCTCCCAGGTGATAAACTTTCCCGCGGCTGTCGTCAAAAATGGGAAAAGGGTGCCGGAGCTTCTAAGCGCGCATTGACTGAAAAGGGGCCTAGCGTCATCTAGTGAGAAAAGCAAAGAAAGGAAGGGGGGGAAAAAATCGATGGCGAAGAATTTTCGCAACGCAGGGGGGCACGCCTCTTGACTCTGTCTGAGGTCGAGTTTGGGGAGTCTTGAAGGAAGAGACCTCAGACAAACGGAGAAAGGCTATTCGAATAGGCGGACGAACTGTTGCTGCTTCTAAGAGGCGTATTTGCGCAAAAGACAAATGAAAAGGGATTCTGAAGGGATTTTTGACGGAAACACCAGTGGGGGGGAAAGCTGGGGAAGGTGAGGGAAAGGTTACGGGTAGCGCCAAGGAAACTCTCTCCTGGGGGAGGAAGCCAGAGTAAAAAAGAAAGGTTTGGGGGTTCAAGTTAAGATAACACACTGGGAATACGGACTACACCATTGTGGACACACGAAAATAACTTACCTTATGACCATGAAAGGTGACCGAGAACGCCGGAAGGGTCCTTGGTGGGAGCTTCATCTAGGGAAGCCTTAGTGTGACCGTCGACGTGAATCCACAGCAAATCGAACGCAATCAGAGGAGTGCAAAGGATTGAAAATTCAGCACAGGGCATTTGAACGAGGAAAAGTACCTCGTAACGACCGTGCCTAAATATGTGCGACGGGGGGGAAAAATCCTGACCGGTGCGCCACAAGCAAAGGATTGCTCTCGGATGGGCTCTCTGGAAACTACGATATGCAGGAAAAGGGATGGTAAAGAAAGGAAAGCCAGGGCACAGCGAGTGAAACGGCAAAGGAACCAAGCAGAGGACGGTAAAGGGAGCCTAAGATACATGGCGACACGACGTTTCTGTATAGAAATTGACACACGAAAACAAATGAGGAAAGGTGGACATTCTGCTTGAACGCTAAGTTGCGTCGGCCCCAAGGACCAAGAAGAAAGGCCGAAGCGGAAGAAGCGGAGAAATAAAACGAAAGCAGGGACTCAAGGGTTAAAAGGAAGCCTTCTTGCAAAAGAGCAATCCGTATTACGGGTAAAGGATAGGGGGAAAGTCAGTGGGACACCGAGGTTTGCCATTTTTTTAGG
>Ga0179593_1352616_pt1 | contig 26188 bp, 15 predicted proteins | sample CZODoug2_1_08_16_FD_185931 | JGI IMG/M metagenome (GOLD analysis project Ga0179593, IMG submission 185931) | Vadose zone soil fungal communities from Angelo Coast Range Reserve, California, USA - CZODoug2_1_08_16fungal (PacBio error correction) | ecosystem: Environmental > Terrestrial > Soil >...
GCGAACGAGTAGGGTGTGAGGCTGATAGTTTTCTCTGTGGATTACAAGCGCAACCTTAACACAAAAGAACAGTATCACTGCGGTTCGAAAGTCGGCAAAACGGTTAATCAGAGATAAAAAAAAAAAAAGATGGGAAGGAAAAGAGAGAGGCACGGGGGGTGCGGGGAACGATTCGACCCTTGAAATGAATTTGGGACCTGGGTGGGCGGACCAACGGAGGAACGGTTAGAGGGGAGGGACATGGGTATTCGGGGGGGAATATGTAGAACGGCCGGGGGGACCAACGCCAGCGAACAGGGAACGTAAGGAGTGCCGCAGAAAATTAGAAAATCTCGCAAATTTGATGTCACTGGTTCTGAGTCTCTGGAAAGTTTCCAGAAGCAGGCTTCTATGATGATACCGAGGAATGTGGGAAAGAGTCTCGACGGGGGGGGGGAGGGTGGCAACGGACTAATCCGTTTCGGATTTTGTCCAAGCAGGGCAGATAAGTCAGGGAATTCCGAAAAATCTCAAATGAAAAAAACCAATTCACGCAGGGGAGTCTATTGAGGGAGGGTCGGTATACGTATAGAATTCGCTGGTCCTTAGGAAATATGTGCTCACAATCGCGAAAGGGAAGTAACGTAAAGGAGCAGGGCGAACGATTTCACTTCACTCAGAACATTTAAAAAGGAAGTCGCTCCTGACCCAAAACTACGTAAGACCAACAGACGGGGGGCAACGACCCCCGGAAGAATTGGTCTCGAGGGAAACGGCTCAGGGAAATCAGAAACGGGATTTCACATTTACGACAAAAAGGGGCGCGCCGTAACGACACAGAGAAGGGGGAAGGGAAGGGTGGGGATTCGTCGGATCTTTTCGGATAGGGGTAATGAGTGACATACTGACAAAATGGGGGGGGATGCGTGACAGAAGGCAAAATTTAATGATGGCAAACGTAGAAATCTTACCACCCCTGAAGGGTTCCACTAAGAAACAATTTACGAAGTGGTGGGTGGCAAAAAAACGAGGACATGCAGGACATTTTTGGCGGTAGGAGCAGAATGGGGTCAGAAGGTGTGAGAGCGAAGTGAAAATTAGGGTTTGGAAATATGGGGCCTTCCCAAGAGGGAAAGTCGAGAGCTCTGCAAAGGCAATCCAGGGTCAAAAACGGAAGCGCAATTACTAAAGGGCTCATTCCAGGCCCACGGTAGAAAATAACGACGAGGAGCTAGGAGGTGGGAGCTACGGGGGCACAGCAGGTACAGTCGAAACATTCAGAAGAGAAAAAGTTGGGACGAACAAAAACTCTCCTATACAGAAGGAGTTTCGGACGCCAATTGAGTGGCTCATCAGGAAGGGTGGAGCAGGACCAGGAAGGGCAAGTGATCGGGGAAAGTTCGCGGTTGAAAGAGGAGGAATAGGGGGTGGGTCAAAGGTCTTACTCGTCCAGAGTTGTAAAAGGTATTAGGCCGCCGCGGCGCCTACGGGAAGGACCCCGTCACATCTGAAATTAAATGGGCCTCATAAGTAAACGCCGTCGGGCCAGACCGGAGGCCAAGTCACGGGGAGGACAGGCTGCTGAGGGCAACTCGGAACAGAGTCGTAAAGAAGCCGGAAGTCCTCGAAAAAACAGCGCAGATCTGGTACAGAAAAAAATCTGGGCCCCGCTAACCGCCAATCGAGAATGGGCCCAAGGCTGGCTCAATCGGTGAGAAACGGACAACAGGTCGCAGCTCGACGGGGGGGGGGACGGCAAGGAGGGGGCACCGCAAGGGGGGGTTTTAAGAAAAACCGGAGCGGAGCCGCTTGCTAGAGCAAAACGCGTGTTCCAGGGGTATAACACTAGGCTATGGCTCCAGTGGAGAACCTACTGGGCGGAACGCAAGCCCTATACCGCCCTCAGCCAAGGACGCACACGGGAAAATGGGGGTTGGTACAGCGTTACATAGGGTATAGAGGGTGCATGGATTGTTCCATTGTACCGGCAAAACAAGTAACAATAAGACGAAGGGGGTGCATATTATCGCGTAAGAGCGGGATTGTTTGCAACCTGCTCCTTGTTCGAAGCCACTAGGGGCCAGGGGCGCGGAAGGCGTATTACGAAGGGCGAGGGAGACGTTGGAACGTGGTCGGAAACTGTTCGGACCAAGCAGCTAACAACGAGAATAACATCCACCCTCGCAAAGATGGGCGGAGCAGGCTAGGCCATGGTCACGGCCGCTGGTGGGGGGAGACTTGTAAGAAGTCAAAGGCCAGGGGAAACTTAGATAAGAAAAGGAACCTTTTCTTCCAGTTAAGGGAGAATGCAGGGCATGACTCGGGGAGTATTTTGACAACTCTACCGACAAAAGAAAATGGATTGAACGACCTTCAATCTTGTGGGAAAACGATCTGGTTACGAAAAGCCTGTGGAGCTGACGCTGAAAAACATATCATTTGAGTCAAAGGCGTAAGGGATAATTAAAGAGAGAGTCGGGGGTTCCAATCGGATCCAAAAAAGCCCATCGGCCAATACGTTAATTAGAAACAGGGCAGATACCGTGGCACAGAGACCACTAGAAAGGGTTTGTTAAGAATAAACCGGTGGCCAGTTTTAACAGCATCGAGGGAGGAACGCCTTGGGGGAAATCCTCCCCACAAATGCAAGGGCAGCCAACTTCCCCAGGAAGGGGACCGCAGGACGGAAAGAAGATTCCAGGAACGAAAACTCCAACTTATACGGGATACTCGTCGTGGAAGAACGTGATCAACAAGGGTGTTTCCTCCGGGAGCCGCAAAGTGTGGGGTCTGGGTTCAAACGGAAAAGAGCGCAAAGGCTGCGAGGAAAGCCAAAGGTGGGCGCAGCCCAAAAAGGAGAAATATAGCCGACCACCAACAGCAAAAGACGAACTAGTAAAAATCGCCCTGGATCTAGGCATCTCATTGGGGTCCACGACCTCATGGGAAAAATCAGGCAATCCCAGTCCAGGAATAACGCGTAATATGTCAGGGCTGGGAAAACGGGGGACGGTCCGAATGGTCTTTGAAACCAGTACGGCCTCATCGAAACATCCACTGTATTTGCACGCCGCCCTTGAGACCATCAGTTCTCGGAGGGGGATCTTGTGGCTTGAAAAAAAAAAAGCCGCCGGAAAAGGAGAGAAGCTCATCCCCGAACGGAGGAGTTTAAAGGACCGATAGGCGGGAGTTTCTTGAATCTTAAACCAGATTGAAGGCTACCTTCGGAGGTGCCCTGGGACAAAAAAGCCAACGCCGGGGGGGGACTTCTTTGGGGCACTTCCACGTGGTTCGCGAACAGACGAGGGGATTGGCTGCGTCGTCGCCTGACGTGGTGGGGGTCGGGGGGCGCTGGCCCCCCAAGGGCGGGGGGCCCTGAATTATTTGGGAGTGACACAGGGTAGTGGTGTTATAGGGAGGGTTAAAGGGAAGGTAAGGAGCGCCCAGAGGAATTGAGGGAGGACAGGGCCATCTTGGGGGAATCCCCTGAGGAAACTCGTTTTGGTAGGAGGGGCCGATAACCGCGAGCAAACCCGATATAAAAAAACAAAAATCAATATATAAGGTGGAAAACCAGTTTCCTTCCACCCTGTCCACCCGAGCAGAAAAGCGTCGAGGACGAAAAAACGAACTGACGCAACGAAGGGTTGGGGCAGGAAAACAGGCCTGATGAAGGAGCCGGGTCAATAACAGGAAGAACCGAACGTTGAAGGAAGTCTCCCCGAAATGTTCAGCCCTCCTCTCTAAGGGGGCAGGTTACCGGCATCCTGAGAGACGGTACGCCGTCGTGGTAGGAGGTGGGGGCTACACAGGACAGAAAGTCTGACTTTTCAAGTTCGAATCTAGTGGTGGAGGGCTGATGACGAATGGTCCGCACGGTGTGTTAAGGACGTAGAGGGGATGGGGGGTAAGATTCCTGCGCAGAAGGTAAGAAAGAGTGATGGAGGCGGGCGGGGAGGCGAATTTGACCATTGAGGGCTAATCAAGGAAGGGTGGATTGGGAGGTGGGTCGGTTATGGGCGCAATTCGAGAGAGGGTGGAGGGTGGGGAGTGGCGGTTAGCTAGGCAGAGGCGTAAAGCTAGGTAAGTTAGGGATGGGGGAGGAATCATTGGGAATGAGGTAGGTGACAAGAAGATGACGAGTGGAGGTGCGGTGGAGAGAGGGAGGGAAAAGACAGGTGGGCGAGTTCTGCATCGAGGAGAGAGGGGCGGAGAGTGCGCGTTCGGGGGTTAAAAGGTCGTAGGAGGAGGAGAAAATGGGTGTTGTGGCTTGGAACAGGGAGGGGTAGCTGGCATGGGGGGGTGTTGAGAGAGCTGGGGAAATCCTTACTCCAAAAGGGGGAGAAGGTAGCAAAGGGTGGTGGGTGGGCTGAGGAGATGAGGGGGAGGGGAGAGGACTCGCGTTCGTTAGGGGAGTGGTCGAGGCAAAATAGGGGTGTCTCAATCGTCAAGTCTCACATGCCGGGCGAGACAGCTGGATATGGCCAAGGAGAAAAAACGTCTTTCGGGAGAAGATCAGGGTTGTCAGAACAAACCGAACAGAAAAAGAAGGGCGAAAAATGCTTAAGACAAGACTGTATCTGTCAAGAGGCAATGCAGCGGGGGGGGGGGGGGGGGGGGGGGGGGGGGGGGGGGGGGGGGGGGGGGGGGGGGGGGGGGGGGGGGGGGGGGGGGGGGGGGGGGGGGGGGGGGGGGGGGGGGGGGGGGGGGGGGGGGGGGGGGGGGAAAACGCCTCGAGAAGGTCCGGAAGAGGTATGGAAAGGGGTGGTGCGGCGCGCGGTCTCGACTCCCGGAATTCCGTAAGGCACCCTAGAGAAACGTACTCTGCCTGGGAGGGAACCTCGATGGGGACACACGAAAAAAAATCGGGAGCGTACAGAGAAGGGTAGAGAAGTCGGGGAAATCAGGCTTAAGACGGCGGGTCAGAGAAAAAGGGACCGTGCGGAGGACCACAACGGGCCGCCATCGAAAACGCGTTTGAGAAAGGGACGTAGGTTCGGGAGTTCTGTGGGGAACGAAAAAGGAGCCATACGCGGGGGCACGGGGAGGGGAACTCGTGGAACCAGGGGTGATCTTGGGAGGAAGGGGGGAAAATCAACGTCGGATGAGCGGTTTAAGCACCAGGAGGCAGCAAAACTGTCATTGGGCCCATCAACTCTGGACCGCACGAGGACCTCAACGTCGGGCCCGGTTTCGGGGCGAGGTCGCAGTTTGATCAAAAAAAGGCCGGAGCGGGTTAAGGCAAACGATAGGGAAGACCCCCCGCCGCCTGTGGCAAGGGAAATCCATCCTTCAGATCTGGTGGGAAAAGCCTATCTGGAACAGAACGCCCCGCAACAAAAAAGCAACTTCGAAACCCGGGGGCAAGTCCCAGCACCGAAGAGCGGGGATAATAGAATCGAGCAAGGGGCAGCGAGAGGGGGGGCTGAATTTCCTAATGCCTGCTCGAGGAGCAGGAAAAAGTCGCCTGGACCTCAGCTTTCTTCCTGGCGGGGAGTTTGGGCAAAGTTTGCGTTAATCGTCGACAAAAAAAAAAAGGAGGGGGATTAACACTGGTGGGAAAAGGTCCCATCTGAAAGCTGAGTCCCGGGGTTGCACGATTTGCCGGAATCGAGAGGGCCTTAATCTCAGAAACTGCACAACACCTGAGCGGCGCTCTATTAGAATTATATCGACGCGTTACGCGGACGAATTGAAAAAAAGGGATCCGAACTGTTTGACTGGTTCTTGAAGGATGTTCGAACGAGGCACAACCCGAAGCTTAGGGACTTATGCGACATCTAAAGTTCAGGGGGGAGTAGTGAGTTAACTCTGATTGGGAACTCCCCCTCTCTAAATAGAAAACGGGGGTCTCGTTCGCAGCGCGCTGAAAAAAAACACCGCTCGCGCACCTTACCAAAGAGAGAGAGGGCAGCAGGACTCCCCATCCGATTACTCGACCATCACTCGGCGATGGAACCGAAGCAGGGGGGGAAGATTTCAGATGGAGATTAATAAAGACTGGGGGGTCGATTCGGGGGAGCGTGCCAGGTAAATAAGCAGATCAAGGACGGGGGCAACACGAGTTGTCAAAACCGAGGGGACTGAAAACTGGAAAGACTGTCGGTAAAAAATCCGAACCGAGACAGGACCCGGACGAGCAAAGAACTAGGCTGGTCTAAGACACTCTCACGTTGGGTAGAAGGGGACCTTCACCTGCTCAACACCGGGGGAGATTCCCCAGGTAGAGACTGGTCCTCAGGGCGGAAGTAAGATGCGTGGGACTTCCGTTAAGAGCGCGGCGGCGACTCAAGAGCAGACTGCAGGGGGAAGGTGATTGCTAGAGGGAGGCGAAGGGCGAATGAGCGCGCGCCAAAAAAAAGGACGATTTAAACGACAGGCAAGAGAGGGGTGGAAAGATGACAGCTCGGCAGTCGATTTCAGGCAGCAAGCATCTACGCCGCCGCGGAGGGCTTCGGTGGCTCGAAAAACATCGAAGAAGAAGCAGCAGTTATTTAGAAGAGGGGTTCGGGGTCTGGCTTCCGATGGAGGATCAAGGGGCGCGGACGAAAGAAGAATAGCGTAAGGTCGGGAGAAACACAACGACACCAGAGCAGGGAGGGGGGCGGCAATACGCTGACATCGAAACCGCATAGGAGAAAAGAGGAACAAATTGCTCAAAAAAACTGTGACGAGCTTGGTGCAAGACCTCAAACGAGGTCTGGGTATATTTCTTTGCAGGAGAAAATTGCGTAAAAGATAGGAGCATGGGCCAAGGGACGGGGCCCTCGTCGTCAGAAAATGGTCGGTGCTTGTTAAGGAGTGTATGGTATGGGAGAAGCACGCCTCGTCATGAATTGGGGCGGGAAACAATAGGGCTAGGAGCTTGGGTTGCAGTGCTTTGACGAATAAAAATCGTCATGGGGAAAGAGGGTCAAGCGTGATTGGTTGCAAATTGGGGGATCGACTGCACTTATCGTGGGGGGACTGGGTTATCAACTGCGCGATGAAAAAAAATGATCAAAACAAAGCTAAGGAGTACGTGTACGGGCCCACCTTCTTCCGGACCTCAAGACTAGGGCGAGTTCGGGAAGCACTCGTCTAAAGAAGCAAATTTAAATTTCAAAAACCAAAGGACCGGGTGTCGCCTAATTTCAATGGAAGACGGACTTTATCGAAGGGACAAGCAAGGGGGGAGGAAGCCGTTCCCTAACCAGAGGGGATGTGCGGACAGTCACCTGGCGGAAAAACCTTTCGCAAACCGCGACAGCGATAAGAAGGACCTGGCAAAAGACGTAGAGGGGTTTAAAACGAACGCCAGTGATGTAACTTGTCGAACCTCTATACGCTGGGCTTCCCGCACAGCCGCGACAACGGTTGTTACTGAACCGTACGACGGAGGGGAGATGGCCTTAGCATTGTGGGAACGTCAAGCGGGGCTCCGTACAGACAAGGCCAAAAGAAAAACTTTGGTATTCCGCGTCGAGGAAGGGAAGGGTGATGTGTGAGTTTGGAAATTCGGGAATTGGTGACAGTATCATAAAAGAAAAAAAACGTGATATCTCTCGCGAGCGGAAAATCTCGGGGAACTATCTATCGTGGGAAAAACCTTCTTTGTAATCCGTGCCCCGCAATCTAGGCAAGCCAAGCACGTATAAGAATTGGAACGCTGCAAGGCATGGGGGGAGTCGGAGGGGGGAGGGGAAAGTGTCCGTTTCCTGAATGGGCCAGTTGCCGGAGTGAAATAGGATGCGATCAAGGTGACCCGGCTTTTTTGCTGGGGGTCTCAGTTCGGCTCGGGAAGAACGCAGAAGTCCTGCGGGGGTTGGTGATCTGGGGGCGGTTTTGGGAAAGTCGGGAACGGCAATGAAAATGATATCTCAGTATCAAAGACCTGTCGTGATGGTAAGAACGGTCCGCGGGTCTACAGCACCCCCTTTCGAGGGATTCTTCCTCCAGGGACCCCCTTCTATCCCACAGTTTAAATCTGGACGCCCCTTTCCAGCACATATCCCCTAAACCTCATGTATATCCCGCCAACTGTTGAATTAAGCGATGTTGACACCCGCCACACCGGGGCCTCGTCCAGGCTCTCTTGGTGCAAACAGCCCCCTCGGTCTGGGAGTTAATAAAGCGGTATGTCGCAGGTGCCCCGGCCGGCAAATCGCCGACGGACGAAAACCGTGGTTGGGTGACGGACAGGAAATCGTGATGAAGAGGGTTTCTATCTGTGGGAAGGGGGAAGTTCCGAAAGGATCGTGCGCGCAAATATCAAACGGGGGACAACCATACGATGACTAATCACGACCCGAACAGGCCGGGAATTTAAAAGTGTCTAAATCGAGTGTGCAAAAATTCACACTCTATCGTGGGGGTGAAATAAACCGGGTCAAAACCCTTTTGATAGTGGCTTGATCGACAATGTGAACCGTGAAGGCCAAAAGTTCAATCTCCCCAAGATTTCCGAAGCCGGTTGAAACCAAAGGATGGAAGGGGGGACGGGTTGAGTATGGTCCCTGCGGAGTGCCCAAGCGTTTGCCAGGGGGGAGCAATACGAGGGGGTATCACACAGCGTGGCTTCAACTGACAAGAAGGCTCAAGAGCGTGGCGTGACCGTCTGCCATTGTCGACGGCCACATCATGGGGGTCAATATCCTACGACGGCGCCACTGGTGGAAAAATCGCGTTCTGGGGGAAATGGTAAAAAAGAAACAAGAATGACCCAGCCTCTATTTCTTTGTGGGGGAGAGCTAAAGAGGGGGGGGAGCTTTCTTAATGGGGCCTTTAAAAAAAAGTTCGAACTTTCAGGGCAAAACTGGTACCTGGAGGAGGTCCAGTTCATATCGTCCTCTGACTCAGGTATAAGATTATCCATAAAGGAGGCGGGGGGGCACGAGTGAAAAAGGGGAAAAGGACAAGTGATGGTTTCAAAAGCCATAAAAATGTAAGCCAGGGAACCATTGGAAGTTAGGGTGGAAACCCTGGAAAACCACAAGTAAAAGCGTCAAAGAGGGCCGACGATGACTCGTGAACTCGCCATCCAGGGCGGAAGCCTCCCGCCACTTAACAGGAGGGACTGTGAAAGGGATGTCGAGCGCGAATGATGGGCAAAGACTGCATGTCGAGAGAGAATCGGGCATGACTACGCAAAATGCCGATCGAGGGGGATTGATGATTACAGACCAGTGGAGGAACTGGAAATTATCTTAAGGAATTGCGCCATAAGGGGGGAACCATGTGGTCAAAAGTGTCCAGAGGGAGTAGCGAGACAGAGGGAGGGACACTAAATACCTAACCATATTCAGAAGGACGAATCAGCATTTTTGCTTGGCCCAACTTCCAGGAATCCAAGAATAGAACCCCGTCGAACGGGAATTGTCACTAGCCACTTAGGGGTCGGATGGGGAGATATTTAAGAGGGGTGGGGTAGTTCTATTGGCCCATGCCAGTGCCCTCGCACGGCGCATGACCGGGCCGTTCAACATGTTACTCTAGTTAAAACCAGCAAAGTCGGACGAACAATACCCGTTCCGGTGAAAATGGATCGGGGCTTATCGAAGGCGCAGTCAGGGGGTCCGGGCTCGGAATGCGTTGAAAAGGTGCTGGCTGTGTAGGCCGTTAAAAGCAGAGAAAGGAGGCAGGGGTATCGTGTATCAGTGAAGGTCGTGGAAGAAGTCGTGCTCTCGCGTTTGTGGTAATGTGGGTGTTATGCTAGAGGGGAGGCTAACTAGTTCAACGTCGCCGTTAATAATGAGATAACCTCAGGGCGCGGAGGTGCCATGGGGATGGGCAGGGGTCTCCTCATAACGAAGATCAGACTCTCGGATCGGTCCTCTCGAAAGGACGATCTGAGCTGAGAGTGAGCTTAATGTGATCAGGTGGGGTCGAAAACGTCTGGAAAGGTGAAAAAAGAACCAACTCAAACGGGGAATTCGTCCACATCAAACTCTAATTGAGTGGAACAAGGCCAAGAGATCCGCCCAGCATCAGCTGGGGAGATACTGGGCATCTCGTCGAAGACGCACGGGCGCGGGACGTCAGATATCTTCACTTTATGACGGGAACCGGCTGGGCTTCGTGGGCAAAACACCGGTTCTCGAAGCCAATGCACTATACTCCGTCGAAAGACATTTGCGAGGGCATCAGAAGTCACAACCGGGGGACATTTAATGAGGACACACAAAGTGAATGTCAAAACAAAAAAGGGGAAAGAAGAGCCGAGAGGTTCGGGTGGTGCGTGCAGAAAGTCGCCGCATTGTTGTGGTCTATCCTGCAGCGAGGGAAAAATCCACAAGCGGTGCAACGGATTAGGGGCAATTTACGTGCTGTCCAACAGACAAACAGAGACTCAGAAGGTGGGAATACTTGGAGAGCGCAGTCTGTCAATCGTAAGGGAAAAGGAGCTGAGGCAAAGCACGAAGGTCTGGAGGCGCGAGACTGGCCATAATGAAGAGCAATGATGTGGCAAGTCCAGTTTCGGGGTGGGGAAAATGAAATCGTCAAGGCACGAAAGTATCACACAAGACCGTCAATGATCATTGCTCTCTGTAATCGGGAAGGCTAATTCTTTGCTGTACAAATCCTGGGAAACACAAACACATCGAGAGGAACTAAGGCGACGGTGGAGAGTTCATCACTCATCAAAAAAAATTCCTTCGGATACGGATCCAACTAGTGGGCCAACAGAAAGGTTAATCTCAATCGCCTGCAAGGGCTCGCGGGGGATGAATTTAAGAGAACACCAGTTACAAGAATTCAGGAAGGATGAAAAAGGTCTCTGCGTAGAATCAAACACAAAGATCCTTGTCTACTTAAGGGATCTCTTTATTGCTTAGAGGTGGGAGAATGACCATTACGTGAATAGGGGATGCGGACCGAATGGCAAGGAAAGGTACGGGCAACTTACCATCTGGCGCCCATGGGGCCCCTCTTAAACAGCAAGCTCGACCCTCTTCCTAAAGTGGATCGTTTCCCTCGTAGACGTGGACGCGTTGAGGGTTTAGCTTGAGACCTGGCTTCCCGCAATTACATCTAAAACGGAAAAATGGTGGGGGGTATACACTTAAAGAGGCGGCCCCTCTGGTCATCGATTCCCTTTAAAGACAAGAAGGGTAGGGATTTCGGAAAAAAGGGCCCATTCACCCCTCTCATTCCAATTAAAGAATCAACACCCGGGGAGACGCTAGGGTTGGGGGAGCGCCGTTTTTAAAAACCCGCTGCCGGAGAATTCCACTATTCGACCCCTGGGGTCGGCGGTCAGGTGAATCTCCGCAACTGCTGCGTCGACTCTACCGCCTACCTTGCTGCGCGGAACTCCATGGTTCGCGGGCCGCTGTATAAATTAGGAACAAAGGCCGCCTGATCGTGCAAGCGAGGAAGCAATTTGGACAGGCCTGAAAAAGTAAGCATTGGCAATTGGGAGATAATTCACTCACAACGGTCTCAGGTATGTGAACCCATCCCGGGACGGCAGAGACCGGGGACAAGGACCGCCGCGGGAAAACAGACTAGGAAATTCCATGACGGGAGTGGTCCCGGCAGGACATAAACAAAGAGGGTAAGAAGGCACTCTGCAACAAGAAGCTTGAGTAAGCTACTGGGGGTCAAACGGGTACCCACTCCATGCAGTTGGCCCCCAATTTAGCCGTCGTCCGGACAGCCTCCAAACAGACTTCTGCTCACAGGGGGAAAAATACCGGGAAGAGGTCGAGATCTTAATAACTCTGTTTCTCACCGTCCTTCGGGGCTCTGCATGCGATATCTGACCCATGGACTTGGTGGAAGAATAGCCACTATAAATTAAAAGCGAAATGGGACCAAGACGGAGCGATAGACCAGAAGAACAAGTACGACATGCAGCGGGCGGGGGGATAAATGTGATCTAAGGTACTATGACGTCATGGAGGCTTTCCATTGTAGCGTATAAAATGCAAATAGCGCCGTTGACCTAGGGTGAAGGGCGTACGAGACGAATTTTTGAACCCCAGGAGTCGCACGGTCCGCACCTCAGGTCCGAAGTGAGAGAGTCGGGGCAATCAGGGTTCGAGGGGCCGTTAGGGTGCGGGACTAAATACTCTTATCCATATGAATTCACACCGCTCTCACAATGTCGGGGACAAGGTCGGCATGTCGTTCACCAAACGGGACAAAGTTTTCTCCTGCATTAGGGTGTGCACGCCAGGGGGTCAACTGATTAAAGCCAAAAATGCATGTCATGCAGGAATTCTGCTAGCCGGCCATCTGGGGGGTCCGCAACATCCCAACATAAATCATAAGTGTTCTTTAAAAAAACCCTGCATTTATGTTGAAATCGCAAATGCAAAGCGGCCACGCACGGGCAGAAAAGTCATGTCAATTCGCAACTCCAGCCAGCTGTCGGTGATGCACAAGGGAAAAATCCGAAATCGTCCAGACGGGGAATATCCGGATTAATGTCACCGAAACCCCGCTTTACTGCGGGATACAAAAAACTGCCCATTTGGCAGAGGAGAGGAAAAGAGGCAATGGATCCAGAAAGCAATGGGGCCCCCCTCGTCTTCCTCCAGTTAACTTATCAGCCCTCAAATTAAGTCCAGGCAAAGGGAAGCCCCATCAACTGAACGAACGGTGGGGAAAAGGCCGTTACAAAGGGGCCCTTAAGATAAGGTGAAGCCGCGGGCCCGCAAACAAATGGAAATTTATCTACCGACTCATGACTGCTCCCTCCAGAGACGGCAGCGATATTGCCTGGTCCTAGGCCTAATCATAATATCGAAACCAAAAAAGGACAGTTGGTTCATCGAAGCTCTTGACTTGGACGGTACCTTGGCTTAAAAGACGTCTGGCTAACAGGCAGAGTTGAAAGAGAAGAAAAACCCCTGTAAATTCCAAGATCCACCTCATTGCTTTAAGAGCTAACATTACGGTCTTCGGGATTTTTTGGGTAAACGCAAAGGAGGTTTCTAATCTAGCACGCAGGGTCACGTAGGGTAGGTCCAATACACTGATGGTGAATTCAGAAGGGATGTTCTTAAATCAATGGCAGACTGCGCACGCGGGCACCTGCAACACTGCGGGCCGCTGTGAGACTGGCCGACCCAAGCCGGTGGGATCGAGCACCACGAGTAGGATGAAAGGATTTTTGAGCGACACGGGTTGGGGGATGAAAAAAAGGCGCCGCGTCGATTATTGTAGAGGAAGTGCATTTGGCCGTATCGCTTCGTTGGGGGCGCATCGAGCTCTATAACACGGTGGAGGGATCACCAGCCACGATAAGCAAAGACGAGAACTGAACCAACATTCCCCAGTACCCAATTGGAGCGCTTAGTCAGTCGGAATCAAAAAGAAAACAAATAAGGTGTCCCCGGCACACATGCCCAGTCTTCGCTCTCCCTTTGGAGGGGGCCCTCAATTGAAGGCCAACCTTTTACGAATAACTTACGAAGGTTGGTCAATGGGCCAAAATGCTCGGTTTGTAAATCTAAGCATAAAACGCTCAGGAGGGGTAAAGAAAAACAAAGACAGCAGGACTGAAAACGTGGCAAGAGAATGCGCAGGGCGCCAAATCGGGCATTAGCGGGAGGAAGCGAGGGATTCTGATTCCGGCCGCCTAAAAAACTCGGGGAGTGGGTGGGGTCGTTAGTTCGGAGGGAGAAATTCTGGGCTGTCAGCAGCTCAACGGCTGGCCACCAGAACAGCGCCATAAACCAAAGAACATCGGGAGCGTCTTCATCAATGTTTTTAGGACAGATCAGGCGAGAGCTGAATGGTTGGTAGAGGGATCTTAGCGTATTCCTAGCGTCCCCGATACAAAAGATCAAAGGTCATGAAATTCTCAATGTATTTTTGAGGCAGCATCTAGCAAGACTTCCTCAGAAAGCAGATCAGGGGACCTCCCATAAAACGGATTTCAAGAATAACGCCAACGAGACGGAATTTTCAAAGAGAAGACGTGACTCGTCGCTGAGGAAATGTGACCGGGATGCCCCAAGTCTCTCCGTGGATCTCAATAGTGACCGGAACGGGTAATTTTTGTTTTTGGACGAAGAATCCCCCCACGCGCCGCAAGGTGTGAACTACGTGTGAAAATCCCTTATAGAGGGGGGGTGTACCGAACAGAAATCAGGTCATCCAAGGGTGAGACTGCACTGTGCCACGGGTGCACATAGACCTTCGTATCAACCAATCGTAGAGCGAGAGATGCTTCTGTGTACTCGATCTTGGAAAAAAACGTGTAGGGTAGTCGTTTGAGGTTTAGTCTGTTTGAGAGGCTCCAGCAAACCGGGGCCTGATCTTTGCCGACCGGGAGGGTTGACTAAGACCTCTCCGGTGGGGGTCCAGCGACGCAGACTCTTGTTTCCTATGCGCACAAAAACAATTTTAGCGAGGAAAAAAAAGTAGGGCCCATGTCGGGAAAAAGATTCACCCGGTTGCTAGATTTTCTGAAAGGCGAAGCGAGGGGGATACAATGTCGGGACTGAGGCCTTCTCAAAAAGAAGCAGAAAGCGGCCTGCGAGAAGAGTGCTTCGCGAACGGGCAAACGTTCGGTTCAGAGAAAATAAAGCAAACACAAAGGGGGAGGCGGAGGAAAGTAGAAGGAGACCGAACGCACGGTTCAAATAAAAAAAACCAAAAAGAAGGAGGCAGCGCGCTCATACATTGGAATGGTAAAGGAGAGTGACTTCCGCTACAAGAAGCCAAACATCGCGCCTCGAGTAGAGAGAAGCCCCGTGACGGGAGGGGAGGAAAGCCACGAGGACGAAAACCCGTGTGTATACTGGACGCCGCGGATGGGAAAACAAGCGGAAAGTCAAAAAACGGGATCAGGGCGGGAGGAGTGTCTTCGGGTACAAACAATGTACCGGACGGGGCGGTTTGAGCTCTAAAACTCAAGTACAAAAGACAAGGACCTACTTTCGGTACGCCAGCCCTTCTTTGGAAAACACGAGGGTCACCGTTATGTCGGAAGGACGGTAAAGCATCTGAGTCCGACTGGATGAAGGCAACGTGGTAATCAAGCGCAGAAGGAGAGGACGAGGGGAAAACGGGAAGGACGATGGAAGAGCAAAACTAGGTCCAATCCCCGAAGAACCTCCAGAAAGGAAAGCCGCCTAGGCGGGGAGTCAAGAGCGCGCGCAAAGGGGGGCTCAAGCCCCGGAGACTGAACTAAGACGAGACCCCGGTCTGGAAAGGACTCGCCTAAATCAGACCATTTCTACTCGGTTCGGGTCTGGAAGAAAACAAGACGAGCTGAGGACCAATCAGAGGCAATCAATCGTGAATATCTTTGCTGGAGCGGAAGGGACTCGACGTTCTCTACTCGCAAAAACAATCAAAAAAAAGGTTTCGCGAACGAATTTCGGAGGGGGCTGGGGCCCCACAAAAGCAACGGAAGGTAACGCTTGAAGAAAAGAGTTTGGAAGTCTTTGAAAAAAGCTGCGGGGGGAGCGGGAGTGCTGGCTCGACAAAACCCGCAGAGACAAAGTGTTCGTGTCAGGCGTGTGATTGGTGAATGTCCGCAGAGAACGGCTCTTTATACCACTTCAGCAAACATCCTTCTCACCCGAACAAATAAAAATCATCACCCACTCCAAGTCCTAGTGTGGCCACAAAAAAAATGTCAATCCTCGCCTGCCGACAAAACGATCATAGAAAAACGCTACAAAGAGTGCGGAAAAAACTGATTGCATGACGACTTCGGATAACCCAACGCTAAAACTGTGGGATCCGTATACCGGGGTAAAACGGTAGGGGAATGAGGGCGTTCAGGACGGTCAGGCAGGGCGGACGTCTTGGTTTTAAGTTTGGATTTCACACAAAGGAATCATTAGGATGTGTTCAGCCCAAGGAGAAAGTTAGTGTATTTGCGAATCGACGACTTCATGGGGGGCCACCGAGGGGACGGGAAGGAACGGGGTGAAAGAAAAGTGATTTGGGTGAGCTGGGTTTCAGGAGAGCGAATCCAACTAGGTAAAACGAAGAGAGTCGTACGGGGGCGACCAAAAGCAGTGGGGGTCCGGAAACATCAAGAAAAGGGAGGGAGTGATATTCTAGACTAACAAAACTAGAAAAAAAAACGAAACTTTGGCGCTCAAAGGAATTTTCGGGGTCATAAAGGGGGTGGGAAAAGTGCGGGGGGGCTCGAAGAGACGCCTTGTAGTAAACACCGGCCACCCCTAACAGAGATGCGTGTTACGAGAACCCGGTCGCTCCTGAAAACCTGCGACATGGGCCAGTTTACCAGGCAAAATATTCCTCGATGAAAAAAAAACGCTGCCTGTGGATGTTAGAATCATCGTTTAGAGCCGGGCTTAAAACTCCAACGAACTCTAAAAACGATTGTTTAAATCGTAAGGAAGGGCAGTTGGGGGATAAAAAACTTTCGAAAAAAGGTGTTTCAACTAAGGATTGGGGGATGCATCAAAGTACCCCCCCTCGTTAAACGCCATGACGCAGGATTCCTTTATTGGGGGGGGGGATGTGGAATATAGGTTTTCCCTAGGGTAAAGAAAAAAAATGCCCTGTGACAGCTGGGCGGCGCTCGCCTTAGGAATACGCTCGGTGTGGTCGCTGCTCTTTTCCTTTTGTGGGCGGAATTCATCGTAAAGTACTTATAGAGCCACAAGACGAGGAAATTCTCAAGAAAGAGGAAAACGTCTAAAAAAACGAGGCACGCGAAAGTATCTACGGAGCGTGTGAGGTCCTGAGAAGTTTGCAGGTCTGCAGGGAAAAACCGGGAGGCAAAGGGGATGGCCCGTCTTGGGTATGGTAGGTAGGTGCCAAGAGAGCTCCAAGATAACAATTAACTCTTGGGGGGGGGATAGAATTGTGGTTGGAGAGCAGTACAAACCGCGGTTTTTAAGGGAAAGGATAGCGAAGCGCCGCATGGGGCAGTCAATTGGAACGAGGGGGGGGGGACGACATACAGCAGCTAGAGATAAGGAGTGACCAATTGAAGGGGGTATTCTACCGCCTTCCAAGGATGTCGCAGCTGAATTGCAACAATATCCTCAGGGGCGTTCAATCTGCAACTTGTTTCTAGCGAGGAATCCTCAAACGTCCGGTCAGATCTAGCGCTTGGAAACGGGTCTGGTGCTTTATCCACATTTTTAAATTGTCCCAGCGCAACAGATCCTCGGATACAATTTTCCAAAACGTGGGGTAACGAACGGGCTCATTGCCGCACATGATTGGCTAAATGTTAATTCTGGGAATTGCCTACAGGGATTGGCTGCAAGGAGAAAGCGAAAGGCGAAAAACCTAAGTCTAACCCGCTATTCGACCTACCCACCGCTAAAGATGCCCCTTTGAGTTCCCTTGCACATCGTTTTTCAAAAAGAAACCCAGGGTTACGCAGATGACTAGGGCAAAAAGGACGTGAGTTTTGGAGGGAGAGAACAAGTGTACTAACATGGAGCACATCTCGGGGAACAAAGCTCGGGAAGAATCCCTATATTTACAGAGCTACTGAAGAACGACTTCTTTAGATGGGCGGGGTGAAAAGGACCGGGGGGAAATGCCATAGGAGAGGTTATGAAGGACCAGGTGACTCTACCTCCGCGAACCGAGGAGCCGTGTCCGACCCCTGGTAGGTGCCGCATTGGAGTTTCTCTAAAAACCGGGAAGGAAACGCCTTTGTGGAGAAGGATACCGGGAACTAGAGAAACCGTGCTAACCGGCCTGTTTTCGAGACCACGGAGCGTTAGATCCGGTTTTACCGCTGCCCGCCCTCTCAGGTGTCCGTGACCCCACTGCAATGGCGTTAGTAGGTTTGTAAGCGGAATTCGGAGAGGTCTGTACGGTGAGCTCCTACTCTCGGGTCTGTGTTACGTGCTTTTCTCGGTACTTGCTGGCGGATGGACATGTCAAAGGTCGCTAATGGGCCGGTGATCCATAGAGTTCGACATGTAGTCTCTGGAGGTACGTCCATTGATCGGTCCTTCTGCTTTGGGAATGAAGAGACCGTGATCTTGGTAAGTAATCGAGTTAAGGATCACACTTCGAACCCATAGGGGATGATCCCTGGCGACCAAATGAAAATCCTAAGTAGCTAGGTGCAACCTACTCCACGGAAGTCCACTCCTACATAACAGACCTACCCGCACCTCCCTGCTTCCTGCTCATCAACTTCCGTCGTTTAAGTTCCGTGCTGGGGTGCTGGTGCTAAAAGGGGCCGAACTGAAGGCACGCCCTCGGCTGCCTCGACGCGCTTCCCTCGTGCGGCATGGAAGCACACCCAAATCTGTCAACGGTGGACTTTGCTGCTCCCAGGGGGCCATAAAGGAATAAGCGGGGAGGGATTGTCTTCCATTGTAATCCCCAAGGCCATGGAAAAAATGGGGCAGAGCGAGGGGACAACTCCGGGTCATTGACTCCAGCTAGAGGTCTTACGCGCCCCCCCCTAGGGACTGTCGAAGCGAGGTCGGGCTGATATGCGCAAAGAACAAAAAAAAGAAGTCCAAACGTTTCTAAATCAGGGAGGATAGCGTGGCTTGGAGACACACCAGAGGGGTCTGCGAGACGGAACAGGCCAACTCCCAGGCCCCTGTGTCGTCACGGGAATCCCAGTTCGCCGGCGGTCACGGGAATTCCCCAGGGAGAACTAACCATACGAAAGAAGCCGAGCCGGACTTAATGAGCTGGGTCGGGCGGAGAATGGTGGTGAGCGCAAAAAAATAGGTGAAATCTTCTTTAGAGGAAGGCATGAAAGCCTTGAAAATCCGAAAGCTATCACCCCTTCAAGGGGTAGAGTTACTTCAACCCCTGGCTTTTTCTGCGGCAGAGTTTTGCTAGGTGCCGCCTTGGTTGGCCATGTGGGTTGTGCGACAATCTAGGATTTCCCGTCTGTGACGGACGGATCTTTTTGTGATACGTCAGAATGTCCCGTGGGGAAACATTTGCGGTACGTGGAGGAGAGGACACAAATAGCGGCGTGGACGAACGCCGCGCAATCTCTCCGGCGGGAGGTCAGATGGATCATGACTCGTGACGTGAAAAAAAAGCATCGAGGGGCGTGTACAAAGTGGGGGCGGGAAAAAACTCCCTCTAACGGGATTAGTCATACCAAAACATCTAAGGCATTAGAGAGATTCCCAAGCGGTCCGAGCGCGGGAGCTAAGATGCCAGTCAGCTACGCTAGGTACTGAAGCACCGGGCACTTCTACATCGCACACATGAAAAAAGAGAAAGGGGAGATTTTCGGAAGAAAGGCGGTGGGCCCGCCCTTGTACCTTGCACAAATAACAATGCGACGGGGAAAACGCAGGGGACCATTTGCTCGCAGAAGGACATACCCTACAATGCGTTGAAGCCGCAGGGGGAAAAACTCAACAGGGAAGCCATCTCTCAAAAAAAACACTCGATGGGAAAAGGTATGGGGTATTCAACCGGGGGGTGGACAATTCGGGAACCGAATTATAGGGTGAAAGGGGGCTCCTAAATCGACGGCCATTCGACATCTTCAGAGGGAGGTAGCGCATCAGTGGAGGCGGATCTAAACTGACATCCGTACGAAAAAGATTTGCGCTTCAGGGAGAATCGCGAAGGGTGGCTGGAGCCTCGAGATCAGATCTTAATGGAAGCATAAAAGAGGGCAAGTCTGGGAACGAGTATGACCGTAGGGCAAAAATCGAAAAGGGATTTTCAGTAAGGTTTCACTGGATGTGTTCCTTCAGGCAAAAAGCGGCTATTTTCGAATTCCAGGAAGCCAGAGGAAAAAGCTCCTCGAGAAAAGTGGGAGGGCAGAGTCGTATTTGATTCAAGAAATCGATATAAAAACTCTTTTCGCCAAGAGAGGAAGCGAAGGTTCAAAGGCTCCGGTTGTTCAAGCCGAGAGAACACAACTTCCCACAGGCGAGCCTTAAAAAACGAAGTACCCGAAGAGTTATCCACGGCCCTAAGTCGGAGCGGGCAAATGAAGTCGGACTGCATCAAAGTTTCACCGAGGTCGAAAAAGAAAAAAAACAACAGTGATAAACGTAAGACTCAGAAGCTCCTGTAAAAAAAGCTTGACTTGAGTCAGTATGCCGGTGGGAAGGAGAAATGGAAAAAAAAAGCATGAACGGGGGGGATGCAGTTACCTCTGACAATGCCTTGTAGTTTAACTTACAGAGGAACCCACCTCCTGTGAGGAAAATCTCACTGACTTTGATTGTAAACGAGGAAAGGCCCGGCTGGTTTGGGCTTGGGTTCACCAGGAAGGGGAAATGATATACTGTGTCGAAAGAGTTTTGGGGAACGTAGGGCTGTTCCGTCCCAGCAGGGGGCGGCCGTATCTCTGGACTGCCCAGGGAGGGTGGGGGGGGTCACGGACAAATGTCCGCATTACGAATCTCCAAAAGAAAAATTCGGTAAGAGAATCAAGAGACCGGAAGAGATCGGTAATATTTTAAATGGTCCACCGTGGGCCACTTCAGAAATCAGAGAGGCAGTCCATGTAGGGGTGGCTCCAAAACATCAAGGGACCTATCCATCAATCCTGGCTTCTAGCCGCAAGGATTCTCGGGTACGATTTTGAAGAGTCACGTAGGGGGATTACCGCCGTGCGGGCTCGTGAGAAAGTGGGGTTACTCAGGCATCCGCAATTGGGGGCGCCAGGTCTTCAGGAAAGAAGGCTTGGAACGTTGTACCTTAAGTCAGAGTCTTCCTTACCGGGGATTCAGAACAGCCATTCCAGAAGGAGGACAAGATTCATAAAGGAAGAAGTTTCCTGCCAAAGCAACAATAAAGGGACGCAGGGAGGGGAAAAAAAGGCATGACGAAAAAATCCTTAACCAGGAGAGGGATGAGAGCCCTTAAAACAAAGAGTAGTCGGGAACTCTTGTCAATCAGACCGAAAAAACAGCCGAGAGACATTTTTTAGTTTTTGTTTTTGAGTTTGTATTTTTGAGTATATTAGGCGGTGGGTGCAACACGTGGTTGCCACGGGGACAAATTAATCCAGAAAAGCGCTATGCAAAGAGAAAGGAAGGGGAAAGAACGGGGGGAGCAAAGCCAGAAAAAGGAGTGTCTGCCATTGCCGTGGTCAGTTGCAAGACAATTAACAATATTCCACTGAAAACAGGATCATCTAAGAAGCAAGACAAAAATCAGTACAAAAAGTCAAGGAAGAAACGAGCGGGTTGGAAGTCGTACCTTCGGGAGGCGCGTCCTTCTAGTTAGTTTCATTACCTGGGAATCATTTCTCTGCCCTAAATATCCCCCCGTTTTACCTAAGGTGTGTATTAAGTCATGTGTTCACACACCACGGAAGGGGGGGGTATAGGAGATGTGATGAAAGCTTTGCATCCAACTCTCTATGGGGGGGGGGGGGGGTAAATTCAGAAACCAGGAAGTACCAAAATGAAAGAATCTCTGGCGTAAGGGTTGTGAGAAGAAGGTTTCCTAAGCTAATGATGTTTAAGGGGGGGGGCTTAGTGGCTCCACTCCTGCTAAACGGGAAGAGTCCCTAAACCCGAGAAAAATGGGAAAGGAAGGGGGTCTTCGACAGGGTGACGATGGGCAAAGGTTGGACCGCCATCTTGGTAGGGTTTGAAGAAGACAAAGGGAAGCAACTGGCAAGGGGTAACCCCCGAGGGACTAAGAGAGAGGAATTTAGGTCTTAAAAGGGGAGAAATTGGAGCGGGCAAAACATCGTCGCACCAAGGGAAAAAGGTTGTGAAACAAGAGAGGGGGGACCAATAGCGCCAGGCCGCAGTTAAGAAAAAAACCATTTTGCCCGGGTAGAAACAAAACTAGACCGCAAAGGTGTCGGGGGAGGTCACACGGGATTAAAAGAAGCGCCAGGCAGACGGGAAGAGACGGGTCGCGCCGGGCACAGAAAAACGGCGCCGGGGTGACGGGGGGGGGCGAGAAGAAACCAACAGCGGGGCCGGTCAGCGGGGGGATTCGATCTCGGCCCCTTTGGTAAACGAGCACAGGCAACAAGCTGGGAGTAAGAAAGCGCTCGAGTAAAATCGATTAAACCAATCAAGAGTTTCAAATTCCTCATCCAAAATACAAAGGGAAAAAAGCCCGTCGATAAAAGCTATCTTATCGTGTCAAAAGGTATCTATTTGTCTAGAGTCGTCCGGAAATCACATAAATCGGTTGAACGGAGTCAGCGGCGTGAAAAAGCCACCGAAGCGAAACCGCAGACGCGCGAGAAGGGGGGAGCAAACAAGATGGGACCTCTCAGCAGGTCGAAGGGCAGGACACGAATTGCCAAGAGAATCCAAGCGGCCAGGCATGACACAGACAAGGTCCGGGCCTCCCCGATCGTCCAGAACCACAGGTGAGTGAGGCCAATTTTAACCCACCAAACCGGTACCAGGATAACAATGAACCATAGGGTTTGGGCGCCGGGGCTTTTTCGAAAACCCGCGGAGAAAAAAAGCCGAACTCCCACACGTCCGCGTTGTAACCCGGATAAAGTCTCTAGGGCTTCCTCGGGGAAACCGGCTTCGCCGGTGCGAGGAGACGACGGTTAAAAAGGTAAAGACAACCCGGACGCTGGGGAGGTCAAAGAAGGTGATGAACCACTCCTGCGGATAGACACTCAAAACTGAGGATGAACCGTAATTAGGAAGCACAAGGTTCTGGTGCCTCGTGAAAAAAAAGAAGGGATTCATCCGAAGGTCTCCAGAATTTGGGGGGTGGAGGAAAATCGGGGCAGAGACGATCTGTTCGGGTGTTACCTTAGAAAAACGAGGGGGAGGACCCAGCAAACGGGGCAGGCTCTAGGAAATGGTACAAGGCCTGAAGACCTCTTAACCGAAGGGGAGGGGAGAAGGGGTGAATTGGAAAGCCCGAAAGAGGGCCATAAGTGGGGTGCCCAGGAACAGAAAGAATGGCAGTTCGGAAGACCTGGGGAGGGCACAAATGTCCTTCAAAAAGAAACTCAGTACAAGAGGGACATCAGGGGGGAACGACCTCTCAAGGGAAAGGGCTAAGGACAGCAGACCCTCTCGCTCAGAGGGGTATCCAAACGTCGTCATTTTTATAAAAAGAGGGGCCGGGGAACGATGACGGCAGGTGCGGGCGTATTGAGGATGTACGGACGAGACTAAAGACCGGAAGCGGTTGGGATCGGGTGGGGGGGATGTCAAAAAGATCTAAATAGATTGGGAAAGCCGCTAAAGGGATTAGCGGCGCAGACCACCAGCTTACCACGAACCAAGCTGACCGGGAAAGACTGGGGTTTGCTACCACGAACAAAAAGAGTCGAATCAACGGAAAGTAACTGCTTTTTACAAGCACTTCTGTACAGGTAATTCTAGAGCAAGGGGAACACGCCATCAACGAAAAGTCCAAAGCGTCGCATGTGTTGTTGCGACGGACATCTCCCTTAAGTACCAGACTCACGACGAGATCAATCTTAGGGCTGAAACGATGGAATGTACACTCTCTTGTAATTACCAAAAAAGAGTGATAGGATGAGGGGAAGATCGAGCTACCTGGAATTTCTATTGAGTGGCCTGCTGGAATTGTCTTCTCCAAAATCTATAAGGTCGACCCCGAAGAGTTAGGTGAGGGAGGGGGGAAGGCTATGTCGGATGGGAGAAGGCTCGGGGCGACAGTTGATAAGGGGGAAAAAGAAAACCGGGTAAGGCTCCCAGGCGGTTTTTGAAGGTAACTGGTTCCTGAAGAAGGGAAAGGCCTTTCTAAAAGAAGCCCGAGGAATGATGTGAACATCGAAGAGAGATGAGAGAGAAGCGAGGGCGGTTGAAGCCAACGGGGACTTATGTGGTTTGTTTTGAGGAAATGCAAACAAGTCCTTAGCTGGGGGAGGAAAGAAGGGAAAAATACCCTCCGGCCATTGTAGAAAGCAATACATAGCTGAATACGGCAGGAATCACCAGCAACACCGAGGGACGTCACTATACATCACGATTAAGGTCACAAAGCCCGGAAGAGAGTTATCTCGGGATGCAAGGCAGGAGCGCGAGGGGTGCTCATTGAACGAGGGAGATTCGATCAGCAGTAACCATTGGAGACGGGGGCAGGGGCTAGGAAAAAGGGGCCAGAGGGAGGGAAAAAGGGGGTCAAACCGTCTTTATCAGAGAAAAAACACACGATGAGGAGGGAATAATGGATAAAGACGACTGAAACCCAAGGTCCCGCCGAATAAAGCGAGCGGGGAAGCCGCGAATTCGAGGTTCCTCAAGGCTAGAAAGGGAGGAAAGGGGGAGGACTCCGATCGACATCGAAGAAACCAGAATTATTACTGCTCATATCGGAAAAAAATCATTTCGTGGCTTTCGAATGAAGAAAAACATTGATCGTCGCCTGTTTCCTGGCAGGGGATGGCGGGCTTCTTAACACAAAAGAGCTGAGTCAAACAGGAGGTAACCAGAAAGGGGGCGGGAGTGAATATCTGTGAGAAGCACCACCGGGTGTAGTTTGATGCAGAGAAAAAAAAATAAAATAAAAGCTCACTGAAAAGGTTCCACCACACTTTACTAAGCTCGCTGCGATGGGACGAAGTCTAGCCAGGATGGGGAGAAACTGAGCTTAAAAAGATGCAGGCCTACGTACTGATTCCTGCCGGATCACCAAAAAACTGGGGGCCGGGTACGTCAACAGATCATACAGACGGAAAAGTTGGGACGGAAAAGGTAACCAGAGGAAGGAACTTCTTCGTCCTCCAAATCCGACCGTAAAGGAAGAACGAACGGAGGGAAAAGGGGGCAGCAATTGGTGGGCGGGCCGCCCTGTAACCTAAAAACCTCCGATAGCCATCCCAGGTAGATGACACTGAGCGCAAAGTTCTCACGAGCCCCATGGGCGGGGAAGCTCTAGGGACGACCATCGAAAGACAAGCAGGGGATCTGGAAGTTTAGGAAGGCGGCCGGGCGAGAGGCAAGAAAGAGACAAAAACCATCACTGCTCTAAGAGGACGTGAAAGGAGAGTGTAGGGGGGGGGGGGAAAGAGGGAGGAAGATAAATCCTTTGGGACAAAAGTTCTTCATAACATACTTTTGAGGAGAGGAGTCAATAAGAGTGGAGTCTCGACACGTACTAATTACAACTGTTTCGTGTAATCGCTGTTGCGGGGGGTGCGGCGCCGAACACGGCGAGGCAATCCGCCGGGGTGAGTAGACAGCACTCTACCAACGAAAGGGCACCACTATTAAAACTGGCTCATTGGGCGAGGGAAGATCTGAGAAAAGAGCAATCTCTATTATCAGGTCATCCCCGGAGAGAGTATGAAAAAGCTGAGAGAATTCTCAGAATTACCTCTCTGGATTGCCGAAAACAAAAGAGCGCGGGTCTGTCTGGCAGGAACTTGGGGGGCGGAGATGGAGGGAAACTGCCGACTCTAGGACTTGCGGGGGGTATGAGAATTGGGGAGTGACCCAATGGCAGAAAAACCTGCGAAGGTGGAAGGGGGCAAAAGAGGGAGGGCTTCGGGCTTTTCGCCGACATTTCGATGCCCGGATTAAAATTTGAGAGGCACGTTTAACTTGAGGAAGATGCCTGAGATGTTTGGCAAATGGTTGTTAAAAACAAATAAGGGGCTGGGAAAAATAGCTCTACAACCACGAAGCTCATTAAATGAAACATTATTCCTTCCCTCCAAAAACTCGGGCCGGAAAGAGTAAAAAGGGGAGTCTGGCAGCACACCAACCCCAATACTGGTAAATAAAAAAGAATGGGGCGGTCTCGGACAGTGTTACTTGGGATAGGGATGCTAGGCACACTAACTAGGAGGGGGGGATGACGGGAGTCAATTACCACAAAAAGCGCCGGTTTTGTGAAATTTAAGTCTTAGGGGGGGGCGAAGGGGGGTTCCGCAAAAAACAGTCGAGACGATGCATTAACGGACCTAAGGTCCTTATAGGGGGAGTTCCAAAGGGCAGAATGAGGGATCGTGTGCGACCGGCCCTCGACTCTTCAGTTGGGGGAGTACAAGAAACAAAATAACTACTAAACGATGGAGTTGGTGACTGACATGAGGAGTGGGGGTGGGAGGGGCATACGCAGTTACAAGAAAGATTTCTGCATACAATCCGAGTGAAAGACAGGCAAAAGAACTAGAGTGAGGGCTGGGGATGGGCTTTGCTGTGTATTTTTGAGGTAAATGCGTAGGAAAGAAGACATCCAAGTAGTGACAAACCGGCTGATCGCGGGACGGCGGGCCTAAGTTGGGGAGCTATTGTGAAGGGGTGATTCAAATTGCCAGAGGGGAAAAGACCTGTCAACGCGAGAGGGTTAAGCCCCATTCGGAAACGCAGAATGCCTCGAGCAGAAGAAGTTATCGAAGTCTTTGTAC
>Ga0179593_1284281_pt1 | contig 26171 bp, 45 predicted proteins | sample CZODoug2_1_08_16_FD_185931 | JGI IMG/M metagenome (GOLD analysis project Ga0179593, IMG submission 185931) | Vadose zone soil fungal communities from Angelo Coast Range Reserve, California, USA - CZODoug2_1_08_16fungal (PacBio error correction) | ecosystem: Environmental > Terrestrial > Soil >...
ACAGCAAGTCGGTTGGACATTAGGGCAGCAAAGCGGGGGGGAAAACCCTCAAAGGCCAACACCAACTGCGAAAGTTCAAGAATCCAGCGAAGGAAAAACAAAAGGAGAAGGGCTTCCCAGACCAGCAAGGGAAGTTAGAAACCCTCCACCGATGGCATGTCGCGTGAAAAAAAAAAAACGGAAAATATGAAAAGTCTACAAAAGGGAAAGGGAGAAGGGGGGGCTAGGCCTCTGCCGCGGGCGGGGACGAGGATTTTAAAGAAAAAGGTGTTGGTTGTTCGATAGCCCGGGTGGGAAGAACACGTAGGAAAGGTGAAGTGGAAAGTCCAAGAGCGCAGCTGGGTTTTTTGGTGGGATTAAATCATCTGAAACGGAGAGAAACCCAAATTGCCGGAAAGACCCGTTATTAATCCGACCTCCGAGAGGGGGATGAGGGGTGAAGATTCAAGAATTAACCGAGAGAAAGGGGGCAAGAGGCGCCCCAAAAAACTTCTCCGGACCCATGAAAGGTTTTGACTTGACGGGGCATTACGGGTGAAGTGCCCAGAAAATGACAAAAAAAAAGCAACACGAGGTAAGTTCGAGAGAATGAATTTTGTTTTCTGCCCATAAAAAAACCGGGGGACTTATTCAGTCCTTGGAAGGGAGAAAAAAGAAAAGACGGGGGGAACACTCGGCTCAGGGGGGGACGAAATTGGAAGAAATTAACCTGGAAAAACTAAGGGTTGTTTCTTGTCATTGAATTGTCAAGAAAAAAAAAAAGAAAAGGGGTCTGTGTTGGGGGGAGGACAGGCGGGGTGAGAACAAGGGGGGACAAAAAAGGAAGTTTGTTTTGGGGCCAGGTCAAGTACCGAGGAGGACTCAGCAGGTTGACGTTGCCTTCAGATGGATGTAACACACAAAACATAAACAAAAAAAGCTCCAGAAGAACGAGAAGGGGGGAAATTAAGAGTGAAAAAAAACCATGGTCCCGAATGCCTTGGGGGACGTCGGACTCCTTCAGCATTTGAAGTCCAGAATGAACGAGGGGGTGGTTTCAATATTTAACTCTAAACCTTACAACCAGGTTTCTTGGAGGGGAAAAAAAAAATGAAAAAAGACGAAGGAGGCCGCGCGACGGAGGGCGCAGAAGCCCGGATGGCAAAAGCCCCGGACAAAACATCAACACACTCCACAGGGAGGGGTTTAGGCACAAAAAGGATCCGGGGTTTAGGGGGGAGAACATTCACAAAAGGTGAAAAGACGAAAGTGGGGGGACCAATCGGCATATTTTGAAGTAAGGGATAATTCACGGGAAATGGGGGAATGTGTTCAAAGGGAAACGGTGATTCGCCGGGAGAGTTTGGGACGCATCATGGGAGCAGGGAAAGTAACGCCAAAAAGGGTATTCCCTCAAAAACAAATGGTGCAGAGGAAAATTGTTGCCCCACAAAGAGTGGAACCCCGGGGTTTTGACTGTATAATCACCGGGCAAAACCTGGGGAAACGCAGCCTAGGATTGGGGTACGGGAGAAAAAGTAGGTATGAAAGAAAAAGAGGGGAACAAGGGGGAACAAGATTCCCCAAAAAGGAGGGTTATGACACCAATGTTGCACAACACCGAACCGACTCGTAGGACTCACAAGAAGAGAAGACAAGGTTGTTGGGGTGGGTCGGGAAAAAAAGTGGGGGTGGGGCTCCTAAAGGGTCAGAATGAACGGGGGGACGGGAAAGGCAAAAAGTTCAAGAGGGCCTGGGGGCAAGAAGCACGGACGAAACGTTGTGAAAGGCAAATCCACGGAACACACCAAGTTTTTTTCCACACCGACCCCGGGCGAGGAAAAAATTGTAAAAAAAGGAAAAGTTGTAAAAAAAAAGGGTTGTCCCCTAGGGGAGGCCAACTCGGAGGTCAGGCAGTCAGTACCAGGAAAAAGTCCTGTGTGCCCCCTTTTTTTGAAAAAACGAAACCCACAAATGCTAAAAACAAGCCAAAAAAAAACCACTCCAGAACGGAGGGCCAAATCCGTGAAAAGGGAAAGAAAAGAAATTCTGCAGGTTTAGTTTCGTCTAACTGGGGCAAAAAGGGTTTGCAGGGCACTCAGGGGGGGTCAACCAGAAAGGAAAAGGGAAAAAAAAAAGTTTTCCCGTTTGGTGGGCGAAGAAAAAAATCTGTCAGCCAAAGGCTTAATCGAAACAAACCGGCGGAACGCGCCCAAAATTTCAGAGGAAGGCAGCATGGGAAACTGGGAAAATGTTTTGTAAACTCGGTTTTTGACAGGAGTGGCACCTGTAAAAAAAAAGACGCGAATGAGGTTTTCCAAAGACCAACCCGGACAAAGTGGGGGGTTGGGGGGGACACACTGGCAATGGGTTTTTCCAAAAAAAAATAGTGAATTCACGGGGGGGAAAGAAGGTGCGGCTTAACAAAATCACACACAAAAAAGAAAAATCCTGGTCTGACAGAAAAGGATGGGGACACAACGTCAAAAAAAGGAGTGCGGGGGAACAGTTGTGGGCCTCAGGGGAATTAAATTCAGACAAAATCCGGTTCATTGGCCAAGAAGGGGCGAGGAAATCGGGCCAAAAAGATTGTGGGCCACCAACGGAATTCCCCGACGTGCAAAGTTGGTTTGTAATAAGGGGGGTCCCAAAAAAACGACTTTTTAAAAACATTTCAGGGGGAAAGGTAAGGAAACCTGGGGGGGGGTTGGACATAGATGGCAACAGGGGAAAAAAAAAAACCATGAAAAAGGGGCCCGATGGGAGTAAAGGGGGGGGATCAAGTTTGGCGGTCTGGGATGAGGCCTGAATGGTTGTTTCCATGTGGCAAGGGGAAGGGGTGGACGGGGCAAAAAACAGCCCAAAGGTGGGGAGGGAAAAAGAAAAAAAAAAATATTACACATTCATGTAACTGCAAACTTGGGTCTATGAAGGGGAAATGGTGGGCCGATTTGGCCAAAAAGAAAAAAACCCTGGGGGGAGGACCACCAACCTTATTTTTCTCAAAAAATCAGGGGCCTCGCTTACTGTGGGGAGCGAATCCTTGCACACGTGGAAAAAAGAACAGAATGGTACTTACCCCCGAAACGGGAAATGGGAGACAGAAATGAGTCTCCAGAAAAAAAAACGGAGAAAGGGGGGGGGGGGAAAGAAAAAAAAAAGAGAGGCTACCAAAGGTGGGGGAGGAAACTGGTGGGCACTCCTTGTTTTTTTGGGAGAAAAGTGGGACTACAATCGTGGAAACCAACCATAAAAAGAAAGTGGCTTGAAACCAAAGACGAAGCAGAAGGGGGACCCCCGGGGGGGGGGACCACAAAAGCTGCAACACAGGGAAAAAAAAAGTGACAAAAAAACAACCAGAAGAAAAGGGGTCTTTTGCAAAGAAATGGATGGTCTGAAATCATTCACAACGGGCAAACTTGTTGGGGTTGGCCGCACCGGAAAAAAAAGGTTAAACATTTTGCAAAAAGAAAGGAAAAAAATAACCGTGGATCAACTCAAGAAAAAAGGCAACAAGTGTGTCTTGTGGGGGGTTGGGGGTGGGCAGTGGGGCCAAAAAAAGAGTGTGGTTACATTGCCCCACCCCTAGTCGACGAGGAAGACCAGGTAGAATAAAAGAGGGGGGAAAGGAAAAAGAACAGTAAAAGCGGGCAACGTCCCCCCTTAATTGGGAAGAGCACCGCAAAACAGTCCAAGAGGGGAGACATTTCGAAAGACAATTGTTTCAAATTCAAGAACGTAAAAAGTGCCTTATGTCATTTGACGAAAATGCTTTGGGGAAACCGTTGGGAAAAGAAGGGGTTCAAGTAAAGGAAAAATGGAAGGGGAGGGGAAGATTTTGCGGACCGCAGGAATTGAAAACCACGAGGTACCGTAAAAAACAAAAAAAGGGGGGAAAAGTGAAAAAAAAACTCCGTGTAGTGGGGGGGGTGGGGAAAATTTTTTCGAATTGTTCGCGTTGGGGGAATTACTGACATCCCAAAATGAAACCGAGTACAAAAAAGGGGTACTCGGGAACATGGGCACACAGGAGGGATTTGGAGAGGGAGGGTGGGCTCAAGGGGGTAACAGAAGGGGTTTCTCAAATCTAATTTTAAGGGCTTCAAATACAGTTAAAAAAAGGGGGGAAATGGGTTCCAGCGGGAAAAAATTGAGGACACACATTGTTCGACCAGAAGGGTTTCCCCCCACTCCAAAAAAAAAAACAAAAAAAAAAGAAAAAAAAAATTGAACCTGATCTACCGAAAAAGTGGGGGAAAAAGACGGGGGAAAGGGAAGGAACGGGTGAAACGGGTTGTGTTGTTGTTATTTAAAAGACTACCTTGTGCAACAACGAAAGGTGCAAATAAAGGCACATGAAGGGGGGGAAGGTGGGAACCCCCGGCTTACAAGAAAGGACGAGGGGGGAGACGAGGACAACGAAAACAAAGGGAAAATTTTAACAAAGACCCGGGGGCATCAGACGGTCCAGGAGACGGGGGTGAAAAAGGGGGGGGGATAGAAGGATGGGGGGCAACCAGAAAGGTGGTCGCACTTTATCTTCCCTGCGCCACGGAAGGCAAACAAGAGGGTTCCTGTTGGGGGACCGTTGCAGCTAGATTGAAAAAAGTAAGGCAAAGAAAAAAAAAACAAACAACGAACAGAAAACAACAGAAAAGGTGAAAAGACAGACTTGAAAAAAAAGAAGAAGAGGAACCTGAGAGAAGGAAAAGAATGTTGTGGTTCCGAATGGGGGGGGGGGGTGATATTCTGGTGGCCGCCTGAAAAAGCGTGGGGGGAACAATTATAGAGAAAAGGGGTGAGGAACAGAAAAGAAACGAGGAACAAAGTTAAGTCACCCGTGCCTGCGATCGTAAAAAAAAGGGGACAGGGAAATACTGATTCCTACATAGGGATCACCCAACAAAGGGACGAAAGAAGTACAAATCGGATGGAAAGGGTGTCCTGCAGGCAGATGTTTCCAAACGTCCAAAAACGTTAGCAACGTGGGAAAAAAAACCCCAGGGGTTAGGGAGGGGGGATAAAGTGCAAGGCACTCGAAAAACGCCCATCGCCAAGCTTGGGACCTTGAGAAACCAAAATTAAAAGTGACAAATTAAAGCAGGGGGGGGCGAAAAGAGAAAAAAAAAGGAGGGGGGGGGTGGGGGATGTTGCACACAACTCGGATAACCAAGCCCCCGAGGGAGAGGTTCAGGTCGCGCGAAAAAAATAATGGTTTCAAGAGGAGAAAACAAACCGGGAACCCGACGCTCCAGAAAAAAAAACCAAGGAAACTGGGGTTTGGTTGGGTTTACAGGACCCCCACAAAGTGAGGAAACAAAGAAAGGAAAAAAGGGACAAAGGGGGAAGGTTTTCTTGCAGGGGGACAAAGACCAAGTCCTCCAACAAAAAGAAAGAGTACAAAAACGAGTGCACTCAAAAGTAATTTGGGTAGGGACCAGAGGACTGAGGAGACCGGGAAGTGGAACAGCTGATTGCGCGGGTTACAAATCCACATACACTGGGGGGGGGGGGGGGGAGTGACATAACGGGGGAGAGAAAAGAAAAGGACAATTCCCGGGTACGGGGGCAGAAAAAACGAAAACGGCAATGAAAACTCAAAACCCTGCCTTGCACCAAATAAGGAGGAAAAAATTGTCGATAAAAGGGAGAACCAGGTACAGGGACTCAATCCGTGTGGGTCGAAAAAAAAAAAAAATATAACCGGTGTCAATAGAAGGGGGGGGTGTTTCAAGGAACCTGAAGTCGAATCAACGACCCACGGATCTGGGGGGAAAAAAAAAATGGAAGAAACCGAGAATAAAAACCCTCAGTGCGTAGGGCCACAGTGAACCGCCTGCCAGCAGAGGGGTAAAAAGACAGTTCGCAAAAAGGGACGCCGGACCAGGGCCCAAGGAAGTTTAGGGATAGGTGAACCAAAATCATGTCACAGAAGCGGGGGGGAAAGGGGAAAACAAACACAAAGTGGAGTAACAGGGAAAAAAAACGGGTAGGGAAGCGAAGTTTTTGCAAGAAAAACAGCCACCAGGGGGGGAAAGGTGTTTTTTCACTAAAACAGAAACGAGCAGAGAAAGTGGCCAGCCTCTAGAAAAAAACTTCCGTCGTGAAAGAGAAAAAAAAAAGAAAGGTTGAGGGCACACCGACCAAACTCAAGGGGAAAAGCCAATCGCGCGGGCACCACTAGCGCTTAAGTCAGGGGGAAAAAGTGCTTGGGTCCCTCCGACCGGCAAGGGAGAAAAAGAAATCCGGGTTGAGGGAGAAATCGGGGCCGGCTTGGTCGAAAACACAACTCCATCCTCTGATTTCGGAAGCGTTGGGTTTACAAAACAGGTTGGAAAAAAGGGGCGGGAAGATTTTTGAACAGAAAATAACGCATCGAACCAGCGTATCGCCGAAGAAAAAAACAACAATAAGTATAAAAAAGATCAAGGGAAAGAAAACGGGGGGGGGAAAATGGTTTAAATGAAACAGGAACAAGAGGGAAACAGAGGGAAAAAACAGCTTGGGACAAACTTCAACCCAAAAAATACGGAACAGGAGGTCCGGTACAAAAGGCACGAAAACGCAGGAAGGTCAGGGGTGGGAGGCCGAGGGGAAAGGGGAGAGGAAAGAGAAGAACTGCAAGAACGTAAAAGGGGACCGAGGGGCCGAGGGGAAATCGGGCTAGGTGTCGAACCAGAGCAGGGGGGGTTTTTTCAGATGCCCTGGGGAAATAAAAAAAAAAAAATTCTGATGGCTTGAAAGGGGGAGAAGCGGACGAAAAACATTGGACACAAGTTACTGGGCAAAGGTGACAACTTCACTCGATAAATAAACAATTTCAACGAAGGTGGGTGATCACCCACGAAGGGGAACGAGACAGGATTTGGGGAGGAAATTCACTACTGAAGAAAAGACGAAGTGGGGAAAGTCCACTTTCTTGAAAGGGGGTTGGATTGGTGGGGGGCAAAAAATGGTCAGACAAGGACGTGAGAATGACGACGCCAAGGTAAAGCCGATGAAAATGGGTGGGTGGCTCTTTGAGCAGGGTGGAGGGTCAAAAGGGAAGGAGACCGTGACCAGAGTGACCCCCGTGGGACAAAATTGCCAAAAATCGGTTAACTACAAAAAAAAAGGAAAATGTTTGCTCGAAAGGTGGAAAGAGGGCGGAGAAGGGGTGAGTTTAAAAATGCAAGGGGGGGATCAAGGGGGTAAAAAAAAATGAGTTCAAAGGCTGAGACGGAAGAAATTTCCCGAACGAAGAGTGAAGGATGGATTGCAATAGGGAACCGGGAACAACTAGTAAAACACCGTCTCCCTAAGTTAACTCAAGAGATGGGGTGATAGGGGTTCAAACTCGCCCTTGGAGGATGAGGGGGAAGAGGGCCAGGAATGACGGAGTGTGGGAGCCAAAAAGAACCTAAACGTCTGACATAAAGGTACCCGAAAAACATGTTAAAAAAAAGGGGAAACTGAAGAAACGAAGAGAGAAAAAAGGAGAAAAAAATTAGCCCTCAAAAGGCGAACCTGGGGAAACACAGTCAAAAAAAAACATCAACAGAACAAATCTGGTGACTAGTCGCAAAACGGGAAAATTTTAACGTGGGAATACAAAATGAAAAAAAAGGGGGGAAGGGAGATTTGAAAAAAAAGGGCCCGAGAGGTGCAAAAAAAAATTAAAAAAAGGGTTGTCTCAACAGAAATTCATGAAAACGGAACGGGGAAAAAGCCGCCGGGGTAGGGGTGTGAAACCATAAGGGACGTGGTGGGAAAACAGTAAAGTTCTCACACGCAAGGGGGTGGAAGAGCAGAGGGGCCCCACCCGGAAAAAAGGAGGGAAAGGAAATCGAAGGGAAGTTGAAACGAAGGGGACACTCTAGGGAGCGGTTAGGCGGCTAGAAAAAAAAAACGAGTCCTCCAGAAAAAAATGAAGAAAAAGGGGAAGATGGAAACCGCAACAAAGGGAAGTGAAAAATAAGAATCTGAGGATCAAGAGCTTGGGGTTACTGGGGGGCCCGGGAGTGGTGTCCGGGGGTGGGTTTTTTCCAAACACCCGGTGCGCGGGGCAAAAAAGGGGAAAAAAAAAGGCAAAGAATGCGGGGGAGGACGGAAGGGGGGGAAAAAAAAAAGTAGGAGGAAAAAGTGACGTCAAAAAAAAATTCCAATCACTATCAAAATAAGACGTAAAAACACAATCGCGAATTGGACCAAATAAGCCCCGCTTGTCAGGCCGGGGGGGGGGAAGGCCCTGGTGTCCCAGTGTCTCGTGTGAAACATAAGACGTAGGGGGGTAAGCTGGGGGGGGGGGGGGCAAGTCAAGAAGGTTAAATTGCCTCTGGGGACGGGAAGGCCAATCCCTAATAGAAACGAAGAAAATGTTGACAACACAGGGAGGGCGAAAAAAAAAAAAAACCAAGGAAAAAAGGGGCCCTGTAATTGTGGGGGGGGGGGGGGAGGGAAAATTCCCACAAAAGGTGTCCACGAAGGTCAAGGGAAAAAAAGGAGAGGTTGGAAACCATCAACAGCAGCCAGTTTGACAAAAAATGGTTTCAAAAAAAAAGGAACCCAAATCATCGTACAGATGAAAGAAGTGAAAAACAAAGGGAGCACAAGAGAGTCGAAAAAGGAGCGGGCCAGGGGAGTCAAGGTACGCCTTTTTTCCCTTGTGGTGTTGTTACTCGGGGGTTTTTTTTTTTCCAAAAAAGGACAGGAAGAATTAGCAAGGATTTTCAAGAAAGTGGAAAAAAAAAAAAAGAACGGGCAAGGGGGGGGCAAAAGGAACAAGGTTTCGGGGAGGTGTAAGGAAGGGGGTGTAAAATGCCAAAAAAAAAACACACAGACCAACGAGACCTTTGCACACGGGGGGGGAAAAATTGAAACAAAAGATTAAACCGGAAAAGGGAAAGGCAAGAAAAGGGGAACTACTCGAAAGGTTGACAAAATGTCCAACCGGGATCTCCCTGGACTCTCATCAATGGGGAGAATATGGAAAAAAAAAAACCAGGTGGTGGACCCCAAGGGGGGGGACCTCCAAGGGACAACAGGGGTGAAAAAGGTGGAATCTAGGGGGGAAAAAGTTACTTATTAACGAGCAGAGTTCGTGCGGCTTTAAGGCAAAAACAGGGGGGGACAGAAATTGGAAACGGGAAAAACCAAAAAAAAACAAACTGGGGGGGGGGGGGAACTCAGGAGGGGGGGATCACCGGACGGGGGTGGTGACTAGTTTAATTTGGAACGTCAGGGTTTGTCAAAAAAAGGGGGGGGGGCTCGGAAAAAGAACAAAGGGGGGGGGAAAAAAAAAAAGGGGGAAGACAACGAAAAGAATGGGGGCAAAAAAACCTAACAGGGTCTTGGTGTGGGGGAACTGATCACTTCAAAAAAAATGGGTCCAATGAAAAGGGGGGTAAGGGACCCCGCGATGCAACCGAAGGGGAAAAAATTTGAAGGTTGGGTGCAACCGACAGAACAGAAGGACTACTGTTTCCACGGGGGGGGGGGTTCGGCGAATGGCCCGGTGTCCACACTGAAAAACAAACGAGAAAAAACCGCTACCGAAGAAGGGTAAGAGAGGGGAGAGAGGAAAAAAAAAAAAAAACGGAGAGGGGGAAAAAGACGGGGGGGGACGCCTACAGGTGCCTTTAAGTAAGTGCGGCACTTCGATTAGGGGGGGTTTTTTTTTTTAAAACTATCTTCCGACACAAGGGGAAAAAAAGACAGGGGCACTCCAGGAAAAAAGAACACAGAAAGAAGAACAGGGCAACAAGGGGTGGCCATCTTGACCCTAGCAATTTGGAGAGACCGACCAACCCCAACTGGAAAAAAGGGGGGGGAAATTGTTTTTTCCTGAAAAAATATCTCATAAGGGGGGGGAAAGAAGCCCACAAAGGCAGTGTTGAAAAAAGGCCAAACAAACCGGCAAAACACCAACACAAATCGAATTAACCGGCACCAAACCTTGGAGCCCCTAGCAACCCGTTGGGGTTTGCCCCTTGGTGGTTGTGAGGGGGGCAAAAGAAGAATGGGTCCACCCGAAATGGCAGGGGGGAGTCTACGAATGCAACATAAAAAAGGGGAAAAAGAAAAAGAGAGTCCAGTTGGAAGAAAGGGGAAAAGAACAAGGGAAACGAATTCAGGGGGGGGGGATGGCGGCGGCATTCAAAAAGGCGGGGGGGAAAAAACCCGGTAATGCAAGACGGGGGGGGGTTGTGTTGGGGGTTAAATGGAAAACAAAGGGGACGAAAGAGGGTGGGACGTGGTTGGGCAAAAAAGGTTGGAAGGGCGGGAGGGTGGATTTTGCGGGGGGGGTCCCTTGAATTTCACCCCAAAGGAAAGACAAGGAAAAAAAAGGCAGTGAAAAAACCTGAAGCACAGGGTTGTTGGTGGCGACAAGTGGCCAATTGATTTCCGTGTTTCAAAAAAAAAGGAGAAAACACGGGAAAAAAAAAAAAAAGGGGAAAAAAAGGGAAAAGGAAATGCGACGATGAAAAAGGAGGAAAACATCCAGGGGGGTGGAGAAGGTTTTGTGGGACAAATAGATATGCAAAAGGAAGAAGGGGAAAAGAGGGTGGAACCGCAAAAGGGGGGAAAAAAAAAAAAAGGGTGGGTGTGTTTTCAAAAAGGTATTCGGGACAGCATGGTTCCAAAAAAGGGAACATGGTGGCAGCTTTTTTCAACCCGGAAAAGAACGCGAAGAAAAAGGTCCACAGGAAAAAAACGACAGAAGGGAAAAAAGGGGGTTGGGAAAAGCGTGGGAAGGGGGAACGCTGGTTGGGGAATGGACGAAACCCGTGTTGGAACCAACGAAATGCCTACAGGGGGGGAAAAAATTACACCCCGCAGTGAAAGGAAGGTGGGAAAAAAGAACAAGGAAACAAACGAAAAAGGAAGTTTTGTAAAAAAACCTGCAGGGCCAACGGCAAACCAACCCACCAATGTCTAAGCGGGGGAAAGGTGAAGGGGGGGTGATATAGGAATTTGGAGGGAAAGGGGGTGGTTGGTTTTTTGTCATCTACATGAAAAGAAAAAAAAAAACGTCGGCAAACAGCTCCAGGAAAAAACCCGGGGGAAAAAACCAGGGGGCTGAAATAAAGGCACAAAAAAACGAAAAAAAAAAAAAAAAAAAAGAAAACGTCAATTGGAGAAAAGAAGAGTGGAAAAAAAAAGCGGGGTTGAAAATCACCAGGGAAAGAAAAGGACTTTCCGCAATGGTGGGTGGGAAGATGGGGGTTCTTCAAAATAAAGACTTACCAAGGGAAAGGGAGGAAGGCAAAAAAGAGGCCCCGGGAATTCAAGATTAACCCATCATATGCCCAGCGGGGGTTTGGAAACATTATATGAAGATTCGCATTGCAAGCCAGGGGCTGAATAGGAAAAAGAAGAAAGATGGGAACCGGGACTCCGCATTAGGTCAGTTAACGGTCAAAAAGATACAGTCACGACGGAGTCACTTTTTTAAGGGTAAAAAGAAGGAAATCAAGCAGGAAAAAAAGATCCGATGGGCAAACTTCACGAGGTGGAGGGACATTTGTTATCAAATCACGGAAGCGTTGTGGACGAAACCAAAGTAAACAAGGGAAAAAAAAGGTGGGGGGGGGATGGGTGGAAAACCCCACTGAATGAAAATCCTCCCCGTAAGGTTGGCCAGTTGCCCCCCAATGAGCTTAGAAAGAGGAGCGGGAAAAGGGGGGGGGGTAAAGCGGGTAAGGGGTTTTTGAAAGAAAAACATTCCCGGGAAACGGGAAGGCCAAGGGGGAAGTATTGGTGCAAACCCGCCGGGGAAGGAGAACTATGGGCCAAAGAAAATTGAGGAAACCAAGCGAGGGAAAAAAATCCCAGGTATGGGGTACACCGACAAGCATCTTGCAAAAAGGGCTGCAACCAAAAAATAGTTTTTCACTCTTCCTTGGCTTCTCATGACATAAAACAAAAAAAAAAACGACTTTGGGAGGGGTTTTGGGGGGGAAAGAGTGAGGGAAAGAAGAAAACTGAAACAAAAAAGGGAACCACGGGGAAAAGAAGCAGGCAAAAGGAACGGCCTCTAACAAATCAAATCAACCATAAAAAAAGAAAGTGAAGCCACCGTCAAAAGCAGTGAGCCCGCAAAAGGCAACCGGGGGGGGGACAACAACTAATTTTTGCCGCCGGACAGGCGGGATGACAAAAGTACGACACGCTTCAAAACCATCAACCTATGACGAAACAAAAGGGTACCGTCGGGCAATGAGAACACGGGCAAAAAAAACTGCAAAAGGGAGAGGTGGTCCCCACCCAAACATACACTTTCCAGAAAAGCGGGGGTAAAGGGGGGGGAAACCCAAAGTCCAACTTGGGGAAGGGGGGGGAATAGGAATCCAAAGGATAACGGAGGAAAAAGAGGGATGAGACAGGAATGTTGGGGTTGAAAACGGCCAAAAAGTTCCAACAGGGGGGTAATTTTTGCGAAAGTTTTAAAAAAAGAAAAACCTCGGGAACTGAAGTTTTTCAAAAAAACGGAAAAACAGGGAGAAAAGGCAACCTCCCCAAAAGGGACCAGCCACAAAAAATACATATTACCAACAATAGAAAACTTTTGCTACGTCGAAACAAAACCCACCACGAAAAGCAGAAAAAATCGGAAAGAAACGAAAAAGGAGGCTCGCGCCGTAAGAGGGGTACAAGAGGAAACGCTTTCCAACCCGTGTGGGACAAAACAGAGCCGCCCAAATCCTTTGATGATCTGGGGGGAAAAAAGCCAACGCGCCGGAGGGAAATCCCAGGGGATGTGTTTGGGGAAAGCACCTAAAAGCAGGTTTTTGCAAAGAAGAAAAAAAACCTGATTTGGGCCCAAAAAAGGAAAATTCCAAACTACATAAGAAGGGAAGGCGGTGAGAAACAACAACAAGGAGGAGGGAAAGGAAAAGAGGAAAAAAAAAAAAAAAAAGATATGGTGACAGCAACGGAGTTGGTTGTCATAACAAAGATTCGGGGTCGCCAAAGTAAGAACTTCACCGAGTAAAAAGGAAACGAGGGGGCGTCCCTGGGAGAAAAAAAAAAATTAGCCACCTACCAAGAGGACGGGCGCTGTTGAAACCCCGTTCCTATGAGAAGAAAGAGCTATAGTCAGAGTTTGCTTCTCTGCGAGGGTTTCGGGGGGTTGAGGGGGAAGAGTTTGGTGTTTTCAAAAAACGGATAGTTTTGGCTATATAAGGATTTCCAAGTACTTTTAATTCAAAAAACAAGACGGACTCATCTTTCAAAAAAAAAGACAAAAGGTTCTTGAACACAAAATTACTGAAGGGGGGGGAACACTGAATTCCACATGGATAGGACCCGCAAAAATGTACGCACAAAAGGAATGGGTATAAAAAAAAAAAAAATAAACCCAATATTAAACTTAACGCCGGGTCGACCCTGTTAAAAAATGGGGGGGAAAGAAAAGGCATTGGGGAACAAGGAAGGGGGGAGGGGATAGGCAAAAAGCAACCACCAGAATGGGGTATCCTTAGTTGTTTGCCTTCTGGGTACAAATATCTGGGATACCTGGGGGGAAGGAAATTTATTAAACGCGACTGATTTAAAAAGGGGAACTCCATTTCGCGAAGGCAAATGAGCGAAAGGGGGTGGGGGGGTTTCTAAGGGAAATTTACGAAGGGAATGCGTGGAGAAAAAAAAAAATTTCATGGCGGTATTCAGGGGTTTACAGGAAAATGGCATGTGTAAATCAACGATCTCAGGGAAGGAGGCGGAGGGATGGAATTGAAAAAGCGGAAAAAAAGCAAAAGGTGGGGGCAAACATTCCTATCAAAAACAGGAGGGTATCCAACAAAAGACCGCCCTGGGGTCATGTGTTACCAGAGGGGGCCTGACCTGCAAGGGACAGTGGGGGTTTGCAACCAGACAAGAAACGCCACAAGGATAAAAAAAAAGGGGGGGGTGGGGGTTTTTTACAAGAAAGTACTCGGGGAAACAAAGTCAGGGGGGGAAAATCCAGGGTGGGTTATTTGGCAGAGAGACACTTACAGAAGTCACAAAGCGAGTAAGCCCCAAAACCTTCTCAAGAGACAACAAGGGCCCGGGCCCACCCGACAAGAAGGGTGTTAAGAGGGGGGTGGGTGGTGGTTTAGAAAAATCAACAAATGGGGGGAATACCTTGGGGGGGAGGGGGGGCCTAAAACTGATAAGAGGGATGAAAGGGTGGAAATCGGCGAATGGGTGGGGGGGAGAGGAGGAAGAGCCAGAACTAAAACAAAGGTGGCTTAATCCGTGTCGTAAAAACGGTGTAAAAGAATTGAACGAAGAAATGCCTAGAAGAAACTAAGGGGAGAAAATCGGACCGCACCAGGGGGCAAAGGCCAAGAATCTTTCCCCAATGGGGGCACTGTCAACACCGTTCGAGCAATCGTGGCATCTTTAAAAACGGGCTCGCGTAGAACCTTAAGAACGGTGTCTCTTTAAGAAACTCCAGCGCGGAAAAGAAAGGAAAAGAAGCCGAGAATTTGCGCCACAAAGGGGGTTAAAAGAGAACGGAAAACAATCTGTAAGGTAAGAAAGAGACAATTTTTGTAATATGTTTGGGGGGACCTGATTGGGGGGGGCTGCGGTGGGGGGGTGCCCCGACGGAGGAAACCATTTGCTGCAATGGCGGGAAAGGGGGGGCCCGAGTAAGTGGAAGAACGTTGAAGAAATCAAGACAGACAAAACAAAAAGTGGTGGGGTTGAAAAAAAAAAACCCCAAGGATACCCAACGTAAACAAGGGGAATGCGGAGTTTGGGTTGGAAAAGGCACTGGTCAAAGTTTGTTTGGGTGTCGACTGGGAAGAAAGGCGGAGGGTAGTAACAAATCACTCTTAAGAGGGGGAAACTTGGGGGAATCTTTTGTTTCCAACAGGGGTGGGAAGGGTCCCCGCACACGAAAGTCCAAATGAAAAGGAGGGTCAACATACACACCCGAACACGAGGGGGGTCCACAAAAAAATGGGGTCGAAAAAAAAAAAAACAATTAAGGCCCACCAAACCCAAGGGCTTCAAATTTTTTGAGTGAAGGGGGGTTTTGGGGACAGGCAATGGGCCAGCTGCATTTATGTGGGGAAAAAACCAACAGCCATAAAGAAACCCAAGTGGGTTTTCCGAAGTCCGGGGACGAGGAGAGGAAAAGGCAAAGTGGAAAAAGCAGGGGAAAAAATACACCAACCGTGGCGCAAAACCAGCTTTAAGAGTGAAAAATAGGAGAAAAAAAGTGCATTACGATTGCGGTTGTACTCGTTGGTCATGCTGCGGAGAATGTAAACGAAACTGGAAAAAAAAAAGTGGTCCCGAAACAACCACCCGAAGGGCAAAAAGTGTTTTGTGGTTGTTTGGCACTGCACCACCAAAAACCTTGGGGGGAGGTTGGGGATTCAGTGGGAATGTAATCGAACCCCAAATCAAAGCCGCTCGGAGGGGGAATTTGGGCGCGGGATTTGAAAAAAAGGTGTTGAACAGAATTCTTGCAAGTTTAAAAAAAAAAAAAACAGACTACGTATGAGTGGGGGACCATGGTGCATCAGATCCATTGTCAATCAGAAAGGCATGGGCGAATCGGGAAAAAAAGAAGGGGAGTGGAGGGGGGGGGCACCCCGGTTGTGTTTTTTTTTGCTAGGGGGTGAAAGGTGGGGATTCGCGGGGGTTTGGACCCATTACCTGCTGGGAGGGGAAGAAGGAATCTTCAGTTCGACGATCAAGGGGGGAAAAAGGGGGCAAATGGTGGAAACCTCGAGCCGGAAAAAAAAAGAAAAAGGTTTGGGCCTGTTTAGATGGAAAATCACGTCCCTGGATTCTCTTTGGGGAAAGGGAGGGAAAAACAAAAGTTTGGAAGGGGGGGTGTACAGAACCAGAAAGGTTTTTTTTGGGGGAAAGGGGGATTTCAAAACGAGAAAAAAATAGCGAAGGGAACGGGGTTTTTTTTGGGGGGCCCTAATGTCTCAAGGAAGGAAAAAGAGGGGAAAGGGGCAAATGGCACAGAAAGGGGGGAAGTGAAAGGGATGGGGGGAATAGCATAAAAAAAAACTAGGGGCCAAAAAAAGGGAACGAGCAGTGAACATTCAAAACAAGGGGAAGCAACAAAAGTGTGAAAAAAAGAGTCGGGGGATCAACAACCAAAAAAGGGGAGGGAAAAGAAAGAGGATCGGACCTGAAAGTTTGGTCTGAAAATAATGCGGGCAGCAAAAAAGGGTGGATAATGGCCACGAGTGAACCGCACCCACTGGGAAAAAAAATGCTTGAAGAAAAGAAGGGAGGGGCCCCCTCAAAAGGGAAGGGTGCAGCGCACCTAAATCAGGTTGTTTTACCCATCAGGGAAAAGAAAAAAAAGGGGGGGGTTCACAACCCCAAACCCACATGTGACAAAAAAAATTTTGTTTGTGGGCAAAATGTTGAGGCGTCCCTGATCCAAAAAAAGCATTTTTGTTAATACACAAGGTCCACCAAAGAAATCATTTAAAACCACATGATAAAGACAAAAACTCAGACAGGGAAAATGTGCATAAAAAAAAGAAAAAGGGGGCCAACAACGTTGTTAAACTTGGGTGTTTTGCCGGGGTCTGGGTCACCCACCTGTAAACTTAAGTCCGACAAATAGATCGAGAAGGAAAAAAAAAAAAGGGGGGGTTAAGGGAAAAAAAAAAAGAAAGGCAAGAACACGAAAAGCCCGGGATACGGCAAAAATAGTCCATGGGGGAGAAGAGACAAATTGCCGGACAAAAAAAAAAAAAACCAATGATCAAGGACATTGGAAAAAACGACTGTAAGGGTTTCCTCAAAGAGCCTTATCTTTTGGGCAATGGAAATTTAACGGAGGGCAAAGATGCGGGGAGGGAGGATGTGGGTGCGTTCCCCACCACGCCGAATGGTGACAAAACAACACAGAAATGAAAACAGAAAGAAAAAAAGGCGTTAAAAGGAGTGGGATTTTTGGGGTGGGCACGAACCCAAGGGTAACCTTCGCGTTGATTCAAGAAACAGTCCATAAAAAAAAAAGGAGTCAAAAACTTGGTAAAGACCTTTAAAAAAGAAGTGCGCCGAAAAAATTAAATTCGAGATAGGGGGGGGTGCGCCAGTGGTGTGGACAGCAAGAAAGAATAAATCACAAGAGATTAAGAAGGGGGGAAGAAACTTGGAATTGGGGGGGGGGTGGACTCTATCAGGGGGGGGGGGGGAACAACAGGGTAAGAAATTGGCAGAAAAATTCACCAAAAAGAAAAGGGGCCCCCAGAGTGCAATTAGAAACCCCCACAAACGGGATGGGGGGGGGAAAATCAAACGTGTGAGGGAAGAAAAAGCGGTGGTTTGGGTCTAATTGAGAAGAAAGGGTGTTTGTTGTGAAGGGGGCAAAAGGAAAAAAGACAAGCCCCCGATTGCACTTTAAAGTACGGCCCGGTTGGGGAAGGGACAAACAAAGGGAAAAAAGGAAAAAAAAAAGCAGACAGGGAAAAAAGGCACCGTCAGGTCCAAACATTCCGCGGGGAAATGGTTAAAAAGAGGAGTTTTTGCATCAATTTAGACTTGCAAGAGAAGTTAACACAGACAATCGTGCCAAGGGGGGGACCAGGGCCGCAACCAAGTGACCTTGGAAAAAACAGTCCACAAAAACCCCCAACTAGACAAGAAAATAAAAGTCTTTTTTGGTAGAATAGAGGTGGAAAAGGAGATGAACTCTTGGTTTTGGACTCAAGAAGGGAAAGGAAAAAAAAACATTCAAAAATTGCAAGAAAGCAATGTACCCCTTCGGTTTCAATACATAGACGCCCATCCCCCGTCAAAAAAGGAAGACGGCAAGAAGGCAAAACAAGATGCAAAACTCGAGGGAGAAAGAAACGGCGGTGTGTTTGGAAAGCAAAAGGGGGAAAAGAAAGGCTCTAAAAGCACATGTGGGTCTTTAAGTTTCGAAAAAAGGGGTCTGAAAAAGAAAATAAAACATGCAATTTCGTCAAGTCCATCTCGACGAAAAAAGGGGGAGGAAAACAGGTGGTTTTTTTTTACGTCAACACGAGTATGAACTCAAAGCCAAAGCAGGCAAAATCCTTAAAAGGGTGTCGTCACTAAACGTGAGTGTTGGTTTGAGGGAAAAAATAACCAGACCAAACACGGAATTCCCCCGAGGGGTTTTGTGGGTGGGTTGACGGAAAGGGAAAAAAGGGAGGAAATTGTTTGGGGGGTGGGACCCGTAACATCCGAACCGAGAGAGAAAGGTCCGCGCCGGTTGAAGTAAGCTGGGCGTCCAGCTGATAAAAAAAAAGGGGGAATTGTAAAGAGGTTTCCGCAAAGGTTGGGCAGAAAACTCACCAAACGGCAGGGGAGGAAGACGCAGGGCAAACGAGGACACAAAAAAAATTAGACAAAAGAGGAGTGGGCCCAAAGGAGGGGGGGCCCCCGGGTGGTAGACGCCTTTGCAGAGGGGGGGAAGGGCCACGGAGGTTTTTTTTGAAACAAGGACCCGGCACTGCAACACACAGATTGGACACCACATGACTCCCCGACCAAAAGGGGGTTTCTTTTTCAAACTCTTCTACGAACGGGGAAAGGAAAAGACCCCCTGTAAACAAAGGAAGCACGGAGCAGAACGGAAACCAAAGCCCCCCTTCCCTTTCCCCACCCCGCGAAATTGGAAAGACAATGTGAAGAGACGTAGACTAAGGGGAACCCGTCGCCATGAAAGGGTGGCACTTCTCCAAAAGGGTGTTAAAACGAGAGGTTTTCAAAAATCCCTTGACGGCCTTAAGCAGACTGGAAAAGGATTTTCGGGAGAAAAAATTAATGAAAAAAAAAGGAAATAGAGGAACCACGGGGCTTTCAGGGCAAAGGATCCACGTCACCCAAGAAGGGCAAATGGGGCCCTAGGGGGTGGTCCCCATCAAAACAATGGAAAAGGGAGGTCAACAAAAGGGGATGAACCTGCGTCGGGTTAAAAAAAAGGGAATAGGATGACATCGCAAATCATAGCCGAATCGGTTCCCAACGGGAAGGCCCAAACGAACAAAAAAAAAACAAATCACGTAAAAGTTGGGTGACATAAAGGAAGTGGGGGGGAACGAGAAACCAACCTAAAAGTGGTTAAAGAAAGAGGGACGAAAGCGCCAAAAAAAAAGGGGCAAACGGGCAAACCTTTAAACCAAGAAAAAAGAGTTGGAGTAGAATGACACTGAAGGAGGGGAAAAAGGCCACAACCTCGCAAGAAAAAGAACACAAAAAGAAAAGAGAGGATTACGCCCAGGGGCCAAAGTCAGCCTAAAAAGGGGACTCAGACCCCAACCCTTTTTGCTAGATCACATGGGGCAAAGGAAAGACAAGAGCCTGCTCTTTAAACGGAGGGAAAAGTCGGGGGGGGGAAGGCATAAAGTTGTTTTAACTTCTTGAACGACTTTAAATCTAAAAAACAGTCCCAACGAATTTCACATATTTATCGAAAAAAAAAAAAACTGGGAGGATGGGAGAAAAAAAGAAGAGGGAAATTTGACAAGGCACGTCGTTGCAGATGGGGGAAACCTTAGTTAAAACAAACCCCGCAAAAAACTTCCTAAGACCCGAACAGGGGGGGAGAAGCCAACGGGAAAGGGATAGAAAAAGAAACCAGCCCGATCGGCCCCTAAGGGGATGGACACCCAGGTGCAAAATGGGGGTAAAGCAGACAAGCCAACTTGCCCGTTAATAGAGGGTGGGGGGTATGAGGCGAGGGGGGGGGGGTCCACCCCCAAACGGGCAGGAAAGCGGTTTGGTGGTCGAAGATGAAAGGGAAATCTGTTTTGGGGGGGGAGAATAAGTAGTTACCTGGGTACTGGGTCAAGTCCCCTCCTTCGGCTTGGTCACTGGGAAAAAAAGCAAAAGGGAGGGTGTCCTGCAAGGGTCCAGAGTGGGAAAAAAAAATAACTGAAAATGGTTCCAATCATTCCCAGGGGGGGGGGATAAAAAGTCCCCTGGGACCGCATGTTTGAGGGAAGTAAAGACATAAGAAGGGAAGGAAAAAGAGACATGGTATTCACGTGACATGGGTGTTAGGGGTTTGGGGGAAACAACGCATGCAATTCGGGTGGCATGCAAAAAGGCCCCCCAGAGGTAGGGGGAACGGTAGAGGTGCCATTCATTGGGTTGTTTACCCTGCAGAGGGTCCCCTGAATCCGTGCAAGAGTTTCCGTTACCAAGGGTGCAGGGGCGGACACTTGCAAAAAAAAAAAAGGCAACAAAAGTGGGGAAAACGGACACGGGGGGGGTGTCAGAGAAAGGGTCGAAAATGCAATGACGAAAACAGATTGTCAAAGCACTCTGTAATGTTGGATTTGCAACCCGTTAGGAATAGGGGACAAAGGGGGAAAAAAATCGGGCAAAAAAAACAACGTAAAAGGGGACACACACACAAGCCAGGCCAGCCACAGGGAAAAGAAGTTAACGACGGCGGGAAAAAAAAACACAAGACGACAGAGAAAGAGTTGCAAAAAAAAATAGATGGTCGAATGCGGAAAGACTAGGCAAAAAAAGAAGGGGAAGGTCGTTTGGGCAGAAAGAACAGCAAAAAAGGGGGGGAAAAAAAAAGGTGGGATGGAAGAAAAATTGAAAACGTGACCCCGAAAAACTCCTTGCCAATTCCCCAACATTGTGAACTGGAGCGCACGAAGCAAAAAAGAGTCGCAAAGGCGAGGCACAATAACGGGGAAACAAAAAGAAAAACAATAAAAAAAACGGGTGGGTAGAAAAAGGGTGGGTGTCGCACCACAAACAACGCTGGGTGAGAAAAAAAACCATTGTTAAGGGGGAATAAAAATTGGGGGATAAAGAACCGCTGAAAAAGTTGGAAAAAGAGAGATGGGCCCGGAGGGGGGTAGTCCCAAAAAGGAAGAAGAGAAAAAAGAAGGAACTGGGCACGTCAGTGATCCGGGGGAAATGAAAAAACGGGCCAAGTTCGCCCAAGGGGCATCAGTCTCTTTTCAATGAAAATTTCAGCCGGGGGGGGGCGCTAAATATATCTTCCAAAGGAAAAAATGTCAAGGTAAAAAACCCAGGGCTTAGCATCGGGGGGGGACAGCTTTAAAAGGCGGCCCCTTCTAAAAAACAGGACGATCCGGGAAATACAACATTGAAATAAAGTTGTTCCCACACAACCTGAAAAGGATTAAAAGAAACTTCAGGAAATTGCCGCAAAAAAAAAAAGAAGTTGACAAAGCCACACCAGGAAAGACTATAGTGTTCTCAATAGAACTGTGGTGGGGAAAGGTTGGGGGGGCTGTTGAAGGAAAAACAAGTGTCACACACAAACCAGGGCCAAAAAAGGACCAGACCCAAACAGGGAAGGGCAGGGGCGAAGGGAAGGAAAAAGGGAGGGTAGCACGGACTTTAAAAGCAAAAAAAATCCAGACATCCAAAAAAAAGAACAAGAAACCGAAAAATGGAACCCGTAACGACAACCGTGGACTGCAGGGTTTTTTGGGGGGGGGGTAAGGAACTTGTTTCGTGGGTACCTGCAAAGAAATCCCACGGGCACAGGGAAAGGTGAAAAAAAACAGGGCAATGTGGAAAAGGAAAAAAACGTAAATGCCCCGTGTGGTTTCGCAACGTGGGCGGACCGGGACAGACCAACAGAGGGGGGCACAACAAATCCGGGTTCCAGCAAGGGATGGGTAAAAACCAAAAACTTGGCACACCGGGGACTTGGCGGGGTCCAACCTTACAATTTCTTTCAAGAAACAAAGTGAAAAAAGACATGTCGCAAAAAAGAAATGAGATGTTGTGAACCAGGGCACCCAGGGGGGGTGGGCACAGGAACGCATACATGGAAGCTTCATAAACATCTAATGATTGTGAAAAAACCAAAATCGCCCCCCGCCCTAACCAAAAAAAGGCAACAGAGGAACAGGATTTCCCAAGGGAACGAAGGTTTTAACCATTGTGGTACTCGGGGGTGTTGGTTTTTTGGGTGGGTCCATGGAAATGGGGGAAGGAAGGAACGCGATCAGAAGTTGGAGCACCAACCAAAAACTACGGGCAGTGGTGGCCACTGCACACTTTTTCTGTCGGGGGGGTTCCCCGGTGCAAGTTAAAAAGCAAAAAAGAAAACCGCCAGACAACAGAGGGACGGGAACCAGCGGGGGGGCCCCAAAAAAAGTTGTCCACCAAAAAGGTCACACGTGCAACAAATTGGAGGAAAAACAAAAAGGGCCGATCACCAGGGGCTTTGAAATTTCAGCACGGCAAGGTGAGGTTTGGACCGACAGCAAGGCAAAAACACAAGAGGGCCGCAAAAATGAGTGGGGGGCAAAAAACCAGTTTTACAAAAACAACGCGGTAGAAATTACCTCGGGGGGTCTGACCTTTTCCACGGGGGTCCCTCACGATATAAAAAAGAGGGTGAAACAGATCTGGGAGGGAATGGGGGGGAACAATCGAACACAAACGAAACAACATGAAAAGGGGGTTTTTTTGGGGGAACAACTTGGAGTATTCACTGGGTGATAGGGTAAGTAATTGAGGGGGGGGGGGAACAGATTTTCCAAGTGAACAAGGGGTGGGACCAAATCCCGAACCAACAGCCCTTTGGGGGACAAAAATTTAAGGCAGAAGATAAATAATGCACAAGGAAAAGTAAAAACTTAGTGTTGGGACCGTACTTCTTTGGATTCAAACTGGAAAAAAGGGAGGGGGGGGGCCGAGGCCAAAGAAAACTTGGGGGGGAGTGACACAGATGGGTGCTGGGGGGACTCAAAAAAACCCGCAGCGTCCCCCCTTTTAACTGGTGGGTGGGAAAGAAGACCGTTCACAACAGAGAGGCAAAGCAGAGGGGGTGTAAATTGTGGAAAAAAACAGAGCTGATAAGAAAAAAAAAACAACGGGAAGGGGGTAGGGGAAAAGAGGAGAAATAGCCAAGTAAAGTTTTGGGAAGGGGGGACTCGATTTGGGCCTAACTTGGTGAGTTGGGTGCAGAATCAACAACAGTGGAAAGCTAAATGGGAGAAACCAGTGAGCTCACAAGAAACCCCAAAAAGGTTGACACCAACAGGGGGAGCGGGAAAGAAAGCAGTTTGTCAAACTCGGGGTATAAAAAAGTGTGAGCAAAGGACAAAATAAGCTGGTTCAAGGGGTAAAGGTGCTGTATTTTTCATGATTCACAAGAAAAACGGGCCCCACCCAAATGAAAAACCCAAAAAAAAGACACCCCGGGGCAAAGGGAAATCAAGTGCCAATAATTCCAGATCAAACCCAGACGTTCCCTACAAGCCACCCGTTTGTGTGACAAAGGGGGGTGGGCGGGCAAGAAGGGTCAAAAAATGTCAGGGAAGACTGACCGAATTGAAAGAGTGGAAAAATAAAAAAGTAAGGCCGATATCAGTCAAAAAGGGAGAAAAAAGGGGACCCTAGTGAGAAGGCGCCGCACAGTCACCACTTGCGTGGGAAAAGTACCGGGGGTCAAAAGGGAATTGAATTACTGGGGTTGAAAAAAGAAAACCACACACGAACAGTCAACTGATTGGGAACGTTTTTGGAAAAGGAAGGAAGTGAAAAAAAGAAGCACAATGGAGTTGGCCTGAAATTTGCTGAACCTTAACAGAAGTACACTAATTTCTAGAAAATGCAAAGAAAACTTCACAACAACGGGAAAGGGGGGGGGGGGGGAGCGACCAAGTGACATGAAAAGGAGGTTTCCCCATGAGCCCCATATTAAAAAAAAAAAGAAAATAAGAAATGATCGAACCGACTGAAAAAGTTCGACTCAGCCGGGGTGGTGCTGCAACGGGGGGGTGGGGGTGACCTAATAAATTCAAAACAGATTCTGGTTGGCAGAGTTGCCCCAAAACGTTGGGAAAAAAAGGGGGGGGGGTGAAAGCTTGGTGTTATGACACAAAGAAAAACTGTGCAATGGGGAAAATTGGCCAAAACGGTTCAACTACTACCAGGGCCAAAACATCCTTGCACGAAACCAAAAAAGGGGAAGGTGGAAATCGTGGGGGAGAAAAACCAAGGGAGAGTTTGTTAGGACACGAAAACGTTTGGGAGAAACTTTCACGGGGCATGAAGGTCAAAACGTTTGACAGATCTGAGTGGTAGCAAAAAACCGAGGGGAAGGGGGAAAAAAAAAAACGGGACCGCAAAGGCGGGAAAGGCCCGGTAAAATCTGGAACATGTCAAGGAAACAGTTGAATTTTGGTAAAGAGAAAAGTCAGGGGGGGAAAGGGTCACCCGATACTCCGCAAGCGACAGCAGAAAGACTCAAGACACGGGAAACCACAGTTTGGGCCCATTTCAGCCCTAAAGTAATTTGGAACTCATAAAAAAGCAAAAAAAAAAAAGCAAAAAATATAAAAATCAAAAGAGGAATTTCGGAAAGAAGGGTGAACGAAATCGCGAAGGGGGGTAGTCTTTAAACAGGCCGGGGGAAAAGAGAGTTTGTTTTGTTTTGCCGTTCTTACAGAATACAAGAACTCACCCCAAAAAAGAAAAAAACAAAAAGGGGGCCGCAAAACCTTACAGAAAAGGAAGAGGATATGAAAAGAAACGAACCACACAAGAAAGAGAAAAAAAAGGACCGATGGCAAAGCACCCCCTTTAAAAGGTAATAGAAAATAGCTTTGAAAATTGGGGGGGGGGGTTTGTCCCCCCCAAACTCAAGCCTGAAGACGTGGACAATACGGTAAAAAAAAAAGAAGGTAAAAAAAAGGGAAAAAGGGAAAGGACCCAAGGGGTGGCCACGTCCAAACACCGGGGGGGAATAGAAGCAACAAACGACCACCAGAACCAAGGGAAATGCTCCGATTACCACAACTGAAAGGGGGGGGGGGGAGAAAAAAACCTCACAGGAGACAAACAAAGGGGGGGGGTGGTGGTGGTTGGACGAACCACGGACAATAGGGAGTTTGGGTGGGTGGTTGAAAGGGGCCAAAACGAGAGGAGGAGGTAAAAAGGAGGCGGCCATCCACGTTCAAAACTGGTTCCTGAAAATCAGCGGAAGAACAACCGGAGGGGGTCCAAAAAAGTAGGGGGGGGGGGGTGGGTACCGAGGGACCCCAAAGGGGAAAGAAAGGGGAACCACATCACGGACAGGGTCACTGTTTGGAGGGCACGATCAAAACGAGGTGGGTCCAAAAAAAAAAAAATATTCGAAACCAAAGATGTCAACGAAGGGGGTTAGTTTTCCCCAGGATCGGACAACAGCAGTTCGGGGACGCCGGAAAAAGGTTTGTGAACATCGGGTCAAACAAACGGCGGCACAGGACCAATCCATCCCCACCGCAAGGGGGGAAAAAAAAGGGTAATGCTGGGGAAGATAACAGACGACCAAAAAGAAAAAGGGTAAAATAAAAGGAACGAGGGCAATAACACTCCCGCCAAAGAAAGTCACCATTGAAAGAAAACCAGGGGGGTAACCGGACTCACAGTCTCTGGTCCAGAGAGGAACCTAAAAGCCCGGTTGTCACGAAAGAAAAGTTGGGAAGGAAAGGGGGAAAAACGGGACCACAGAAAGAACGTAACGAAACCCTCTACTTGGGAGGAACGATTAACCTCTGGCGTCGGAACCAAAAACTGGGAAAGTCAACGAGACAACATGACGATTGTTGTAAAAAATCAATGCAAAAAAAAGAAAGGCAAGGGGAACGGAACGGGGGCCCCCTTCGGGGGGGGAGGTGAAAAAGAATACGAAAAATCATGTCGGCGAATACAAGGAAAAAAGTCAGGACCTTTTGGCAAAGGCCATACAGGGAAAGTGTGGTCCCAAATCGAAGTGCCGAAACGGCCTGGTTGTCCAAAAGGGGAAAATGAAAAGGAAGCGGACTCACGTGAAAACGAAAAATCCGCCTTTAAAAAAAAAAGAGGGAAAGTGGGTCTCTCGGGGAAACAAACCACTGACGTAAAAAGAACCCCTCCCAAGATACGCAAAAAAAAAAAAACGTTAGCGGCGTTGAAGAAGGTCAGGAAAGAACACCAAGTGGAGTGACCGCGACAGGGGCAAGCGGACCCGGCCAAATTCCCCGTTGATGAACAAAAACCGAAAGCGTCGCGGGGTCAGAAGAAAGTCAAACCAAGTTCCCGTGTAAGGGAGGGTGGGGGGGGAAAGGAATAAAAAGAGTTGGAACGACACTGGGAAAGATTTTCACAGATAATGCAGCACCCCAAGGGAAAGAAAAAAATAACTGCAACACAAAATGAGCAATTCTTTCACCGGAAAAAAAGGGGGGGAAAAAGGGGGAAAAAAGTAGGAAAAAATCTGCACAGCAAAGTCC
>Ga0179593_1290897_pt1 | contig 26170 bp, 22 predicted proteins | sample CZODoug2_1_08_16_FD_185931 | JGI IMG/M metagenome (GOLD analysis project Ga0179593, IMG submission 185931) | Vadose zone soil fungal communities from Angelo Coast Range Reserve, California, USA - CZODoug2_1_08_16fungal (PacBio error correction) | ecosystem: Environmental > Terrestrial > Soil >...
CTCTTCGATGCGGAGTCGCATAACTAATTGAAAAAGCCCGGGAATGGGGGTGGTGAGCGGGGGGGGCGGGGCTAGTCGAACCGGAACTGCAGCGGTCGGCGCGGTATTCGCCGCAGTGAAGCAGGCATGGGGGGGGGGTGAAACAGAATAGAGGTATCACATCCGAGCTCGCGACAATGGAGCGCCGAGATGCGGCGGAAGATCTCTTCACGCAATAATACCTAAAAGGTCCGGAACTAATAGCGCGGCCCGACTTCCCATTCTACCGGTCGGTTTCTATCGTGGCGGAAATCTCGGCCCGAGTGTCGTGTAGCGACCGGGAAGGGAGAGGCCTTGATCCCGCTGAATCAACTTCACATCGCCCTCGTACTGGCCTGAAGCGAGGGGCGGCCGGTCGAGCGTATCAAATAAGAAAAAAAGAGGGGAGGAGGCGGCAGAAACTGTCGGAAAAGTCTTGTCTCCATCTCAAAAGGCAAGGGGGGAACTCAAATAGACGAGCGCAGGGGGACCGCTAACAGAAATTCGGCGATGCATCTTCTATTCGGGTAGCGTCTAAACAGGGCTGCGGTGACCAATAACCTCGGGTACCCAATTCGATGCGCAGTCTGAAAGGAAAGAAATTGGGGGAGCCGAAGCAAGAAACTTAGAACACATCTTTCGACTAAGGGACTTCGCGGCATAGACGGGGGGAAAAGCCATGCCTCTTGGGAATCCTAATCGCCGAAAGGCTCGGCGCGATCAGGAAAGGACCTTGTGTTCCTTGCGACCAAGGAGCGGTCGAGCCGGATGCTAAAAAGAGGTCTGCCCGGGATCCGGGAGGTAGACAAAAGTGAACTTTAGGGCGTTGGGCAGGGAGAGAAAATCGCTCGGATCAAAAGCTCCGGGGGGATCGAGTGAAGAGGGGATACAGATGTCTTTCATCATAGGCGGCCCTTTGCAATGCGCGAATCCGCTTTGGGGAAGGGGCGAACTGAATAGACAAGGTCATACAGGGTGGCTCGACTCGGGTGCAGAAATCGCCCTTCCCGTGTGTAAGTCCGAGAAATCCACAATCCAATACAGAGAAAAAAAAAAAAACAGAGAAACGCGCGCAAAAAGACGGGCCGGCCTCGCACCGGGAGACCGAAGAAAGCGACAAAAGGAGAATTCCGGGGGGGGTCCAAAGGAGCGGAAAAGCAGTTCACCGCAGCCGATCCCACGCACTCCGCACTCAAAACATCAAGGGCACCTGCCTGGCAACTCGGGCTTGCTGACTGCTGAAAAGGGGAGGGGGAAAAAGACATCGAAAATGAATCAACGAGGAGAGGGGAAACCCCACGGAGGCTGGTCCACGGAGATACCTTCAACGGAAGTAGTGCCCCGACTATAAGAAGGAGAAAGAACAGCAACCCTCATTCGTCCATCAAGTTTCACACATACCGAGAGGCGGTGCGCAGCGTTCAGGGAAGCGGACTGCCTGGCAGATCGGGGTCTAGGGAAGGAAGCCTTAGCTGTGACCTATTTTAGGCCCAGAGAGAGAAACAACAAAAAGGGAGGGGGGAAAAGAAGAGGAGATTGCGAACATAGGTCGCGTATAGGTCGTCGACAATGTAGGGTCGCAACAGCAGATAGAAAAGAGGTGCAAAGAACCGCCTCTCTTCTGAAGATGGGAACTGGAGGGGGCCAAGGTCGTCAAGGACGGCTCGGTACCGTTACGCCTTATATTCGAAATACAACTCAGACGGAAGTCTTCCAGCACTACCGGAGAGGTTTTTCAGGTACAGATAAGAGGACAGGTGAGCGCAGAGTGGAAAAATCGCATTTTTCATAAGTGAAAGCAACGGCATTGACAGAGAACCGCGACGTGCTGTGGAAGCGGAGAGTTCTTTATACGAGGAAAAATGTATGACGAGACTTCGACAGACGCCTTGATTCGGCGCCCTGGCGAGGGAAGAGCTCTTCAGGGAGCGCGGTGAGCTTTTTCTGGGGCAGGGGGGAGTCGAAGTAAACAATTTGAAGGGCCGAGGGCCCACCGATTCGGAGCCCGCTTATGCACGGAGAGGCGGGTCGCCTCACCAAAGCTTAGCGGTTCTCATCAATCAGACACGAAAAAACGGAGAAACCGATTCAAAATCTGTCAGTCGCTGCAAGGGCTTGAAGGAGCGGTTGGAAAGGAAACACCCAGGGAAAGTCAGCACATCAACCGTCTCCTGGCAAGAACCACGCGGGGGTTCCAAGGCGCCGTGATTACCCAAGACCTTGGGCTCACGGAAAAAGTGCGGGCTCTCGCAGGGAGACAGCGGGGAGGGCGCGGTCTGAGGGCAGGCGAGCAGGGCGGAGAGCTTCGCTAACGCGAGGCGCCGCGGTGGCTACCAAAAAGATAGGTGTCTCCAAAGATACGAGCGACTCGATCTAAAGGGGTAACCCGAGAGGGGGTAACGAAAAGTGCTCAAGGATCCCTCTCTAGGGGACGCAAATCGCGACGGCTGTCAAACTTTTCAACGAGCGCTCAGGACCGTGCTACATCGTCCTGTAGTCTTTCTCACGACGGGGGGCAAAAAATAAGAGAACAAAAGAAAGCTCCTGGTGAAGGAGGCGACGCTCGACGCGCGCTACGTAAAGGGGCAAACAAAAACTCGGAGAGGTAACTCCTTGGTATAGTAGAGAGGGGCCAGGGCAGAAAGAAGGCCCGGTCGAACCCTACTATCGCGGCAAAGCAAGTGCACCGAAGAACTCGGGGAGAAGGCGGCCGGTCTTACTCTCGAAACCATGACTGGGACGTATTCCTTAAGTCGCTCTAGGTGCTTTAAATTCTACCCTTGACCGGAGAAAAGTAGGAACGCGAAAGATGCACCTCCTGCGCGAGCGGGGAGGGGTCGGGTATTAAAAGATCGAATCGGGCCGATGTCACGGCTTCGGTACGACTGAGCCAGTCCTTTCAGTACCTGGCGAGGCGCGCCTTCGAAGTAAAGGGATTCGTAGGTTCGTGCTTCTCGACGTCGCGACGACCTCATTGAAAACATCGTAAATGGAGTCAGGGGGGGATCTGGCGGGATCGCCGCGGGTGCCGCGCAGAAAAGAAGATTGGGGACCCAAGAGACGGTGCAGTCGACAGCCTCCGCGAAAGGTCGCGCAAATATGACGGGCTCCAGCTCGAGCCAGGAGGATGAGATCGGGCTGTGGGACTAGCCGCGACACGCCGATGATCGAGCCCCACACCGGCCCTTATTAAGGCGCAGGCATATCTTGTCAGGGGACGCGGGAGAAAGAAAAGGAAGCATGGGGGGCGTCGCTGGGGGATCCAGCGCACTCGCCTTTACAAAGGAATCACCGCCTGCTGGCGGCGGCAGGACGATCGGAGAGAGACTAGATCGAATCGAGGGAGGGGCACAGAGGGGGAAAGAAATTCGCGGGAGCTGCCGCTGGCCGGCCGAGCGTTGGCTCAGCAATGCTACGGAAAGAAAAAGCAACCGGGGCTTTCAGTAAATGGAACTATCTCCGTCGGGCAGAAAGAGCCGCGAGATCGGAGGAAACGACTTTCGGGATCGACGTGCCCAGAGCCTGGAAGCTAGAAATTAAAACCGCGATCGCTGAAGTCGCGAACGACGAACGGAGATTCGAGAAGTTTTCAAGGGGGGGAAAGGGAAATTCTTACGCAGGGTAAAAGCGCAGAATAACAGGGACCGGGATTTTAGGAAACATCGGTCGGCGCGCTGCTCGCGATCGCTTTTAAAAAAAAGAAGCCGCTTCGCAAGGAAAAAACGCCGCGGCTCCAAAGGGCGGCAAAAGGTCAAGCCGCTCGAAACGGACCGGGTGGCGGTCCAATTTCGAAAGAGGCCTGCTTATGGCGTCGGCAGTGCCGCAAGGAACCGAGCGCCGGAACATGACCGCTCAGGGCAAAGAGTTTTTAGCAAGAAAACTCTCGGGAATCAGCTATTGAAGCCAAGGAGAGAACATAGATAAACTCACAAAAACAACGGGGACGTATGAGAGGAAAAAATAATAGGTGAATAAACTATCCGTCGATTTGCAAACCTCGAAACTCGGCGAGAGGAAGCTGCACTCCATCACCGATCGACCCTTACTCTTATGTTCAGCGATAGAGAGGAAAAGAGTACAAGGAGAAAAAGCACAGAAAAAAAGCCGGCCCGCGTCGACAGGGGGCAGACAAGGGGCCGTTGGAAAAGGGATTAAAGGGAAGAAGGGCCTTTTCTTGGCGACGAATGGGTGCTGTAAGAGAGAGGAGGATCAGACTCAACTATATTTCAGAAACTAAAAGCAGCAGCAAAATACTGCACGGACTGGACAGAACCGGCGAGAATTTCCAATTTGCAATGTAGAACCTGGGCAGTCAAAAGACAGTCGTCTGACGGCGAGTCGTAGTCGGGGATCGCGCCCATAAGGGCGTCCGTAAAGGCGATGTCGGTAGCAATACTACGTTCGTGTTTGGCCTCCTACAAAACTCTATCTCGTGTGATTGGGGGTGACTACTGACGGGGATCGAGGGGGTAGGTCCAGACCCAAATTGTCGGAATATGTTGCCTCTTCTATGCCATGGCTTCAGTCATGGCGCCGCACGGAATGTGCTGGAGCAGTGACCCCCCTGACCTCTTACTGGCATTGCGTTCCATCCCGACCTACCGGCAACTAAACGGTATGCGAAGCGCGGTCGATGAAGAAGGGATACTCGAAGAGAATGGAAAAATGTGCTTCTCCAGGCGGCGTCAGTAGCGAAATTCTAGGTTGGAGGGGCTGGAGAATCTACTGCAAAACAAGGGCGGGCGAAGCCAGAGGGAAGAAGACGTTCTTCTGTAAGAATGTGAAGGGAAGTTGGTAGGAGCGAATGGCGAGGCAGCTTCAAAACATAAGAGCTCAGAAAAGACGGGCTCCGGGGGGGAGGCCACAGCGAGGCCTCGCCTTGGTCGGAAAAGGAGTCGGACGAAACGACGACCACGAAAAAGATCAATGGTGGCCAAACATCGGGCACTCGTATCGGGCTGGGCAAAAACCAAAAGGAGAGAATATCATCACAAGAAGAAGCCACGCATTCAGGAGGGAAACTGGGTCTCTGCGATCGGGATGGGGGAGTCGAGAACTAAATGGTCTGAAAGATACATAGGACGGAGGAGAAAATCCCTTGACTTAAAGGGATTGAGTCGAGCGCAGACCGGTATCACACGGGTCTTCGCGGAGCACCGTAACCTCTCCTCTCAGTAGCCTTCTCGCTGCGGCGGGGAAGAGGGAGAGGCTCCGTGAAAAAAAGACAAAGAGAGATAGCATGGCCCGCAGCGCCTTAAGGATTGGAGGGGGCCTTCGACTGCACGGGGGGGGCGAGGCGGTGGCGCGCGGCGCTCTTAAGATTATCGGTCTCGACGAGCTCGGTAAACTTAGGAGATGAAAAGAACGGGGGACATCGCCGGGAACTTTAACGATCGCGCCGTGGTCGAATCGGTCGAAGGTACATAACCATAGCTTGTCTGGACGAACGAAGGCAGTCACGTCGGAAAGCTGCAGAATGCCGATGTCCAAGGCCATCGATATAGTACGAGTTTTAACGAAGTGAAACGGCGATTCCGGAGGTAGCGTGAAAGGATCTTAATCTAAAAGGCGCGTACACAACAAAACGTCACCAACTGGAGATGCCGTAGGGAGGCTAGACTTTGAGTGCAGAAGCGCAACAGGGGAATCCCACTCTGGTGCGCCGAAGCGGGATCCAGCGTCAGCGGGCCATGAGCGGCTTGTCCGGGCAAAAACCGGGAAACAGAACCTGTTTTAATTGGCGAAAACCAGTTCAACAAAAGAAAGCGGGAACCCGCGGGGGGAAGTGGCCGGGCCGGGAGTGGCGACCAGGCCCGGCAAAACGTTTTGACCCGCAGGGGAAAAGATCTAAGTCTGCCCGCGCAGAGGGGGCGATCTCTGTGAAGAGGGTCGAAGAAAAAGGGTTTGCACATAGACGGCCATAATGGCTCCACCTCTTTGTCGAATCGAAGAGAACGGGAGAGGGAATCGAAGCGGTGGGAGGAAAAAAAGGCTCAGTGTTGGAAGTCCGAGCCAGCCAAAGTCCAAGCCAGCACAGGAGCGCGACGCAGACGGGGACGGTAACGACAAACTGCTGACTAAACTAAGGCTACACGTCGTACTGTGAGACGGATAGGGCCTAAGGGGAAAGAGGCCTATCCGCCGGGGGGGCCTAGGCACAAAAACCAAAAGTCAAGACGTCCTGCCATGTCACTGGGGAGGTAAGAATCGCTGATGCAATGCAAAGTGGAAACTCCTCGATAAAAGGAGAAGATTAAAGCGTCCGAACACCTCTGTAGCTGGGAGGGGACGGAAAAGTCCGTAGACCGAACCTCAATGATGTATTCAAGATAAGGAGAAGGGGACAAAGGGGGAGAATCCGGAAAACTTCTGGAAAGGGGGGCAGTTTAACGAAGACGCGAGGGGAGGGGCAAATCTTTCTCTCCGGAAGCATATCGGGGCTTGAACGAGGAGACGAGATGATCGAGAACCCGATTTGCCATCTCATCTCAAAATGAGGGAGTAAAAAGATATATGGAGAAAGAGGAATGACAGGGAGTAGAGATCAAACGGATATGCTTCCAGAAATGAAAAACTTCACGCTCAAACACCATCTAGATCGTGGAAAAACTGGGTGACTTACTAAGGGGTCCAGGCTAGGCTAGGTCCGTTCTCCATTGGGGAGGCAATAAATCGGCAAAAGATTCATCCAGACTTGGGCTACCACCCCGGGGGGAGCCAGTGACGGTCCCGTGCTGTCCTTTAAAATTCTTGTACCATAATGGACAGAAGCTATTCACTGCAGGACATTACATGGGCCTTCGTACGAACGGTTGAGAGGGAGTTGGGTTTTGTGGAGTGTTAGGAGCATAAACGTAGGAACGATCCGTCCGAAACAGAAGATGTTCGCCGTTCTGTCAGGACGCCCTCAGGACGGCGCGACGGGAAGCCAGCTTTGTCGGCTTGGAGGAAAGGCTCGGAGTAAACACTTGGGGAAGGCGATTGCGCCACAACCTTTCTAAGCAAGCTAAACGTTCGATTCGGTCTCCCTTAAAATAAAGAGGAGCGGAGCAGTTCAAAGTGTACCGCGGAACTAAAAATGGAGAATGTAAAATCGGAAGAAGGGAGGAGGCCGGGAGGCTGGGACGAAGAGCTTGCTAGCAGGGCAACGCCTCGGGTCCTGTAGCAAATCCCGGTACATTCAAGACAAAAGGGGACGCTCGGGGCTCAGTGGCCTAGCCTGGCTCAGGGGAAAAAAAAAGGGCCGGGTGCTCAGATAAGAAAAGTCCTGACTTTCAAGGCGAGGGGCGGAACTGCGAAAGCGTTATAAGGCTTCTACAGAAGGCGCGAATAAGGGTCGTAAGAGGGGGACTACCGAGTGCGCAGGCGTCTACAGTGCCTTCAGCGAAACGCCAAATCGAGTTGTGCCCGGAGGGCGTGGGGCATATCCTTGGTGAGCGACGGATCACTGGCTCTCCGGCCAAGCCGCCGTTCTGTGGATACAGTTCCCTAGACTCTCAAGGCGGAGAGGCTTCCTTTAAATCAGGGGCTCACGACTTTAAACAAATTCAGCGCGCCGACCTAAGCTAAGGGTGATGTCGGCCGAAAGCTAGAAAGGAGCAGGTCTCTGATCAAAAAGATCCACGAGGTTCAGACGGTTATCGGTAAGTCTACGGAACGTCATTCCTGTCTGAACATATCTCGTCTCAGAACGACGGGCAACCGAGAGGGAACCTCAAGTTCGCCGTCGAGAAGTCGTCAGGGCGTTGCTGCTGATGAATTATCGGGAGAAAAATTGGCTTGCTTCCCGTCGGAAAACGCCGAGATCCTACAGTCAAGATCGCTACCCTCTAGGAGGGCGGGGTATGGTATAAAAAACCGGATCAGACAATCGGTCCAAGTCTTCACGCTGTCTCGGGTACTAAGAAAGTCAATTAACTCTTGCTAGGGGGAGTCGCGGAGAAGGCCCGGGCGGCTGAAAGGGTCGGGACTCAAAAAACAGCTATCTAGAGACCGAGTGGGACCATGGGAAGGGAGTGAGTGTGTGTCGCGGGAGGACTAGCGCGGGGGGGGGAACGCTACGAGACAAGGGGGGGCTCACACAGGAGAAAGTGTCTAGTCAGCGAGAGAATCCGAAAGGGCCAAACCGGAGGAAGCTACGGGCTCACAGGACCCTTATTGCTTTAAGGAAGGTTTGGTACTAGAAGCAAACTGAATAGCTCCGAGGCCCAGACAGCACTGGAAATTCATCGCCGGCCAGGGGATAAGGTCCTAATCAAACGAAACTACCAGTGTTTCTGTATATGCTCCAGCACGCGACTTTCTCCTTCGACCCTCCAGCCTAAATGAGGGGATGGGAGCGCAGTCTCCAGTGGGGACGAGCTGATCGGTTTGGATGATTGGACCTAAAGGGGCTGCTCGTGCCCGGCAAGCCTGAGTCGTTTGGTACTCCATCCTACCTCTTCTTGGGGTTCGATCATGCTGCGGGGCGTACTACCGCCGTCTTGGAGGATGGGAGTCATACAAAAGAATAAGAGGGTACTGCATGAAGGTGCGTCCGACATAACAGACTCGTCCTCCACCGAGGCAGAATAGGAACTTCGGAGGCGAAGACGAGAGATAGGCGAGGGGAAGGACCTCTAACGTAATAGGGCGAAAAAAGGGGAGCGGGGTAAAAACAGGAGAAGGGCGCTAGTGGGGGACTAACTTTGGACCGGGAAGGGGGAAGAAAACGTTACGAAAAGGGACATAGTGCAAAAAGAAAGGCAGCCGGGGATTTTAGGACCTATAGGACGCGAGGCGCGCTCAACGAGGAGAAAGACAAACGGCGAAAAAGAAAGATCGGGCAGGAGGCGGGGGAGGTCCGCAAGAGAGCCACTCCTGAGCCCTGTCCACTTCCAAGAGAGGGGGAGACTAGCTCAAGCCTCGACTGATCCGAGCGGCCTGGGAAAATCCGAAAGCAGGCAAGCGTTTGGCGGCACGGTGGGAAGAGGGAACGCTCGGACGGTCGAGGAGCAGGTCGCCGGTATCGCAAGCTCACTCAAACAACACCAAAGAGGGGAAAATATATATAGGTTCTAGGGGTAAAAGTGCATCCTTAAGATCTCAGGAGGCGTGATCGTCAAAAGCAATCACTATGATTCCCGCTCTGCTGGTTTCAAGGAGAAATATAGGAGACTCCCGGGAACGAGAAAGAAATCTCGCTGGCGATTCTACATTTTCGCCAAGTCCTTTGATGGGTAAATCTCCGGGGTCCGAAGCCGATTTTCTTTTCAACGACTGAAAAGTAAGCGAGCGCGAGCACTGCGCCTACCTGGGTACAACAGACAGCGAACCTGCCTCTTGCAATGCAACCGGTAGACCGGCTGAAATTGCCCGGTTAAAAAAAACTGCCAACAGTCTGCTCATCGGCCCTCTAACGTCAGGGGACGCGGCGTGACAAAGCTATCGCGGGAGCGAGACGGAAAGAGGATGGGCCTATCGACGTCGGTTCACTGAATCCTCTGCGAGCTTCTCGGTGATTAATACTGGCCGTGACGCTTCACTGGTCCCGACCTGTCGGTCTTACCCTCTGGCGTGTTGAGGATGTCCGGAAGTCTCTCGCTCCCATGGCTGCAGGGTCCCTCTAAGAGGTCTCCTCTTCAGAAATCCCCAGAAACGCCTGGCATCAAAAAGAAAAGTGTATTCTCAACCGAGAGTTCGTAGATGAGCTCCCGAGAAAGGCCTTTGCAAAGAACGAAGATATAGGAGCGTTCACGAGAAAGGCGAGGTTTGCGAAATGATCAGCACAACGCCCCAATGGAAGTGGTCCGAAGTAGATAGGGGCGGAGAAATTTCCGGGAACGGGGGGTGCGGAAGAAGTGCGGGCGGGCGGCTTCGTTCAAGTCAAAAAAACATCCGAGAGCATAAAAACCTCGGAACCCGACGCGGGGAAGGTAAGCCGGGGGGGGGGGGGCGGCTGGAATCTAGAGACTCTCAAAGGAAAAATAGGATCAGTTTATACCAAGATGGCTCTGGGCGGGCACAGACCGAGAAAGAAGAGGGCAACAACCCAGCACTCCTTCAGGTCAAAGTGGTCTATTCTAGATATTGACTATATCAAAAGACAAGTGCAAAAAAGAAATCACAGTGAAAACCGGAGATAGTCTGAACAGGGACAACGTAGAGTCTTCTGTCTAGCGAAGCTTTGAAAAGCGGCCACGAGTGGCGAAATCGCGGAATAAAACTAAATCGAGAAGAAAAAAAGAGTCAGGTTCTTCTGATCTCTTCGGGGCTAACGGGAAGAGACAATCGGCAATCGGACAAAATAAGCGGTCCAAGAAATCTCCTGACTTCGGGGCGATTAGCGCGCGCTCAGAAGAGCGGGTCTATACCGTGGGTACGCGGAAACTTCCTGCGTAATCAAAGTCGCGAGCGGGATCTTTCGGACTCTGGGCGGGAAGGGGAAATCCGGTAAGGCGACAATACAGACGGTAGGCGGCGAAGCATGCCTTGACTGCACGTACGTGCGCCATCCCAGCTGTCGCCAGATCGCTAGCGAGAAGTGTAACGCGGTCGAAAGAAACCGAGGGCTAGGAAGGCGATCGGATGGGGAAAGAGGGGTGCTATCAAATATCTTTACCTCCCGGGTAGACACTTTCGGAGGGAAAGTGAGCAGCTTTGGCCGAGCGCACGCGGTATAAGCAGAGGGACAGGCTAGTGGGGGGGGGAGCCACGGACCACCGGGGGAGGAGAACAAGGCCGCCCGAAGCCGCAAGCCGGCGCGGGCGAAGAGCACAAGACCCTGGGTTGTTTTCGGGTCGGCAGATAAAGCTCGGGAAAAAAGAAAGGAAAAAAAGTTTCAGGGGCCGCTCAAGGGGGGGGGGAAAGACCAGGAACGCAGGAGTGGCCGCAGAGCAACGTCTCGTACCGTAAAAACCGTGAGGGATGGGAAGGTTCTAACGCGGGGGAGGGGACTCTGGAAGGACTTGCAGGCGACGAAATTGGGGGACGGAGAAACAGAGAACAGCGGTGCTCGGTCAGGGTGCGAAATAAAAGGGCCAGGACAAAAGTGTGATGGAAGGGAGCAAGTGCCAAATAAAGCCAATCAATACTAAATAGAATCATCCCGCCCTCTCCCGCTCCTAAGGAAAAAAAAGAGAAACCGGAGTCCTGGTATACTGAATGCCTAGGGGGGGTGGCATCGCCACTTCACGAAAAAACAAAGAGCCAACGGGGGGGGTCTCAAACGGAGGAAACGACGGCCTGCAGGGTATGCCGTCGCTTCTGGAAAAACATGCTGGGGAAAAAAAAGAAACGCTACATTAGCAAGAGAGGATTAATAAAAAACAAAATCTCTTTCGGTTCGACTAGGAGAAAAAATTCCTAAAAAAGATGTATGCCGATAATAATGCGAACGGTACCGACCAGCGGGAGGAAAATGCTTACACAGGGCCGATACATAAAGCACGCGGGTGCGCATTCCGGAAGCTGGCTTTCCTTAGGCCAGAGAAGTCGAGGCCGCGAAGAGCAAGAACCCTATGTGAGAAAAAAGAGATAGAAAAAAAAAACACTGAGGAGGAGGGGGGAGGATAGCACATAGGGGAGAGCTTGTCTGCTTCCTCTGACCGGAACGGGCAAGGAGCTAAAGGGCGAAAGAAAAAGGGGGCGCGCGGTAGGGGAGGAAAGGCGTAATCAGGTAGCCGTCTTCGTCTGCGGTGGGGCCTTATTACATAATAGAGGGGGGTCGTAAAATCGCCGACTTGGGCTACAGACGCGGGGGGGGTGGGGGGTAGGGACAAAAGAAACTCGGGCTTCATGTAAAGGGGGTTTTGCACAAAATTGTGTCAGAAGAATTCACTGCTTGAAACCAGAAAACCGGGACGTAATTCTGGGGAGCTGTAATTCGGGAGGTCCAATCCAATTTCTGCGAAAACAAGGAAGACGTGGTCAAATTCTGCGCCCCGGGAGGGGAGCAGAGGAGGGAGAGACTGTGCGGCTTGGTTGAGGTCGGGCCTGGGGGGAAGGGAGAAGGAGAACCGGGGAAGCCCGCTAATGCCTCAGGCGGGAGCGCCCCAACGGATCACAGGCACAGTGGAAGCGATAAAACGCCACGGCGGAGACGCTTCCCATAAGGCAATCAGAAAAAATCCATAAAGGGAGTAAAGGTAGAGGCTTTGGGCAGTCCGCCGAAGGAAGCCCTAGAGGGAAAGGCAAGACCAGGCGGGTCCGGGTCGTGCATCGGCGGCAAAAAAAACCTTGGGCGGCAAGAGGGGAGGGGGCTAAAAGAAAGCGCCGCCTTGCGGCGCGGGAGCGGACGAAGCAGCATGCGAAGAAAGAAGAGGAAAACCGTCGGGGCGAAAGGAAGGGGGGGCTAAGTGCGTGCGCTTCAAAAATCAATCTCGGCCTCACGCGAAAAGCCGGAATGGTGACAGGACGGGGGCGGGTCAAAGAGACTTGTGCTCGGACGAGAATCAGTCGCCGAAAAAATCGCCGCCGTTCGGGTGTCGAACGAGGTCAAACGAGCGGGCGAAAGAATAGACCTCGTAAGCGGCTCAAGCAAGCCTGAGGAGAACCGGACTTCAGCTCCTTGGGATGGCAACGCGCAAACTAAAAAAAAAAGAAGCCATCGAAGAGTCGGTAGAAGGGTATAGAGAAGCCAGGCCAGCCTTCCTTTCGAACCCCTATAGCAGCTACGAAAAAAAGCGCGCCAAGATCGAAAAAGATGTCAGGGAAGCGACCGGAAACGCAAAACGTGAGGGCCGATGAAGGGATAGCTCTTGTACGGGGGAAAAGCGCCGCCGGAGAAAAAAACAGCGATGCTCAGCTGCCGATGCGCGTCATGTGATAAAAAAACCGCGATCTAATGTGAAAGAAAAGGGGCGCGAGCTCTAAACTCCTAAGGGTTCAGTAAACGGGCGATGGAAAGATCGGCCGCGGGAAGGGAGAAAGGGTTCGTGTCAGATCGACCATAGCGATACTTTGACCATGAAAAGGAAAGTGCGGGTGTAAAGATGCGGGCGACGGGGGAGAGGGGGGGGCCGCGATAAAAACTAGCAAAGAAGGTGGGGGATCCTTGAAGTAGGCCGTGTTAGAGGGTTCGAGGGAGCTCCTGCCTCCTACCAACGGCGACGGCACTCACAAGGTTCTAACATAATTCTTCCGGGATATGCGTTCGTTGGCGAGCCATCATGAAACCTTAGCTCAGAGCCAGAAAAAAATTAATTATTAGGGTCACTCCTAGCTTTACATTCCTATTAAATGACCCTCAAGGGGTGGCGTCGACTTGATCCAGCGCAACGAAAAGGGGTCACTACTATAATCGAAACGCCTGCCGGAAGAGGAGCTGGGAGCGTGCATGCCTGGGGACTAAACGAGCTTCAAATGTCGATAGCCAGGAGAGGTGGGGTCGCAGAAAAAAAGAGAGAAAACTTCAACTTGATGCAGCGGGGTCCTCCCCACTAGTCTTGTGGGAGACCCGTTCGTGTACGGGACAGGGGCGCCTCATGCAAGGGACGAGGTACGTCTAGGGTCCATACATCGAGACTCGACGAGGCGTCACGGTCGCCCTTACGTCTGGCGTGGGGGGACCTCAGTCCTTCACGCATACGTAGGTTTAGTACAGATCCGGACGCTCGACGAACCTAGATCGTGCTCGGAACGTCAGCTGGAGCCTCGAAGGAATAAGAGGGGTTTGTGAAATTTCAATGGATTCTCAATTACTAATGTCTCCCTGACTTTACTAGCCTGCGAATGGAGGAAAAAGGGGAGGTTCAGGATAGGCGGCTCGAGACTCGATTTATCAACATATCTCCAAATAACTCTTCTCCTTCTTAATGTCTAAAAAGGAAAGTGGAGACCAATTTCAGGGACGGACTTCCGATCTTTGGGGGCTCGAGCATCAATAGCCTCGGGGGTAATTCGCGGAACACTAAGGCCGCAGAGGGGATTGCGGCTCCCACTGACTACAAAGTCGTCCTAGATGGGTTCGAAGGCGACTAGATAGCCAGACTAACAACAAAACTGGAAGGGGGAATAAGAAGACTATCGCTATGCAAAAAAACTAGTAAACCTAGGGTAATCTTCGAAAGAAATATAAGACACCTTCTCTTAAAATTGGGAAGAGGATGGAGTCTCAGTGAGAGGGCTCTCAACTTCTGGGGCCGCGGTCCTTTGCGCCAATCAATTTGCTAGTGGGAAAACCAAGGCTCCGAGTTTCTTTGGAAACTTGTCTTTATAGAGGAGCCGCTCCGACCTGGGGGTCCCCAGACCTTGCAAGATAAGGAACGGGCTAACCTGTGGGATTTCCAGGTGTGTGGTGTCAACACTCTCTATAAAGAATTCTGGGGCCGGGAGCGTAAAGCGGGCGCACGCGTCCGATTCCTAGTGGGCGGGCAGAAGGAAGAGTCGGGAAACGGCGATCAAACGCGGCACGCAAATTCTTCTTCGCGCGGAATAGCGAACAATGCGCGCAAAAAGCTGTAGAAGGGCTCAACGGGCAAAAAAAAACTAATCGGTGGGGAGGAAAACTCATTAGGGATCATTGATCTCGACCTACGCCCTTTGCCTGCGCCAGCGAAGACGGATGCGAAGACGTTGCGAGGGAGAACGCCGACCAGTTGGAAAGGTCGAAGGCCGGCAATACGGCAGAAAAAAATATGGGAACGGGCTTTTAATCAATATCAGAGGAGGGACGTGATTATCAAATTCAAACATCCGAGTGAAGACGCAGTGAAGGTTAGTCTGTCCGGGACTCGCATTGTTTGCGTCGGGGCGGCGAGACACCGAAAGTTAGATATAGAAGGATTTATCAAACAAGGGTTTCTCTGCGTCGGTCTTCAACCCACGAGGACTCGGCCTAGGCTCTAGAACCAACAGAAGCCATTCGGGAAGACAAAAGATTCCTATTACTTCAGAGGACGATAGAACAAAAACTGCTCCTCAGTCTGTCTTCTGCCCGGTCGGGCACTGTCAAAGGGTGGCACGGGGCTCGGCAAAAAAAGGCGATGCGTGAATAAAAGGCAATGTCGGGAGCGGTCCCCGAGCAATCGGGAGGGAGCGACTCGCTTTGCGTTAATTGCAGAAGGAAAACGGGAAGAAACCAAGAGCAAGACAGGCACCGGCCCCAGAAAAGGAAAAGCGCGTCACCGCGAAGACCGGTCGGGGAAAAATCGGGTGGAAGAAAGCCGTCTGGGGCCCTGAGATGCGTGGGACTCGAGACAGGAGGGCGAAGTCCTAGCCTCTAGAACAACGGGGGGGGGGCTACATGAAATCTCTGCCCTACTGGAACGCGCGTCTCTGGAGCCGAAAATCACCATAAGGAGGGGGAGGGGGGGAGAGGGGCAGATTGCTTCACTCGTTCGAGAGGGGACGCCATTTCTCAATAGAGCAGGGCAAAAGGGGGGGGGGAACACCTGAGAACATAAACGAGGGGGAGAGAATAACGTAGTTCAGGATTCGACACAGTATTGAAAAACTAACTACGTCCCCTTCTAGTCGTCAGAATCCAGCTTGGAGCCAAGAAAGGGGAGATAAAAAAGAGGGAGCCGCGGCTGCGCCGCAAACGAAACGATGGCCAACTAAAAGAGTAGAACCAAAAAGCCCTGGTCGAGGCCTATCACATTAAATTTTTGTCACAACTTGCGTAAAGATCAAAGTCCGAAATAAATTCAGGAAAAAATGTGAAAATGAAAAATCGCAGTGAGGTTTCCAAAACCTACCGGAGGCCAGGGGTGCCGCGCAAGAATAAAAGTCACTCTCCGGGGATCGGGGGCAAGGATGGGGAATAAAGGCGACATTTCTTCATCCCTTACGTGATGGGCGCGATGAAAAGGGGGGGGAAGGGAGCACGAAGATGCGCATATAGGGGAATATGAAAAGGGGCTAAAGAGGGAATTCAGTTTAGGCCGAAGCCAGCAAAAATTTACCAGCAAGCAGGGAAAAGCCGCGCCGTCCCAGAAAAACGTTCGCCTGAAAAAAGGAATGAAACCAAATCTGTAAAAAAGGGACCCTCGTAAAAATTGTGGCGAGACCACGCAGACAGGAAGATGCACCCGAAAGGAAAAAGCCTCGTCAAGCCGTACTCCTTCTGCAGGAGGGTGAAAATCCTCGACATACTAAACCGATAAAATACACCCTCGATGGCTGTTCATACAAGGGAAGGAGAAAAGACGCACCTGGAATTTGGGGGGACGAACGAAAAAACCGAAAGACTGAACGAAACTCTAACGTCACGCATTTGGCTACATGCAAGAGGAGGAAAAAGGTTAAGGCTTTCAACCACTGAGCACGGCGTAGAAGGAAAACGACGAAACCTTAAGACAGTGGCGGCCTCGCTGGGATCAGAAAACCACAACGGATTGGGGGAAAAGGAAAATGACTGAGTAGGACTGTCTCTCAGAGGGTAGTGCGGCAAAGCACATAAGGGACAGGCAATGCGCACGCCTCACAAGCCGAGATGAGAAAAGAAGGCGGACGCGAGTAAAACTGGAATGCTATGGGAAAAAAAAAAAACGGGTGAACTGGATCTGTAGAATAAGCAAGTGCTGAAGTTCAGGCATTTAAAATTCCGTGCTAACTAGAAGATCGGGGGTGGGCCGGGAAACGATCAAAGGCTTCATCGCGAGGGGAAAAAAAAGGGTGAATAAGACGAGCAAAAAAATTTACCTCAAAACAAGCGGACGGACGGGGGGTGAGCGCAGGAGATACGGGGGGGAAATGTAGACACCGTCACAGAGCACTGGGGGGTCGGCTTGTCTTCTGCTCCCATTAGAGTAAGTCGGATAGTACTAAAAATCGAGTGAGGCTGTTCGGGTGAAAATTTAGGAGATAGATGCATGGCTTCAAAAGGGTCGAAGGGGGCCTCGGATTCAAGGAAGAGGCGGGTCTCTCAAAGGGAAAGAAAAAAAAATAGCTGCGCAGCAAATGTTAAAAAGAACTACAGATAAACCTCGGGAAACGATATGTTCCAATGGCTAGGTCCTTGCTCCTCTCTCTGGGGCGCTCGGCCCACCTGCCATAGTGGGGACAGTGGTCGAAATCGCCCTACGCGTTCATCGCGTCGCAATACTGTGGTCGAACGGTTGGTGTACGCTCCTTGAGGTGCTTAAAAGCGACCTTGGCCTGAGGCCACGGAGTTGTGTCGGTCCCAATTGCCAACCGTTCGCTTGTGGGGTCCAGTGAAGAGGTGCCGGGTAGGCGGAAGGTATCTGTGGTTCTTCCTGAGGGTCTAAAGAAGCGCATGGGAAGGGCGCGGGCCGCGGCCTGGAAGCCTTAGGGCATAGGGTGCAGACGGGATGCGCCAGGGAGCGAAAAAAGTAAGTCTGACAGGGACTCGCCGTGACTCAAAGTTGCGGGGGGGGGTCAGGAAAATACTTGGGATCGACGAAAAAACCCGGATCCGGAGAAGCTCGCGCCGGTCTGTCGACGATTTCCAGTAGCGCTGGATCAGAGATCTATGACCAGGAGGGCATTTCTAGGCAAGGAAACGACTGGGTGACAAGGCCTGCGAGATATCAGCGCTTGGATGGAGAAGGAACGACGCTACAGTGAGCGCGGAGGTCTCAGAACTCCTAGGGAAGATGCAGACCCTTTGGAGCGGAGAGCCGTCGCGCACAAAAGTCGAACTAAGACTGCTGCCTACGAAGCGCGCGCCAGAGAACCAGGTCGCGGCCCGTAGGACGAGCGAAAAGGGACGATGACACGGTGGGGAGCGGGGACTTGGGAAGGGAGCATTAAAGAGCAAAAACACGTATCCGCCTCAGAGGGCGCTCCGCAAACAGGGACCGTCGGTGGAGAAAGGAGAGCGTGAAAGAAGTGCGCTTCACGAGAAGACGCCGAGCGTAGGACCGGATCGAAGCCTCGCAAGGGAAAGGTGGGAAGAAAAAAATGCTGAGAACCCCCACCCAAACCCCTCGCTCGAAGATATAAAGGGCCTGATGGGGAGGGAGGGTTGATCTTGGAAATTAGTCGCGACGGTTCCGAGGATAAGGTGCCAACTATGTGAAAAATGGCTGAACCCGTGCTGATCCGTCGACTACGTACCAACAGGGAAAAAGGAAGCCGCGGGGAAGGAGCCTCGAGGAAAGGGTCTTCTATCTCTGGAAGAGCCGACCGCCGCTCGAAAAGAAACAAACGGGAAAGTCTACGCCAGCCGGATTGGGGAAAACCGGCCGAAAGTGCTCGACAATGCGAAAGGGGGCGTCGCAAAAGGAATAAAAGAACAACTCGCCTTCTAGGCCTCCGCGGGAAAGCTTGCGAATGCAAAGGGACAAAGGGGAGCGCTAGCTCAATTGAGGGAATACCGGAGCGGGGAGCAAAGAAAAAAGAGGGGGTGAAAGGAGGGAGGCGGCCGAGGCAGACAAAAGGGGGAGACGCATGGGCGCGAAAAAAACCGCGGCGACGCAAGCGGGGACGCCGATAGGGTCCTCACCGAGCGCGCGCGACGGCGGGCCAGGGCGATCGACGGCAAACATGGAAATAAGCGAAGAGATCAGCGAAAGTCGCGGCGAAAAAGACGCGCGGAAGGTGGCAGGGAATTGAAACAAAGGGAAAGGAGGGAAACAGTTGGAAAAAAAAGTGCAGCAGCAGAGAGGGGAAAAAGGGAAAAGAGGTCGGCGAACTGGAGCGCACGGCTTATTTATAAAACCCGCGTCAGAAAAAAAAAGGTAGGGACGTCGGGAGGCTTGAGAACCAAGGACGTGGCGAAAAGGAGACCAGCGCCGCGGCGCGCTAGGAAAAGTCCTCTGCCGACGCAAACGAAGCCGGACAACGAAACAGACGCAGAGTAGGCGCGGCGCGGAGCAGCCTATCGACTCAATGGGCACCGGGAGCATCTCACAACATAGAGGAGGAAAAGAAGAAGTGAGAGGACGAGTTCGCCAAGATCGGGAGCAGGTCAGGGAGCACGCAAGACTATTCGACTAGGAGGCTGTTCCGTGCAGGGGAAACGAGAGGAACGGCGGAGCAGGCAACCGCCCGAGGCGGTTGGCAAAGGGGGGGGGGGGGGGGGGGGGGGGGGGGGGGGGGGGGGGGGTGGGTGTGTTTGGGGGGGGGGGTTTGGGGGGGTGGGGGGGGGGGGGGGTGGGGGGGGCTTTGAGGGGGGGGAGAGGAAGCTCTCCTCTGTTCTGGGGGGTAGACCGGCGGTCGGGGGCTTCTCGGGGAGGAAGGACGACAGACCGGTCTCCCTCACGCCTGCTCAACTCTAAAAAATGACCGGGAAAGAAAAGTTCATCGGAAACAAGGGCGTACCCTTAGCGCAAATCAAAAAGTACCGGGGGTGTCGAGGGAGAGGGATGATCGCGGCAAGACGCGTCTGCGGGGTGACCGAGATCCTGAAATGTTAAAAAACGAAGGAGATTACTCGGGGGAATACTTCTCTCGGCTGACAAAAACTGCTGAAATCAGGATTAAGGAGGAGAAAATAGAAGCGATCCAAGTCGGCGGCACGTCATAACCCTCAAAAAAACGTACTGGAAAGCCCGTTTGAGGGCTAACCGGCGGGGATTCAATGGGGGAGCTCTCCAGATAGGGGGAATAGGGACCGCGCCAGGAGAAAAAAGCCTTAGAGGCGGTAGGAGAAAAAGGCGATTTTCTCTTGATCACGAACCAATTGCGATTCGGGAGGCCTAAGATCTTCTTCTAAAAGGGCAGAGCTGCCGTTTGTCAAAAAGCGAAAAGAGGCGTCTAGGGCGAGGGTCAAAAAAGGATAAAAACGGTGGCTCGTGGCGCAAAGCGCGGCCGCGCCGTGGTTCGCGCAGTCCTGCACTGATAACAAAAGGCTTTGGATCCCCAAGGATAAAGAAACGTACCACCACACAGCAGGGAGAACAGAAAAGAGAAGAAAACAAACGGACACTCGGTACACCGAAGGTAGATGCGATACGAGGGGGTCCGAGCACGACATTGTAATCAAACGTCAGAAAGCCTCTATCGGGCCCTTTCCTTCACGGAAGGAAGCGCGCCGGGGGATTAACTAGGGTCAGAGAAATGGAAAAAATCCCGAAGCGCTACCGGATCAGGAGCAGATGGATTCGGAAAGGCATAAAAGAAGAGAGGAGCATAGGCAAAACGAAGGGAAGGATTAAGAAGGAGAACCTAGCCTAGTGACGAGAGGGGGGAGCTCTGTCGCAGCGGATATTCTTGTCCTCAGAAGTCAGGGCTTGACGCTATAGCGATAAAATTGCGCATCGCCGAAGGCTGGTCCCTGCTCTCGGGCTTCGATCGGGAGAGGTCAGCAGAGATTGAGTTCGGTCAGAAGGCCTGGATGGTTATTGAGCGGACGCATGCCTTGTCAAATCGGAGGCGCGATGGTAAAAGAAGTAGGAAAAACACGGCGGCTATAAACCGGCGAGAAAGGTCGTCGATCACGAGGCGAGTGACCAATCTGGCACCACGTAGGGTCAGGAAATAAAAAAACTGGGGGGCGGAGCGAACATGCGGGGACAAAGAAGGGCGCAGAATGGAGTAGTCAGGGCAGGAGGAGGCCCTCGCCCGGTCACCAAAAAAGCCGGCGGACTCTATCACCACTGACAGGGGGGGCCTTTTGGCCATGTTCGCCCAAAGGCTAGGGGGACGCGAGGAAAAAAAGAAAGCTTAACCAGATTATGCCGGCCTGGGATTTGCCGACAGACCAGGGTTGCAGAGAAGAAGAGGCAAGAGTAGAAGCGCAAATGATTTTGATTGGGGAAAGGAAAGATGTGAAGGGGGAATCGGGCTGACAACTTGTGTTGTGAGGCTCTCCGGCTTTGTTAGGTCGTCAAGGGAACTTTCGAGAGGGGAGAGGGACTTTTGATAAATCGCGACTTCCATTGTGGGGTTAAGAGAAAGCAAAAAATGCACAGTCCGATGGGCCCGCACTCTCTGGACTGACAGAACGAACCCTTGCTGAGGGATCAAACTCGGGGAACTAAACCGTCTTCATGGGAAAAAAAAGGTGCGTACTGCAAGAAAAAACCCTTTGTCCTATCTCCACTCCCTTCACGGTCCATTGAGGGAAAGTCCGGATCATACGGCCGGGGGGGCCAGGAGGGAAATCAAGGTCTTCAGTCCAGGACCAAGTTCTCTCTTCTGAAGGATTACTTTAGCCCGCCTGCACTAGCTTAAAAAGACTCTAGGAGCGTGCAAAGCCCCCACTGGGCGTCGGTTCAATGCCTGGAAATCCAGCGTTGGACCAAGAAGAGTTGCTCCAAGTCACTATAAACAGGAAGAACTAAGGAAGCATTTAAGGCATCCAGCGCGGCGGTAGTTCAAGATCTGCCGCCTTGAGCAAAAAAAAAGATCGGGAGGAGAGTCGACTACCTAAATCTCGAAATATGGATCAATCTCGAAAAAAAACACAACACTAGGGGGGGGGAAAAAGGGGGGAAAAAGAGAATGGGGGCGCAAGGAAAGCGTACGTCAAAACGAGGCCGATCTGCGACAGCAATAGAGAAAGCAGGAGCACCGGAATAGGAGGGAAAGGGCAAAAAGCGGCATTTCGGGCCGCGCACTAATCAGTTCGAGTATATTCAGGTCATACATATCAGTGCGAAAGGTCGCTCAAAAAAATACTGGGAGGAACCAAGCTAGTGGGGGGGGGCCCGGGCTCAATTGGAATAAGTGGGAAAAAAAAATTTGCAAAAAGAATCCGGCTTGACCCTGCAAAGTCGGCTGGCGGTGGTCGAAAACGGAGGGGGAGGGAAAAAATGGAGCAGATTGGTGTTCAAGGCTACGCGCCTGGATCGGGTGGTAGGCCGGTTGGAGACTTTCGGTGTGGCCAAGGTGGGCGTGGAAGGTGCGCTTGGAGGGGTGCCAGTTCGGGCGCCTTCAGGGTTTGAACTCTCTGTCATAGTTTTGGCGGCGTGTTTCTTGTTCCATGTTCTGATTGCCCTATACCCGGGCCCTTGTCAATGGCTCGGGTTCTCAAAGGACTGTGTCGGGATCCAGTTGAAAGTCGCGTAGTGATAATTCCCCAGCGAGCAGCAAATTTTCACGTATTAAGAAGGCCAAAGTATTTACAATGGCAACCGTCCGTCATGACTGGAGAGGACGACTCTTTGGAGGCGCCAAACGCGCGGCCCTTGGCCAGATCACACCTTTTCTAAAGCCGGCGCCTGGCCAAGCCACGCTGGGTGCGCGAGTGGTGAGACTTCCTACATTGGGGAAAAATGAAAGGTCCTTGGTCGCCTCCCGGCTTTTAAACGCTTTCGGCTTACGGGAAGGGGACATTGGAGTCTAAAGCGTCAGCCGAAAGGCGCACAGCGGACTACCGTGCTCGTCTTGTCGCTAAAAAATCTCGCGCGCCAGAAGAATTGTTGACCGATTGGGTCTTTTTCACATGCATGTGGATAAGGGGGACTATCCAAGAGCCGCAAGGGCCGCGTTCTGTCTACGAGTTTCCAAAAAAACGAGCGACTCAGCTGTGGGAAAATCGTCTGGGAGGCGGAGAGACGTGACAAGGACCAGGGGAGGAAAAAAGGACCTCAAGCTCTGTGGTAAAAAAAGAAAATAAACGAGGGACGGGCTAGGGGAAAAAATGATCACGAATGGTTTATAAAAATATATCTCAGCCGCTAAAGGGCAAAAAAAGGTCATAAAAGCAGATCAGAATCTGGCCGCGACGGAAAAAGAGCCCCCATCGAACATCGTTAAAAATTCTCGTCAGTAACAAAAAACTCCTTTGGTCCGTCTAGGTGTAGTGCGCTCTTGGCCTGTCTCTGGAAACTTCCATACCGATAGGTCCCTCCTCAGCTATTATACTGGGGGAGAGAATAGGTCGGTGATCAAAAGAGTAGGCCGATGAAGGACGGCTCTAAGGAAAAGGAACGGAAGTAGGTCTGCAAGGAACGGCGAAGCAAGGGCCCAAGGTCTTAAAGGCGCGACCGACGAAGAAATCAGTTGTACCATCTGGGGACTAGTTCTGTTGGTGAGAGGGGCTCACGCAGGTTCAAATACGAAGCCGATGGGTGAAAACACCAGAGAGGAGAAAACCCGTGCGAGAAGGAAAAAAAGGCCGGAAAGGACGGAAACCAGAGGACCGTCTGCGAGCGCACGGGAGGGGGGGAACCGGAACCGGCGGTCTGGAGAAGAGGGAGGGGAAGCGGAAGACCGAAACGCGGATCAAAAGCCCGCCAACCGGGCTTAAAGTCTAAGCCGCAAAGGTTCGGTCAAATTGCTCGAATGAGCCATTTGGAATAGGGAGAGAGCCAAGCAACTACGAATTCGTTCGATCCGCGAACGGCGCTGGGAATCAAAGCCATTTTCCAGCACTAATGAAGAGGGACCGCTCATGTCGATCACCGAGGAGGGGGGGAAAAGTGCTGGACTGCTTTAGACGCGAGGCCGCCGCGCGGGGGGGCATGTCAAGTCTAATCTCAGCCGACTGCTTCATATCCTGGAGCCACTTAGACCTGTGCACGGAGTCCTCAAACCAGCGACTGCTCGATTGAAGCGAAGGACTATCTCAACAGGGTAAATCAAAAAACAAGTGGGAACTGTAAGAGGGACCGCTATAATCACTAGGGACAGTCTCTTGGGCTATGTCTATATGGTACAGAAAAAGTTGGGGAATAAAGGGTACGGTCATTAGGGCAAAGGGTAGAAAGGATTGCAGAGAGCAGTCTCGGGGATTACTCTTTCCTTTAGCGGGCTGGGAGACTCCTCATCCCATCAAGGCGGAGGCCAATAATAAGGGGCTGGTCGAAAAAAGGATTCTCTTTTCATCTGGGTCTCCCCTCTAAAGACTTCCCTTGGAGACATTAAAAAGGCCGCCTCGGAAAAAGAACGGTTTCTCAGCAAATCGAGGGATTATCCGAAAAGGGGGCGCAGCTCATCGTGCGGGTAATAACCTTAATCATAAAAATCACGAGACGTGGCGCATTCAGCCGGGGATAAGAAGCTCAGTCTAAAAAAAAAAAAAAAAAGGAAAAGTAAAAAAGAGAGAGAGGGCGAGCGGGAATCTCGGCGAGCGTCAGCGCAAAAGACGCCCACTAGAAGCACTCTGAGTGTAAGGAGGGAATACTGCTAACTGCTATAAAAACAAGCTGAAGCGGGAGGCGGACAGACTTCGGAATTGGGGAGAAACGGCCTTTGGAATAGAAGGAAGCGCCGCTGCGCCGCGGGGGGAAAGGTGCACTGTCGGAGGTCGTGGAAAAAGAGCGGACGCGAGACGCGCACCCTCGAGTGCGCCCTAACCTAGCCCTTCAGCTCGCACTTAGAAGGGGGAGGAAGAATTTCAAGTAAAATTTGCTGAACCAAATTCTCGGAAGCAAAGTTTCGCGAGCTTCGTAGCGGAGCGGGCTGCGCAGCGCGTATCGATGGAAGAGAGGGGGCGTCAGGGGAAGGCGAACGCTCGGGGAAGCGCTAAAGCGGCACTCACGGTAGGCGGCCCGATTCTGTCCGGGAAGACAATGAGCCCAAGAAACGGCGGCAAAAGGACAGCTCAAGACACAATAGGGGAAAAGAGGGGATGCCACGCAGAGAGGATCTCAGGACTCCAAGAGCCGAAAATTCCGGCTCAATCATGGGTCAGAGGATTAGGGACGGGCATGGGGGAGTTGGAGGTCATCTAAAAAAAGAACCATTTGGGAGGTCGAGCAGCCTCATATCTGCGCAGGAAGTGAAGAAGTTTTGGACTTGGAGAAAAAGCGCGTGGGCTTTCTGCGCAACTAGTACAAAAAGCCGGAGAGAAGCCGTAGGGGGCGCCCGGCGCGACGCTGTTGTGTCATTAAAGGATAAGGGCACGGGAGAAAAAAGGAGAATGGTGAAACACAGCGGGATCGTAGAACGCACACCGCGCGAGACGACAGAAAAAAACACAAAAAGCCCGAATTCAAAGAGGTCTCTGGATCGAGGTCGCGATCACGACCTTGCCCAACCGTGCGGGAAGACTCGCAACGGGCAAAGAATTCGCTTAACTATCTCTCCGGGGGGAAAGAAACATTCGATCAGGGTGTGATAAAAGAGGGGCGTCTCGGAAGGGAAGCTCCAAGTGCGCGGTAGAGGAGGCGACGGGGGGAAAAAAGAACAGACGTCCGGCAGAAAGGACCGCAGCGGCTCCGACCCGGCTCTGCGGTTCGTCGGGGGGGGGGAAAGCGACTTAACCCGGCGAAGAGAGCGAAGAGAGGTCTAGAGGTCAGCGATCTCAAGCAACTTCAACACAGACGATGATTTGCCCGGGAGCGCGGGGGGACGGACAGGTTCTGATCAGAAATGAACCAAACCAGGAGTTTAGCGCGGCATACTGGCTGAAGTAAATTGAGAAAAGAGGTCCCGAAATAGTGGAGCCATCGGAAAAGCGCTCGTTGAGAGCTTAAAACAAAACGTGTGAGGGGAGGGGCTGAGCTGGGGGGTTATCGGGGTCAGAAAACAATTGCGAGGGGAAACAAGGAAACTCTGTAGAAACTGAAGGGGACTAAGAGTCCTAGGTTATAAGCGCACGGATTGGCCCCTTGTACGGAGATTCAGCGAAGATCTCAGAAAGGAAAAGGAAGATGGGGCTCCCAAGGCCCTCAAGGCAGCTCTGACTCGAGAACCAGACTGTGGGGCGCCCCCGGCACCGAGCACGAGCAAAAAAAACGTGTAGCCGGCCCGGTGGGAAAGGGCAAAACCGCGGAGGGGCAGAGACAAAAAAGCGCCTCCGGTCAGCGGAACGATGGTTAATGACTAACGGTAGTCATCAAAAAACAACGGTTGCAGGCAAACACTGACTACGGTTGGGAAGGCGGCACGAAGAGAAGTTCATAGCGAATCGGTGGCTAATCGCCCTGGAAGTGTGGCCAGCCATGTAAAAGCCACAGTCGAGCGCAATCGAAAAAACAGCGAGAAGTCCCGCTCCATGGCGCCCGAAAAAAGGATCTGGATCCGTCGCGGAGAGCCCAAATTTTCAAAAACCGAAATATAACGAAAGGCCCGACAACCGCCCGACGGACTGCCATGAGTGCCGTGCCGACTGCAACAGTCTTTGGACTAAGAAGTACATGAAGCCCGGTGCGCTACCAACTTCAAGTGAGGTGGACGACAGTCAGGAGACCTGGAAGGGACACGAGATGTGCCGACTAAGTAAAGTCAACGCGAAGCCTACGGGGGGGAAAACCTGCGTAAGCTTTTCCACACCACCGCTAACGCTCAGTGCTCGCTTTTGACGAGCGGTTTCAGCAGGATAGGAGGCTTGGGGAAAGCCGAAAAGAAGGATAGAGGGGACGCAGAGGGGGGCGAA
>Ga0179593_1333566_pt1 | contig 26164 bp, 37 predicted proteins | sample CZODoug2_1_08_16_FD_185931 | JGI IMG/M metagenome (GOLD analysis project Ga0179593, IMG submission 185931) | Vadose zone soil fungal communities from Angelo Coast Range Reserve, California, USA - CZODoug2_1_08_16fungal (PacBio error correction) | ecosystem: Environmental > Terrestrial > Soil >...
AATCCCGGACGTAAGGGCAAAACGGGGAGGAATAATTTAATCGGGTAGCAAGAAAAAATCGATTGGAAAAAGAAAGGAAAAAGGGAGGGAGAGGGGAATGCTAAAGGAATGACTGGAAACGAGACCCAAGTGGGGTGGTCAGATAAACGACTCCGGGCACTAGGAAAGAGACCCGAGTGGGGGTAAATCCCTTTGCGAGAAGGAAGGGGAAGAAAAAGTCATTTTCTGTCGAAGCGCAATCAATCCAATTTTATAAATTGAAAGGGGGGAGATCTCTGCGCTATTCCCCATCCTGAAACGCAGTAAGCCACTGGGATGAAGTTTTTGTTGTTAGTAAAGAGCAATCCCCTGGTATCCCCTAGAATCCTCCGCAACTATGAAGGGGTAACCAAAACATGAGGTACATACAAGGGAGGAGAAGACTGCTCTTCAACCTTCGAGAGGCGTCGGGGGTCCCAGGAAAGAGAAGGAGAGGGTTGCGACGGTGTAGACGCAAAGAACGAGGGTGGGAAGGGGAATGGGAAAAAGAGACAGTAAGCGCGCAGACGGTTTTGGAAGTTGGCTAGATGCCCTACTATCAAAGAAAAGCACCTAGCAAATCGGCAAAAACAGGGAAGGAGGTGATGACGCGTGAAATAACGACATCACGACAAAACAACACCCAAGAACGAAAGACCTCCCCAAGAAAGATCGGAGTCGGTGGCGTAAGGGATTTACTAATTCCCAAATTTGTTCGTTTAAGGGAAAAAAGAAACCTATGTCATCAAACGGCTTAAAAGGGCAGAGAGGGGAAGGGAAATTAAGGAGGTAGACGAGGAAGGTGCGTGCGATTTCCGCATTTTTGATGAAAAAACCGTCAGAAGAATATAAAAGAGAGTCAAAAAAAACTTGAGAGGAGGAGAGATATAGTAAGGAAGGGAATGGTTTCAGCCCCGCGCAAATAAACAAAACCCTTGCCAAACTTTAGGAAATCACTCCACCTGACCTGCAGAAGAGTTCAGGAAAAGGCGGGATTGGATCAGAGGAGAAAAGGTTGTGTCCCCCCTTCCCCCCAAAGATCGGGTCAGGTGATTCGTAACGATTGGCCCAGAGACGATAGCGTTTTGGGAGGGGTGGGGGGGGGGGGGATGGAGCCCTGGGAGGGGGGGTCAGGGGGTGGAAAAGGGGAGAAACATCGAACGCCGTTCCACCCCCGGGAACAATTTAAAAGGGTTGGGAAGCCGATTTAGGTGCATCAAACGCAGCGGAGAGATCGGAAAGTCTCAATAACCAAACGTTAGCACGAAGTCCCAGTGGGAAAAGAGAAAGAAAAATCCCCCCCTCGTTCAGGTTGGACATTCTTTAAAAAGACGCAAAGGGGCTTGGCCCCCGATTAAGCGCAAATCCTAGAGAGTCGGAGTTTTTGGAAAGCACGAGTGTAAGAAGGAGTATCCATAATGGGCAGTTTTAAGTATTCAAAGAGACAAGAATAGGGGAAGGAAGGGAGCTCCTGGAATCAAAAAAAAGCATGTGATCAAGCCCGGATGAAAGCATGGGGGAAGAAGGGGGGGGAGGCCGAGCGCTCGAACGCCCTAGAGGAACACATGATAAAAGTTTACCTGGGAGTGAGAAAAAAAACAGAACGCCCCGAAGGGGAGACCACTTAAGAAGCGATCGAAAGAACAGAGGCAACAAAGGGAAAGATTTTTTCAGAGTCACTAGGACCATGACAACCTTGGGGGAGGACGTCGACCAAAGGGAGTCAGCGTCAAGAAAAGGAGATAACGCATGTTTGGGAAGGGGGATTACATCTTAGGGTTGAAAGGACACAGTTTATCTTAACCGGGGTGGACCGAGAGGACGGTGGGCCCCGCCTTAGGAAACGAAAACATCTTTTGGGGTTTTTTTTTTTTTTCAAACAGGGCCCTCGGTATGAAGGAAAAAACAGTTTTTGGGTCCGAAGAGGTCCAGAGGAGTTTGGCAGATTGTGGCTTGGAGGTCAAATTGTGCGTAAGAGAAGAGAAGGAAATCCGGTTATTGAAGGCACAAAAATAAGAGAAGGTTCACACAGGTTCCTTAAAGGAACGGATTTGGAACCAGCGGAATCAGCGACGCTTTGTTAAAGGCGTGGGTCCTCACGGTTCAAGCCCCCACCAAATGGAGGACGCGAGAAAGGGTATTTGATAGTCGAAAAAGGAGATTTGAAAAATCGGGGAGGGAGACAGATTTTCTTCGTGAGAGGAGACTCCAGTTGAAAAAAAAAACGACTCGCCGGGGGATCAAAGGGTGGGGGATCTCACTTGGCGAGAGGGGTAGCGATTCGTACCGAGGAAGGGGCTTTAACGGGCGGTTGAGTAATCAAACCAATCCGACTCTAAGAGGGGTACGAACTCGAACGGAGGAAAAAGGGGGGGTACTTCAGAACCAAAGGAAAGAATTTTTGTTTGCGAATGGGGAGTTGGCCCGCGTGGTTAGTCAAAAGATGCATGTGGCCTCGACCGAAGTCAGGTGCGAACATCTGTCTTTCGGAAGATAACTTGAACAAAACCACGACTTTCGTGAGGTCCCCGGAAGGTACGGACCGTTCGAATATCCAGTGGAGAAAAGAATGAATGTTGGGGCCGTAAAGGAAACCTTATGGCGGGCTGTCCGATCAGGGAAAAAACAGCCAACACCGCACAGAAATGGATTAATTAGAGTCAACGAAGGAAAAAACTCCAGGTAAGGTTCGCCTAAGAAGTGAGACGTGGGAATTTCAGGTGTAAGTGGGTGGCTGTAACCGGAGTTTTTGAATCGCTCGGTTCGAGTGTCCCGCTTAAGACCATCCGAAAAGCTGGAAGGGGAAATCTACAGCTGGCTGGCGTTTTTGAGGAACAATAGTGTCAAGCCGCTTCCAACGAGGCGGTGTGGGCGAAACATGGAAGAACCGCGGAAGTACAGGAGACAAAAAAATGGACTGCAATTTTGTCTGTGGACAATCAGCCAAATGCAAAAGGGGGGTGGAACCCAAAAAGCTGACCCCGCTGGGAAGGAAAGCGACGCCTGCACCCAGAACAGCCGAAAGAAATATGTCGGCCAATCTGTCGGGGACGGAGCACAAAGGTTGGGTGCTTCCCGAGGTGGTCATCTTTTTGGAGGTCGCAAAGCTTCGTCCCTTTGGACCCGCGCGGAACTCAAAGAGATCACAAAGAGGTGAGAAACAGAGAGAAGCCCGGAGACCAAGCACCTACTGCCACACGAAAAGAGGGGCGCGACCTTCCACACCGATGTAACTAGGGATAACCAAAACCATTCGTCCAAACTTCCCCGGAAACTGAAAATCTGCCTTTTCCTGTTCCGCGTAGCAGGGGAAAAAGGCGTCCGGCGTATCCCCCGCGGGGTCAGCTTAGGGGTTTCCCCACAAAAAGAGATTATCGTTTAACTCAAGGACGAAGGTTCAATCAGGTCCCCGGAAACTGTAAACTGTCAAGTTCCCAGGGGGAAAGGGGGGGTCGAAAAAAACGGCGAACTCCCCGGTGCAGGAGAAAAAAGGGTTTGTCGGCAACATATTGTTAGTCTGGAAGGGCAGAAAACTGGATGAGTGATCGGAACCAAGCCGAAATAACGATGCGAGGAATCATGGTCAAACGAGAAAGAAAGGGATCCCACGTCGAGTCGAATAGACCCCATAACGGAGACCTCCGGGAAAGAGGTGGGATCGAATGAATCAAGTTATTGCTTTTGGGGTTGGTGAGGGAAGCCGGGGATATGCAAACGAAATTAGGAGATTCTACGGGAAAAGGGAACGGGTTCGAAATGGTCAATGCTGGACCGTCTCTAAGGAAGAGGGGAAGCCGTAACTCGTGGTACTTTTGATTTTACAATATTCCTAAAGGGGAATATGTTCCGAAAGTGAATGGTCCCTATAGACGGACACCATTGTCCCTAAAAAAGTGTTGAAATTGGAATGAGCAAAAAGGGGGGGCCTTTTGGGTCCTTGGGAAGGATTTGAACAGGAGGAGGGGCAGGGGAGAAAGAAGGAGAGCGACTTCGTAAGTCACCACACAGTCCGACGGAAAGGCAAAAAGGAAAGACCGACCTCGCGAAGCAAAAGATATACAACCCTGGGGAAAAACCGTCCGTTTTTCAGGACAAGAACGGAAAGAATCCGCCAGCCTAAACCGCAAGAGGATTGTGCAAGAAAAGAAAAGGGGAATACTACTAAGCACACGATTAACGAGTCCATCCATTTGGGGGGTTGGCTTGACACTTTAGAACCCAACCAGCCCGAGTGAGAAAGGGGAAGGGAACTCTATGAGGGGGTTCCCAAACTGAAAACAGAGGACGGGCCACGGTTGGAAAACAATTAGTCTAATCAATGGAAGTCACTCTCAAATTGAAGGGGAGAATTAATGAATAAAAAGAATAACTGAAAAAAAGATGCCATTCTAGGAAAATTCCTCAAAAGGGGGGGGGGGTATTCAATAACAAAGAGTCAAGTTTGTGAAAAAGGGAGCTGTGCAAGCCACGGGGACGGTACCAAGTCCACCGAAGAGGGGAAAACAAAAGTTTAGAACCTAATAACTACGGGGACACGAGGGGAGCCCATAACTTAACAATGTTCCGTTTAAGGCCTTTAAGGAGAGAGCTGAATGAACTGAGTTTTAAGAAACCCATGTGGGTCCAAAGAAAGACGACCTGAGCAGGGGGGAACTATGAAAGAGAATGGGGGTGGATCGGTCGGTTAAGGAGGAAGGGGACGGATCAGGAGGGCGCATAGGGCGTTTTTAGTGATCTCGCCTTCCAAGGAAGAATTTTACTCCTGGGAAGACAGAGTAGTTCGGGAAAGGAGGACGGGGGAGGGTCTTTTCAAGGAAAAGGAGGGCTAAGGAGGGATGAAAGTTTTGTTTGCCAGGGTACAGGAGCATTCGTCGCATCAGACACTCCGCGGGGAAATGACTTCAGGAACGGAGGGGACGCCGCCCTGTTTTAGGACAGAAAGGGATGAAAAAAGAGAATAGGGGTCCAACGATCATCGGACAGCACGGGGGGGCTACCGGTGTAGCCGGATAGAGAAAAAAGGAAAATGGAAAGAAGCTCTCATTGGGGGAATACGAGAGTACAATGGGTTTTTTTCTTGGTATGAAAAGACACCGAAGAAAAGAGGAGAGGAGAGAAACAAGCAAGCGTCGTCACAACAAGAGAGACGGTCGAACGCGTTTCGATGGAAAAGCAGCCGACACCAACACAAAACACGCGAAAAAAAAGAAAAAGGGACGGGGAGTCGTGGTGTCGATAATGTTCCCGAAAAAAGCACTAAACGCTTTCTTGGGAAGGGAAAAAAAGGGAAGAAAAGAAGATTCCATTGAGGAAAATTTGGCATCAGGTGAGGGAGTACTAAAGGACCGGTTGCCGAGGAGGAGGAATTTTTTGCTGAAACAAGGAAAGAACAGGGAAAACACCGGAGAGAAAAAGTAAAAGGATGGGGGAGCAGGCCGGTGGACCAATAGGGAAAGGGAAAGCCACCGGGGTTTCACCTTTAATAACCAAAAAACGGATGAAGAAATGAAAGACGGACCGTGGCTGAATCCCTAGCGCTAGTGTGTTGGAATACCCCCGACCTTTCGGGAAAGAGGATGTGAGGGGGAAAAAAAAACATAAGCCCGGAGACGGGGGGGCGTTGTTTTTTTTTGCTGGAGGGTTGGGGGGGGTCGTGGATGGCGCCTCCAGTCGGAAAAGAGGCAGAACCGCGTGACCCTGTGGGGAATCAAGCTTTGCTGTTTAAAAGAAGGGCGCAGAAAGAGAACAGGAAGAAAATCGAACGAATAAATCAAACCGGTATAAGGGAACAGGATGGGAAGCGCTGCGGCCTTCTTAGATAGATGTGCCGGGAGGTCTAAAACCAAATTTCCCCCGCAGGGGAGGCAGAGGTATCGGGCACGCCGATCATCTCGAGTGTGGTCAGCAGTCGATGTGGGAATGAAAGGAGATCCAAGTGGCCGTTGAAAGTGAAACCTGTGAGGAGGGGGGGGAGGGAGAAATACTAATTTAAGGGCTGGAAGAGAAGAAAACACAGTGGAGAAAGACGGTGAATCTTTGGAGGGGGTGGAATGCGAATCTCGTAAGAACGCCCTTCGTCGGTTCACAAAGATTTATGAAGTATTCGCTAGAGAAATAAAGCAGCTATTGGAGCACGAAACCAGAGTCGTCGAATACCCCGATCACAAGAGAATTTGTCCTATTCAAGAAGAAGGAGAGTTTAAAAACAACAACCATTTTTCCCCGGGGCAACCTAAATTAATTGAAGATTCTAAGCAACCGGTTAAAGGCCTTACCCTACGTTGGGAAGGTATTGTAGTGAAAGCTGGGGCAACTTTCTCAAAGGGTTTTTTACAAATTGTAATTTGGGGGGGGAATACTGCGGGCTAAAAAAAACACCGGAGAATCATTTTTTCCAAAAACTGAGTGACCATCGGTGTTAAGTCCAAACAGTTTGTTTTCCGAAGGTCCAAGAGATTGTGGTGGGGAATCGGTGTTGGGGAAAGGAGTAGACTCACGTCGCAAGGGAACCCGGCTTTCATGTTTTCGAGGGAAAAGCAAGTGCTCGGGTGCCACCCCAACGAAAACTGGGTCTCAACGTTGGCCCAAAAAAAAATTCCAAGGTGGGACAACCCGAACAGAGCGGGAGGTCAGGTGCTACGCTCTCCGAATTGTGGGACTACAAGGGGGACAAAAAACCAAAAGGTCGGACAAATTTTCGGAGGGAAGACTGACAAAAGGTAGAGAGTGAACATCAAGGGACCCTCTGGGGAGGGGATATATAGGCCCGGAAAAAGGTGACCACAACGGAAATTAATGAAATCCGGGGGATTGTTACCCAAATTTTGGTGGGATATAAAATTGGCTAAGAAAGGAGAGGAGTTCGGCTCTTCGGGCACTTTTGAGTATGGGGGGAAACTTGTGTTTTTTTAAGGGAAAGTCCAACCATCGCCTCATCTAGTGCGCGAAAATCCATGGTAAAAACCAATGGTGTTGGGAAAAAACGCAATGGACCCAAATGATAAAGGGGGAGAATGATATTGCAAGAAAACTTGGGGCAAACCACATGGCTTTCATGTTAAGAGAAAAGATGTACCTCGGACAAGAAGAGTTACAGGGGAGGGGAGAAAGAAGGACCTCAACCTTACACTGACGGTAAAGAAAGTCGGAAAGGCCCCCTAGAAAAAAGGAGATTTTCAAATCCAGTTTTACAAGACGGGAACTTGTGAAGAAAAGCCTACTTTGAGGGGCAGATCAGGAGACAGAAAAAAAAGAAAATCAAAGGGGTAGGGCATCGATAATTCTAGAAAAAGAAAGTCCTTTTAGCCCGAAGCGCAAGCGACGGGTTAAGTCGGTTCTTTTTTGAGCTGCGGGCATTGAGTCTATAAGAGGTTTCGGGGTGCCATCACGACAAAGAGGTCAAGTGGTACATCATACAAGATGCGTGTTTGGAAACGAACCCAATCTTTCTACGAAAAGCCGCTGTTCGCTTCTTTGGTTGCGGAAAAATGAACAGGGGTAAAACTGTGAACAGTACAGGAAAGAAAAGGATTAAACACGCTAAAATTGGTTGAAACAGAAGGGGGGGGGGGTGAACCCCTAAACTAAAGAAACCTTTGATTAAGAAGATAACGCTGGCAGGGCCCATCTCGCTGCAAGAGTCAGGAAAGGAAAGGGACGGATACTTTTAAGGAATCGGAGAATTGTTTTGGGGGCGCAACTAGGGCAAGAAGGGGGGAAGCCATATTAGCCTTTGGGCATGGGATGGATAGGATAAGATCTACATAACAACAAAAACTGATTAAAAGATAGTGAAAACGATCCAAAAAGAGGCAAAGACTGTACAAGACCGTCTGAGAAAATAAAAAGGGTAAAACTCGGTCACGACCAGAACAATTCGGTAACGCGCTCCCCAGAGCAAGCAGGGCTTGACCTGGTCCTCGCGCTGGCCATCCATAGGAAGGAGGGGAAGAACCACTACAGCTAGGGTGGAAAAAACCTAATATGACTGAAGTATACAAATATGGGCCAGAAGGGCAAAGTTACATTTACTGTCACGGTACCACAGGTGTGGCAGGGTTTTGTTGAGTCAAAAAATCCTCTAATGGGAGGTAAAGAGTCAGTCAAAGAATTGTTTCGTCAAAACGCAAAGGTAGGCCCGGGTAAAAAAAGGGAAGTCTGATGGAGTTCGGACCCACACGAACAAGGAAGAAAGGAATACCTCGTCAAAAAAACTCCACGAAGAAGGGGGAACTCTGCAGGACCGACGGCGCTACGGAAAATAAGGGGAGAGGAAAATGGAAAGATGCGGTTTGTTGCTGTCCTCCTTTTATCTTCAAACCATCAAAGGGGTTTCTTAGTGCCCATACAGTTTGCGTAACTGGGGAGGGATTAGCCGGGCGCGACCTTAAGAAGGTCCGAACGCTGGGTCAGGGTGAGGGGCGAAAGGAAAGATGATTTTGAACAGAAGTCGAGGCAAAGGCAAGCCATGGGGATGACAAGTGAGGCAATCTTCCTTCGCAAAAGAAGTTTTGAAAGTTTGGGAAACTTGCGTAAAAACCGGGGGGGTTCCCCAAAGGTCAGGAGACACTATTAATTATGGTCAGAGGTTTGCCGGGGCAACAAGAAAAGGGACTTCCCGAACCTAGCCGGAAGCAGAAGCTAGGAAAAGGGGAGAGGAAGACAACCGGAAACCGTCACGTCAAGTTTAAGGGTTTCACCTGGGCCTTGCCTCGATCATAACACATAGGAGAGAAACAAGTATTGTTCAACACAAAAAAAAGCCCGTTTGCAGCGACTATAACGAAACAAGAGGAAGAAACATGGTTGGTGTGGCAAAAAGACGTGAGACAAAGAATTTCCATACGTCTTAAAGAAGACAAGCGAAGGTCAGGGGCACTTGACCAGGGTCTTGTACCTGGCCCACGTGAGACAGGAATGCGAGCATTGAGTCAAAAAGAGAAAGGACGCAACTGGAAGGGACGTTAGCTTAAAAGATACCTAGCCACGAAAAACATTCTATACTTTCTTAACTGGTTTGGGAATAGTCAGGGGGGAAAAGGAAGGGTGGGTCCTGCTTCCAAGTCAAGAACCCCAGCCGTAGGCAACAACTGGGGAAGGAGGTAAAAGAGTTGAGCAAGACAAATCATGTTTCATAAACAAGTAAATTACAAAACTAGGGTGGAGACCTTTAAAGGGTGCTATCCTCCGGAAGGAATTGGGGTGGGAGAAAGAAGGAAAACAAAGTGTGTCATAAAAGGTAATCGGTACAGGGGGTCCCGGGGGTGGATAGGGAAACGTTCCAAATACGGATCGAGGTGGGGGGGAGAAAAAAGGAGGACGTGAGTAAGCTCGCCAAATCAATTCAGAAATTGTTATCCAGGGGGGACGACGGCGGAAAGCGCGATTTGACCATGAATGAACCTCGGGGGCAAATCCGGCTTGAATGGAAAAAAGGCAGGGGTTTTCAAAAGGTAAAGCCATCAAAGTGTATCACAAGCCGCAGCCCTAAATTTAGGAAGACGAAAAACAGCCTGGGTAAGAAAGAAAGCCTGGAAAAAAAAAAATCTATCTGAGGGGTCCACGATAATCTGGACAAAGGGGGGCAGAGTGTGATCAAGTAAACCATGATCGAGAATAAAAGCGAAATTGCAGACCTCCAGGAAAGGGGGAAAGGTTTTAGGGGGAAAAAAGGAGACGATCGACTAAGGGAGAGAAAAAAAGCGGAGTCACAACCTTTTAACCGGGCGCGCGTTTCGATGGATCCATCGAAAGAGGAAAAAAAAAAACAAGAAAAAAAAACCAAAGGATAAGGGATTTCGTGTGGCGAAATAAGGTTTTCGAAAAAATAGAATAACACACAAAGAACTCTTTTCGGGGGGACACGAAGCACGCTCATGGATGAAATGATGCAAGCGGGGAGGGAGGTAAGAAAAAAAGGACAGTTTTTCTGCTATGAGCAGGGGTTGGGAGGAAACCCGGCCGAAATTTTAAGACGAGGAAAACAAGAGCGGAAAAAAAGAATAATGGTCTCGGCAGTTCAGCCAAAAGAAAGAAAAAAAAGTCTTTTTTTATTACTAATCAAGAGCATCAAAAAAATGAGCGGCGGAATCATAGATCTCATTGTTTTTGGTCCTTCCCCCGAACGCGGGGGGGGAATGAAGGAGGGGTCTTCAAAAGATACCTATATCTTGTTGTCTGGGTTGCTGGAGATGGTGGTTTGTGGGGGGTTTCCGTGATTTCTCTTAGGACATAAAAAAAGTAAGAGAAATTGCCAGGGGGACAGCCCGCTTGGGAGGGTTGGATCGCCAAAGAGCGTCGGCAGCCTCGAAAGGAAGGAAAAAGTAACAACGTCCTTCAATGGCACGCAAAACTCAAAAGCCTATTGCCTTGAGAGAGACGCTTTACCGCGGCCGACAACGCAAAAAGTGCGAAAAGAGTGGAAACTCGATCATCTCGAGGTGGGCAAGAAGGAGATGTTGAAAGAGCAGTTCCCCGGTCAAAATCATTTGCGTTAAAGTCCTTGGGAAGGGGCGGTAGGAAAGCTAAGAGATTCCCGGAAGTTCCAACACACCTCAAGTCATCAGCGTATGAAGAGGGAGAGGAATAGTAACGCTGGAAGCCCCTCGGGCCAAAAAGGTCAGGAATTGGGTGCATGCGCAGAAGAAAGAACGGCAAGAGGGGCGCCAATTCCGAATTAAGTGAGGTAGGACCGACTGATCCCCCAAGGAAAGATCAATAGTCACGATACGGAAAAGTGGAAAAGAAAAACCTGGGGGATCGTAGAACCGGAATCATTCCAGAGTCCTATTCAAAAGGAAAAAAGGACAGGGACCCGTAATGGTTGGGAGGGGTTGGAAAATCTTAGGTTACTTTGCTCACGAGTGGGGCATCTAGGGCCCCCCTTTTAACTGGGGGTTGAAGAGGCTACTTGGCAAAAGGCGCCCCTCGCTTCAAACCTAACGGGTTGCGTAAACAAAAAAGTGGACGGAGAGGTAAAAAAAGGTTTGTGGCAAATCAAGTTTGTCGAAGGTAGGAAACTTTTGCGTAAGCTCACGTCTGAAAAGCAAAGGGAGAGGTTAAAACGAGTGAAGTCAGGACTCGTCAACCCTTCCCCACCTTTGACAGGAAGCCACGGTCAAAGGGGACACCGCAGCGATTTCATGGTGGAAGGTGGCGAACGTCTGGAAAGAGGGGGGATCAAGGGTCAGCACAACCAAAACAATTGAAAGGGTGGCCTTGATATTCTTAGGAACGCGGTGAACAATCATAGGGGGTTGGGCCAACAGGATGTCCGGGGGGCCGCCCGTTTGCAAAAAGGAAAGGAGCGGTGATTCCAGGGTGGGAGAAAGAGAAGTGAGGCAGTTTTCAAGGTTCAGAGAAAAGGCGTGTAAGGGGCGATGAAAAAATTGGGACTGAAGACTAACAAACCAATAAAGCCCCCTAATCCTAGGTGGCGGAGCAAGGAGGAAGGGGAACGCAAACAGTTTGGTTTTTTTTACCCAGGAACCAAAATGAAATCATTGTGTGAAAAAATGAGGATTGAACCGAAAATTTTCTTCCAAAAGGGGAGGGAGCATTTAGCCCCTTCGAAGAAAAGGCACTGTGTCGAAAAGATCTTCATTTCGGGGAAATCTTGAAAACTCACCGACACCCGTTCGGGAAAATTCCTTAAGTAAAGAAAGTCGGGCCAGGTTTACAAGACTGGCATTGCAAGGAAACATTTCCTACCGGAAATGGCAGATCACGGAATAAAAAACACAAAATGGCCCATCCCGTGATGCATTTAAACGAAATCTTTAAAGGGCGCCGTCGTTTAGAGAGAAGGAAGTGAATTAAAAAGTTCTTTTTGGAGCAGAGTGGGACAAGGGAGTCATCGCTCGTTGGGCAGGAGGGGGGTCAAACCGCCTTCAACAAAAAAATCACAGAAATTGAAGACCTACAAAGCTGAGGTTTGACGAAACAAGAGGGGTCGGACGAGAAGCTTTCCTCTAAATCGGTAAAAAAATTTAAAAAAATGAACCGGTTACAATTAAGGGCACCTGATGAAATTCACCGAATTGGAGGGAAATCGCTTCATGACAAAGGGGTGAAAAAAGAAACATAGGGGATAAAGAAAATGGCCTTTACCAGCGAGCAGGCACATTCAAGAATATTTCGCTAGTTAAAAGGAATGAGGACTAATTTTGGGGGTGGGGGAAAGGACACTATTTACAAAGCTTTTGGAGGTCAACCGAATCTTCGTCCTTGTGGGGGAAATATGTGACGAAGAAAAGAGAATAAACAACACCGTCTGGGGAATTCGGAAAAAAGAGAGGGAATTAACCTTAAGCCATCTGGCAACCGTCCGAAGGCACGAAAAAAAAAAAATGGACGTATCCACCAAAATTTCGTCCCGGCCCTTCCACGACGAGAAAACCAACCCCCCCCAACCAAAAAAAACAAAAAGTCCGAGGAGGGAAATGTGCAGCCGCAACACGCGTCGTTCGTAAAGAACCAGGGGTTGTCCTGCTATTTTTCAAAAACCAGGACGGATGAGCGATTCCAATTCAAGGAACGGGAAAGAGAAGGGAATGGGCCAAAAAGTGTCCATTTTCATGTGTCAACAAAGCGAGCGGCTTTTCTTCCAGAACGAATGGGGGGAGGAAAAACTGAAAGGAGTTCAAAAAAAAAAAAGCGTTCGGAATGTAGTATCTTCCCCAACGAAGAAAAGAAAAGATGAATCAATGCCGCCCTCAAAACCAAAAAAAGAGGGAAAGGAGCGGAACCCCAGCCGCTCGGAATTTTGATCGAATGAATCAGTGGCGGTGTTGGGGGTGATGTAAAGAAAGTGAACTGAGCACCAGTAAGGTTGGATCACATTCCAAATTTGTCGAAAGGAAAGTAAGGCAGGGTCGAAGCCGAAGTTAATAAGAAGGCCGTTTTCCCCGTGAGGTAAAGTGAAAGGAATAGTTTCTCAGGAAGAAGGGAAAGCGAACATGCAACCATTGGTGGCCGAAAAAAAGAAAAAACATCCAAAGCAAAGGGGGTTTTCTTGTTGGGTTACCTTGAGACTGGGGCGTTCCCCGGCAGCTGTTCGCAGGGGAAAAGATGATGGGGGGAGATGGGGGGGAAGTAAGTTAAAAAAAAAACAACCATCGCAAAAGACCCCTCCAACAACTACATAGAGAAAAGAAGCCCAAGTTCCCGAGATACAAAGGAAAAGACGGAAGGGGTCACTTGGGTTGCACCTTTCGTACCTCGTAAAGGAACCTAGGTCTAAATCACGAGGGGGGGAAAGCGACAGGCAGGACACTATCGCGAAAAAATCTTCGCGAAAAAAAATTTGGTGTTTGAACACACGTTAGACCACGAATGGCCAAAAGACTAAGCACGAATACTCTGGTAAAGGAGGTTTCAAAAAAGGGGGCAAGGGGGGCGTTACAAAGGTGGAATGTGAATACATATTCCAGACAATTGCACCGGAAAGACTAAAAGGAAGAGAAGGGAGACGGGTCTGAAACAGAAGGAGAAAAAGTTGCCACACAATTTCTAGGAATGTCTAAAAGAAGGGGGGGGGTTCAAGCCAAACAGAAAATTTTGGGAGATGCTCGGGAGACTGAGGGGTAAAAAGAAAAAAGTAAACGTTATCCTATTTGGCCAGAGTAAAAACAAGAAATCAAATAGAAAATAACATTCCCAACATGGCTGGGAAGGAATGGGAAGGTGGCTAACGGGGAAGGAGTGGAAAAAAATAGACAAACCAAGGTTTCAATCATACAGGGAAGAGGGAAAGGAAATAGACGATGTTTTTGGGGAAAGGTGCTTAGACGACGGAAGGGCGCAATAGCGGAGTCAGGGAATTAAAATCAATGGAACGATTGACCTGTACACTAACAGGTCGGACGCGATGTGGGGCCTTATTCAATTTAAGGGAAACCGCGGGAAAAGGGAAAGGAAAAATGCCTGTTGTTTACAATTACGTAGAACTCCCTTGAAGTCCTCCCCTCTCCCGAAAAAGGAGAAACAATGGACGAAAACTGGTTCCATTCAAATACGCCTGAACAATCTATATGAGAGCTGTGGGAAAGAATAGAGAAAACGGGGGGTGGACTCTTGTGGGAGACACTAAGTTTAAACAATTAGAAGGAGAAACGACAAACTCTCAAATTTAATTACGCTATTTGAAAGTTGGGAAGGGGGGGTCGGATATGATTCCTCTAGCGGGGTCAAAAAGAAGAGGCAAACACACCAGTCAAGGTGAACTACTCTTTTGGGATTGTAATAGCGCAACTCCACGAAAAAAAAAAAAAAAAAGCAAAAAAACACTCTCGGGATTATTTGGGAACATGAGGTTATCCCGAAAGCTTGGGGAAAGGGGTGAAGGGGAAAAAAAAAGTTAGGATAGGAAAAAAAAGAACATGGCGTGAATTGTAAGCGGCAAGGGGAGGTCGTGTTAACGGGTGCGTCTATGCGCATGGAGGAGGCAAGAGAGAAACACACAACGAGGAGTATTGTAAGAGGGAGATAAGAGGGAGAAAGGAAACTTCGCATCGACAGAGAAAGGAAAGTTAGGAAGAAACCTAACCGGCTTGAGGCGCCCATGTATCTTTCTTCCTACAGAAAAGAAATTGTGGTTGTGTCACTTTCAAAAGAGGGTCGAAGTCGTACTTAGTTCGAAACGAATAAATATAGTGTGGCTGGTGTTTGCGGAGCGTGGGGGGGGGGTTTGGGTGGAGGATGTCCCCATGATGCATCATCAGGAGGAGGAAGAATGTACACGGGGGGACAGAGGCTTTTTGAAGTGTGGGGATCTCCTCGGGACAAATTGAGGGAAAAATCATGCGAATAAGCAAACACCGGGGACAAGGCCAGTTCAAGGGAAAAGGGGCCACGAAGAAAAGGGAAGTCGATCATTGCCCATCTAGGGAAAAAAAGTAGCAAAAGTGCTGTACGACACGTGAACACGCCCGAATCTCGATGGTTGTTGAAAAAAAAAAGTTGCATGAAACAGCTGGTCCGTCAAGAAGTTTGGGGAGGGAAAAAATTACAGGTGGCGAAAGGATAGATGGGGATGGAGAAGGGCGTGAAAAACCTCAAGTTAATCAAGACGGGGAAGCTGTTTCAGAGGTTAATAGAGGCGATCAGACGCCCTCAGGAACGGGGGCCCAAAAAAGTAGGGTTGACCAAGGTGGAGTCACGGATCTACAGAAACAAAATGGGCCCATTAATCATCCCTATCTCCCAGCAAGAACACCAAATCGAATAGCTATCCACTAAAAAAACTTGATCGGATTGACAAAACCGGGGGTATCTTAGAACCTCAAGTGGAAGTAGAGGGATAAAGGGGTTCAGGATTAAAACCGACAAGGTTGGGGGGGGGATGTGGGGATCGTGTACCAGGTTAGAAAAGAGTTTAAATCGAGTCGACGGGGTGTGCAAAGACTTACGGAGGAAAAAAAGTTGCACAAGAGCCCGACACTCGCGAGAGGGAAGACTTTCATGGGGGGGGGGAGTACCAAGGGGAGAATTTCCCCTAAAAGGGGTAGATGTGATAAGGGGTCGGTTTAAGTGGTCGTCTCCAGGAACCATCCACAACTCAAAGGGGAAGCTGAATTTTTTCAATGGGAAGGAAAAAGAACCTCAAATATCCTTGTCTATCAAAAAAGCGACAGGGGTGGGAAAGAAGCCACCTTTTCCAAGTGGGTGCCAAAAAAACCCCCTCGGAAAGGGGGAGAAGAGTCTGCCTGATTTTTCCAGAACGGGGCATAAAAAAAAAACGGGGACGCGAAGAATTTGAGTGTAGTATCTTCTTAAAAACTGGGAGGAAAAAGAGGTTTAACAATCATCCTGGAAGGTGAAAAAGGGTCCTTGGAAGGGGGAGGAGGAAAAAGACACTGGGTGCGAACTTCAAAAAAAAGGTCTGGTGATACACGGGGGGGGGTTAGAGCTAAACTTGCTGCAGAGGGGAAAAGTTCAGCTATGTGAGGGGGTCAGTGGGTAAGGGCTGTGTTGAGGACGCACCCATCTCCTCAATCCTATTGTCGCGAACAGAAAGGAAAGAACACTGGGGGGTTAAGCCAATGAACAAAAAAGTAGATTTTTTGTTTGGAAAATAACCGAATTGGTCAAACCAAAGGCGGGCATTTGTGTAAAGACCAGAAGAAAAAGGAGCAAAAAAGGGATCGTTGGGGACAGGGCGATCTTGACCAGAACCAGGGTAACAGGCCGGTGGAAGTGAAGAAAGTTCGGGAAAGGGGGAAAGGCCTAGCACCGGGCCGAATTTATTCCAGGGGAGAAAATGTAATGGTGCCCCGAAGAACAAGGGCTCAGGGGGCAAATCACTGAAAAACGAAAACAAAAAAGCCAGAAATGAAGCCATGCGAGTCCTCTTTAAGCAAGACGTCTGGGTTGGAAAGAGCAAGAAACTACGGAAAAGGAAGGGAGTTGGGTGGGAGGGGGAGGACATTGAGGGCGCGAGGGGAAAAAAAGTCGGTTGGGACTGCAAAAATACATCCGAAAAAAGGGAAAGACTACAGGCGGACGTTTTGACTAAAGAGTGGAGGAACCTCTTTCGCGGCTGTTGGGGGGGGGACGAACAGAGGGGGAACTCTGGTAAGAAAAAGTAAGAAAGAGGTGAATGTGAACTACATTGGGGGGGAAAGGAGTGATATGAAAAGGGGGGGTTAACAACCTAGGGGAAAAATAGGGGGGGAATTCAAGAATGCAGAACGCCCTGAGGCCCCGATCATCACAATAAAGAAAGGATGGGTCGCGGAGTGAGAAAAGGAGGAGGGACGAAGGGGGTAATGACCCAACTCTTTGAAGTTTTGTAATTTTATCCGAATCTTGAGGGGTCACATTATGCCGCTTAGGCCACATCATGAGAGAGAACATCAAACAGAAAAACAACGGGGAGGGAGGAAAAGAATATTACCGAGAAATATTAGAAATGGGGGACTAATTGTTAGGGGAGGAAAATCAAAAAGGGAAGCAAAGTATCCACCAACACTGATAAAAAACTTACCAGACCGAAGCGCCAAGCTTTTCCGGTTCCTGGATGGCAGAATGGAAAAAAACTTCGTCGGAAAATCCACATGGGGAAGATTGGTAAACCCACCATCGGATGAACGAATTTCAATCAATAAGGAGGTAGAAGGTCGAAATGTACTGGGAATGGTCAAAAGGGTTTCGCCAAAACGCCCGGGGAGAAAAAGCGATGTAAGGGAAAAACGTTTTTAAAAAAAATCCCATCAAAGGGGGTTGACTTGGAAAATTAATCTATGGATAATGCGGGGGAACCAAAGGGAACGAATAACAGGAAAAGCGGACCGTCCTCTCAAAATTACACAATTAAATACGGGACGGAGATATCGACCGACAATCCTTTCAGGAAAAAGGGGTATACTAATGCCTAAGGAGGGTGGGTGGGGGGGAATTACCGCCTTTATCGGAAGACGGAAAATAAGAGGTGAAACACATCCAGTAAGGGAATAACTGGAGAAGTCTAAGGGGAGAGGGACATCAGAATGGAGACAAAGTCGGGGGGACAGGAAAAAAAAAATTAAAAGCAGGTTAGGCATTTCCTCCGGGAAAGAATTGTGGCAGGGGTGCCAAGGCGGAAAAGACAGTCCTCAAAGAATAAAAGTGGGAAGGGGGGGGTTCAGGTTGAAATTGGGGAGTAAAAAAGCCGGTTCGCTCACCATAGACCTACTGGTTGCGTCAGAAGTAGACAATAGTCACCAACGGGGGGTGGGTGGCGGGGTCGGCAACAGAAGGAGGAAAAGGTCCTTCGCACCAATGGGGGGGTGCGTGGGCGTAAGGTCAAAGGGCGCGGACTGTGGCGACTTAAGGGTGGGGAAAGGTGGGCGAAGGCACCGTGGGGGGACGTACGAGGGGGGAATTCCGCCGCCAGCGAGGAAAGAACGATGAATGGGGACTCTCCTCAAGTGCAGAAAAAAACGAAAAGCGGCAAACTGAGAGGTCAGCCAGGGTTGGGGGGGGATGACAAATGAGAAAGAGGGAAACGCCTTCAGAAAAGGAGGAAGTACCTCTGTTTAATGGGTAAAGTGAAAAGGCTTCCGAAAAGGGTGATAAGATGGAGCAAGGCACTACTAGAACATTCTCCCTGGAACTTGAGCTATAAAAAAAGAAAACAGATTCACACTTCATGGCCTTCGAGGGAAGGGTTTGGTACTTCAATAAAAGGAAAGTTGTGAAAAATGCGCGTTGCAACTAGGGAAGACCCCAACTAAGTATTCAGAAAAAATTAAAGAGTGGGGAAGGGTTGAAAAATACCAGCAGATTTAAAAGAAGAGACCGCCCAAATGGGTAATTGAAAAGGTGACAAAATCTTAATTAAGTTAGTAGAAAAAACAAAGGGTTGGAAGCACTCCAGGCACAAGGTTACTAGGAAATATCCGATTGGGGGAAGGAGGGGTCCCTTTTGCGATTCGCCTAGAGGAAGTGGGAGGAAAATAAAACAATCTGTGGGAATAGCTCATAAAAGGACACGAAAGTTATCCTTGGAAAAGAGGGCTGAGGGGATTCAGTATTCCATGACCTTAAACGAGGAAGACGGCTGGAGTAAATGCGGGTGGGGGGGCGGACAATCAAAAGAAATGGAGGAAGAAAGGAGAAATCAAAACCCACTAAAGATAATTACACCCCATTACGAAAGAAGGGAAGGGACACAGGGAGAACCTCGAGATGAAATCGCGGGGCCAAGAGAAATAGTAAAGAACAGTGGGAGAAAGGTTCCGCGTTAAACTGATACTGAGAAGGGATGACGGGGGAGAGAAGAAAAGCTTCCGCTGGGAACTTGTTATTCCTCTATAAAGAAAAAGAGGAGTCGCGTAGCAACAAAAAAGCAAACGCCACAACCGGTAAATGCGTCGGGCGCAGGGTTGATATTGAATCAGCGAACATCAAGACAAAAAAAAAAGAAAACCAACACAATAATATCGGGATTCGTTGTGTCAATGAAAGGAAAGAATAAAAACGCGTCGGGGACAAACTTAAAAAAGCAGAGAATACAGCAACGCCTTCCAGGGGCTTTATGCAGGAGGGTGATGGGGGTAATTAAATGGGAAAGGGGAAACGGGCGATGAAGCATTTTTGGTTGGGCTTGAACCGGAGTATCAGAGAGAAAAAAAAAAAAACGGGGAGGGGGAAAAGAGAGAGATATTTCCGTTGGAGAGGGGGAAGTGTTAGAAAAGGAGAAATACGACCAACCGGCCCTTTATTAAAGGCCGCACATATTCATAAATTTCAAGGCGACAGGGGAAGGAGGGGAAGGGGTCCAATAAAGCTCAGTGTTGTTGAAAAGTACCCAGAAGAGTTTTTTCAGGGAAAAAGGCGGATTAGTAAAAAACACCGAGGGTATCTTGTGTGAGGTTTGCTATTGTTTTTTTTGGGGAGGGAAGGAAAGGAAAGGAAAACGTAAAAGCGTCAACGGAGGTTAACCAGGGGTTTTGTGACCGCCAGAAATTGGTTTGCTAGACGCGCCAGAGCCGGGGACCCGGGAAAAAAGGTAAAAGCAAACAACGGAAGACTGAGGTAATGAAGGGAGAGAGCGGACTCCCTCTTCTCGATCATGTGGTGACCGAGGGAGGGAAAACACAGGAGAAAAAGGAGGAAACCGATTAGCGTGACCAAAAACTTAAAGCATAAGGAAGGGGTGTCATCAATGAGGAAGGGGAGGGAAAGGAAACTGTCCGAACATCCAGGTGCAGGTACGAATTCATTTTCAGGGCAGGGGGGGGAAAGGAGGGGAAAGAGATTTATACCCCTGGAAGGAAAAACAAGAAAGGGGAAGACGAGAAAGCGGGGGGAAAGGGGATAGCGAAGCCTCTCGACCAAACCTTCAAAGAAAAACATAAAGAAAATTTGAGTTGGAAATGAGAAACCAAATGGTGAGCCACCTTCCATCACAGGGGAGGAAAGGGGGGGGAACACAAATCCGGAAGGGGTAAGATCCCAAGGGAGGAGCGGTGAGGGAAAAAACCAGGTGTTCGGCGTTGACTGAAACGGAAGACAACTTCGAGCAAACTTGAAAGGACCAGGGTGGGGGGAAAAGGGGGTAAATTTTAGGAATCTGATTGGAGGTCAGGAAAAAAAAAGTGTTGAGGAGGCGTACGTTTGTTGTGCATCACTTCTTGGGGGAAAAGGGTGCCCTCTGCGCAAAGCAAGGGGGTAACAACCCTGGAATCGTGTGGGTGGGAAGTCACACAAAAGTGGGACCAAAGAAAAAAAAGGAAAGAAAGGGGAAATCAAAGGTCAAATAAGGGGGTTGGTCTAATTAGAGAAGGACACTTCATAAAAGAAAGAAGAATAGGTGGAGGAGGGAAAGGAATTGGAGAGAATCCTTGTCTCAAACCGAAACTGGAAAAAAAGGTAACAGTGACAACATAACGACGCGGGGGGGGACGTTTGAGTGCGAAGAGTAAAAGGGAAAGTCGTTGGCTGTTCATCCCAACCACAAGGGGAGGAAAAGAAGTGTCGTAAAATATGTATGGCACTTCGAAGGGGGGGGGGGACAAGAATCTTGAGTTTTAGCACCAACGAGGGGGGGCGTGAGGAGCTAGGAAAAAAAGGGAACAGTACACGGACTCCTAGGGGAAAGGGGGGGGGGTCTCAAATTTGACGACTTTTGGCGACCGGGAAGGGAAGGGAGAGTCGGCCCCTTTGCACAAAATGTGAGGTGGGGGGAAGGAAGAAAAAACCCATCAAAAAATAGTTCTTAAAAACGCGGAACGCCCACGTTGTGTAAGGAAAGGAAACCAAAGGATGAAAAAAGGTGTATACTGAGAAGGTGGGAAAGCCGGGGTCAGGAAAAAAAGGGAGGGGAAGGGGGTAAAACTCAAGGGCCACTGCCATGAAAGAGAGGTAAAGGTTTACGGAATCCTTTGGGGACCTGACCCGTAAACACTACCCGTTTGCGATGGGGGAGAAGGGGGAGCTCAACGGGGACCCCGAAGTGGGAATTGATACAAAGAAAACGCAGTGGCCGAAACTCAAAATTGGCGCGGGCTTCAAAGGGAAAGACAAAAAAGGGGGAACAGCCCTTGAGGCGGAGCAAAGCTTCAAAATGAGGAAGGGCGAGGAGGTCGCCGGAAAAGGTACGTCGCAGGGGAAAACTGCTGTGTCGGGGAAGCGGATAGTTAATCAGCGCGTGGCGGGGAGGGGGGGTACGGGTCCGCTCATCACATCCGAAGCGTACAGTTCAATAAGACACTCTGAGGGGTGGGGCGAACAAAATTGGGGAATACTAAAGACAAATGCGGGAGGGCTTTGGGGGTGGCGAAAAACGTTGAAAGGGGACGAGGTGACGTACAGGGACAGAACCTTCTTACAATGAGGAGAGTTGATGGGGAAGCCGCAATGGTGATCCTCAGTTTGGGGTGTAACCCTAACAACGCTTGACCCGTTATTCCGACGAAAGGAGGAGTAAAAAAATATGATATGCACAGTAAATGCAAAAATGGAGCGAGGGCGTGAGCGCGGAAAAGTTTTGGGTTTATAAAAAAAGGTACATCGGGGGATGAAAAAGGATTTCACGGTCAAAGAGTGCGGAAAGGACAGAGACTTCCAACAACAACGGGAGGGGGAAAGGAAAAAAATCTAGATAGCAAGGAAGCACGCCGGAAAACAACTGAAAAAGGCTTTTCTCGACGCAAAAACATAGGAAAACGGAAGGAGCCAAAAAAAAACACTGAGGTCAAAGAAGCAGTAAGAGAGACACGCAATGCACAGGACACTTTAAACGACTCCGGAAAGATTCGTCTTAAACACTCGGGGTGGAAAGAGGTGGGTTTCACCAAAATGCGGTATAAGGGGGGAAAATCCAATTGGGAAAAAAATGAGAATACTGGACAGTTAACTGTGAAGAGGTGTTCCCAGGTTTGGACAAATTGTTTTGAGACAAAAGGGAGAGGAAAGACCACGGCGAAATGTTTTTTCTAAAAAGAGAGGGGCTTCACAATGGCCGTTTGGGAGGGGAGGAGGGAAAGAAGAAAACGAGCGATGTCATTGCCAAAAAAAAAAAAAGACAGGAAAAGTAAAATACGTCGCTTTAACGGGAGACCCTGGGGACTGAGAAGAAAGAAGAAGTTTTGAAGAGAAGAAAAGGGATGGCTTGTGGTGGGGTTAGGGAAAGAGATCAAAGCAGGGGACCAAGAGGTTGAGGCACATAAGGAACTTTTTGTAAAACGGGAAAGGAGCAAAACGTTCGCGAACATTCCCCACGAATGGATAAGGGAAGAGGGTAGGGGGAGACGAACTGAAGATCTTTTAAATTCTCCTAAGGGGAGAAGTCCAAGCAAAAGGGTGGCGACAAGGGACGTAAACCTCATTCAGCAAAGGGGGTTAACTTGGGTTTAACGGGAGGGGTAAAACAGGGTTGCCTTTTCCCCGCTCAGAAAAGGAGGGGACGCTGGTTTTTTGGGAGGAGGGGTAAACAAACAGAAATTACGCGGGCCAAGGAAGACCTAACCTCGAGGGAGGATTCCACCTCATTGTTCTATAGGGACAACACAGGGGAAGACAGTCGGAAGCCCCTTTTATGTTAACACGGAAAATCGAGAAGGGAAGAAAAAAAGGCCCCCTAAAGGGGATGGTAAAAGTCTCGAAGTGGAAACGACTATCACTCCACGACTCGGAAGCCAATTGGGGGGGTTTTTTGGCTGACAAGGAGACCAACCACTAATGGAAAAAGGTCCCAACCCTAGGAAAAAAGGGGAGTCGGTGGAAAAGGGAAAAACTGGTCAGGGGTCCGGGAACGGGTGAGACAGGAATTCGAGACATTGCCATTCCAAAACCCAAGAGACAGACGGCCTCCGGATACGTGAACGGAAAATAAAGAAAGATCAAACCCCGGAGGGGAAGAAAAGAGGGTTTGGGCCAGGCAAATACCAAGAAAAGAGTTGAACCCGATGCCGCGGGGCGACGCCAGGGGGAAAGAAAAAGCACGGAGCAGGTTAAGAGGTCAAGAGGTAGAAACAAAGGAAGAAATACCTGAAAACATTTCAGTTAGGAGAAAGGGGGGCAACTAGAGCTGAATAATGTGAGGGGGTTTTTCAAAAGGAGGAAACCGGTTGCAAAGGAAGCTAACGGAGACCGGTGCTAGAAAAATATCCAGTGGTGGGGACTGGACATTTGAAGAAATACGAAGGATCGGGTGAGGGGCAAAGATCAGGGGGGACGGTTTCTGGTAGGAAGAAGTCAAGAAATGGTTTGTAGAATGGGGCACAAGAGGACAAGCGGGGGATCGGCTCAGTCAGGCCTGACCGGGGAATCAGGGAGGGAAGGTTTTTTGCAAGAGAGGTCACCAATCTTATCAGAACTAAAAGAAAAGGGGAAGAAGGAACTCCATGAAGGAAGGACCTGGAAGGAAAGAGAGGCTGGAAAAATGGGGGGAGATCCGCCGTGTGCAAAATAAGAAAAAAACATGTGTTGGAGGACTGGGTGGAAAAACGGACATATCGAAATAGACAAAAGCTGACACTTGGGACGAGAGGAACGGGGTCCATTTAATGAGAGGTTGAAACCGAAGAAAGACTGAAGGAGGGCGAGAAAAGAGGGCGCACAACCTTTTAAATGCCTGAGTACAAGGGGTTAGATGGATAAAGAATAAAAAAACCACCCCGAAAAAAAACCATAAAATGATCGTTCGTGTGTCCGAAAGGAGGGAAGAAGCCCAAGAACGCGAAAGAAACAACAGAGGAGATTGGTTAGAGGATCATCACAAAAAAGAAAAAAAAGGAAATTTATGGTCAAGGAGGGGGGGAATTTTGGAAGTTGCGGTTCGATTGCAACATTGGGGATGAAACCGCCCGATAAGGCTCTCTAAAAAAAGGGGGGAGGGAGGGATACAAGAAAGGATAGTGTCTCGGGGAGTGTTTTTCATGTTGCAGCAAAAAGGGAAAGAAAGAAACCATGTCAATTCCCAAACACAATAAATTCAGAATCACAGGGAGGAAGGGGAAAAAGGAAGGATGTCAGTTGGTGGTGGGACCTGAACACAACTCGGTCATGAGACATGGGGAGTCACTGCCAACACGAATCACCGTGGGTTTCTGTGGGTTGCTGTAAGGGGGGGGTGGGGGCGGGATGTAATTCCAGGAAGGGGGAAAAAGGCCTTCGGAAAGTCATTGAAACGCACCAAGGATGTGGGCAGTTTTCCTCGTCCAGAATCAGAATAGGAGGGAGGAGACATACAGCAAACCCGGGGAAAAGTCAGAAAAGGGAGCTCGGGGGAGGAAAGAAAATCATTCTCTATAATGAACTTCTACAAAGGGATGCAAAAAGTGGCTGTCCGATCGCGGAAAAACGCCGATTATCCTCTGGTTGGAAAATCCGCCGACGAATGGGAAAGGTTGGAGGGAATCGTTCGGTAAAAATCAGTTGGCTGAGGAAGGAAAGGGAGGAAAAAGGTAAAAGAAATACTTGCAAACCGGTCAGAAGCCGGATGAAGAGAGGGTTTTTAAGGGGAACGAAAAAACCTAGCGTTCCCCAGAGGAAAGGGGGACAGGGCTTACGGAGAAGAAGCCAGCAGGTGACGGAAAAAAAATAAGGCATCTAAATAAGATACACAAAATAGGAGGAAGACAACCAAAAAAACTGATTGAAAACTGGGGGTCCCTCGTTCGAAAGAACGAAGGAATCAGACTAGCAAAAGTAGAAATAAAAAAACGAACGTGGTGGGGAATGAATTGGATTCACAAGTGTAAAAGTTGGGGGACTAATGAAGGATCGTCTAAGGTGGTGGCCCTTACTTCCGGGAAAATTGCCTCGACGAGACCAAGCACATCGGTTTTACCAAAAAGGGGCCTTGGACCACGTTGAAAGGGGGGGAAAGGCAGAGGGGTCTCTTTGTTTGTTTGAGCCGGGTTTCTTTATAGTCCACTAAGACAAGGGAGAAGACCCAAAGGTTCGAGGAAAAGGAAGATGAAAGCGAATAAGGGAAGAACACCGAAAGGACTCCAACGGGAAGGGGGAAAAAACAAAGACAGAGGAAGGGATGTTTCAGGGCGAAGAGGCACTTCAGGTCGTGGTCCAGAAAGGGTAAGCCCAACCAACCCCCGAATGGCCGACTGAAGGGGGAGAGGCGTCTTCACGTAAGAGGAAAATAGAAATTTATTTAGAACAAAATCGATTTCTGGGATCGGGGGGGAAGGGCCCACGGTGAAACAGGGACGTCCCCCTCGGGTGGAAAAGGGTGGTATCCCTCGAACTTTTGCAAAAGGTTTAGTATTGAGTCGGAGTAGGGGGCATTTTCCGAGGAAAGGGTGGGTGGTGGGAAGGAAGAAACAGCTGCAGCATAATAGTTCTACGAACCAGAAGGACGCCCCACTGTTGGGACTCACTTAACCAAAAGGTAAAGAAGGGGGGGGAGAGAAGGGAATTAAAAATCCAGGGTCAGTCCAAAAGGGAATGTTCCATGTTCCGTACAAGAGAAAAAAGGAGGAAACCGTGCGAGAAAATATATTGCAGTGTGAGAAATAGGTAAACAAAAAGGAAAAGGAAGGAGTGATTTAAAATGGAAACTCAAAGGGCGCCTGAGCCAGTTCAGAAAAAGAAAGGGCCCATTTATAAAAGGAGCAGTTCTCTGTGAATATCACTTAAATCCCAAAGAAAAAAAAGGAAGACCACTTTAGGGGGGTCATTAGATCATCTTGTCCGGAAGAAAGAGGGGGAAAGAGCTGCTTTCTACAAATTGGGTGTTTCCCTTTTGCGCAAATGAGTCAGAGATCGTGTGAGGGGGTTGGGAAGCGTGGAGAGAAAGAAATCCCGAAATCGGCAAATAAAAAAAAAAAAAAATGAGGGGTAAAAGGGAAAAGAGAGAAAGTTCAATCCGGTTGCGAAACCAAGGGAAATGGAAAAGAGTAATTACAGGTAAGAACAAATAACGAAAATGGTGGGGACCCATCGCCAACCTCATTTGGTGTTAAAAAACGAGAGGGACCAAAATGGATTAAGACTAAAGGGGACTTTGAAACATCTAGAGGAAAATAAGAGGGGGATTCCGGTGAAGGACAGCACATGACGTTTTGTTTGGGTTGGGCGACACGGGTGTAAAATCCGGGGAGGCGACGAACGAGACGGCCGGGGGAAGGGAAGGGGGGGGGATCGAGCATCTAAAAAACAGAAAACAAGGATGGGAGTGGTATATGAAAGACTGGATCACATG